>JAAUYK010172273.1_pt1 | contig 11291 bp, 10 predicted proteins | sample 7278021 | NCBI WGS metagenome assembly JAAUYK01 (sample SAMN14350223, study PRJNA611818) | marine sediment metagenome | isolation source: surface marine sediment (1.8m) | place: French Polynesia: Moorea | collected 2018-08
CGGCTGTCCCCTCCCCTCCCTCTTCTCTTTTGCTCTTTCTTTCTTTCTTTCGCTCTCGACTCTCGAGCTCGCTCTCTCTTGACTGGCCTCTTTGCTTTCCTCCCTCTCTGTTTCGCTCTCTGCTCTGCGGAGTGCGGACGGACGGACGGACGGACGGACGGACGGACGGCGCGGAGATCCTCCACAGCTCCACTCCAGGGCCCAGGCTCCAGCTCCAGCTCCCTCCCAGACGAGTTGACGAGAAGTTGGCCCGCCCGATCAACTTCAAGTCCGGGCAGGCAGACCGACCGGACCGCAGATCAGACAGACCGTGCGCGGATCAAGAACGAGAATGAGAAGAAGGAGGACGAAGAACTGAACTGCTAAACGGCGAAGAAACGACGATGCGGCCGATGAAGAAAAGAGACAGAAATGATTGGTGTTGGCGTTGGCGACCAAGAGAGTGAGGCTCTGGCTGCCTGAAGTCGGCAGGCGGAGCTGAACTGAAATTGCACAAAACTCAAGTGAATGAATCTGACTGCCTGCAGTGCAGTGCAGTGCAGTCAAGTCGGTCGGACTGTGTGTCGAGCCAAGCCAAGCCATCTGCAGGGCCTGCAAAAGGCAAATTGATTGAGAATTAACGGACGACGTCGACCAGACGGCCGCCGTCAGCGGAGGCTCCACTCCGCACATGCAGAGTCAGGAACCTTGGTTGACCACCGATGAGACGCGACTCGACGCGACGACTAATGCTAATGCGCGCTGACTGTCTTGAAGGCAAGCCCCGTTAGGCGTTAGCTAGGCCGCCGCCGGGATCAATCAAGTGGACAAGTAATATCCCTGTGCACCCCAAAGTGCTCGATCTCTCCGTTCTGTCATCGGTGAAGGTTGGGCTTGGACGCCTTGACATTTGACAGTGACAGGAGAGGATCATCATTAGGAGACATTCAACCAACTGGACTAGATCTGAGGACAGACTCCGCACCGAGGTTGTCGTGATCAAGAGCAGGTACGGAACTAGCTAAACCAACCGCATCATGATGTTGGCGGTCTAGTGAAGACAGTACAAACTTGTTTGAAGGGTCCAAGCATGCTTGAAATTGAGAACAAGTACTGCCGTACCGTAATCGACAATCTCCGCTGTTCGTGACTCAAGAAACTCCAGTGAAATGCTTTAGGCAGCAACATCCCTCGACCGTAGCGTTTCTTACTCCTGCCCAAAGCGAAGATTGGCGTAATGATTCATTCGAGCTACCACGGAAAAGCAAAGCATTATCACACGTGGTGTTGCATGTAATGCTCGCAAAAATTTTGTAGTGACAAATTTCGCCACCGCCAAGTTGAAATCGTCCCGGACAACTACGAAGCAGCTAGTAATATCCAAAGCCACTACTCGCGGGGCACTGTGTACTGCCTGCCGGAAGTATCTCGTTAACTGACTCTCGGTTTCCTATTGCAGGCTTCGATTCTCGCGGCTCGTTCTCCGCAACTGAGGTCGTTCGAGATATGTGAGGCCCTTCGTGGCAGCTAATGCTTAATAGACAGATCGACTAGCCCAAGCATCCAAGATGCCTCTCCCGGTGCGCCTCATCCAGCCGGTGAACGTGTCTCGTGGCACGCTCCAGGTCCCCGTGCCGGACGAGCTGGAGGGCGTGACGAACGGCACGCTCGCGAACATCATCCGGCAGCTGTCGTCGCTCTCGAAGCACGCCGAGGAGATGTTCGGAAACCTCTTCCAGGAGGCGGAGGGCATTGCGCACCGGAGCTCCAACTTGCAGGCCAGGATCGACAGGATCGCGGTGAAGGTCACGCAGCTGGACTCCACCGTGGAAGAGGGTGAGACAATAATAGAGCTTATATTGGCAGTCGCCGACCTTCGTCTAAACTTGGGTTTCAAATTTCAGTGTCCTTGCAAGACATCCACCTGAGAAAGGCGTTCCGATCGACGCAGTCGTTCGACCAACAGGTCGTCTCCCGTGATACGATGCCGAAGGCAATGATGGAGGCCTACGTGGCCTGCGACCCACCGCCGCCCCTTAGCAAACTAAACCCCTACAGGTGAGACCGAGACAGACAGACATACAGAGTGAGATGTAAACGGGGCTCGTTCCCCCAAGGCATTCAAACAAATGTCGCTGCTCGGCGATTGACGAGCACTGCCTGTGAAAGGAGAACAAGACATTAGTCCAAATGCTTCGGGGGGGAGTGGTGTAGATGTTTTGATAGCGTCCAGCCGCGAGCTAACTGTGAGATAGCTCGCGGAGTCGAGTCACATACTTAACGCGTGCTTAAGATTCAAGCGATTGCTTTTCCCTGCAGGGAGGACGGCAAGGACGGGCTTAAGTTCTACACCGATCCGACGTACTTCTTCGAGCTGTGGCGACAGGAGATGCTGAAGGACACGGAGAGGATGATGCACGACAAGGGAAAGAAGGTACGTTTCATGACCAACTCGTCAGCACATCTATGGAGAACGGGATACGAACGTCTCGTACGTCAGATCATTAGATGTTTGTTTGTTCTTAACGCTCGATCTAGCTCTCACGTAATTATATCTCTTTATGGGCTATCGATCTCGGTCGTCGTTGGCCCTCCTATCATCCGCCTCTTCTCTTACCTCTTCAGTACATTTACTTGAGTTTGGGCAACTTTCGCGGCTCCTCCGTCTTCGCGGCCAGTCCTCCAGTTCTGGAGCCGTGCCTGACGCCGCAGCTGCCGGCCATTCTGGGCCACCTCGTAAGCCGAGTGGTGTGACTGATGAACATGTCTGTTTCGGCTGCACATACGAAAAAGCTTTATTATACCGTACGAGAACGCGGTCTTGCCTATTATATAACAGACTCTATTTCGCAACCTAACATAGCTGACCGAATCCCCGGCTGGATGAAGATTGCACCGTAAGAGCTTGACGCGACCCGTTTATCTCACTTTTTTCCCTTTTCCAACTTTTAGCCCGGCCGGCACCACAACTCGAGCAGCAGCGGGAACGGCCCCGGCGGGGGCGGCAGCGGGGGCAAGTCCGACCGAAGCAAGAAGCGCGTCCGGCAGCCTGGCAGCACCGCCGACAGGCAGAGACAGAAGGCCGTCGGACAGGGCGAATATATCATGCAACAGCAGCAAGAATACGGACAATACGACCAGCAGTTCCAGCCCCCGCCTCCTCCGGAGGAGGACTTTATGCATCACCGGCCGAGTCTCTACCCAACGTCTATGGACAGGCCGAACTCTATCGAGCTGCAGAGCCACCAATACGGCGGCGGCGGCGGCGGTGCTGGGGCTCCCCCACCGCAGATGGGAGGGCCGCCCGGCAGCAGTTCGGCCTACCGCTACAACCCGGACCAAGAGCCGATCTACACGCCGCGTATCCTCAGATCGGAGCAACCCACTAGTCCCCAAAGACATCAAATGCAATACGACTCGAGGCCGCAGCAACAGCAGCAGCAGCCCGCTCAGATGTATCAGTTTCAACAGCAACAACATCACCAGAATGATATTGGCGGTTACAACTTCTCCGATCAGCAACAACAGCCTCTCCCGACCGGCTCAGGGTCCCAGGCCGGCACCCCGACTCGGCGACCCAACCAGCCTCCGCCGGCTCCTCCATCACCCAGCCGGACACAGGGAGGTTCGAACCGGGACAGTCTGCCTCCCCCTCCGCCGCCTCCCATATCGGAGATGCAAGGCATGAGCTTGACTTCTACGGCGGGCGGGGCGCCGTTGCCGCCTCCAATGGGAGTTCAGTCTACGACCACTGCCCCGTCTGCGATGCACCAGTCGTCACCTCTGCACAGCCAGTTGACCGCTGTGCTGAACAATAGATTTTCGACGCAGCAGCAGACGCCGACGTCCGCGGCTGACCTGCCTCCTCCGCCGCCGGTGCCGAGCAACGACGTCGGGGCGAGCAACCACCTACTTGGTGCGCGGGTGCCGCCGGAGCATCTCCCTCCGTCTCCGCCACCTCCGCCCCCGGCCGCAGAGCCTCCTGCGCCGCCGCTGACAACGACTGCTGCGGCGACGACCAACGGACTTCAGGGCGCGCCGGCGCCGCCACCACCACCTCCGCCGCCGCCGATGGCTCCCCTAATAAACGGCATCACAAACGGAGATGTGAAGAAGAAGGTAATGAGCCACAGACCCACAGTACTATCGTACTATCGCCACGAATAGCTTATAACTATCTTCTAATTTTTAGGAGGCCTCTCCTGTGAAAACTAACGGTGGATCTCCTCCGAAGTCGAAAGCCCTCTCACCACAGGGATTGAAGAAGCCAGCGGCGGCGCCTAATCCAATTTCCGAAGTTCGATCTGACCTACTCAAGGCAATTAGGGATGGTACGTATACCGTCATACGTTCAATGTTTCCATGTGACATATTGTGATACAAGTTAATCATTACTTCAGGCATCGCTCTGCGAAAAGTGGAGGAGAAGAAAGCCGACGGCAAGGGCACCGGTGGCACCTCCGATGTCGCCTCGATCCTGGCCCGCCGCGTCGCGCTCGAGATGTCCGACAGCGACGCCGAGGGACGCTCCGACTCCGAGTATGACTCGGATGAGTGGGGCGACGAGTCGACGGCCTGACAAAAGAGAAAAAAGGCTGCAGTCGCATGCGCCGGCGCCGCCGCTTCCGCCGCAGACGGAGCCCTCTCCGAACCCGGAGGTGGCAGCAGTGCCGGCGGTGGCGGTGGCGGCGGTAGCAGCGGCGGAGAGGAAGACAGTGGGAGCAGCGGTGGCAAGTCTATGAAGCTGAAAATCGGTGACATGACTGCCGCCGCCAAGGAATACTTCTTCAAGTCTCAGGAGTCCCTGGCAACCGTGATCGACAACGAGGACGAGGAGGATGAGGAGGAAAGGACTGATGAGACGGACGAGTGCGAGGCGGAACAGCAACAGGAGCAGCAAACAAGCACGAAAGCGGCAGACAAGGAGAAGGCGAAAACGCCGTGAAAATATTCTGTAGCAGGTACTGAAATCTCATTGGCGGCGTCCCTCACATGACGGACGTCGACCGGATATCTCTTTTAAACTGAAGGAAAACGCATGCAGCATCAAACTAACTACACAACTTAATAGACTACAGTAAGGCAGTAACCGAATTCCCCACCAACGGACCATATGGCAGGTAGCGCAGTGTCGAAAGCAACGAATCTTCTTTTCCACCAAAGCTTTAAAAGGCATCTCCATTTCCCACCCTCTTAACATAATTGGCACTGCGCATTTTCGTAATTTGCATCATACATCCAGTGGGCGCAGCCGGGATCGAGCGTTTGATCCTGGCCGACGCCGACACCGTACGCTACGAATCATCATCCTCAAGCACTACCAAGTATTGAATACTGTCACAAAAAAGTGTCTCCGTCGGCTTGCACTTGCCGGCGGAGAAGGATCATAAAGCGCGTCTCAAAAAAATCGAATCTTCCATCGCCAAGCGTAATCTCAAACAAGTAAGGATTAATACTTTGGTGCCAAAGCAAACGTTCAGGATCGAAGAGCGCAACCAGGTTCGCTAAACGACTACGACACGTACCACTACTAATTGCTACCTACGAACACGACGCCGAAATCGTCATTGTCGCCTTAGCAGCAATCGCATCGCACGCACTTAATTTGGCGTTGATCTCGCGTTGATCGATGCAGTGAAGATCTGATTTCCTTTTCCTTGTGTTCGGCCGTATGATTGCCCTTCTTCCGCTTCGTTTGCCCTGTCATTTAGCAAGGCCCAATGTTCGTTCCTTGCAAGCATTATCGGAAGGGACTGCCCGCCCCATTTCCGTCGAAATAAATCCACGTTTGTTCGTCCCTCAGTCCCAGCCCCTCCCTCCGGCTCGTACACCTCGATCACACCTGAGTATGCTTCTTTGCATTTTGTACCCTGCATCATCCGACTACATACACTACGCAGTACGCACACGCCTATATTGGAAATATATATGCTACATACAACAGGAAAGAAAGATACGTACTACGACTGATGCGATGTCCGTCAAACATGTGCGCTACAACTGTTATACAAGCTATAGCTAGGTCGTCGCCCCGAGTTATTTTCTGTTGTATAGCTGTCTGCCAAGTGTCGTACTTGACGGTCGGCTAGGATCGAATAATTATGTCCATTGTAATCTTGTAAGTTGAACTAACACGTAGATTTTGTACATGCATAGGTGTATGTAGTATAGGTGACTAGGGTACGTACTACGTAGCTTCTGTATCATACTCGATATATAGGCCGCTCTCTGGAGATAGGTCACTGACTTGCATTCAATCAGTCTCCCTCCCAGAGCAGAATCCAGTTCTTTGACCTACGTACACGTCTCCGACGCTAGAGGGCGCTGTTACAAAGTGGTCCCTCTTTCTAATTCTACGTACGAACTACGAAAGCTACACATATGCATAAGAGAGGAACATGGATCGTCATGCATGATATATGAGCAGTTTGGCCTCGTTCACAAGGTGGACATTATACGTAGTGCATTATACGTAGTCCACCAGCATGAAAGCGTAACCAAGAAGCGAGACCCCTTAGGAAAACTAAACGCGATGCATATATATATACGCCGCTCTGATGATAATTCTTGTCCAAGCGATCGACCACGTCACTCCGAATCCGAAGTCCGAACCGAAGAAGGGCCAGCCAGGCCAGGCCAGGGAAGGCCGGCATCGGCATCGGCATCGGCAACGGCAATCGGCTTCGGCATGGGCAGGTAGGGGCAGCCAGCATGGGCAGCCGGGCAGGCGGCCGTGGCAGGCAGGGCAGGATAGATAGAATAATAGTGGCGGCAGCGGCGCGGCGCGGCGGGGCGCCTGGCCTGCGCAATGCAATGCAATGCAAGGATCGACGCCGGCACGCCGCACAAGCACATCGTGCACTCCAAAGTCTCCAAGTCCCAGTCCACTCCACGTTCAGGCTTTGCGGGCAGACAACAGCAGACAGCAGAGCAGACCGAGCGAGCAGCTGCTTGGACTTGGTTGGCACTTATTGGCAGTGTGGCAGTCGATGTCCAAGTCGAACGTCGCCGTTGCGAGCGAGAGCGAGAGCGAGTGACTTCAATCATTGACGTGCTAAAAACGAGACAATTAACGAGCTAGCTACGTACAATAGCAGAGAGAAGTCGCGACGTTCGCGGCGGGGAAGAACACCAAGTCGGGCAACTCGAGGCGAGGACGCAAAAGCGTTTCGGCAAAGGGGTTGGGGACGCCGAGCAGAATCCGTCAACGGGAGCCGAATAGAAGACCTGCCGAGCGAGATATCGGGCACGAAAGGATCAAAGGTAAGGCGTTAATGCTGCGGAAACACATGTAGAACATCGCGATCGGGAGTTGCTCCTCGCCAGCGATCGCCCTTACCCAGGCCCCCAACAATAATGAAATCCCCGTTCCCAGTAGTCGGACTGTTCGGCTCGCTCCATGGCCCATGCGGTCTGGGCAGTGGCCTGTTTTCGCATCCCGAGGCCGATTGATTTTTGCGCCGCGACGTGACGGGGGACACGCAAAATATTGGCCCCAGACCAGACTCGGGATTGCAGCCGGTCGCTCTCGCGAGTCTTGTCTGCGAAACCGCACGTACGGCTCCATCGCGTCTCCGTAGATCGATCGGGGACGAAACGAGTTGAGTGACCTCGAAGCAGATGGAGGCAGAGAGGAGAGAGAGCGAACGAAGGAGCGAGTTGCCCGAAATGGCCCCCAGCGAAAGGAATGCATGTTCGGCAAGTTTGCTGGGTGGAAGATCGCGAATTCGACCGACCGAAAAGGAAACTTGATGCCCGAGTGGCTGGCGACTGACCAAACTATTTGCGAGGGTCCAGAGAGGGCATGGACGAAATCGCATTCGCCCAGACGGAAAGGTTCGAACCGTAAGAATCAAGTTGCACCCTTGGAAAAGTTTAGGGCACCTTTTTCAAACTTCCAGTGAATTGGACTCGTAAACATACAAGTAGGAAATTTTTTACGCTCCACAATCGTTCGCGATTCAAAGCCGTGCTGTGGCGTCGGGAAAGCGTTTTTCCTCTCCTCACTCCCCGCGATAAACTCGTTTGGTTTACCCCCGTCGCCTCCGGTTATCTTGGACATGAAGCATGCTCTATAAGTACAAACGGCGAGGAGAATACGCAATCAACGCAGGCACCACTTGCTGACCGAGCAAATGGCTGAGCCGTAGGGACGCGCATGCACGAGTTCGTTTGTTGCCTGGCGGTGGATGAGTCCGCGATGCAATCCATTTCATACGCGTTATGTGTACGTGCGAGCTATAATGTTACGCGAGCGTGGGAACGAACGTACGCCCGGGTGCGGGCGGCACTTGAACGGATGGACGCAACTTAACCGCCACCGTCGTACGCGTTGAGTCGTGGCTGGTTGGCAACAAACTAGAGTGCGGCTAGCTAGTGGCAGTAGCGAGCAGCCATCAAGTACAGGAACAAAGAAGGAGGGGCCGCCGCCGACGCTGCAATTATTCCTGTTACGAGGAACGAACACATCTGCCGCGGGCGGGCCTTCGCTTGCTCGCTCGCTCGGCGAATTATCGACGGGCGAACTCCGAGAGGCTTTGACAATGCATCTGCTAATAAGTGGTCCGACTTTTTTACTCCCTCGGTGCACAATGCAGTTCCCCCTCGCCGGCTCGTCCATTACCGCCGTCGTGTGATAGATGGATGCATGGTCACCTCGCCGTCGCCGCCTTGGTCCGTTGCGCGCAGCATTTTTTATAACCTGTGTTTTGAAGCCATTCGCCTCCGTTGCGCGGCGCGGCGTACGTGCGTGCCACATTTTTTACAACGTCTTCTGCTAACTAAAATCACTCCGGACTGACAAAGTGCCAATGTGCGCGTTTCAAACCGTAAGTCGATCGTTGCTGCCGGGTGCGCGGCCGGGCGGCCGATCGCCTGCATGCAAAGGTCGAGTGGCTGAGCCGCGAGACGGACTGTTCAGTAATGAGGATCACTTCTTATCTTGCAGCAAGCAACCGTCCGAACGAACTCGGAGATAGTTTCGAAGGAGGAAAGAGGTCGGGCGGCGGTACGGGAGGAGGCATTCATCAATTTCTCTCTGCTTCAGCCCGCGAAGAATCCGCATCATGGACAGCCTCTCGCTCTTGAACGGCGAGCCGGTGCAGATCGTCAAGATCCGCGATGACGACCACAGTTTCTTCCTCGACGAAGATGCGCTCGAGCAGATCATGTCGGACGCCGACATCAAGGACAAGCCTGTGTGCATCGTATCCGTCGCCGGTGAGTACAATGAATGTGAATCTGTTTATTGGCGGCAAGCAGGTTAATCGACGTTAGCCGAATTCTTTGGCAATGGACGTAAATGTAATAGTCGTAACATCTCTTAGCACTCTAGCTACCGACCTGACGGCGCGGCTGCAAACAAGTGGTAATTTACGCTTCATTGGCCGCAGCTAGCTCCCATTTCCTGGAGTCTGAAGCGCTAATGCGAACTTCCCGCTTGTCAACTGGATTGACAGGGATTTTTTCGCCGCCTTTTTGGAATTTCTTACCTGACAGAGAATATAACAAATGTTTGGCAAGTATGCAGAGTATATTTAGCGCTGACTTACACGTATAATCCCCTTACAAACATCTCCTGCATCGCAACTCGTATGAATCAACTATACGTCTAATCCAGGTGCATTCCGGCGCGGCAAATCGTTCCTGCTCGACTTCTTCCTGCGTTACCTCAACCACGGCGGCAGCGACGACTGGCTGGGGGACGCGGACGCCCCGCTGAAGGGATTTCATTGGCGAGGAGGCTCCGAAAGAGACACCACCGGCATCCTGATGTGGTCCAAGGTGTTCGTCGTAAAGACGCCGAAAGGAAAGGAGGTCGCCGTGGTCCTGATGGACACCCAGGGCGCCTTCGACAGCAACAGGTAATGCGGACATCAGATTCAGATCTGTAATCTTGGTGATCTTAGGGGTAACCCTTTACTCTTCCGTTTTAGCACTGTCCGTGACTGCGCCACCATCTTCGCCCTTTCCTCCATGCTCAGCAGCGTGCTCGTGTACAACCTGACGGCCAACATCCAAGAGGATGACCTTCAGCACCTGGAGCTCTTTACCGAGTATGGCAGGCTTGCGCTCGAAGACTCCGGCGAGACGCCCTTCCAGAAGCTCCAGTTCCTCGTCAGAGACTGGAGCTATCCGTACGAGGCGCCGTGGGGCGCCGACGGTGGCAGAGACCTCGTGGCGAGGCGTCTCGAGGTCTCCGAGCGGCAACACCCTGAGCTGCAGGACCTGCGAAGGCACATCAAGAACTGCTTCTCCAGCATCGAGGGCTTCCTGCTCCCCCACCCGGGACTCAAAGTCTCCACGGATCCCGCCTTTGATGGCCGGATGAAAGACATTGAGAGCGTTTTCATCGAGAAGCTGTCCGAGTTCGTTCCGCTCATCCTTTCCTCCGACAACGTCGTGGTTAAGAAGATCGGCGGCAATGAGGTGCGCTGCAAGGAGATCGTCAACTTCTTCAAGGCCTACATTGAGGTATTCAAGGGCGACGAGATGCCAGAGCCTAAGTCCATGTTGCAGGCTACTTCGGAGGCCAACAACCTGGCGTCGCTCTCGGAGGCAAAGGACACATACATCGCGATGATGGAGTCTGTGTGTGGCGGCGAGAAGCCTTACATAAACGAGCGGGTGCTCGACATCGAGCACTGCCGCATCAAGGACCAGGCCATGGAAGTTTTTGGAAGCAGGCGCAAGATGGGCGGCGAGGAGGGTTCAGCAAAGTACCGAGAGCAGTTGGAGAGGGAGCTGGAGGAGTCCTACGGACACTATAAGGCGCACAACGAGAGCAAGAACATCTTCAAGGCGGCGAATACCCCGATCACGCTGGGCGCCGTCGCTATGGTGCTGTACGTCGCGTGTCAGCTCCTCTCGCTGGTCGGCCTCCTCGCGCTCGCCAACCTGCTCAACCTCATGATGATGATCACCTTCATGCTGCTCGCCACATGGGCGTACTCCAAGTACAGCGGAAACCTGGCCGAGATCGGCACCGGCGTCGACACCCTCGCTACGACGATCTGGGAGTCGGGGATGCAGCCGGCGTTCACCCGGATCGCGGAGGAGGGCTCCCAGTACGCTGCGCGGCAGGCGGCCCAGAGACTGAACTCTACGGTGACGCCGCCCAACAGCGGAGGGCTGTCCGCGTCCGGCTACACGACGCCGCCGGCCATGTCGGTCAAGAAGAGGCGGTAGGGGCGGACGGACGGTCCGGCCGGGTCGCCGGAGGCCGCCGCGCCGTGAGTTGCGTGATCGAGGAGGTGCATGCGTCTTCGTCCAAAGTGTGATACTGCGCTAAGTGCCTGAAAAAAAGAAGAGCA
>JAAUYK010089925.1_pt1 | contig 11290 bp, 4 predicted proteins | sample 7278021 | NCBI WGS metagenome assembly JAAUYK01 (sample SAMN14350223, study PRJNA611818) | marine sediment metagenome | isolation source: surface marine sediment (1.8m) | place: French Polynesia: Moorea | collected 2018-08
GAGGCCAAGAAGTCCAAGCTGGCCAACCTGAAGGCGGACCCGGGCAACGGCGCGGGCTCGGGACTGTTCCAGTTCGGGAGCGAGGCGCACATCCGGTGCTTCACGTGCAACGACTACGGGCATCGCCAAGCTAGGTGCCCCCTCAACTACACGAAGGGGGGCAGGATCTTCAAGGGTAAGAACCCCACCGGGCGCGGTCGCGGCCGCGGCCGAGGCCGTGGTCGAGGCGGCAGAGGAGGAGGCAGGGGGCGCGGCAAAGGAGGCCCGATCTTCGCGGTCGGGGAGGATCAGGGCGACGACGGGCAAAGGGGGCGAAGGCGAGTATGACGACAACGCGTACGAGCAAGAGCTCCCCATCGGAGCTATGCACGGCTTCTACGACTCCGCCATCGCCAACGCCCACGCCGACGCCCTGGCCTACGCCGACTACCTCCACCACACGATGCAGCAGCAGCAGCAACAGCCCTCTGGCAAGGGCTCGGGGAAGTCGAGCAAGGCGGCCAACTCGTCCGGATCCTCCTCCTCCTCCAACAAAGCCGCCTCCGACCAGCAGCAGGGAAACTGACGAGGCCGGGGCCCCAACCCCGGCCATCGACCGACGCTTCCGCCGCCGCCGAAGACCAGCAGTCCGGAAAACCTGTACAGATAAGTCCCAGTTCGTCCGATCCCGTTTCCCTCTCTAGAATGTCTTCGAAAAAAGGGCCGTCTCGCTCCGCCGTCCGTTCCCTAATTAGTTATGTAGCGTCTCTGAGTCCTCCGACCGATCCTACCCGTGCCTACAAAAAGTACTTACGTTGTCAGGTAGCGGGCGTTCCTGTCTCCGCCCTCCTGGACTCGGGCAACTTGGCCTGGAGCGCCATATCTCTCGAGTTCTTCCGCGAGTTAGGATTAGCTGAAAAAGACTTAGATGCGAAAGCGGCCGGCCAAGTGGCCACCGCGAAGGCCGGAGACCAGTTAGAGGTCAAGGGCATACTCCGACGTCCTATCCGGCTGACTATCCAGCCAGACCTTCCGGCCTTTTCGTTCCGCCCTATCGTCATCGACCGATTGAATATGAAATGCAACATCTCCGGAAAGTATATGCACGCGCGAGGATGGGACCAGATCCACTCTAAAGGAGCCATCCGAGTTAGCGGGAAACTGGTTCCACTGGCGGCCTCGGCGAGTGACGCTAAAGCGAAGGCCGACTCCTCCGCCGAGCAGCAGCGCCGGCTTCGCGAGGCTCTCGGAGTAGAGACCCCGGTCGTGCTCCATACGAATGTGCGGGTTCCCGCCGGGGAGGCGGTGATTGCCGAGCTCCGAGCCGCACCAGGCAGCCGCAGCCAGCTAGCGGAAGGAGATTACTACTACCGAGGAGCGGGCGAACTCGAGAACCGCTTCAGCGTCTTTTCCGCCTGGAATGCGATCCTATCCGTAGGAGTCGAAGGTAGGCCGTCCACACTCCTGGTCAATCCGACCGACCGTCCGATCGAACTGCCGAAAAATTGCCCGGCTGGCTTTCTCTCCTCCACTGAGATCCACACGACAGCCAACAGTGTGCTGCGATCAGTCCGCCAGGGGGGACAGCCGGCCCTGGAAAAGGCTATCTCCTCCCTTTTCGCACCCGCGGCGGAAAGGATCGAGGAGGACGACGGCTCCGACTTTTGCGTATCCGCCCTTTCCAGAATTAAGCGTCAAAGACAGGACGCATGGATCCAAAAGTTCCTGAACGAGCAGCGGGCTAAATCGAAACGACCGAAATTGTCGCCGGGAAAATCTCCCGACCAACGCTCGGGTCCCCAGACTCCGGCGAACCGGAAAGACAGTTCCGACGACCGGAAAAATTGGACCCTGAGACAAAAAGAAAACTGGTTGGTCCAACAGTTCCGACTGGACAAGAGCCCATTTTTGCAAAACCCGGCCGATTTGAGAGAGGCAGTAGGCCTCCTGCTGGATTTCTGGGACTTCTTCTCCCATGATGGCACCTTTGGACACACTTCCCTGGTCCAGCATAGGATCATTACAGAAGAATGTCCCCCTATCAAGGAGAAGTACCGGCCTCTGAACCCCCAGCTGGAGGGAGAGTTCAAAAAGGTCCTAGATAGGTGGCTGGAACAGGGGATAGTGGAGCCATCAGACAGTCCATGGGCCGCCAACCTAGTAGTAGCCACCAAGAAAACCGGTTCTCTCCGGTTTTGCGTAGATTGGCGGGGTTTGAACCGGATTACCCGGAAAGACAGTTTTCCGATGCCCAGTATTCAGGACTGTTTTACAAAACTGGCCGGGTCGACAGTTTTCTCTGCTATTGACATGGAGGGGGCTTTCCACGTAATCAGCATTAGCCCGGAAGACCGGGAGAAAACCGCCTTTAGCACCCCTTTTGGATTATTCCAACAAATCCAATTAGGATTCGGGCTAACCAACGGACCTCCCTCGTATTGCCGTTTGGTCGAGAAAATTCTTCGGAACGTGCCCTCTAGAATGGCCATCGGGTTCTTGGACGACGCCATTATTCACAGCCCCGATTTGCGCACACACTTCCTTCACTTGCGAGTTACCCTCGATGCCTATCGGAAAGCCGGACTGCGCATGTCGCCCAAGAAATGTAGCTTTTTCGTAGATCGAGTCCCGTACTTAGGCCACGAGATCAGCGCCGAGGGAGTCCGACCCATGACCGACCATCTGGCGGCCATCCGAGACTGGCCGCTGCCGCAGACCAAGTCCGAAGCCAGGTCCTTCTTGGGGACGGCTGCCTACTACCGCGACCACATTCCGCGTTTCAGCGAGATCGCGCAGCCCTGGACCGACGTGATGGGCAAGACCTCCAAAGAGGCCGAGAAGACCGGCTTGAAGGTCACCGAGGAGATGCGCGCCTCGTTCGAGCTCCTCAAGAGGAAGCTCACGTCGGCGCCTGTCCTCGGTTTTCCTTACTTCCGCGGCCCGAAGGCCGGCCGCTTCATCCTTGACACTGACTTCAGCAGAGTAATGATCGGAGGGATCCTCAGCCAACTCCAAGACGGAAAAGAAGTAGTTATATCGTACGGTAGCAAGAAATTGGTTAAACACCAACGTCACTGGCATTCCAGCCATGGGGAACTATACGCTGGCTGCTACTTTATGCAGCATTTCGCTTACTATCTCAAATTCTGCCAGGTGCCCTTCTTATGGAGAACGGACAACGCCGCTTTGACTTACGTCCGAACTCTGAACTGTCCCTCAAGCACCATAGAGAGATGGCTGGGGATTTTGGCTGACTTCCACTTCGACGTCGAGCACAGGGCGGGCAAGCGCCATACGAACGCCGACGGACTTTCTCGGTCGATCGGCAGGCCGGACCATGTCCTCCTGGCTGCAGAGGCTGGGGAAGAGGCACTGGAGCCCGAAGTTCGGGACGACGGCCTCGCCTTTCTTTCCGATCCATCTGATTTGCCCACCGTTGTCCGGAGGTCCAGGGAGGAGCTGGTACGGCTCCAAAAGGAGGATTCGGACCTCAAATTGGTCAGGGAATGGCTCAAAAGGAATGAGCCTCCGGGTCCTCTAGAACAACGGGCGCTGTCGCTGGCAGGCCGTTATTACGCAGGAATCTTCGAGAGCCTTCGGCTGGACGAGAGGTCGGGCCTCATAGGATACTTCTTGCCCAACCAGGACCCCTTGCCGGCCAAGGCCGTGACCTGCCTGCCCACGGTCCTGATCGACGAGTCCATCCGCCTGGCCCATGCGACGGGAGGTCACCTGGGCCGGGACATCACCATGGGCCGTTTGCGAAGGGCAGTCTTCTTCCCAGGCATGCGTAAAGAAGTAGACCGTTTCATCGAGAACTGTACCACCTGCCAACGGAAACGCAGGGAACAGGCCCCTCAGAAGCACACTCTCGTCTCCTCCGTCACGGGCTACCCGATGCAAGTCCTCCACATCGACATCTTCGGCCCGATCACGCCGACCAGTAGGCAGGGCAGCACCTGCATCCTAACCTGCAAAGACGCCTTTTCCAAATGGGTCTGGTTCATCCCTATGAAGGACCAGACAGCCTCCAGCGTCATCCGAGCCCTCGAGAAAGAGGTATTTTGCACTCACGGCATTTGCGAGGAAATCCGGAGTGATCATGCCAAAATCTTCGAGTCCTTATTGTTTAAACAGTTCTGCGATTTGTACGGCATCCGCCGTTCCATGACCGTCCCGTGGAATCCGAAGGCCAACGCGGAGGCCGAGAGGGTCCACCGGGACTTGGCCCCGATGCTCCGGTCCATCGCGGGCGCGGACCCAGCTGGCTGGGAGGACGCGCTGCCTCAGATCATGTTTGCCCTTCGAACCTCGGTTCACCGCTCCATTGGACTCTCCCCCTACCAACTCCTGTTCGGACGCGATGTCTCTCAGCCCCTAGATACCATATTTGGCCTCCCCGACGACTACCTCGAGGGGAAACCCGAGTCGTCGCGGGAAGAGTACATGCTGGCCCTCCGGAAACGAATTGACGGAGCCCAACAGTACGTTCGAGACAACATCGCCTCCGCCGTCGTTCGGCAGAGGAGAGCCTACCACCAGAACCGCAAATCATTCTTACCCGGGGCCCGGGTCTGGCTCTGGACGCCACGGGTGAGAACGGGAATCTCCAAAAAGTTGACCAATTTCTGGACCGGGCCCTGGGTCATCTGCGCTGACGGGCCCCAAGGAGGACTGGTCTATCGCATCGCACCTGACCCCTCCTGGGATGGGCCCGACCGTAAGCTTCAGAAAGCCGGTAGCATAGTGGTAGGCATTGACCGTCTCAAGCCGTACAAGGACGGCGAGGCCATCCCTCCAGATGAGGATTCTGACCTCCTGATGGAAGGCGACGAGAACGCGGAGATCCTCAGGTACGGTGACCCCGAAGCCGAATGGTTAGACGATGACTACGCCGGAGTAGGAGGCGGAGGAGGCCCACCGGAGCAGCCGCCCCCTCGGGCCGAAGCTGACCCGGGGCCACGAGTAGAGCCTCCGCCTCCCCTGGTCGAACAAATAGCACCTCGAGGACTCGTAGGACTGCCAGTCCGGGAACCACTTTCCCACCAACGCCAGGGTCGGGAGGCCCTCTTGGCGGCTCGTAGGGGCCTAAGAGAGAGCCCTCCAGCAGAACCTTCCCTTCCTCTGCCTCAACCATCGGTGGTACAGCGGATGGCTCGAGGGCCGCCCTCCGTGGCTTCCTCCTCTTTCGCCTCGAGCGAGGCCTCCACTCGCCTGTTAGACCCAGACTCCACCATGCAGTCTCTGCCGCCTCCTATGCCCTCCTTTCCGAGGACTCCCTCCTTCCAGGAATATAGGGAATCCTCCGGAGGACAAATGGAGCCTCGGAGAGGCAGCCGATCCAGCCGCACCTGGGACCCAGATGCCACCCTGACCAGTAGTAGGTCCTCGGTATCCGTTCGGCCCCTGCCGACGGCTCCACAAGGCTATTCGCTCCAGTCGTCGCCGACGGATCCTACTTCTTTCAACATAGCCCCCGACTTCGGAGTCTCTCCTATTCGAGGGTCAGCTCTGGACCGTACAACCAGAGTCACTCCCCAGACTGCCGCCGAATCGGGAGCGAGACCCAGAACGAGCAGGGTCTCGGGGTCGTCATCCGGACCTCCCACTAGATCTCTTTTTGCAGGCACCGCAGGTGGATCGAGAGTAGTGTCAGAGCCGCCTCCTCCTCCGTCTAGAGTTGGCCGGACTTCGGGAAGCCGAACCGGAGCGCTCCCGACACTACCAGAGGAAAGTGGCACGAGGACGCGAGCCGGACGAGTGAGCAAGCCGCCGACTCGCTATGGGCAGGAATGAGGCCCGGATAAATGAAGGAAAGAATTAGGAAAAGAGACGAAGCGGCAGAAAGAGAGAGAACCGCTCAGGGACCGAAAGAATAGAGAGAGAGACGCGCGGCTTCGCAGATCGGATGTTCAGGGACTCCACCATAATTAAGTAACTTATAACAATCACAATCTGGATAAATAAAATACCTTCAAGTGGCAAAGCGGTTAGGCAAATCGAAATCTCTGTAAATACTCCGGCCTAACCTTTTAGCCTGCTTCTTCCAGCTCATGAAACACTGCTGCGGACATCGCCAGAGGCGGCTCCGTCGCCGCCAGCGGCCCTTCGATCGACTTCGCCAATTCCTGAGAGCGTCTCCAGGACCGGTCCAAGCCGGAATCGGATGTGCTCTCCTCCTTTTAGGGCTGCTCCTCCTACTGACGGACCTGGCCCAGGCTGACGTGGACGTCTACAAGCAATGCTACAACAAGAAGACGTACAAGTGGGAGCCCTGTCCGAGGGAAGGAAGGATCCTGAAGGTCCCTGCCGAACCTGAGATCCCCACCAACGTCACCTACTGCTGGGAGGAGTCGGAGGACTCCTGGCTTGACTGCTCCCAGGGCAACTACAACGGGGCCAGGCTCAGCGTCTCCACCAAGAACTACTGGAGGCCAATAACCCTAAACTACCCTTGGAGATTACAGGAGATGCCGAACTGGCGAGAAGTCAAAGAGAAAGATTATGTGCATTATCCATTTCTCCAGGGTAACCCTCGAGTCATCGTTGTCCAGCACACCATCTACCAGGACCGCGGCTTCACGCCCGAGGACTTCCAAGTCATCGTTCCCAAGGGATACTACAACGCCTACCTGTACGAACAATCCAACGGGACCTTCTTCAACAAGGAGGAGGACGACTACTTCCATAGCTTCGACGAAGAGGACGAAGACTTTCCCGACTACGAAGTAGACGAGGAAGAGGACCCCGACGACCTACCCGTTCCTCACGAGAGAGTCCTTTGGCCGGCCGCCGAGGACAGCCTCAGCGACCCGAACCAACCAGGCAGCCACCTCGTCCACCACCACTACAACGGGTCACATCGGGTCAAGAGATCCTCCGCCATCCGGATGCCACTGCCGCCGCCAGACAAACCAGGCGACCAGTACTGGATCAATGGCTACAACTGCTCCAAGCAAGGCACCCTAGTAGGATCCGTGGCCCTCAACGGACCCGCCGAATGCGATCGCAACCAGGCCGACTTCACCGCTCCCATTCCGATCCGCATCCAAGTCGTCCAAGGCAGGAAGGACCAGAACGTGGTGGCCCATCGGTGCAAGTTGACCACAGTCAGGTACTGGACCAGATGCAGCTCCCTCTCCTACACCTACGGAGGAGGCATATCTGAACCAGAAACCATGCAGGACGTGACCCCAGGGCAATGCAGGTCCGCCTTCAAGAAAGGATACCTGATCTTCGACGGACAGCGCATACCTGTCACCAAAGGAGCCGTACGGAACTTCGTCTACTACTCCCATGGAGACGTCGACAACGATGGGACCTGCCACTACGGGAACTTCAAGCGGGGAAACGAGACATACGAGTACTCCTACGAGCAGACCAGCTTACGCCTTGCCACGGACACCATCAGAGGCAAAGTGGAAGCGGGCTCTTCTAACATCCGCTTCGCCAACGGTCTGGAGGCCCCGTACGCCGATGGCATCATCAAAGACGCTTATGAAGGCATCATTGTCTGGGACCGGAAAGAAGGGAACTGCTCCAGCGACATGGCATGGGTCTACGAAGGCCGGGGAAGGCTACGTGCTCCCAAGGAGGCCGTAAGCAACTACTCGGAACTCCTACTGGCCGCCGAGGCCATTAGCCCTGGCCACCTGCGTCCGGACCTCCTCCAGGGTAGCGTGGTGATCATTCGGGAGCCAGAACAACGACGGTATGCTGGATTCGCGCTACGTGAGCCAGCAGTCGTTTGTGGCCACTCTTGCTACACCACCTCCCTTCCAGACATCTATGCATGCCTCTTGAGACCTGGGGAGACAGGCCCCATTCAGCCCCAGGGCTTCCACCTGGGCATCAATGCGGAATTGGCTAACATCTATTCCCAGCTAGGTTACCTCCACTTCCGAACCGTCTTCGAGATGCAGAGCCGCTTCGAGAATATCCTGGAACACATCTGCGAGCTCTCCAAGGAGGCCATCCGGGGACGACTGAGGGACCTCTCCGGGAGTGAAAACCCCTACGCCCTCCTCGACCTCTACGGACCAGGTCACGAGTTCCGAAAAGCCGGGGCCGCCGCCTACGTCGCCAAGTGCCCCGTCACCAGAGTCCGGGTCCGGTCTGCTCCGAACTGCACCCAGGACATACCCATCGAGGCCGAGGACGGAACTCACCTCTACATGGATCCTTTCTCCTTTGTCCTCAGGGAATTCTCTCCAGCAGAACCATGCTCCCCAGTCGCTCCTCCTAAGTTCTTCCTTTACGGGGACTGGTGGTGTGCCCGGCCGGACATCACTGCGTGCGACCCGCCAAAAAGACTACAGCCCAATGTAACTGCCAAATCCTATAGCCTTTCAGCCTTTACCGAAGGACATGGATACGGCATCTATACAGAAGAGCAGATCCAGCAACATCGCCTCTCCACCCGGGTCTTCTCAGCTCGAGCCGCAACCCTCGCCGCCCTCGGCTTCGCAGCGGCCCTAAACGCCGTGGCAGGAGGAGACCCAGGATTTCCACTCCTTCCCGGAGACGTCGATCGCATCGTCCGAGACGTGGGGAACCGTCTCTTCTTCCTCTTCCCCTTCGTGGGAGAGAGTGTCAACTACTTCGTAGGCTTCATGGTAATCTTCTCCTTGGTTACCTACCTTTTAGGATGCCTGTGGAGACTCTTCCTCCTCATTCGATACCGAGGATGGGGTTTCTGGCTCTTCGCGGCCCTCTGGGACGTAGCCTTCGGAGCCGTCCAACAACCGGTCGCCTGGGTCATGGCATTCCGAGCTGTCCTCAATGGGCAACAATGGGAGGCACTCCGCCGCCATCTTCCTCCCCTCGCCGACGCCGAGAGGCGCAATCCCAAATACTGGAACCGCCGCTTCCCTCCTGGGGACGACAACAACGATGGCGGCAATGGCGGCCAAGCCAGCTCCATCCGGAGACCTCCTGCGGACAGCTACCACGACTACAAAGACCTGATCGACCACGACCGCCCGACCGCCGACACCTCCTCTGACGAGTTCCACGACCTTTTCGGCGGACACCCTGGACGCCAGCCCATCTTCAGGGGACCCGGCAAACTCTCCCCCTCCGAGACTCGTGGCGCCAGGCCGAAACGGGGATCCTCAGCCGATGCCTACGAACACTCCATCCGAACTGGCCAAGTCCTCCACTCCGACACAGTCGATCCTTATAATCCCGGTGAGCTTGTTAGGAATGGTGTAGTTCGCTACCCATCTTTGACTTCCCTCAGACACGGCCTCCGTCACCTCCTCGGTCGTCGCCGTCCGCACCAGGAATACAAGGCGCCCCCAGAGGCCGGCCCTTCTGCCCCTGTCACCAACGCTGACGGCTGCTGTCAACCGACGGGTCAGATTCCAGGAGACGGACAGGCCCACCAGAACACCGACGCCGCCGCCCTTTCCCTCCAACTCGAAGGCGTCCTCGACCCACGGCTCGGACCTCCCGAAGCCGCCGACCAAGGAGGAGCTGCTACCTCCGCTCTCGCCTCGGAGCAGCAGTCTTCGGGTCCAGCCAACACCAACATCATCGTCCGCCCTACTTGAAGGAGCTCCCATGGCGACTACGACCTCCTGCTCGTCCTTCAGGGGGGATGTTTAGCCGCGGCCGATGATATCAACCCTTGTACATAGCCGCCTCGATCGACCCACTTTGACGGATGACTGAGCCAAGCAGCTGCTGACGATAACGACGACGAGACGCCAGTTGGTTACGGAGAAGCGGAAAGCGAACATTGAGTCTAGTGAATTGTAATGTGCCCCGGTGAAGGAAGAAGTAATAAATATTGTATGCATCTCGACCGGAGTACTTAATAGCGCGCGGCTATAAGTGGTGGCAGCGGACCTTTTCTCTCCCCGGCTCACCTTTCTCCTCCGCCAAATTAAATCTCTCCTTCCCTCACGAAATCATGCTTCCGCTGATTTCGGGGGCGAGGGACGGGAAAAAGAGAGACGCGAGGAGAAGGGGGCGCGGGAAGAAAAACGCTACCAGAGAAGAGGAAAAGGATCCACGCCAGAAGCCAAACGATAAGTATAAAATTCGACAACCGCCGCGCCACTCGTAACAAAGAAAATAAGAACGACTATCCCAGGGTCATAAATCTCGAAATTTCGGTTGTTATTGTCGCACCGCGATATCAGAGCGGCGCCACCGCCACCGAAAAACGGTCGTTGGGAAGTCGAAAACATATTATAAAAGCTAGCGAGCCACGGCGGCAACCGCTGGCGAAAAGAAATTGAGGTAAACAAGGTCGTAAAAGTCACAACTGATAAATGGGTGGAGAACCGAACCGACAGAGCCAATTGCGCGCCGGCCGAGTGAGAAAAGGAGAACTGCGAGCCCGCCGGCGACCGTAATGGTCGGCAATAAGATTACGACGTTGCGATCGCCGGCCGTTGAAATCATTCGCTCCCGAGAGACGAAGAGGATCGGACAACTAAAAGAGGACTGACACTGTATGGACCCGGTAGACCCGGACTTAGCGTGGGACGATTATCAAGACGAAGCCTTCCTAGCAGAAGCCCATCAAGCCCTCGAAGCCAACCAAGCCAACCAAGCTCCCGAGATGAACAACCAGCAGCTCCAAGCGGTCATCGAGGCGGCCAACCGCAACACAGCGGGGGCGCTCGCCGACGCGCTGGGTCGGGCTGCGAACAAGATGAAGCTCAAGGACTTCGAGACGGGCGAGACGAACGACTTCCTCAACTGGGTCATGCACTACAACACGGTGCTGGCTACCAACGGATGGAACAATCGACGGGCCCGCCTTGCCATCCATGGAGCCCTGCACGGGAAGGCGAAGGATCGATGCCGGGACATCCTGGAAAACAACCAAGTCCCAGCCGACGTGAACGCGCCGGTGGCGGCGCCGGCCGGCCTCATCGAGCTCCTCCGAGCCAGGTTCTGCCCCGCCGCCGGAAGCGACGTCGCCAGGGCCGGATTCCAGTCTGCGGAGCAGATGGATGGAGAGAGGATCCTCGACTGGCACGCCCGCATCCGAGTCCTGTACAGGAGAGCCTTCCCGGACGAGAACGAGGCGAACATGAACGTCAACGCCCACCTGATCGACCGGTTCGTCTCCGGCCTCAGGGAGGACCTCGTCCGGGAGCAGGTGCTCCGACAGCGGCCCGTCAACTTCGCCAACGCTCTCGAAATCGCCAACAACATGTACGCGGCCGAGCTCCGGATCTTGGAGGCCAAGAAGTCCAAGCTGGCCAACCTGAAGGCGGACCCGGGCAACGGCGCGGGCTCGGGACTGTTCCAGTTCGGGAGCGAGGCGCACATCCGGTGCTTCACGTGCAAC
>JAAUYK010041766.1_pt1 | contig 11287 bp, 9 predicted proteins | sample 7278021 | NCBI WGS metagenome assembly JAAUYK01 (sample SAMN14350223, study PRJNA611818) | marine sediment metagenome | isolation source: surface marine sediment (1.8m) | place: French Polynesia: Moorea | collected 2018-08
CCCATGGGTTTCATGGCCGCACGGCGGCTGCGGGGGCCGTGACCTGGAAGTCGCAGAAGTGGTATGGCTTTCCGCAAACGCCGTTCGACGTCGACTTCATTACCCGGGACGACTGCGACGCGGCGCGGCAGATGATTGACCAGGACGTTGCTGCCGTGATCTTCGAGCCCGTGCAAGGGGTCGCTGGCGCCTATGACCTGGCGCACGATTTCGTCGTGACACTGCGTGATTGCACCCGTCGTAACGGCGCCCTGCTGATCGCCGATGAGGTGCAGTCGGGCATGGGACGTAGCGGCTGGTTTTTTGCTTCAGAGGCGCACGAGGTCGCGCCGGATATCCTGACGAGCGCGAAGTCGCTGGGCGGCGGCATTCCTTGCGGGGCCGTGCTGTGTTCCGAGGACGTTGCGCCGCACTTCGGGCCCGGCGATCTCGGCACGACCTTCGGCGGCGGGCCGGTTGCAGCGGCAGCCATCAATGCGGTGATCGACACGATCGAGTCGGAAGGCCTGCTGCAGAATGTGCGTGAGCGCGAAACGCAGATTCGCGAGCAATGCGTGGTCGGCCCGGTGCAAAACATCCAGGGCAAGGGGCTGCTGCTCGGACTGGTCTGCGATCGCCCGGCCGTCGAAGTACGCGACGCGCTACTCGAACACGACATACTCACCGGTACAAGCGCCGATCCGCACGTATTGCGGATACTCGCGCCGCTCGTGCTACAAAAGGAACACGTCGACCGGCTGGCGCAGGCGCTCGAGTCGATCGCAACACGACACACAGAGGATTAGTGATGAAAGCATTCAACGACCTGGCCGACTTTTCCAACGACGAAATCTCGGCGCTGCTGGAATTGGCTAACCGGCTCGACACGCACCCGGAACCCGAGGCGCTGCGCGGCAAGGTACTGTCGCTACTGTTCCTCAGCCCCTCGCTCAGGACGCTGGCGTCGTTCCAGGCAGCCATGACGCGCCTTGGCGGTGGCTCTTTTGTCATCTCGCCGGACATGTCGATTCACGGGATCGAAACCCGCCCGGGGATCGTTATGGATGGTGCAGCAGCAGAACACATCCGCGAGGCCGTCCCTGTGATTGCCTCCTACGGCGATGCCATCGGTATCCGTGCTTTTGCCGAGCGCAAAAACCTGGAACACGACATGGCCGAGGTCGAATTCAATGCGTTGATCGACCTCGTCGATACGCCTTACATCAACATGGAATCGGCCATGGGCCATCCGTGTCAGAACCTTGCAGACTGGAATACGCTCGACGATCTCGGTATCCCGGCCAACGGCGGCAAGTTTGTACTGAGCTGGGCGTACCATCCCAGGGCATTACCGCTGGCGGTTCCCACGTCGACGTTGTTCATGGCGGCCAAACGCGGCATGGACGTGACAGTGCTCCGCCCAGACGGATTCCAGTTGCCGACCCCGCTGATGCAGAAAGCGATATTCGCGGCGGAGGAAAACGGCGGTTCGGTTCGCGAGACCGACGATCGCAAAGAGGCAATGGAAGACGCCCACGTTATCTACGCCAAGTCGTGGTCTTCGACGGCCCACTACGGCGACAAGCTGGCCGACAAGAACCTGCGCGACGGCCTGGTTGAATGGTGTGTCGACGACCCCTGGTTCGAAAACGCCCGCGATGACTGCCGCTTCATGCACTGCCTGCCGGTGCGCCGCGGTGTGGTCGTGAGCGAACCGGTGCTCGATGGTCCGCGCAGCGTCGTCATCCCCGAGGCGCGCAACCGCATGCTCGCGCAGATGGCCGTTTTACACCAGATGCTCGGAAGCTCGTCATGACGTCGAAGAAAGACCGCGCGATTGTCGTCTCGGCGCTCAAGCATGCGGCACCCTATATCCGCCTCTTCAAGGGCAAGGTCTTCGTTCTCAAAGCAGGCGGCGAAATATTTGCCGACCCCGCGCAGACCAGCGCCCTCATGGAGCAGGTCGGTATCCTGCACCAGGTTGGCATTCGGGTCGTACTGATTCACGGCGGGGGACCGCAATCCACGGAATTGGCGACCGCTCTCGGCCTGGACACGACCTTTGTCGATGGCCGGCGCGTCACGGACGGCGCGTCACTCGACGTCGCTACGATGGTGCTCAATGGCCAAATCAACACCCGGGTGCTCGCCGCCTGCCGTGATCTGCAGATTCCCGCCGTGGGGATCAGCGGTGTCGACGCGGGCCTGATCCGTGCCCATCGCCGCCCGCCCGTCGAACGGGCAGGCCAGGACTCGGTCGACTACGGCTTTGTGGGCGACATCGACTCGGTTGAGATCGACATCCTCGTGAAACAGCTCGACAACGGCCTGATGCCCGTGGTCAGCCCGCTGTCCTGTGACGAAACCGGGACGCTGCTCAATATCAATGCCGACACCGTGGCGGCCGCCATCGCGGCCGAACTCGGCGCCGAGAAGCTGATCTTGCTGACCGGAGCGCCCGGCGTCCTCGAGGATGTCAGCGATCCGCGCTCGCTAATCAGCTATATCGACCGTGCCGCACTCGACAAGCTGCGCGACGACGGCAAGCTCGCGGATGGCATGCTGCCCAAAGCGGCGGCAATTGACGCGGCCCTGGCCGACGGCGTCAGCCGCGTGCACGTGATCTCTTACAAGGTACCCGACAGCCTGTTGCTCGAGGTGTTCACCAACGAGGGCACGGGCACGCTGGTCGTCAATGACATTGGCGCCCTGACGCCTGCCGAGCAGGGATCCTCCTGATGGCGCGGCTCTGGGAAAAAGGCATGCCGCTCGCCGAGCGCGTGTTGCGTTATACGGCCGGAGAGGATCACACGCTCGATGCGCGTCTCGTGCCCTATGACGTCAAAGCGTCGGTCGCGCACGCCGAGATGCTCGCGGCAACCGGGCTCATTAGCGCCGAGGATTGCAGCGCAATCTGCAACGCGCTGCGCGACCTCGGCGAGTCGTTCGCCGCGGGCGAGTGGAGCATCACGCTCGAAGACGAGGACGTGCACACCGCGTTGGAGTCGCACCTGACCGCTACGATCGGTGCGGCCGGCGGCCGCGTCCATCTCGGGCGATCACGCAATGACCAGGTGCTAACCGCGCTGCGCCTTTACCTGCTCGACGCCAGCGAGGACCTGGCGACACGCGTTCAGGGCCTGCGCGACTCCCTCGCCGGTCTCGCCGATCGCCAGGGCGACATCGAACTGCCCGGTTATACCCACATGCAGCAGGCGATGCCCTCGTCGGTCGCGCTCTGGAGCGGCGGTTTTGATGAGGCGTTCGCCGACGCAATCGACGGCCTCGATGCCTGCCGTCGCCGCGCCAGCAAGAACCCGCTGGGCAGCGCGGCCGGCTACGGCACCCCGGGGCTGCCGCTCGATCGCGACATGACGACGAAGGCGCTCGGTTTTACCGCGACCCAGGCGCCGGTAACGGCGGCCCAGTTGTCCCGGGGCAAGGCCGAGAGCGCGCTACTGTTCGAAATCACGCTGCTACTGCAGGACCTCGGCCGAATGGCAAGCGACCTGCTGCTGTTCTATACGCAGGAGTTTGCCTACGTGGCGCTGGCGGCCGACGTGACCACAGGCTCATCGATCATGCCGCAGAAACGCAATCCCGACGTGCTTGAGTTGCTACGCGCATCGTCGGCGACCGCGCAGGCCTGTCTCGACGAAACGCTGATGATCACGGCCAAGCTGCAATCGGGCTACCACCGGGACCTGCAGCGCCTGAAGCCGCCGCTGTTCCGCGGTATCGACCTGGCGATAGACAGCGTCGACATCATGGCGCTGGTTCTCGACGGATTGTCCTTCCGGCCCGAAAACATCACGCTGGACGAGAGTATCTTCGCCACCGAGGAGGCCTACCGCCTGGTCACCGAGGAGGGCCTGCCGTTCCGCGACGCCTACCGGCAAATCGGCAAACGCTATTCAAAGTGAGCGCCCGGCCTCTATAATCGAGCGATTCCAGGAACCGGTCCTTGCCCATGAAATCCACGACTATCCTCTTAGCCTTGCTGTTCTCTCTCGGTCTGCTGTCCGCCTGCGGGCAAAGCGGCCCGCTGTACGTGCCGGGCGATCCGAGCTCCGTGCAAGCACCGCAGTCCGCTCCGGAGACGGAAGAAAACGGTGAAGAAAACGGCGAGGAAGACGACAGCTAGCGACCGGGTATCCTGACGATGTCCGGCGTTGACCTCGTACTGATTGACGGATCGTCCTACCTTTACCGGGCGTTCCACGCGCTGCCCAATCTGACCAACTCGGCCGGCGAGCCGACCGGCGCGCTGCACGGCGTGGTCAGCATGATCAACAAGCTCGTTCGTGAGCAGGCGGACGCGCAAGTGGCCGTTGTTTTCGACGCGCCGGGCAAGACGTTTCGCGACGACATTTTTGCCGAGTACAAGGCGAACCGGCCACCAATGCCCGATGAACTGCGCTCCCAGGTGCAGCCGATTCTCGACGCCGTGCGCTTCATGGGGCTGCCCCTGCTGCAGATCGAAGGCGTGGAAGCCGATGATGTCATTGGCACGCTGTGTCACTTGGCAGCCGACGGCGACCTGTCCGTCCTCGTGTCGACAGGTGACAAGGACCTCGCCCAGCTTGTTAACGATAACGTCACGCTCGTCAATACGATGAACGAGAGCGTGCTGGACCGCGACGCGGTCAAGGCCAAGTTCGATGTCTGGCCCGAACAGATCGTCGACTACCTGGCGCTTGTCGGGGACAGTTCCGACAACATTCCGGGCGTGCCCAAGGTCGGCGCCAAAACGGCGGCGAAGTGGCTCAACGCTTACGACAGCGCGGACGGCATCGTTACCAGCGCCGAGGAGATCAAGGGCAAGGTCGGCGAGAGCCTGCGGGACAACATCGACCAGCTGCGCCTGTCGCAAGACCTTGCCAGGATTCGCCTCGACGTCGAACTGCCCGTGGCGCTGAATGACCTGAAGGCCGGCGACGGCGACATCGACAGGCTGCGCGAGCTGTATGGGCGATACGAGCTACGCACACTGCTCAAGCAGCTCGACGATCAATCCGGGGCTGCGGAGCCGGAGGCTGAAGTCGAAACCCAAGGCAACTATGAGACGGTGTTGACGTGGGAGGCATTCGACACCTGGTTGGCTCGAATCGAGTCAGCGGACCTGGTCGCTTTCGATACGGAAACGACGAGCCTGGATTACATGCAGGCCGAGGTTGTAGGACTATCGCTGTCGGTGACCGCTGGCGAGGCGGCCTATGTTCCGGTCGCACACGACTATCCCGGCGCGCCGGATCAGCTGCCTCGCGACGAGGTGCTCGCGAAAATGCGACCGTGGCTGGAAAACCCGGAGCGCAAGAAAGTCGGGCACCACCTCAAGTACGACGCCCACGTACTGGCTCGCCACGGCATCGAGCTGCGCGGCATGGCGTTCGATTCGATGCTCGAATCCTACGTGCTCAACAGCGTCGCCACGCGCCACGACATGGATTCGGTCGCACGCCATTACCTCGGCCGCGAAACCATCCACTATGAGGACGTCGCCGGTAAAGGCGCCAAACAACTGACGTTCAACGAGATCGACATCGAGACAGCGGCCCCGTATGCGGCCGAAGACGCCGACATCACGTTGCAATTGCACGAGACGCTGTGGTCGAAACTGTCGGAAATCACACCGCTGCGCGACGTCTACGTCAATATCGAGCAGCCCCTGGTTCCCGTACTGCTGGGCATGGAAGAGACCGGCGTGCTGCTGGACCGGGACATGCTGGCCCTGCAAAGCAACGAGCTCGCTAACCGCATGGTCGAACTCGAGAAAGAAGCCCATGAACTCGGCGGTGGACCGTTCAACCTGGGCTCGCCGAAGCAGCTGCAGGAGATTCTGTTCGATCGACTCGAGTTACCCGTCATTCGCAAGACCCCAAAGGGCCAGCCAAGCACGGCCGAAGACGTACTGCTCGAACTCGCCGAGGATTACGACCTGCCGCGAGTGATCATCGAGTACCGCAGCGTCAGCAAGCTCAGGAGCACTTACACCGACAAGTTGCCGCTGCAGATCGACGCGAGCACCGGCCGCGTGCACACGTCCTACCACCAGGCGGTGGCGGCTACAGGGAGGCTGTCCTCGACGGACCCCAACCTGCAGAACATTCCGATCCGCACCGAGGAGGGCCGACGCATTCGCCAGGCCTTCGTCGCGCCCGATGATCATGTACTGCTCGCCGCGGACTATTCGCAGATCGAGCTGCGCATCATGGCGCACCTGTCGGGCGACCAGGGCCTGCTCGACGCATTCGCGGCTGGGGCCGACGTCCACCGCGCGACGGCCGCCGAGGTGTTCGAGGTCGACGATATCGACAACGTCACGGCCAACCAGCGGCGCTCCGCCAAGGCGATCAATTTCGGCCTGATGTACGGTATGTCGGCTTTCGGTCTCGGCAAGCAGCTCGGCATCCCGCGCAACGAGGCGCAGGAGTACATCGACCTGTACTTCGATCGCTACCCGGGGGTCAGGGCCTACATGGACAACACCCGCGAGTCGGCGAGTCAACAAGGTTACGTCGAGACGGTATTCGGCCGCCGGCTATACCTGCCCGAGATCAACGCGCGCAATGCGCAGCGCCGCCAGTACGCTGAACGCAGCGCCATCAACGCGCCCATGCAGGGGACGGCAGCCGATATCATCAAGCGCGCGATGATCCAGGTGCACGGGTGGCTGCAGGCTGACGACGCAGGTGGCCGCATGATCATGCAGGTGCACGATGAACTCGTGTTTGAAGTGCTGGCCGACAAGGCCGAGGCTTTCAGCCGGCGGGTCACTGACATCATGAGCGGGGCGGCGGATCTCGCGGTGCCGCTCAAGGTCGACGTCGGTACGGGGCCTAATTGGGACGAGGCCCACTAGACTCGTTCTAAACTATTTTTGCATTAAATTCAGAGATTTACAGCTGTACGGGAACTTTGGAGAGCGGTCAGACTCCAAATTCCCGAGTGCAGTAGTCACTCGCCTGTTTACCTCCCTAAGCAGGCGTGCAACACGGTAACCCCAAGCCGGTTGCTTCTTCGATTCCCGGGACACGATCGTGTCCCGGGTTTTTTTATGCGGTCGGCTCGAGCATCTTTTCGAGTACCGCGCGCGCTTCCTCTTCGCCCTGGCGGCTGTGCGCCGAAAACAACTGCGCGCTGGCCCGGTCGCCGATTTCCCTCTGCACCTCGAGTAGCGCCGTGGCGGCCTGACCGCGTTTCAGCTTGTCGGACTTGGTCAGCAGAATGTGAATCGGCAGGTCCACCTCTTCGGCGAATGCCATCATCTGGCGATCGTAATCCTGCAGCCGGCGCCTTATGTCCACGACCAGCAGCAGGCCGCCGAGGCTGCGACGATCCTGGAAGTAGTCGGACAGCAACTCACCCCAATGCTCGCGCATTCGGTCGGACACCCTGGCGAACCCGTAACCGGGCAGATCGACCAGTCGCCGCCCTTCCCTGAGGCTGAAGAAATTGACCAGCTGCGTCCGTCCGGGCGTCTTGCTGGTGCGAGCGAACTGGCGGCGGTTGACGATGACGTTAATCGCGCTCGACTTGCCCGCGTTCGAACGTCCCGCGACGGCGACCTCGGCGCCGACGTCGGCGACGAACTGCTCGCGCGCGTTTGCGCTCTTGATAAAGCTCGCGTCGGGATACTTCGACATGGGGGTATGCCCCGGGGATTCCGTGTATAATTTGGGGCTGCTAGTCTGACGGCTTCAGGGTCAAGCAGCAAGGTAATCAAGGCCTTGCGATCCCACATCACATAAACACGCTGGCCGCGGCCGGCGACAGAGAGTAACGGTTACAGGTACATGAAAACACGGAAAGTATTGAACTGGCTGCCCCTCGTTTTTCTGGCCACGTCGGTGGCGCAGGCGGAGAGCCTCGTTGACGGTTCCATAGACGCCGGCAAGGCCAGGTCTGCACCCTGCTCTGCCTGTCACGGTCCCGAAGGCAAGAGCGCCAATCCCATGTGGCCCAACATCGCCGGTCAGAGCGCGACCTACCTCGTAGAGCAGCTGACGGCTTTTCGTGACGGCGCGGCGAATCCCGCCGAGGCCAAGCGTTACGATCCCTTGATGTCACCGCAGTCGATGGCGTTGTCGGATGAAGACATCCGCAACCTGGCCGTGTATTACGAGAGCCTGCCGTCACCGGCGCAGGCCGTCGCCGACACGGGGACAGTCGACAAGGCGGAGGCCCTGTATCGGGGCGGCGACCTCGGCAACAACACGGCAGCGTGTCTCGCTTGCCATGGCCCCACCGGCCGCGGCAATGCGGCCGCCAGTTATCCGGCACTTCAGGGCCAGCACGCGGTCTATACGGCGAAGCAATTACGAGACTATGCGAGCGGGACGCGCAAGACCGACGGCAAGACCCGCATGATGCGCGATATTGCCGCGCGCCTGAGCCCCGAGGACATTGACGCGCTCGCTTCGTACATACAGGGACTTCGCTAATGAAACGCTGGATCGTGCTTGGCCTTGCGCTGCTGTTTCTCGCTGCCTGCGGGAAAGACGAGCCTGCGCAGCCACAACCCGCCGAAGAGGCCGCCACCGACGAGATTGCCAATGAGCAGCCCGTTGTCGCCACCGAGCCAGGGACGGAAGAAGAGGTGGTCGAAGCCGTTGTGGTCGAGGAGTCGGCCGCCGAACCCGAGGAAGGCGAGCAGGCCATCATCCTGGCGCAGGCCGAGGTGCCCACCGCGAGCCACGACTGGCAGTTCGAGGAAGGCAAGCACTACATCCGCCTCGTACCTACCCAACCGACCTGGGGCGGCGCCGACAAGATCGAGGTCACCGAATTTTTCTACTACCTGTGCCCGCACTGCTACAACTTCGAGCCGATGCTCAAGGAATGGCAAGAGACAAAACCCGCCAATGTTCGATTTGTGCAGGTCCCGGCGATGTGGAACCAGGTCCTGATCCTGCACGCGCGCATGTACTTCACGGCGGAAGCGCTTGCCCGAAACGGCGTCATCGAGGATTCGGCGGCATTCCACGCGGCCGTCTACAACGAGATCCATCGGCGTAATAACCGGTTGACCTCGGAGTCCGCGGTTCAAAGCCTGTTCGAGCGATTCAACGTCAGCGAGGAAGACTTCACCAGCACCTGGAATTCGTTCGAGGTTGACCAGAAGCTGCGCATCTCGGCCGACCTGGCGCGGCGGTATAGCGTTTCGAGCACGCCGACCGTTGTCGTCAACGGCAAGTACCGTTTCGGTGCACCTGAAGCAGGCAGTTATCCGAAAGTCATCGAAGTCATCGACGAGCTTATTCTTAGAGAGAGTGCGCGCTAGGACGCCGACCGCGACAGCCGTCACCCGTTGTCTTCGGCAACGATCCTGAGTTCGCCGTCCGGCGTTCGCCGCCAATAGATTCGCTTCACAGTCGCAACGCTGCGGTCGTCATAGGTGATCGTCTGCAGGAAGCGGGCCATGTACAGGCCTTGTTCTTCCGGGTCGGCGAACAGGAACACGTTCTCGAGTTCGATGCCGCGCGGCGGTGCTCCCGCAATTGACTGCATGCGGAAGGCATTCCATTGCTCGCGGTCCATGCCCCGATACGTGAAGTCATCCGCGTAGAGAGACAGGTAGCGATGCAGGTCCCCGGCAGCATAGCTGGTGGACCACGCATCGAGCTGTCCACGTAACTCGGCGCGCGCTGCCTCAAGCTGGACGTCGCTCACCCATTTGATTTCACGAGTGATCAGGACCGGTGTCGACAGGGGCTGCAAGCGCGGTTCCAGGGCGAGCAACTCTTCGTTGGGCAATGCGATGCAGCCGTCCGTGTCGAGCGGTGGACGCCGGCCGCCGTTCCGGTCGACGCCATGTAGCCAGATTCCGTCGCCGCTGCGCCGGTTGTGACGATCCCAGATCGTCGGATAGTCGAGCGGGAACGCCGTCGCGCCGTACTTCTCGTGCAGCTTGCTGGTATCGAGTTGTCCCGTAATGAAAAATATGCCGAGTGGTGTCTTGCGATCCCAGGCGCGCTGCTTGCCGACCCCCTTTTGACCGATCGACATGTAGCTGGCTCCCTGCTGCCGCGCACCGTGTTCGCTGGCGCTGAAATAGTGCAGCGTCGACGTCGTTGTCTCGGCGATCAGCACCGTGCTTACCGAGTCCGGAATCTCGAGCAGGTAGGCCGGCTGGCGATCGTCGGCGCTGGCGATACCCGGCGCCATGGCGAAGATCATCAATAGTGTGCCAACCCGTAACATCACCCGATATTACAGCTGCCCGATGGCCATCACCATGCTATGTTTCTCGCTATCAGAAATCGATTTCAGGACGTGCTGTGAAACGACTCGTAGCCCTCACGCTACTCGCCTCCATTGCTAACGCCGCACTCGCTTCGAGCGATGCGGCATTCGAGGCGCTCGGTGATCGGTTCGTCGCCGACCTGCCGAATTTTTCCCCGGTCGCATCAACGTCGATCGGCGATCACAGCCGCGATGCCGACCTCGACCAGGTCGATGCGGCTGCCCGTGACAGCCTCGCTGCGTTGCTGCGGTCCTACCAGGACGAACTCGGCGCCATCGATCGCGACGACCTGTCGCGCGCCAACCAGATCGACTACGAGCTGTTGCAGAGCGACATTGCGTCCCGGCTCTGGGCCCTGGAAGAACTTCAGGAGTGGGCGTGGAATCCGCTCTACTATGTCAGCATCGCCGGCAATTCGGTATTCAGCCTCACCGCGCGTGACTTTGCCCCATTGGAGCAACGCCTCTTGAACGTGGCTTCGCGCCTCGAGCAGCTGCCGCGATTCCTGGAACAGGCGCGGGCATCGATCCAGCCGGAACGCGTACCCAAAATAAATGCCGAGACAGCCGTTGCCCGCAACCTGGGACTGGTGTCGATCATCGAGACCATGGTTGTCCCCGAAATGGACAAGCTGTCAGACGCTACGCGGACGCGTCTCGAAGCGGCGATCGACATTGCCAGGAATACGCTGGCGGAACACCAGACCTGGCTCGAGGAGGAGTTACTCCCGCGGGCGGCCGGCGACTTCCGCATCGGCGCCGAACTCTATGACCGCAAATTGGCGTTCGCCCTTGATTCGCCGCTGAGCCGGCGGGAGATCGTCGCGCGCGCCGAAGCGGCGTACGCATCCGTGCGTAACCAGATGTACGCCGTTTCGAAGGAGATATATGCGGCGGACCACCCGTACACGGCTTTTCCCGACAGCCCGGATGAAGCGTACAAGCAAGCCATCATCCGCGCCGCACTCGAAAAGGCCTACCAGGAATTGCCACCGCGTGATGGCATCATCGAGCTGGCCAGGGAACAGATGCAGCAGGCGACCGACTTCGTCATCGAGAAAAA
>JAAUYK010061527.1_pt1 | contig 11278 bp, 31 predicted proteins | sample 7278021 | NCBI WGS metagenome assembly JAAUYK01 (sample SAMN14350223, study PRJNA611818) | marine sediment metagenome | isolation source: surface marine sediment (1.8m) | place: French Polynesia: Moorea | collected 2018-08
CATTGGGCCTTTGGTCTCTAGCATATCGTCTTTTTCATACCTTGGAATTTCTTCTACATATCTTATCATACCTGAAACTCATCCTCATCTAAGAATTGCGGCTCTTTCTTTTCCTTTAATGGCAATGTATGAAAGTATCGCAATGCTTCCCTTTTACGGTTATCTATTACTTGAATAAGAGGATCGGGCCTGTATTCCCCATAGGCTTGATCTCTGCATGTATCCACCGATAGACCCAATGGGATTTGATGTTCGACTGTATACCATCCCCTTCTATTTGCGGCTCTTAGGTATCCTGCTTGCTGAAGGTAGTTACGGTATGTGTCGATAGACGAATTGATAGGATACCCTGCCTGTCTCAGATGATGCAACAGTTCTTTGCGCTTGATCACATTATCCCGGTTATTGTTCATGTACCATATGATAGCTTCCCATAGTGATACCCTTCTTCTTCTGAATGGCATTATAGCTTCATCTCCTTTTCCGATAGAAATTCAATCGGAGTGAAAACCGGAGCTTTCCCGGTTAGTCTCTCTATACCCATATAGCCTTCCTCTACCATCTCCCACATTACCATCTCCCACATTCTCTCATCAAAAACTATTGCTGATGGTTCGGGTGATAGGGTAGAATCGTTAAAGTCGATTTCGTTCAATGGGTCAAAGGAACCCTTTATCTGCTCATAAATCTTATACAATAAAGGGCCTATGATCAATCCAATCCATATCGCTAAGATTACACATATCCACGGCAGATACGGCAGTATGCTCATCATGATTATGTCAAATGCTTCGCTCATATTCTATTTGCCTTTCCAGTTCTGTCACTTGTTTGATAAGATCACTGATCATCTCATCCTTTTCTTTGTTCGCTTGCTTCAAAGCTTCTATAATGCTCTGAGTAGTTGTATGATCTTTGGGTTCTTCTTCACCTAATATATCATCGTATGCCACTTGTCTATTCCCCCATGCTTGACTTTATACTCAAGTCTGCCAATTTAGTCAAGGTTAAAATCCTCAATGGTAAGAAAATCTTCTTTCTTCCATCCTGATTCTAATTGTCGCATTTGTAAATTTATTTCCGTACATTCAAATGGTATCTTATTCTTGGACAATAATTTCCCATAGGGAGTATTGTTTCCCTTGTAATAAACTAAGGTGGAGAAGAATCCCATAGTTTTACAGTATCCTTTTCGGAGACCGCAATTGACACATTCCTTTGTGCCATCCACCCTATGTCTATGAGCATCTTCTCTAATAAAGTCATGTCCACCTAATTTCATCCATTTGTGTCTTTTCGTGCTCAAAATTGTATACCTACCATACCCATGTAAATCGCAAGATAACAGAATACAGTGAACCTAGACCAATCCCATCGGTTTAAAATCCATAGGAAAGGGAGACAGTAGAATATTCTGATTATCATTGCTGTATCAATCGACCATCCAAACCATTCCATACATTTGAATATCAGCGGATTGCCTTCAACTGCCTTCCCGGTTTTAACGATATAAGAAGTGTATACCGAATCTGCAAGGATCAAAAGCAGTAAGCAGATAGTCCACGGTTTCAATCCAAGATCATACTTGCCAATCTTTAGGGAGATTTTTTGTTTCATCTTCATCGAATCCACCACATCCTTTATGTAGTTGTCTAAATCTACGTGCTTCAGCTTTCATGGTTAAAGAATTTTCTACACTTTCATCAGAGAAAGATATATAGAACTCTGATCCACATTTGCAATAAAATTTTAATGTCATAGCTCAAACTCCCCCTGATCTACAAACTCAGGCATTCGATTGTTCTTAAAATTTTCTAAGGTCTTTTCTTTGTAGCTGGTATTATTTAATATCCTCAGTAAATCTTCTACAAGAAATCTCATTGCAGGTTCACCCGGAAGGATATGATGGTATGTCCTATCAGAGAATCGAACAGATATCATGATATCAGTTACATCGTTTCTAACGAAACATTCCATATTAGGAAAGTTTTCCTCAATGTTATCTGCTTCGGCTCTTAGCATCTCTACAATGGTCATAGCTCCATCTCTCCTTCTCCAATGAATTCTTCTTTCTTGCTTGCTATCAACTCATCAAGAACATCATCGGTTACTCTCTCATAGGCGAATGTACCATCACTCATCTTTTTCTTAACAAAAGCCATCTTTGTCATTTCCTGTTGCATGATTTGAAACTGTACTTCTCTTTGCCTTGCCATATATCTATCATGACATTGCGCTCCTATTTGATCATAGTTGATATGGAACATCTCATGTAGGAATTTATGAGCTTCTTCAGGTTGCATGTGAGAAAGCATTTCCTGTACTATACACATAGCTTCTCTATAGGTAATGGTTCTGCTATGGAAATACTGAGTGATACGTCTAATGAACCTGTCTTCTCTATGCCTATGCTCCTGCCTTACAACTTCTTCTTCTAACCTATGCAGTCTCATCTGTTCGATTTGCATTATATCTCCATTTCCTTTTCTTCTATGAATTCAATATCAGCTTCTTCATCGGGTGGATTATTATAGAAATGTTTCTTGAATTGCAATAGGTATTCCTGTATCTGCTCATCACTCAAACTCCTTCCCATTTCAAATGAACCTGCTGAAGCACCTATCGTACCAGTATGGACACACATACGGTCACAAGCGGCATCAAGTACATCCCTGATAGCTCTATAGTCTTCATACGTGATTCGCTTTCCCCTTAGATGGTTTACAATCAAATCCGTATTTATTTCATCATGGGCCTTTTGTTCATATAGCATAGCGGTAGCTTCATGCATCTGCCTTTCAAGTTTCTCTATCTGCTCCTGAAACTCAGTGCTTGCTTGTAGTTCCTCTATGGTCATTTCTTCTATATCTTCCATTCCCACTTCGGCTATTGGACTCATAAATCACCTTCCTCATCCATACTGAATAAAACAGAATTGGATTTCAGCTTATCGTATTTGGTTCGCATTTCCGTATAGAGTCTTCTTTCTTCTGTAAGTTCTCCATCGACCTCTTTCATTCTGCATCTTGTATCTTCCAGTTTCGAAAGTACTCTGTTATGTTTCTTTTCAAGATTATGTACCGTATCACAGTCTGAACACTGATCACAGTCTTCACACATCACTTCTTTGAATAGGTCTAAGTCCACATGTTCCTTTGAGCTTAAAGCGTAATCCTTCACGGCATTCATAAAGTCAAAAGGGTTAAACCCATATTCCTCAAATAGCCTGTCAAAGTACAGGTCTATTAATTCCTGATCAAGATGTTTCTTCCATATTCGCATCTATCCCTTCTCCCACAAGCCAATGGCCTGTATGGTATTTGTTTAATAATACCCGTTTGAGTACATCTGCATGACAAAGTTTTGGAGAGCACCAACAGATAAGTATGGTAGGTTCGTTTCTTAAGAGGGGAGCAAAGAGATGTTCCAGTTCATAGAGAATAACAGGGTCTTCAAATTTGATTGCATCTATCAACCAAATAGCGTACCTGTCAACTGCCATCTCTCTTGTTTGAGTTTTTGTTATACGAAAGGGATTTCCAAGTGTACTTGGTCTGCCTACATATACACCTTCTCCTTTATAGTTACTCTTATTTTTGATAAGGATTTCCACCATAATAGTCTCCACATAATATATGCTGTTGTCTGCATAATCACAAGTCCTTCAGGTAGATATGTTCTACCGAAAAAATTTACCTCTAACCAAACGATTGCTATAGGCAAAGAGATTCCTAATTTACCACTTACGAAAATAAATATGAATGCAAGTAGATATAGTAAAGCCATTATTCCTTTATCTCACTTTCATCATATTCCCCTTCAGGAGCAACATCCTTTGGGCCTAAGTGAAAGCCATGTCCAAGTGAAAGGAAGTTATTCCTTATGGTAGCAAATGATCTCCACGTTCTTTCGAACTCATCACTTGTCAGTACCTTGTAGGTATCGAACTCTATTCTTAGTTTTTCTAACTGTTCGACCTTGCGCTTTTCATCACCCAATTCTTTTGAGAGCATTAGGTAAGCATGTCTCTGTCTCTGTTGCCTTTCACTTACATTGGCAACATACAGAATACAGACAATGGATATCGCTAAAGCAATCAAAGTAAAAAATTTCCATACATCGAAATTAGTTCTTGGATAATCTTTTAAAGTTGCATCAGCGATTGCCCATGAGTCATAGCTACTCTTGCAGGATTCATGTTCACAGATTTCATATTGTTCACACACCTTCCCTTGAGTATCCCTGATTAACTTCAAAGCATCTTCATACCTATTGACTAACGGATACATGCTGTTTCTACCCATGCTTGGTTCTCCTGCGGCCATTTTTCAAATCCTTTCTTTAATAGACAGTACTTGATTTTCTGCCTTCACAAACTTCCTCAACAGTTTCACCGATCATGTTACCATTCTTCCATTTCCGTTTGGTTACTTTGGTGCAATTGGTTTTCGCTGTTGGTTCTTCCTCTACAACCATAACCGTCTTGTTACGGTTTTGGGATTGCAAGGAAGTTTGTCTTGCTTGCTCATCCATGACGTTACCAATAGCTCCACCTAACAAAGCACCACCTAAAATAAGAAGTGCGGCAGTACTGCCATCCTTCCCGGCAATCACTGAAGCGATTGTTCCTGCTCCTGCTCCTGTCATTGCTCCACGTTGAGTACTGTTTGCGGCACAACTCAATACGAATAGACTTATCAATAGTATAACGATTAATTTTTTCATAGCTCTCTCCTTTGGCAGAAGGGGGGGGATTCGAACCCCCGGAGACTTATTAGGCCCCAATGGTTTTCAAGACCATCACAATAAACCACTCTGACACCCTTCTTTATTCTGGCAGAGGGGAAGGGATTCGAACCCTCAGAGGTTTAACCCTCTACAGATTAGCAGTCTGCTTCCTTACCATTCGGACACCCCTCTACTCTATTACTTTATCTTGTCCATCAGGTATGACAATTTTTTCGATATGGACTTCCATACCACAAACATCACAATGAAGATAATGAGCACTATCGGAATATACCTCATCAAAGGCATGTATACCTTGAGCACAATTAGCGGCTTTCCATGATGCACAAAATTCTTCTGACTCTACAATGTCTGATAATGGGTGTGTAATCCCAATATATTTATTTACTATCGTTGTCATTTCCCGAATCTCCTGCAAAGTAATTCATGGATTGGGTCTGTCCACGTTTTCTCATCTTCATGAAATCACCTAGACCTTCAGTACTGCAAGCATAAGCTGTTGCAACATTAGCTTTGCTATGTGCCATGATGTTACCTGCTTTTAAACCCATACCTGCCGCAAAGTTTTGAACTTGCTCTTTATCAATTCCTTCTCCAAGAAATACAAAAGACCAAATCTTTGTATCCTCAAGTTCATTGATCATGGTATTGATTTTTAATCTGCCTTCTTCACCTGCAAAATCAGTTGATGCATTTTCCCATCCATCAGTCTGAATTACAATTAAAGCGGCTTTATCCTGCCTACCATCAGCCTTTATTTTCTCTTTGATGTTATTAATACAATTGGCAATGGCATCATACAATGCAGTCATACCACCTGTCCACCATTGTTTCATTTCCTCAAGTTCGGCAATCGGCACATTCTCTATGTTACAATGTATTTGATCATCGAACTCTACAATGGTAACAAGGCTATCCATTGTGGCATCATCTTCTTTTAGTAACTTTGCTCTTTGTTCATTGAAGTTCGTTACAGCAAGTTCTTTGTTGCTTCTCATCGAACCACTATGATCTTGAACAAAACCTATATATGTTACGGATTCTTTATTTGTCATTGTCCTTTCCCCCTTCGATGATAATCGGTTGACCCTCATACTTAGGTTTCTTTCTCTTTTCATATTCCTTTATGAAATTGAATATACCTAAGAGAGCACCTAAACAGGAAAGTATAATACCGATTAGCCCAATGGCAATCACCAAAAAGACCATTCCTAGAGAACCTTTACAGAAAATGACAATGCATTCCCATACGAACTCCATTGGGTACTCCTTTACCTGATTACCACCACATATCATCAGGATTTTGTATTTTGATTTTCTTCTTTCTTTTTCTCTTTGTGCGTTTTGGATTGTACAAGAAAAGATAATCTATCTTTTCCTGAATCTCTTTTCTTTCTTGCCCTTTTGCTCTTTCACGTAATTCCTGTAATCTCTTTAAATCGCTTTCGTAAATAGGCATTTGATTTTCCTTTCCTACAGTTGGTCTAAGTCTTCAATAAGCTCTTTTTCCGTAACGTCAATCAGGAAGAACCCTTCCTGTTCAAGCTCATCTTCTGGATAAGGGTCTGCCTTTTCGATCATTTCAATCCATGCAGGAAAATCCTTATCCTTGTAATATTTGCGGCACCTTTCGATGAAGGTTCTCAACCTTACCATAACAGAAGGTGGAACTTCCACAACCTGTTTCGAATCAGGATTTACAAACTTGTAAAGGCCATCACCATCAATCAGTTCCGCTTCTGGAAAAGATTTCTGAACGAAATAGGCATTGTGAAATCTCCACTTCTCTGCTCTCAGTTTAGCCGTATCAAGTCCAAACCCCGGCATCCTTTGACCACTGATATAATCGAACCTGTCAACAGAGTGACATAGGGAAAATCCCATAATCACGCTCTGAGGATCATCAGGGTCAATACCACAAAACAGGACACCTTTCTTCCTGCCTTTCTGCCTACCGTTTTTTCGAATGTATTCAATTCTCTGTTGTTCCATTTTTTTCTTCTCCTTTGAGTTGATTTAGTGAAATGTCTATGGACTTCAACACTTCGCATATATCCCTTAGTACAGGCACTAAGGGGAACCTTAGTTCATATTCATCCAAGAGAACACTTAGATCATCCCTGATAGAGTCATGATACTTTGACATGCTATCGTCTTTCAGTGCTCTCCTATGCATGGATATCCATTTACGGATATCGTCTGTTTCCATTGCTGATACATCGTTTACATCGGTTACGGTTACTTGTTCTGACATAGCACTCTCCTTATATCAATAATCGGTTGTATATGTCAAGTGAAAAGGTTCTTCCGTTAGCTTTCTTTTTGTCCACAAATATGTATCCACATCAGCGATTGTCCACCCTGTTGCATATTGCAATTGGGTACAGACCTTCACAGTTGCGGCACGAATTTGAATTTCCTCAAGCGTATGCTTCGGAATAATCACACCTAACTTGATTCTTGCGGCAAGCTCATCCGTATACCTGATGCAATCGAAATGCCGTAGAATCTTTGGCACCTGATAATCGGCAGGTACATGCATAGTTGCCATCAGTGTATCCTCAAACCATCCGAATTTACGGTATAGCTGAATGAAGAATAAAGAAGCTCTTTTCAGGAACAGGTCTCCACCAAACCCCGGAAACAGAGTTATCAAATCAAGAAATAAATCATAGGGATTCGATCTATCGACATATAGTTTATGAACAAAACCTTCACCCTTTCTTTCTTCACATAGTTCCTGTAAATGCCGTTTCCTTTCCTCTAACAGCGGATATCTATGCAATGCCAGTATCCGTATTAGTTTCTCAATTCTGCTTTCAAAGTTCAAGGCATGGCTCTTGGCATCACCGAATGCCGCACACACATCATCATACATGCTTGTAGATGAGACCCCATTGGGCCTGATATCATGTTGACCATACCAGTAATTGTAATTGATTGCGCTTGCTACAAGCTCTTTAAATATCTCAATTCTGATACCTGTCTTGTATTTCGCTTCAGGTACAGAATCATAGAAGTTTGGTATTCCATCCTTCTTCATCTGTTCGGCTAAATCTTCCACTCCATCATTATTTATCCAAACGTATCTAGGTTCAGAAGCTAATATAACTTCTGAAAAATCAAACACTTGCTGTATCACATTCGACCACAAGTTATCCACCATTTTTATTCTCCTTCTCCAAAAGCTTCCTTTCCAGTTCGGTAAACATTGAAGTGGTTAAGTATCCGTTCTTCTCCTTCAGCTTTCGAATTTTAAATTTTAATAAATCTACTATTTTCTCCATTAATTCCTTCTTATTAGGTTTGGGTTATCGGGTCTCTTTCTCATTATATGAACGATTGCTGTCCATGATACCGGATAGAACTCATTGTTATCAACACCGATATCATGTTGTTTACCGATAGGAGCAAGCTTACCATGAGAATGTCCGTACAATTGGAAACTGTTATAGTGAGACCTATGCCAAGTTCTCATATTGTAGTGGCACACCACCACAAACGCTTGTTTGAATTTCTTCTCCCATATCCTCAAGGCTTTATTGTCAAGCCAATAGTCATGACTGCCTTTCAGGAATATGTGTTTTCCATTCAAGCGGTTAATGTATTTGCGATATACTTTTTCTCTGTCTTTGATTAGGGTGAAATCCCCGGCATGGACAACAGTATCACCATTGTTGACACGGCTATTGTGGTTGAGGATTAAGGTCTCATCCATTTCTTCAACGGATTGAAAGGGTCTATCAGTGTATCCGATAATCCTTTCATGACCATAATGTTCATCAGCGGTAAACCAAAACATTACACTATTACAACCTTTTCTTTCATATCATCACGAATAGGGATATCATTGTCTGAATGAAACTTTTGATATCCGATCCTTTTTAAAAATTTTCGTATCGTATCTTCTGATCCCCCGGAAGTGCGTTTATAGATTTCCTCTAATGATTCATGAGAGTTAATCAGACATGCTATAAGGATATCCGAATTCTCCGCTATCAGCGTGTTCCGGGCAAAGAAGAATTCACGTTTCTTTTTCTTTGGTGGAAAGAGAAGGATAGGTATCCCCCAATCGAAAGCAATCTTTTCCGCAAAGGCATCTCCACCTTCCGGGCAATGTCCACTGACAATCCAATCCCCTTCCTGATAGACTTCAAAGAAAGCTTCCTGAACTTCGATGAAGTCTGTTCGAACATTGCGTTTTCGTGTTCCGATTATACCTATCTTCTTTTCCATATGTATTTCGCAAAATCAGGTTTTCGTTTCTCATCAACGTAATGGGTAAACCCATTTCCCTTGACAATAGCGATTAGGTTTTTAGTTCGCTTCTTTTTCCTTGAAGTTTTAAATTGCATGATACACCCCTTTATATCATTTGGTTGAAATCCTGTCAAGGACTTTTTTTCCACCATCCCAAAGAAACCAAAAGGCACCACCAAAGATAGCGGTAATGAAGGCACCTATGATCATCTTGGTAATTTCGAATCCTTCTTTGGGATTTTCATAACATTCTACACAATACGTTTTAATAGCTTTCCAAATCATAACATACTCCTTTAGATTTGTAAACTAAATTCTTCCTCTTTGAAAAATTCATCGTATCGAACATTATCAACAGGATTGACACCTTCAGCGGCTTGCATCTCCCAAACTTCCCTGATGTGTTTACAGGTAGGTCTAGGATAGTTCCTTGTCCAATGTGGACATGAGCAACCCCATGTTTCCCCATCGTTTGCCAGTGATACGGTATATTCCCTGTCTGAGGAATGGGATTTGACATACCATCGGTCAACCCACTTCAGCGGCTTATGCATTTGTCTATGTGAATGTCTCATTTTCTTTTCCTTTCAGCGTTTCTTACGGCCCATGGTTTCTTTTTCCCGGCAAGAATCAGCTTCCGTTCTCTCTCAAACCACAAAGAGTTTAGCCACATCAGCAACACCATAGACCCCGGAATTGAGATTGATATTATTAATCCTTCAAGAATATTCATTTTGTATCTCCCTTGCCAGTTTAACAGGACAGTTATCATCATGCTCAGAATGTGGCCCTACATAACAGAATTTACATTGTGTTATACGAAATAGTTCATCTACTGTTCCCCCTTGACTATCCCATACCCCATCTGCCAGTTGATCAAGTATGCTTGCCAATCTTTTATCCTTCAACAATTCACACATTATTTTTCCCTTTCTTCTTGAATTCGCTTTTGAACATATTCCTCTAAAGTCATGGACTTGTCACTATTCATGTAATATTCGGTAGTTGCCTTTGTTCGAACAGCACTATCTTCATACTGAGTAGTGATACCTTCAGCGGATTTGTCAAAGCTAATCAGTCTAGGAACAGCTATCCCTACTATGACACCTAATATAATTAGGACTGCCATCAACTCAATTAGGGTAAAGCCTTTATTATTGCGAAATAGTCTCATCTTTATATTTCTGTATTTCCAGTTTAGCGGCATAGACACAAAGTTCACCCTGTTGATCCATACCTAAATTCTGAAAATGTTTCGACTCCTTTAACGTATCATACCATTTATTTGTCAGTTTGGCAAGTCTTTCTTTTTCATTCCGGGTAGCGAACAGCGGATTGTAAACATCCCATGTTGGCTGATCCAAATCATCCATGTGACCATCAATATCAAACGCTACCCACATATTCATGTCCATCCATTCTTCAAGCATCGTTTTCATTATTGGTCTCCTTTAGGAGTTTTACATCTCAGGCATTCGTCATATTTCTGAAAGTTTTTCCTGCCACAATTCGGACATTCCCAAAGGTTGATATGTCCACTTTCTTTCATCCGATTAACAACTCTCTTATGCCATGATCCGTAATCTCTGTTGCTTCCTAATGCCATTTGAATTCTCCCTGTTAAGGTTAATTTCGCCTATGGGGGATTGCTCCCCCAAAGCTTACTTGCTCAAGTATCTACGCATAGCGGCAAGAGCTTTATTTTTTGTGGCATAACCATTGGTATTGTTGGCAGGAGAATTGAACCCTGCATGACCAAAGGTAATGTACCAATTACCAGTTTCGGAAAACTGAGCAACAGCGGTATCGCAATCAGCATTACGGCAAAACCCACTCTCTTTACAAGGACTTGAGAAAAGAACATCGGAAATGGTCTCTTTCTCTTTTTCGTGACAGGCATCACAAACACCATCTTCAATTTCGATTTCAGTTTTAAGTTCGGCATTGCAGTCTTCACAAAAAGTTTTCATTAGAATTTCCTTTCAATGGTTTGGGTTTTGTAATTGTTCGTATCGAAATTTTTATTTTGTGCTACTTTGAAAATCGCTAATGTTATCATTATTGTTATGATCATTGCTTTCATGCCTATATAATACTGCAATCGGTGTGCCAAACATGTCAAAAAATAAAAAAATTTTTTATAAGTAAATACAGCAACTTGCAGTTTCCGGTAGATTCCGGTATTTTTTAGACTGCCGAATCCTGCCGTAAATTGTCACTTTTACTGACAATTGTTGTCAAAGCTTCCCGGCACATTTCGGCACTCAAA
>JAAUYK010118008.1_pt1 | contig 11277 bp, 10 predicted proteins | sample 7278021 | NCBI WGS metagenome assembly JAAUYK01 (sample SAMN14350223, study PRJNA611818) | marine sediment metagenome | isolation source: surface marine sediment (1.8m) | place: French Polynesia: Moorea | collected 2018-08
CAATTTAAAAATTAGTGTGTAACAAATGAATGAAAATTAGGTAACAGATGCCATACATAATGGTTGTGATTTGGGCGTTTTGCTTTAAAAGAATATGGTTTTCAATCTGTTAGGCTAAATCTTCGGCCCAGCCATCAAAACCCACAAGGAGATACAGCGCGTGTCCAAATTTACGCTTTTTCGGCTCAAAAATCAGATGTTTTTTTAAATTTCGCTGCCATATCCATGGGTGTGCTCAGCTTCTTTATCCTGAGTTATCGATCTATATCTCCGATGCTGCAGGCCTGAGAACCGGGCATGTCATTTTCTGATAAGCGATATGTAGATAATTAATCCGGCAGCAACACCATGACCAGATATTTGAGATTGTTGGCGCTTTTGTCTTGGGCCAACCGAAAGGTGAAAAACCGCAAGAATCGGGTGGCAGATGCACTGCATATGGACTATTTTAGGCTAAAAAAAGGGGGACAAACATGACCGCTGAAACATTTTCCCAGGCTGCCATTGACTATGAGCGCATCGAAAAAGCCATCACATTTTTGATCGACAATTTTCACTCCCAACCGGGTTTGGAAGAAATTGCCAAAAAGATTCACATGAGCGAATACCATTTTCAGCGGCTTTTCAGCCGCTGGGTGGGAATCAGCCCCAAACGGTTTCTGCAATATTTGACTAAAGAGCACGCCAAAATCTTGCTGGAAAAGTCGATTAACCTGTTAGACGTTACCTATGAAGCCGGCCTGACCAGCCCGGGCCGCCTACACGATTTATTTGTTACCTGTGAAGCCGTCACCCCCGGAGAGTACAAGGCCAAGGGCAAGGGTCTTGAAATCGCATACGGATATCATGCCACCCCGTTCGGCGAATGTTTGCTGGCAACCACCGACAGGGGTATCTGCGGTTTGAATTTTGTCCAAAATCAAAATCGGCAGGCAGCTCTGTCAGGTTTGAAATCCAGGTGGAAAAATGCAACTTTAACTGAAAAACCGAATACAACCCGGCATATTGTTGATCGGGTATTCAATCCCCTGGCCGAACAAAACACAACACCTCTGCATCTGGTTTTAAACGGCACGAATTTTCAAATCAAAGTCTGGGAGGCGCTCGTCCGGATACCCATGGGGGCGGTGGTCTCTTATGAAGATGTAGCCGCCTACATCGGGATGCCCAAAGCTTCACGTGCCGTCGGCAATGCCGTCGGAAGTAATCCGATACCGTTTGTGATCCCCTGTCATCGGGTGATTCGCAAAACTGCGGATTTTGGAAATTACGGCGGCGGGAAGGCCAGGAAGCTGGCCATACTTGGCTGGGAATCCGTTCGTTGCAATAACTAAATGGTTATTTTTTCGCTGAGCGGTGTTCTCCGCACATCTTAGCCCTCGAAGTACTAATAGTACGTCGAGGGCTAAGATGCTTGTGTCCGCCTTAGGCGGACTCAGCGAAAAACTACCTCATTTATTTATTACACGAAATTTTTTCAATACCATTCTCAAAATGGTTCTTATTGCCTCTTTCTTTAGAGCTTTTTATAAGCGGGGCTCATCAAAAAAATTTCTTAATTCTGGGTGCTAATTTAACAATTCCAAATATCCTTTTGCGGTCAGATGTATTTAGCGAATTAATTTTGATGGGTTGCTTGATTAAAGCACATCAGGGATTGGTGTAGAATTCTTTGGGGTTGAGTTCGTAGGGGCCGCCGAAATTGTGTTGGACGAATAGGGTTCGAATTTCTGTGCACAGATCGCATTTATTGATGTAACGAGGGTTTGCGGGTGTGAAATCAAAGGTCTCTTCGGCCATTTTATAAATACCCCGGATGCCTTTTGCAAACAAGGTCGATAAAACCGGATATGTATCGGCCCCAATCGGCTGGCCTAAGTCCTCTCTTCTGATGGAAAGACCGGCACAAAGTCCGGGAATGTAATTGCCAAAAAGATCCAGGTGAAAATGCCCCGTGTTTGTCAGCTCTCCCGCACAACCTCCGGCATTCTCATTTAGGATTTGTTCCGCAGATTTTTCCGCAAAAAAGGGTCTAAACGTTTTTAATGCCCGGCCGCCCAGGTGGATCCAGTAGCGTTGCGGCAGATTTTTCATATATTTTTCGCCGAACAAAGCTTCATATTCTGCCAGCGAGTGGGTGCCGCTGCCGTCCAACTGGGAAAGGTCCCCTAAAAAGTCTGATACCCATGGGAATATGCTGATACCGGTTTTGCGGGCGGCATCCACAACGCCTTTCATCTTCGCCAATGGAATATATTCGTTATGAAATGGGCTGATGGATACCAGCAGCGTCTGCAGGCCCTTTTGATGCAGGTGCGACAGCATGGCCGCTGCCGAGTCCTCATCCTTAAACCAGGACGAATTGGTTTCGACATAATCGACGTCAACACCGACGGCAGCTGCCACTTCGAGAATCGTTGCCAGCTTTTCGGGTCTTAAAAGGGGTTCCCCGCCGCCGATGTGCACTGCCGTACATCCCAGCTGCTTGATGGACCGCAGGTTTTCTTCGGCGACCTGCGGCGTCATATAATCCTTTTCCCAGGCCGGGCTGCAATTATACAGGCAATGCTTGCAGCGCGATGTGCAAAAGTAGTTGGTAATCAATCCGCCGGATATCAATCGATTGATTTTAAATTCAGACAAAAATAATCCTTTCGAAATATTCCATAGAAGGTGATTGAATCAAAACAGTTGGCGCTCCGGGCTGCGAGACACTGCATTGTTGATGGAAACGATCTGTTTGTCAAGCCCTGCACCATTGCACTTGACTCTCAGGCCCAAGCATTGTTAGACACAGAATAATTCTCAACAAGCGGCATTATATCGATTCGATAGTGTGGTTGCCAATGGGAGGTGGTTATGATCGAATTTCAGCTTTTTTCAAAACAATTTTATTCCGCAGCCATCGTTGCCTAAGTGTTTGCGCATTACAGAAATATGGCGCCAATTCACTACTGGCTCAAAAAAGTATTGAAAAATTTAAAAACGGAGTCAACAAAATGATCACCCAAAATGTGTCGATCCCGGTGGGAGAAACCGAGAGCGTCTCAGGGATCCTTTCGGTACCCGAGAATTTTGAGCGCCAAAAAACCAGGGGTGTTATTTTTGCTCACGGTGCCGCCAATGACATGCATAATCCACTGATTAAATATGTATCCCGGGAACTTGTGCAGGCGGGATATCTGACGCTGCGGTTTAATTTTCTTTACAAGGAAAAAGGAAAAAAATCTCCCGATTCCCAAGCCAAACTGGTTCAAACCTGGCAACGTGTATATCATTTTTTGAATACCCATCCCGAATTTAGCCCGCAAAGTATTGTTGCCTGCGGAAAATCCATGGGCGGACGCGTCGCTTCCCAGATGGTGGCCGAAGATCTGCTTCCGGTAAGCCAGCTGATTTTTCTGGGATATCCGCTGCATGCCCCCGGAAAAAAGGACCAATTACGGGACGCCCACCTATACCAGATAAAGGTCCCGATGCTTTTTTTGGCCGGCACGCGTGATGCCCTGTGTGATCTGGAGCGTCTCGATTCGGTGCTGGATCGCCTGAAAGCGCACTGGCACTTAGAAATCATTGAGGGGGGTGATCATTCTTTTCGGGTACCCAAAAACCATCCGATATCCCAGGATGATACCTACGCGCAGATACTGAAAGCCGCCTTGAACTGGCTGAGCGCGCAACCGTGAACGGTCACCACCGCATGGGTATAGATAACTATTTGCTTTTTATTGCCAGCGCCTGCTATTTACCGCTTTATCCTCATTTCCCGCCTTGCATGATTCCATTTTATGATTAGGATATTATAAAGGGTATTGGTATTAAACCGTTCCAGGTCCTTTGACCTGTTTGTCAATTATTCAGCAAAGAAATTATTGTGTAATCCCTGGGATGCCCTTCTCATTACCGGGACGTTGGTAACCATTTTGGGGAATGTCGCCTGCCTTCATGAAGCGATACCCCACCCATGTGATCGTTAAGTCCCGCCCGAAGTGTTGCCCTAGAGCCGACAGAAGTTGCACTGTGTTAGACACAAACGATGGTGATATGTGATCAGATGGCATACGTTGATAATTGATCGGCTGTATACAGGGTGCCATGATGAGCCCTCCTATAATAGAATTTAAAAATGTTACCAAACGATTTGGCCAGCGCACCATCCTGGATGGCGTCAACTTAACCATATCTGAAGGTGATGTGACCACCATCATCGGGAAAAGCGGCGAGGGTAAAAGTGTCCTACTCAAGCACATCATCGGTCTGCTGAAACCGGAAGAGGGTAGTGTGCTTTTTCGAGGCCAGCCCATCGAAAAAATGTCGCGTAAAAAATGGAATGACTATTTATCGCAGTGCAGCTACATGTTTCAGAGCAACGCGCTTTTTGACTCTAAAACGGTTTATGAAAATGTGGCCATGCCGTTGAGAAAATTCAACCGACTCACCAAAAAGCAAATTCATGACCGGATAATGGCCCGTCTGGAGCAAACCGAGCTCATTGAAGTGGCTCACAGATACCCATCCGAGCTCTCGGGCGGGATGCAAAAACGAACCGCGCTGGCCCGGGCTATGGTAACCGATCCGAAAATCGTTTTGTTCGACGAATTGACCACCGGCCAGGACCCCATTCGCCGGAATGCAATCCTGGGTATGATCGCCGAATACAAAAGAAAATATGGTTTTACGGCGGTTTTAATCAGTCACGATATTCCGGATGTATTTTTCATTTCCGATCACATATTGGCCCTTTATGGCAAAAAAATAGTTTTTCAGGGCACCCCTGAAGCCTTTGAGGAATTCCAGCATCCCTTTTACGATGAGATCATCGACAGCATCGAAAATTTGCAGGATGAATTAACCGGTATGCATTCCAGGCGCCAATTTAAGGTGCGCTATCAAACCGATCTGGCCCGCAATAACGGGCATAGACATTACATTGTTGTTGTCTTTACCCTGGAGGATCTGGATCGCATGATCGATAACCTGGGGCACACCGCCACCCAGGTCGGCATCCGCAAAATGGGCGAATACATCAATAAACATTTTGGTCTGGTCGGCGGGTTTTCTGCCCGCCGCCGTGTCAATCAATTCAGCACTGTTTTGCCGTTTTCCGATCTGGATGAAGCCGAAGGAATCCTGGCTAACTTTACGCGGGATTTTAAACAAAACGGATTGCTAAGCATCGAAAGGGCAGCCAGGGAGGTTAACCCTGAGATGCGCTGCTTTGACTTTCTGGTTACTGCTGGAATGGCCCGCGGCGGTGATAATGTTGAGCTGGCTTCTATTATGGAGTTTGCGGAATTTAAGAAGGCGCCTATTGCGCAATTTCAGTGCAACATCTAGAAGCTGCCTTAAAAATGCATCTCACGCCCAAGGGCTGCGTTAAAAACCAATTCAAAATGCTCGAATACTAATCCGCCGGAGGCGGACTCCACTTTTGAATCGGTTTTCGCCTTGCCCTTGAACGTGAGCTGCTATTTTTAAGGCAGCTTCAAATATTAAAATTTCTCGGTATTGACTAAGGGTTTGTGTTTCGCAGCTAATTGTATAAATAAGGTGGACCTAAAGATGAAAAAATTCATAAGATTCCCTTTGAATGTGTTAATTTTGATGCTTTTGTTTGCAGCGATGACAGTTGCCTCTGACGAGCAGCCCGCGGCGGATGCGCAAGTCGTATTCCACGTGAGCTGATACGATGTCGGCAAAGCAGCCCTGGATGGGCTCGATGGTGTCAAACAGGTGGAAAGCGGTATTCAGCAAAACAAGCTGTGGTTTAAGGAAACCAATACAGTCTCTTACGATCCGCAACGTATCAGCATCGATGAGATGAAATCCGCCCTGCAAAACGCCGGTACATATCGTGGCATCCTGCCGCCCGATGAAGAATAGGATTGGATTCAACGTTTGAAAATTTTTTATACGGATTCATTTACCATTCCCCTGGCGGAGAATCATACTTTTCCGATCGGCAAGTATGCCCTCCTGCGTAAACGAATTGAAAATTCCAACCGATTCTCTCCCCAGCAATTATGTGTCCCCCACGCGGCAACCGATATTGAAATCTGCCGCTCTCACGATCCGGAATACCTGCAGCGGTTGCAGCAAGGCCAGTTGACCGCCAAAGAGACCCGGCGTATCGGGCTGCCCTGGTCGCAAGAGCTCGTTGAGCGCGCCAGGCGATCGGCCGGGGCCACTGTTGACGCTTGTTTTGCAGCCCTTGATGATGGTGTTGCAGTTCATCTGGGCGGCGGGACCCACCATGCCTTCAAAGACCGGGGCCAGGGGTATTGTGTGTTCAATGATAGCGCCATTGCGGTGAGAGCGCTTCAGGCGGATACCCATATCAAGCGTGTGCTCATTCTAGATTGCGATGTACACCAGGGTAACGGCACTGCAGCGCTGCTGCAGAAGGACCCGAATGTTTTTACCTTTTCGATCCATGGAAAAAACAATTTTCCCTTCCGCAAAGAAAAAAGTGACCTGGATATTGCCCTGGATGATGGGACTGATGATCGGGTGTATCTGGATGCTTTGGACAACGGCATAAGGGCGTCCTTAAAAGAGGCCAAAGCCGATGCGGTCATCTACCTGGCCGGGGCAGATCCTTTTACCGAAGACCGTTTCGGGCGCCTGGATGTGAGCAAAGAGGGTCTGGCAGAACGGGATCGACTGGTGTTGCGGTATTGCCGGGACGCCGGACTGCCGGTAGCCGTCACCATGGCCGGCGGCTATGCCCCCAACATCAAAGACACCGTAGACATTCATTTCAATACCGTCTGCATCGCCGCTGAATTTCAGAAGTCCTGATTATTTTTTTGACAGGATTTACAGGATTTTACGGGATTATTTTTTCTCAGCAAGTTAACTGACAGAAAAGTATATTTTTGAGAGAACTTCAATTTTATGGGATTGTTTTTTCGCCGAAGGCGATTGAGTTTTTCGGCTTTCTTCCGGAAAGCCGAAAAGAAAATCTTTGAAATCCTGTAAATCCTGTCAAAGAACTATTCTACAAAGGTTCGAATTGGGCTGTGAAGTGCCTAAGTATGGGGGGCTCGTAAGTGATGCGCATGCCTTTGATCTCATCCCTTTTTTCAAAAACTGATTCAATGCACTCGACCACATAATCGATTTGGCTTTTTGTATACACCCTGCGGGGGATCGCCAGGCGCACCATTTCCAGGGGGGCTGCTTTGAATTCGCCGCTTTTCGGGTCGGTTTTGCCAAACATCACGCTGCCGATTTCACAGGAGCGGATGCCACCAACCAGATAGAGCTCGCAGGCCAGGGCCTGGCCCGGGTATTGATGCGGCGGGATATGCGCTAAAAATGCCCCGGCATCGATATAAATGGCGTGTCCGCCGGGTGGCTGAAAAATCGGGGCACCGAGCGCCGCTATATGTTCACCCAGATAGGCAACCGACCGAATTCGATATTTAAGATAGTCTTCTTCTAACACCTCGTCCAGCCCGCGTGCAAAGGCCTCCAGGTCGTGACCGGCCAACCCGCCATAGGTGGGAAAGCCCTCGGTGACAATCAGAATGTTGCGGGCCCGGCCGGCCAGCTGATCATCGTTGACCGCCAGAAAACCGCCCATATTGACCAGGCCGTCTTTTTTGCCGCTCATAGTGCAGCCATCCGCGTACGAAAACATCTCCCGGGCAATTTCCCGGGCCGTTTTGTTCGCATAACCGGGCTCTCTGAGTTTGATGAAATAAGCATTTTCGGCAAAGCGGCAAGCATCCAGGAAAAAGGGGATGCCATGGGCGCGACAGATTTCGGCGGTTTGACGAATATTTTCCATCGAAACCGGCTGGCCGGCATTGGCGTTATTGGTGACGGTCAGCATCACCAGCGGAATGCGTTCCGGACCCTCTCTTTGCAGCAGGGATTCCAGGGCGTCGAGGTCCATATTGCCCTTAAAATCAGCGACCAAGTTCGGATCAAGCCCGTCAGCGATGGGCAGATCAAGGGCTTCTGCCTCGCTCATCTCCACATTGGCGCGGGTGGTGTCAAAATGGGTGTTGTTGGGGACAATTTTGTCCTGTCCGCCGACGATGCTGAACAGGATTTTTTCGGCTGCGCGTCCCTGGTGGGTGGGGATGATGTGCCGGAAGCCGGTCAGATCCCTGACGGTTTGCTCAAGCCGTGAAAAGCTTCTGGAACCGGCATAGGCCTCATCACCTTCGATCATACCGCCCCACTGGTGGGCACTCATGGCCGCCGTGCCGCTGTCGGTCAGCAGATCGATCAACACATCCTCGGCCTGGATGCCGAACAGATTGTATCCGGCTTTCTTTAAGATGGCCTCGCGCTCCTCACGGCTGGTAAAGCGCAGCGGCTCGACACTTTTAATTTTAAACGGCTCGATGATGATTTTCATTATCTTCTCCACGGAATTTTATAATTGCAAATCAAGGTGTAAAGTGAAGGATAAAGCGACCTTGACTGGGTGTCAAGAATCCGGACAGGAAAGAAGAAATTAAAAGACATCCGCCATAACAAATGGATCTCATCAAATACCACGCGAATGGAAGACAGCGAACCATGGGAAAACTATTTTTTTCCCAGTAGTGTTTCAGATAGCTTTTTTATAGTTAACATCGCAATCCCCCATGCAAATGGCAACCAGACTGGAATTATAAAATATGATTTCGAATACTTCCAAACGCCGATGTAAATGGCCGACAGTTCTGCGATAGGCCCCAGAGTGAAAGCTAGAAAGTAAAAATACAGGTCGCTTTTTGTATGCCATTTATGAAGCATAAAAAGACTGACAAAAAAAGCACAGGGCCACAATAACCGGGCAAATCGCCGAGTTGGCAATTGTCGATATCTATTCCGCTATACAGTTCCTGATAAAATTTTGATTATTGAACCGCATGGCGCAACAGACGGCGAAAGCGTCGCTTCTGAACTTCAGAGAGACGATCTTTGCTTAAATGACTGCACCGCAAGGCCGTATAATAATGTCGGAAAAAATTTATCAATCCCATACGATTAAATCCATTTTGCAAATTTTTATTTCTTGATTTTTTACCGTTACTACGATGAGGCAAGGCTGTCAATTCCACAAGCGGCCGAATTTGCAAAGGCGAACTGTCCTTATTTATCGGCTTTTTTGGTTGACAATTTGCCACCTTGTGGTAATGAAAAAAGATTATTATTAGTGTTAAATCTGCATAATTCCTTGCATCACCGTTCACTTGAATAAAGATCTTTTGAGTTTGATATTATAGAACCTCTGACTGAGTATAATTTAGAATCGAATTCGGATTTTACTCGAAAACAAGACTTAGAAAAGATCATCTTAAATTACGTGTTCACATCTCATTTTGAATTCTGCTGCTGATGAACGGTTTGTCTGACACCTATCGATTTCCGGTTTATGCCTGGATCAGTCTGGCACTTTTGGTGCTTGCGCATCTTTTAATGCTCCTGAATTTAAACGGAGGCAAACACCAGCTGTACCTTTTGATGTGGTGGCCATACATCCTGACGGTTGACGGGCTGGTCTATCTTCGCAAGGGATCTTCTTTACTGACTCATAACCGCAAAAAATTTTTTCAGCTATTGCCATTGTCCGTTGCGTTTTGGCTTGTATTTGAGTTGCTCAACGTTGTTTTAAACAACTGGCACTACATCATGGTGCCGGTAAATTCTGTTTTTCGCTGGATAGCCTATGCCATTTGCTTTGCGACCGTATTGCCGGCCATCTTTGAAACCAAAGAACTTCTTGAAGCCTATGGGTTGTTTAAAAATTCGCGTGTGCCGGCCATTTCGTCATCAACCCGCTGGTATAAGCCCTTTATCATTATTGGTCTTGCTTTTTTACTGCTGCCGCTGCTCTGGCCCCAATACTATTTCCCCTTGATTTGGGGGGCTTTCATTTTTCTGCTCGAACCCTTAAATCATCATTTTGGCGCGCGTTCATTGATGCGCGAGTGGGAGCACGGAAGCCTGCGGACGTTTTATCTTTTGCTGGTTGCCGGGGCCATTTGCGGTCTGCTGTGGGAATTGTGGAATTTCTGGTCAATCACCAAATGGGTTTACACCATTCCCTATGTGGGCTGGTTAAAGGTCTTTGAAATGCCCATCTTAGGTTTCTTGGGTTTTCCTCCGTTTGCGGTGGAATGTTATGTGATGCTGAATACGGTTTCTCTTATCCGAAAAAGACACGCCTGGAAATACACCACCTACCTCGCTTTTTTTCCGAAATCCCTACGGTTATTGTTGCCGGGTTTAACGGTTTTGCTTTTCTTTCTTTATGCCTTCTACATGATTGACCTGAATTCGGTGATCAGTTGGCGGCCGTAGGGTGACAGGCATATGCCTAGCCTCAACGAAATAAGCTTTGATGCCTTATTCTTTCTATAGAAAATCGCTAAATCTGTTTACATAACCCTGCCCATTGTTTAATATCCAGTCCTAGTCTTGATCTCACCTAAAACAATACTTAACCGTTCCAAATGCATGCGTTAGACGAAAAAGTAAATTGGCAGTCCGATATCCAGTCAATACCGGATCGGCTATGGGATGTGGTCATCATCGGGGCCGGGCCGGCCGGTGCGATAGCGGCCTGCCACCTTGCAGCAGCGCATTATAAGGTTTTGCTGCTGGATCGCAAAAAATTTCCGCGTGAAAAAGTTTGCGGTGACGGCCTGCTGCCGGATGCCTTAAGCTGTCTTGACGCGATCGGCGTTGGCCAAGTCGTTCGTGAAGCCGGCCACACGCTCAATTCCAGCGTTCTGGTTAGCCCTTCCGGTCACGAAACGGAGATACGCGGTGAGTATGTAACCATAAAGCGCTGCCATTTGGATATGATCGTCGCTCAAAAGGCTGTTGAATTCGGAGCCATCTTCGCTCTCGGCGAAGTCAAACAGCTGGCAGTTGAACCGGATGGCCTGGTATCTTGCACCATCCAGGGATGCGACCGGTTGATTCAAGGCCGGATCGGTATTGTGGCCACCGGTGTGGACATTCGGCTCATACATAAAATGAACTGGCCGGCCAGAAAAAAACCCAGCGCTGTTGGCCTGCGATGTTACGTCCGCTCCTCACTAGTTCTTGATCGATTGGTTGTTTCGTTTGAAATTAATGAAAAATACCTTGTCTACGGCTATGGCTGGATATTTCCAATGCGAGACGGCGAATTTAACGTTGGTTTCGGAATATTAACGCCGCGCAGCATACGCAAACGCAAGAGCAATCTTAAAAATGGTTTTGAATTTTTCATCGATTCCTTTCCGCAGGCAAAAGAACTGATGAAGCAAAGCGATAGAACAA
>JAAUYK010045832.1_pt1 | contig 11274 bp, 8 predicted proteins | sample 7278021 | NCBI WGS metagenome assembly JAAUYK01 (sample SAMN14350223, study PRJNA611818) | marine sediment metagenome | isolation source: surface marine sediment (1.8m) | place: French Polynesia: Moorea | collected 2018-08
GTAGCCACCTAGCACCTTTTCCATGAGGTTCCATCACAGCTCTCTCGATTTCCGTATTTAAATTGTCACGACATCTAACTCGGGTTTTGCTGCTGCTGCCTCCTCTGCCGCTCCGCCATCCTGATCCTCTCCAGCGTGGGCCCCGCGATAAGGTTGACGTACGTCTTCCGCTCGAATGCGTTCATCTCGAGTAGGCGTCGAAGCCTCTGGTGACTCCTGAAGCAAATGCAATTCTAATAACATGCAGTTCATCTATCTACTTGTCTGTCTGTACCTCGTGTCCAGCGCGTAGTTGCTCTCGTGACACATCTCCCTGAACGTGCCCACCTCCTTTGGCTCCACCCCCGCCCACGCCTGGATGTCGCTCACCACCGACAGCTCTGGACACTCGTTGATCAGGAGGGCGAGCGAGTTGAGCGTGAGTGCGGTGCTCGTGCAACGCTCCAGGTGGAACTCCTCCAGCCTGGCGAGGCCGTGGCGCGAGTAGATGGCCGCAACCACCTCGTCGTCTACCTCGACGGACTGGCCGAGGCTGATCCGGCGCACGTTGGGGCAGCGACCGAGCAAGAATGCGAGGTACTGCGCGCGGCAAGGGCTCAGTACGACCACCTCCTCCACGTGGGCGAACGTCGTGGCCGTCTGGCGCGCCTCCCTGGCCATGGCCGCGTGCGCTACGCGACGCTCGTACTCCGCGTCAGAGTTGGGATCGCCCCTCGGTCGGAACTCCCCGAGCTCGCAGTGCGTCAGGCCGAGCGATTCCAGCTTCGGGCAGTCGACGGAGATCTTGGCGATCGCCCTGTAGTCGACCCCGCGCACACACATCAGGTTCAGGCGGACGATGCCGGCGCCGCGAACCTCGAGCAGTCTGGCCACGCCGTCGTCGTAGAAGGAGCCGCCGAACAGGTCCAGCTCGCGGAGGTACTCGAAGGGCTCCAGCACCTGATAGGAGGGCACACACTGCTCGTGGAAGATGAAAAATACCTTGGATATGTAGGGACAGAAGCGGACGGCCATTTCCATCTGCCAGTCTTCGTGGAAGTAGTACTCCTGAGAGGGGAAGAACTCGGTGAGCAGGAGGCGCGGGCTCTGCTCCATGTAGTCGATCCACCCGAGCGCGTCACACAGGAAGTCTCCTCGAATTAAGCTATAGAAATTAAACTGTTAAAATTTGAATCAAGCTATAATCTTCACCTCAATTGTCTACCGTGTTAGTTTGGGCAGGGAGAGCAACAGCTTGGCCTTCGTCTCCTCCCCAATCGACGTGTTAAATATGTTGAGTTCCTCGAGGTTGAAGAAGGCGGCGATGGGCTCCAGACAGGCGTCGTCCACGCCCTTTGCGTCTTCCAAGTCGAGTGCTATAAGCGTATCTGAGCACCCCCGCGCCAGCGCCTCCAGAAGCTGCGTGTTGCAGTCGTGTTTGCAGGAGAACTCCCTCAGCTTGTGCATCTGACGGAGGCCGGCGGCAAAGTTGGGCGACAGGTTTCTGAACATGTGTCCTCCGCCGCCAATGATGACCTGGCGGAGCTCTGTGAACTTCTCGAACTGCAAAAAAAAACAGCTTGGAAATGGGCATTTCAGGCATATCGAAAGCTTACCTGTTCGGTTAGTCTGGACCTGAGTGATTTTGGCACATCCCTAAAGTCGAACCTTCTCATCATGGGGAGGACGACGATGCTGCTGAAGACGGCCATGGCGTCCATCTCGGCTCTGTACTGCTCCATGTTGGACGACATCTTCCAGTTGCGACGAGTCTGCGTAACCGCGTCCTCCACGCCTCGTAGTAGTGCCTTAAATACGTCCTCATAATCGTACCTGTTATGATGCAAGTGTGTTGGAGCGCTCGAAATTGACGCAATTGATTACCATAGAACTTGCGACGTTATGAATTCTCTGGTCTCGTCCACCTGCAGTCTCAGAGTCTGCTCCTTGTCGAAAGTGACGTCGCCCATTGTGAGCATGCCGAACCACTGCTGGGCGCTCGCCTTCTGCGCCATCCGACGGACGTGGCCCGTGACCAGCGCGGGCAAAGCCTTAAGGCAAAAGTGCCTCAAAGGCTTCACCGACTTGCGCCTCACCATCTCCGATAGTATTCTGTCTACGCAATGTTTTCTCCTTTCCAGACTTCATGGGGGGAAAGTCACTGGAAGAAAGCCAGCGATCGCCACCTTGCGCGGAGAGCGAAACGCATCACAAAGGAGGACGATAGTTCCGGCAACAGGCGGCAACGGACAAACTTGACAGCTCCCGATAACAATGGCGGGAAAGAACTCGGCGGTGGAGCTCAACTGGAGAGACATCAAGAGGCTGGCGGCGGACGGCTCGGATTTCGGGCCGGCGGCAGCGAAACTTATCAGGGCTGACAACTCGGAATTCGAATCACTGCTGCGGAAATCGCAGCCGCCAAAGTGGGAGAACTGCCGGGCGCTTTTGGGTACCGGCCGCAAGATCTCAGTGCTGCGTCCAGAGTTCCCCGAGGTGGCGGCCTCCCTCAGCAAAGCCATGCTCGGACCGGCCGCCGCGGAGTTCGTCAGGGGATGGCTGGTCGCGGAGTGCAACTCGCACGCCGCTGGAGCCTCTTCTACGGTTGACTTCAGGTCCGTCGATTTCGCGTTACAGGACCTCCGAGCCCTCTTCGCAGATCCCAACTTAGGTCAAATATGGGGTGGCCTTGGAGGTGTGGCATCCGAACTAGAACAAGTAATCAAGAAGAAGGCAAAACCGGAGAATTATGGCACGTCCCGAGACCTGAGAAGAGAGGGCGAGGCGAACAAACTATTCGCGGAAGACTTCCCGTTCGCTTATTGGAGGGACGCCCCTGCCGACATGTCTCCGAACGTGACCAGAGGAGCATTCGACAGTGGATTGCACTACCTCAGCACACAGAGACGCCTGCTCTCCGAAGACTTTCTGAAGCCATTGAGGTCCGACATGCAAAATATCGGCAGTGGCAGCACGGACAATCTCTACTCCTACGGGAAGTGTGCAATACTCTCCCATAATGCATCGCTGAAAGGTCGAATTGAGTTGAACCTCTTATTGAGAGACTATCATTTTATATCAACTGATTGGGAGAGCTCCCAGAGGCTAAAGTTGAACTCCCTCCTCCTGCTTCGAGTCAGAGAAGGGGATTTCATTTCGGCCACAGTCGCGGAACGGGACGTCGGCAAACTCTCCCGGGATGGCCATTTTACCGCTTGCCTCATCAAGTCCCCCGACTTCGAACGCTGCAAAGGGATTATAACTGTAGACGTGTTCGAGTCCAAAGCATACTTTGAAGCCTACAGGCCTGTTATCGAGGTCCTGAGCAGATGGAGAGGACTCGTACCGTTCCACAAGTACCTGGTCGAAGCAGCCGTCTCAGCAGACGAACTGGAAGCTCCCCACTATCTACGAGATGTAGACCATTCCACGCTGACCGTCGACGTGACGAGTGTAGTTCAATCAAGGAGTCTTACGCCCGCAAAACCACTTTTCGACGCCGGAGACGTTTACCGAGCCCTGATGAAGGAACGAACCATCGATCAAGGCAAAAAGAAAGGGGATGAGACGACGCTGAGCACTTTGTTGTCGCCCACCTTTGAGTGTCGCCTGAACGCTTCTCAGCTGGAAGCTTTCCAGTCCTGCTTGAGCAGGGAGTTCGCTATCGTTCAAGGTCCGCCAGGAACGGGAAAGAGCTACGTCGGCAAGGCGCTCCTCTCATTTCTCTTAGACAACCAGTCCCTTTGGAGGAGGAATAAGAAAAGCAGTCCCATCCTCGTCGTCTGCTACACCAATCAAGCCTTGGACAACGTCCTCGAAGACATGCTCGGCGTGACGGAGAGGATCGTCCGCGTCGGCGGCAGATCCAGCTCCGACCTGCTCGAGAAGCACAACTTGAACGCGATCAGGAGGGTCCTCTCCGAGGAGAGAATCCGAGACGCCGAGTGCTACAAGGCGGGAAAAGAGATCGAGGCTGATCTTCGCTCACTCAAGGAGAGGACCGACCGCTCCTTAATGGACAGCGCTGAATTCTCGGAAGTTGTCACGACGCTGAACGACATGGCTAAAAAGTCGCGAAAGCTCGACGACCTCCAGGTCCTGGAATCTGCCGACCTGCTGCGTCGCGCAGACATCGTCGGCGTCACGACGACTGGCGCCGCCAAGAACCGGCGCCTGCTACAGCTTGTCGGCCCCGAGATCGTGTTGATGGAGGAGGCCGGTCAGGTGCTGGAGGCCCACTCGCTGGTCGCGCTGCCGTCGACGTGCTCCCACCTCATCCTGATCGGAGACCACCAGCAGCTGCGGCCGACGACAGCCTCGCACGTCATGGCCAGGGACTTCGGTCTGAACGTGTCGCTCTTCGAGAGGATGGTTCTAAACGGTTACCCGTACGTCAGATTGGCCGAGCAGCACAGGATGAGGCCGGAGATCTCGGCCGTGGTGGAGGCCACGTTCTATCCCGGCCTTGCCAACAACGAGTCCGTCAGGAAATATCCGGACATTCGGTGAGTTCGCCCATTGAAGCAATCGATGACGACATCGCTAACTTTTTGCCTTTCACTTTTCACAGCGGAGTCGAGCGAAACTTTTTCTTCGTCTGTCATTCAAACCCAGACTCGGCGGGTTCGTCAGAGACCAAGTCGCGGAGCAACGAATTTGAGGCCAAATATACGCTTAGGTTGGCCGCTTATTTGGTACGACGCGGGTACGACGCGAGGTCCATCACCATACTGACCCTCTACGTTGGGCAAATGATGGCTATTAAACGCGTAAGTGAGCGTTCATGATGAATTTTTTAACTTAAATTAAACTACCGTTATGTTTAGTTACTTTCCCGGGACTTTCCCCAACTGGAAGGAATCCTAGTGACCGTAGTGGACAACTACCAAGGCCAGGAGAGCAAGATCGTACTGCTGTCGCTGGTGAGGAGCGGTGCCGACGTGTTTGCCGGGATCGGCTTCCTCGCCGACTCCAGCCGCGTTTGCGTGGCGCTTTCCAGGGCTCAGTGGGGTCTATACGCAGTGGGAAATCTTGATAACTTGGCTCACGTGTCGAAGACTTGGGCCAAGGTCAAGGCCTCCCTATTCCAATGCAACGTAGGCCCGTCGCTACCGCTGCAGTGCCCCCGACACACCGACATTAAAGGTATTAAAAGTGGCTTTTAGGGAGGGGATTCATTAAGGCTCTTCTCCATAGCGTTCGACGACTTCACTAAGAATTTCTGCCGCGAGCCGTGCGGTGCCTCTCTGCCATGCGGCCACCGCTGCCCCAAACTGTGTCACGCCGACGATGACGACGCCCACGTAACGGAGGCGACCAGGTGCCGTCAAGAGTGCGAGCGACTCTGCATCGAGGGACACGAGTGCAAGAAGAACTGCAGCGAGCCATGCAATCCCTGTCAGTACGTCGAGGAGAAAGTGCTTAATTGCGGGCACGCGAACAAGGTTAGTGCACTTGGACTTTACATAACCAGTGTGCGTTCGAAATGCACTAATTGCAGGTCCCCTGCGCCAGTCTCAACATTCCCGAGCTATGTCAGTTTACAAAGGTCTTTGAGCGTCCTTGCGGCCACGCGGAGTCCGTGCCCTGTGGGGCTAAGCTGCGGGAAAGTTGCAGCGAGAAATGCTCCTATTTGCTTGCCAAATGCGGCCATCCGTGCGACAGGGCCTGTCACTTTGACGACGGCACTGACCTCGAACACTTGACGGGCAAGTGCCGTCGGCCCTGCGAGAGCCTCTGCAGTCGCGGCGAGCACTACTGCACCTCCGGGCACGATTGCTGGCAAGACTGTCCCCCCTGTCCGGTCCTCATCCGATACGCCTCCCTCCCGAATTGCACCCACGCCGCGAGCATGCCCTGCCACGTCGATCCCAATCGCTTCGAGTGTCCTCTCAAGTGCTCAGAGACGAGGCCCGACTGCGGCCACAGGTGCAGGGTCTTCTGCCACGAGTGCAGAGCAGCGGGCGGCTGTGCGGTGATTCCCTGCCAGGAGAGGGCGGAAGCCTCCCTGCTCGAATGCGGCCACGAGGTGAAATCGGCCATCAAGTGCGGCGAGGTGGCGACCTTCAAATGCAAGGAGAGGTGCGGTAGAAAGGTCGAGGTCTGCGGCCACGATTGCATTATGAAGTGCTACGAGCAGCCATGTCGTTGCGACGTGCTAGTAGACGGAGGCGAAGCCGAAAACTCGCTTTGTGGTCACAGCACTAAGGTACGGTATCTCATACATAGTACGTAGTTTAATAAGTATCGAAATTACGTATACGTACTAAGCAGAGACCCTGCTCCGGCGCCGCCTCCATGTCTAAGACCGCTCAGCCATTATGCCAGGAGCCGTGCAACAAGACCCTACCCTGCGGCCACATCTGTACTGGCGTCTGTTCCGACTGCCTCGGCGGCCGCCTCCATGTCCCCTGTCGCGAGCCCTGCGTCCGCCAGCTGATCTGCGGCCACGGGTGCGAGGGCGGCGTGTGCGGCGCGCCCTGCGACCCCTGCAAGAGGAAGAAGAGCTGCCTCGTCTCCGTCTGCGGGCACGGGAAGCCATGCAAGGTCGGATGCGAGGACCCCTGCCAGGTGTCGTGCAAGGCCAAGTGCGAATTCTCCTGCCCTCACGTTACCTGCGAGAAAAAGTGCTCCGCGTCGAAGCACTCCGTCTGCGAATTAGAGTGCGACAAGATGCTGCCGTGCGGCCACAGGTGTGGAGGAGTCTGCGGGGAGCCCTGTCCGAGTCAATGCTCTGTCTGCATTGGAGAGAGTGGAAGGTACGCAGGCATTGTCTTTTACGTAGCTCCAGAATTTGGAAAAAATATCGTATCTTTTCAGGTACATCCACCTGTCAGGGTGTGGCCATGACGTTCCAGTCAAAGATGTCTACAACGAGGACAGCAATGTCGCCGTTCACGTGTGTCCGGTTTGCGCAACTGGCGTGCGTACGCCCCATTTTCTGCGACAGACTGCGATAGATAGAAAATCTGAGGTGTCGTCTGCATGCGACAAATATTTTGCCCTCAAGTCAGGTGCCTCGAAGCGGAGGCAATTAGTGTCAGCACTGTGCAAAGGTAATTGAGTTAGTGTAATAATTCGCAGGTGCGAATGTAAATTTTATTCTGTTTGTTTGCAGATATACTGGAAGACTGTCCCGACGTGATAGAGAGTGAAGTGCGGAAGATTGAGTCGCGGTGCCGGAACGAGCGACAGCCCATGGCGCACAGGGAGCTGGTGACGGCTCAGATCAAGTTGAGGGGGCTAATGGCTGCAGATGCAACCGACAGTGTTCAGAAGCGAGTGGTCGAGCTCATGTTCAACGCAGGCGCATTCGGCTTGGACTTCGTTCAACAGTTTGTGCGACTACTGCCCGACGGCGAGGATTTGGTTAAGCTGAAGGCGGCCTGCGACGAGCTGGCCAGCTTCGAAGTTGGGGGATGGAAAATGTGCCGCGAGTGTGGCGGCAAACACGTCTACTTTAGTGCTTTTGACGAAAAATGTTCAAAATCAAAGTAATCCATTTACCACGTGATGCCCGTCATCGATATGTGATATGCGAACTCCGTTTGTAGTATTTGACTATTTGTTACCAAATTGACAACAATATAGTATGGTACTATTTAATTGAGCTATTGTTAGGCTGGGCAAAATTCGCTCGCATTCACCTCGTGGTCAAACGTGACGTTAGAAAGCCCGCCCTTTACGAAAGCCCTGACGTAGCCGCGGTAAAAAAGAAAGGTGGGCATGCTATGTAGGTAATCGGAGAGGTTTCGAAGAGCTGAAAGGGGGCACGGCATCACCGGCGCCGTCGTAAAAGCTCTCCAAGAACCGGTCCCGGTAATGGTCGGCGGCGTCAGAGCGCCGCCTAGGTGCATGGTGTACGTTTGCGCCGTCTTCACCAACCATCGACTTCGGAGCGGAGCTAGCTTCATGCCGTATGTATTTTCAAGCCGTCGTCACCAGCCAGCCTACAGCTGACTGAACGAGCGGCGAGTGTTCAGCCCTTGCCGATTCGCACTTAATTTCCGCTCCGGCCGCGTGCCAGCAGCTAGACAAGACAGATTTCCCCCCCCCCTGTACTGTTGTCAAGCGGCGAGAGCGAGTTAGCCCCGCTACACTTCCTCCAGAGTCCAGACCGACCTCCCCGTCGCACAACCGATCGGTCTTCAGAGTGACGTGGGAACTGGTTTCTGACCCCGAGAACATAGGACGACGACCAAGACCGGATCCACAAGTGAGTAAAGTTTAATATAACGCGTTTCCCGCGCGATCGACGCCGCGCGGTTCGAATGCATCGGCGCTGGTACGGAAATTACGCAGCACATGTAACCGTCGTACAAAGTACTATCCGCTGTAATGACATACACGCACTGCGCGTAGACGATGTTCTAGCCGGTTTCCTGATGTACTTCGTACGCGTAAATACCGTACGTCGATCGTGATGCGAGTATATAAAGCCTTAGCTTTCGCCGCCATGTCCCTTCACTACCCTCGCATTGATAGAGCCGCCACCGTCTCCGTACGTAATGCAATACGCTATTTTAGGACATGTGCATGCATGTAGTACGATAGATGGCGATGGTATTTAACTCACTTTTTTTGCAGTGTTGCGAACGTTCATTACAAAGCCGTGCGCGGCCGGGTCCTTGCTCCGCTCCCGCTCCCAGACCAACTTCGTGGCACACAAGTATCGCTGTCTTTCTACCACCGCTGTCGACATGGAGAAGCTCAAGATCGCCATCATCGGCCAGTCTCAGTTCGCCGCCGAGGTCTACAGGAAGGTGCAGGCCGGCGGCCACGAGATCGTCGGCGTGTTCACCGTCCCCGACAAGAACGGCCTCGAGGACCCCGTCGCGGAGACTGCGAAGCGGGACGGCGTGAAGGTTTTCAAGTACAAGAGCTGGAGGAAGAAGGGCGTCGCCATCCCCGAGGTCGTCGAGGAGTACAGGTCGGTGGACGCCAATCTGAACGTGATGCCTTACTGCTCTCAGTTCATCCCCATGGAGGTGATCAACCACCCGAAGCACAAGAGCATCTGCTACCACCCGTCGATCCTGCCCAGGCACAGGGGCGCCTCCGCCATCAGCTGGACGCTGATCGAGGGCGACAAGAGGGGAGGTTTCAGCATCTTCTGGGCCGACGACGGGCTGGACACGGGCCCCCTCCTGCTGCAGCGCGAGTGCTTCGTCGGCGAGAACGACACAGTGGACTCGCTCTACAACCGATTTATGTACCCGGAGGGCATCAAGGCCATGAGGGAGGCCGTCGACATGATCGCTGAGGAACGCGCGCCAGTCATCAAGCAGTCCGAGATCGGCGCCACGTACGATCCGCTGATGAACAAGGCCGATCTCTGCAAGCTGGACGTCGGACAGTCCGCTATGAAGATGCACAACTTCATCCGCGGCCTGGACAGCATCCCCGGCGCCTGGATCACTCTCGACGGCAAGCAGACCAAGGTGTTCGGATCGAAGATGTGGCATGGCAAGAAGCCGGTAGGCCGTGAGGTGCAGGTGGAGAGCGCCACTGCGCCAGGCATAGTCCATAGCGAGGGCTTGCTTCTCACCGGCACCGACGGTAAGTGCCTCAACGTGAAGCTCCTCAGCGTGGAAGGCAAGTTCGTCCAGGCCGACAAGTATGGCGAGGCCGGCACAGAGAAGGTCGTGCTCGAGTTGACGGACGCGGAGAAGAAGATCAAGGAGGATCTGAGATCCGTCTGGAACGGAATTCTTAAGATCGACATCACGGACGACACGGACTTCTTCGGCGCCGGCGCCGGGTCCATGAACGTCGTCCAGCTGGTTGAGGAGGTCAAGGAGAAGGCCAACGTCAGCATGGAGAACGAGGACGTCTTCCTGAACACGACTTTCGGCGACTTCGTGACCGCCGTTATCCTCCTCTCGCGCGGCGGCGGCGCTGGCGGGGCCACCGAGATCGAGTACGATCCCGTGAACATTCACGCCAACAAGATGGACCTCAAGTTCCCGAAGCAGCTCTTTGTCAACGGCGAGTTTGTGAACGCGACGGGCGGCAAGAAGCTGAAAGAGTACAACCCGCACGACGAGAGCCTGATCTGCGAGGTTGAGAGCGCGTCCAAGGCTGACGTCGACACTGCGGTGAGGGCGGCGGAGAACGCCTTCTACAACGGCGAGTGGGGCAAGATGAACGCGCGAGATCGCGGCACGCTGCTCTTCCGCCTCGCAGACCTAATGGACGAGCACAAGGAGGAGCTGGCCACCATCGAGTCGATCGATTCCGGCGCCGTCTACACGCTCGCCCTGAAGACGCACGTCGGCATGTCGATCGACACGTGGCGCTACTTCGCCGGATGGTGCGACAAGATCGAGGGCACCACCATCCCCATCAACAATGCGAGACCCAACAGGAACCTGACCATCACCAAGCGACAGCCGATCGGCGTCTGCGGCCTCATCACGCCCTGGAACTACCCCCTCATGATGCTCTCCTGGAAGATGGCCGCCTGCCTCGCCGCCGGCAACACCGTCGTCATCAAGCCGGCTCAGGTCAGCCCCCTCACAGCGCTCAAGTTCGCCGAGCTGTCTGCCAAGGCCGGCATTCCGCCCGGTGTTATCAACGTCCTCCCCGGAAGCGGCAGTGTCTGCGGCCAGGCCATCGCGGACCACCCGCGTGTGCGCAAGCTCGGCTTCACCGGCAGCACCGAGATCGGCCACACCATCATGGAGTCCTGCGCCAAGTCCAACCTGAAGAAGGTCTCCCTCGAGCTGGGCGGCAAGAGCCCGCTGATTGTGTTCGGCGACTGTGACATCGACAAGGCGGTCAAGGGCGTGCTCAGCGGAGTCTTCTTCAACAAGGGCGAGAACTGCATCGCCGCTGGCCGGATTTTCGTGGAGGAGGACATCTACGACGACTTCCTCGAGCGCGTCGTGGAGGAGACGAAGAAGATGAAGATCGGCGACCCGCTGGATCGCAGCACGCAGCACGGCCCGCAGAACCACCGCGCTCACCTAGAGAAACTGGTCGAGTACTGCGAGATCGGCGTGAAGGAGGGCGCTCGCCTCTTGCTCGGTGGTAAGCAGTGCGACCGGCCCGGACTCTACATGGAGCCGACCATCTTCGCCGACGTGGAGGACGGCACCTTCATCTCGATCGAGGAGTCCTTCGGCCCCGTCATGGTGGTCTCCAAGTTCGCCAAGGACGACGTGGACGGCGTGCTGAAGAGGGCCAACGACACCGAGTTCGGCCTCGCGTCGGGCGTCTTCACGAGCGACGTGAGCAAGGCGCTGTACGTGTCTGAGCGGATCGATGCCGGAACTTGCTTTGTCAACACGTACA
>JAAUYK010059928.1_pt1 | contig 11272 bp, 7 predicted proteins | sample 7278021 | NCBI WGS metagenome assembly JAAUYK01 (sample SAMN14350223, study PRJNA611818) | marine sediment metagenome | isolation source: surface marine sediment (1.8m) | place: French Polynesia: Moorea | collected 2018-08
ACCCATTGCTAAGTCCCACTTGGGGTCAGAGAATCTCTCCATACCGGACCCGTGAAAGAAAGTCATTCCTCCAAGATAGACACGTCCCCTGACGTAGAATGTATCAATCCGTACATGCGGAAACTGTGCCGAGAGTGTTTGGGATATACGAAGCATCTCCTGAAGTTTCTCGGGTGTTGGACAGGTCTCTGAGGATACGGGGAAACGTGTAGAAAAATGGAGATTTTTCCAGTTCACGTCATAAAAAGTACGCGAGGGACTTGCTTGCCGACCGAAGTCAACTTGAACGTACTTTGGTTTCCCGTTAAAGCAGAATATATTGTAATCTCTAGGCGTTCCAACATCTTCTGCTAAGTATTGTTCGGCAAGGACCTTTGGTTTGATCTCCTTGTATTGGAACTCCCCATTGTTAACGCCGAGTGAAGTAGACAGTCTTTCTTTAATCTCTTCCGTGATCTTTTTCCTATCACAGTTCCCCTTATCGCGAACAATCCATACCCCACCGGGGTCTTGATTTGTTTTGAGAACGAACGTATCGGGTAATTTATCCCAAGCGATATCTTCAGCGCGACTCCACACACCGTAGAGATCATTCAGATAGCTTTCAAACCCCATCGCCGTCAGGTAGACGCGCATATCAACCTTATCGGAACAGATTGCTATCAAAGGATCAGTATAATTCAGTTTCAGCCACTGCAATTTTTGATTGAAGGTTTTAGGCGCCTTAATTTTCATTTTATAGCCCGTCTTCTTTTTGAAAAGGCTTGGTAGAGAGGCCTTGATGGCTGCAATTTCATAGTGGGGATGCGTGAAAGCACGCCTTACGTGCTTTTTTCCTTTGCGCCTTAATGATCGTGTTGGAACAACCTTAAGCAGAAGAAGGAAAATCTTGTCGCACTTAAAAGTCTTCCAGAAGCGCATCATGAATAAGGGGTAGAAAAAAGTCCTGTCAGGTATTTTGGGAGGGAAATGAAGTAGCTGAGACCAAGGGCTTCTTTTGACAAAGAACCAGAAAAGCCATGCAAACTCCTTATGTGCGGCGTTGTTCCAGGGCTTTTCCATTCCCGTAAAATGAACCACTGCGGGACGGGTTAGGGCGCTCTTGAGCTCGGTGACAAAGCAATTTGGTAGTCTAGCCTGGCGATCATTGAGAACGCTTTCTCCTAACGGGTTCACATTGTACTTCAAAGGGAGAAACACAACTTTTTTATAGAAAACCTTATTGAAGCTATCCTGGTTGTGGTATTCGATCTGGTTCTGGAAGAACTCAGGAGAAAAAGAAAAAAGCGTTTGGAGGAGCTTCTCAGAAACACGTTCAGCTCGCATTTTCCTGAGGTTAAGGAGCATTACACCGGCATTGAAATACACAGTGTGGTCCATTTGAAAATACTTCTTACAATAGGCATCAAAAAATAGACCACTCTTGGTGCCCTTGTATGGTCCATAATAGGAATTCGTAAAATGGCGCACGACCGCAGCATAGTATTCTGAGATATCTATTTGATAGAGATCCGAGAGGCTTTCCCGAATGACCAGATCTGCATCAAGAAAAAGTACTTTATCAAGATCATCCAGGAGATTGGCAATAAAGAAAGGAATGTACGTTCCAATGGAGATGTGCTCTCCAAAGTGTACATATTTTTCTAAATCGACAATCTCGCGTTTGAGCAGGGCCTTCGCGTCAACGAGTGTTATTGTGGCATTTTTTAATTGGCTTCCCAGGTTCTGCAACCTCTCTCTGTTTTCAGGGCGAATGTCGAGATCTAAAATGTAAACATGAACGACTTGATCTCTGGGCAGAAAAGCCAGTAGATTCAGTATGCAAATTCCAACAAAAGGTGCATATCGATCATCACAAGAGAAGGCTAAATTCATGACTGTGCCCTCTTGTCTTGAAGGACTTGTACTTTTTTCTTCCATGGCCGTATCTCTCGGAATCATGATAGCTATTCCGTTACCCCTACCGAACCTACACCGCTTTTCGAACCCAAGAGCTCAGTCCAGCGCAAAACTCTTTACCTTATTAAGGAGACCTAGAAACTGTGAGGGACTGCGCTGAATTTGAACGCAATAGGTACTATGTAGGCTCATTATGACATTGTTTCAGACGGAAGGCGCCATTCCAAATACATGACCTTACCTGCCTTCGTGCCTTCTGTCTTTCGGAGATTTTTCAGGCCTTCTAGCTGATGTACGGGAAGGTGCTCTCATCAATATCTCAGCGATCCGAAATCTGGGATGGGGACGAGGCTCCAAGCATGATATCAAGTCTTGCCTCTAGCACACCACACTCTTGCATCTCCTTGGACGATGTAGCCGTCGAGGTCGTTGCCAAACCAACGCCCGTCATTCAAGTCTAGCTTGGCAGGGTTTTGCGACAGAGAGGGGCGATGACCTTGGAAATCAGGTCTAGCGCGTCTTGTCGTGCAAATCAAGAAACCGAGTTTGTTGGTTCAATTCGATAACCCAATGGGACAATAGAGTTCTCCACGTACCCACTCGTTGGAGGCGTTGCACCGTTGAGAGCGCGACATGGAGCTGTGTCGTCCCTCTTCGTGGCTCCACCGCCACCTGGCTCGCCGCCGCAGCGGCTGCCTGGCGCTAGCCGTCGGGGGGGGGGCGCCAGTTACTCCTGCCAAAGCAACCGCTATCTATGATGCGTAGGGTCGTCGTTTGAGACGCCCTCCATTGAAACTGGGCGCTTGAGGATGCAGAAGTCGCTCGCCCTGCTTAGAACAAACCGTCCGCAACGAGTTGCTCTTCCGTTCTCTTAGATCGTCGAACGAATGGAAGGCAGCCAGGGAGTGCAGGCCGCTGCCGCAGCCGATATCGAGGAACGTCCTGCCGTCGAGGTTCTCCAGTCCCAGGAACTGCAGAAGGTGGGCTTTCGACTGCGCCAGCCGCTCCTCGCTGAAGTGGCGCGCGACGTACTCGCTGTAGCGTCACCCCGTGGGCGACTGCCCTATTCTTACAACCCGTTTTCACTTGACCACGAGAGTGCACGGTGTAGGTATCGACCCACACACCTTGCCGCCTCACACGCAGAACGGAGCCGCCGTCGAGAGCTTGCTTGAGGGAGCGCCCTAACCTCTGCGCCGGAACTCTCGGGATTGAAAGTTGTCGAGACACAGTATGCTTTCAGCATGCCGTGTGGCCTCGCGGATGACACGGTCCACCAACACTCGGCTCCGATGAGGAGCGGCCTTTTTCGAGGGAATGCGTGGGGATGTGGCACGATGTCCAGAAACCGAAGCAGCCGCTTGGCCGTTTCATCATAGCGCTCAAGGAGCCCGCATGAGCAAGTTGTCCCGCTGGATGCGAGGTGAGAAGAAGAAGAAAAAGAAAGAGAAGGAGCCGAAGGAAGAGGAGTTCGCCAGGGGGTTCTCCGAAGAAGATAAGGCGACTTTCAAGGAAGCCAAACCCTTCACCATGACGGACAAGAATCGCGTGCTCGCGTTGATTCACGCGGTGCGCCACGTCGCGCACCACGAGATTCCCGGCTGTATTGTCGAGTGCGGTGTGTGGAAGGGTGGAAGCATGGTGGCTATCGCGCGCACACTGCTGAACCTCGGAATCACGGATCGAGAACTATACCTGCTCGACACCTTCGAGGGCATGTCAAGGCCGACCGATAAGGACGTCTTCTATAATCAGACGTCAGCAAAGCAGCAATACGAGGAATCAAAGTTCGAGGATGGTGAGGGTTCGGACTGGTGTTACTCGCCCCTCGAGGAAGTGAAGCGAAATGTCGAATCGACGGGCTACCCGCCAGAGCGTATTCACTACATCCAAGGTAAGGTGGAAGACACGCTCCCCGGCAAGGAGTTCGGCAACATCGCCCTGCTGCGCCTTGATACGGATTGGTACGAGTCCACCAAGGTCGAGATGGAGTTGTTGTACCCCGACTTGGTGAGCGGCGGTGTGCTGATACTGGACGACTACTACACCTGGCAGGGATCGAAGGAGGCCTACGACGAGTATGCAACGGCCAACGGGCTAAAAGTGTTACTCACTCCTGTCGGCGGCGGCGGAGCGGTTCTAGGCATCAAGCCCTGATCGACCTTGGTATCTGCGACGGTCCGAAGAGGGATCGGGTATGAAGCGCTAAACGAACATGCAGGTGCTTAGACAGAAAAAGACGTTCGCCTGACCGGACTTGCCGCCAATTCGAGAGTCCGACAGGGTCTTAGTCCCTGCCGGGACAATTCCTCATCAAGCACCCGAAGACAGCGCCGGACGAGGGATCTTCCCGCTCTCGGCGTCGCGCTCGGGTCGATCGGTGGCGGCCGCCTCCACGGCAGGCACAGCCTGTTCGCCGGCCGCTGGCCGCGACCAGTGCTCGTGCCAAGCTTGAAACATCAGCAGGCTCCAAAGAAGGACGGAGTGCTCCTTGCCTTCGTTGACATGTTGATTCCAGATCCGCCGGACCGTAGTGGGCTGTAGAAATCCTTCACTTCGCAGCCGGCCCTCGTCGAGCAAGGATTCGCCCCAGTCCCGCAGCGGTCCCCTCAGCCAATGCTCCACCGGCAGGCCAAAGCCCTGCTTGGGACGCTCAAACATCGCTGGCGGCAGGTAACGCGCGAGGACGCGCCGCAAGGCTACCTTTCCTCCCTCCGGCCCCAGGCGGCTCTCCGGCGGCAGGCTCCAGGCGAATGCGATAACCGCCGGATCCAGCATGGGACAGCGCACCTCAAGGCTTGTCGCCATGCTGGCCCTATCCACCTTTACCAGTATGTCATCAGCCATGTAGGTCACGAAATCTAGGTGCTGCATCGCCAACAGCGGATCGACCCCGTCTGCCCAAGCCTCGTCCTGCGTCAGGAGGCAGTCGATCTCGCGGGCGCCCACGACGAAATCGTCCAGCCCCGTGCGGCGGGCCCGGTGACGCCCGTAGGCCTCGGCGGGACCGACACCGACGAGGGGCGGGATCCGCTCTTCGAGCCTACGCAAGCGCTTAAGCAGCTTCTTCCGGACGGAGCCAGGCTTGACGCTGCCGCCTCGTGCGAGCGTACGCTGCCCCCAGGTTGCGACCCCTCGCAGGGCCGTCGCCATCGGCCGACGCAGCGCCTGCGGACAGTCGGCCCATATGCGCTGGGCGCTGGTCCAAGGTTCCAGAACGGACCGATAGGACTTGTATCCCGCGAACAGCTCGTCACCGCCGTCTCCAGAAAGCGACACCGTCACGTGCTGGCGGGCTAAAGTTGAGACCAGAAAGGTCGGAACCTGCGAGTAGTCTCCCAAGGGCTCGTCGTACAAGCTCGGCAGCTTTGGAATCACAGCCATGCAATCGGCCGGTGACACATAAAGCTCGGCGTGATCCGTGCCGAGGTGTTTGGCGATCTTTCGGGCAAACTCCGCTTCGTTGTATTGCGGCTCATCGAACCCAATGGTGAAGGTCTTGACCGGCCGTGCGCTCTGCTCTTGCATCAGCGCAACGACGATACTGGAGTCGATCCCGCCGGAGAGGAAGGCGCCGACATTGACATCCGCGACCATGCGAAGGGCGACTGCCTCACGCAGTACATTGCTAAGCTGATCAATAAGCTGTTCCGGCGGCAGATTCAGGAGATCCCGCGACCCGCCTTCCGCCACCTCGCGGGCCGACCAATAGGCCTCGGGGCGTTCCGCGCCAGGCCTGTTCGTTGTCACCCGCAGGAAGCTCGCCGCCGGCAACTGATGAATATCCCGGAATATTGTGTGGGGCGCTGGCATCCAGGAATAGCGCACAAAGAGCCCAAGCGCATCGCGGTCGATGTCGGGTACAAAGGCGGGATGCCTGCGCAGGGCCTTCAGCTCTGATCCGAAAAGAAAGGTCTTGCCGCACCAACCGTAGTAGAGCGGTTTCTTGCCGGCGCGATCCCGGGCCAGGGTCAACGCGCGCTCGCGGCGGTCCCAGAGCGCGAGGGCAAACATGCCGTTGGCCCGGCGAAGGGCTTCGGCGAGGCCCCAGCGCACGATGCCGGCAAGCAAGACCTCGGTATCGGACTGGCCTTTGAAGGGATAACCCCAGGCTTCCAGCTCCGCACGCAAGACCCGGAAATTGTACATCTCGCCATTGTAGGTCAAGACGAAGCGGCCATCGGGCGAGACCATCGGCTGGTGGCCGAGGGGCGATAGATCGATGATCGATAGACGCCTGTGGCCGAGAGCGACACCGGCTTCCGCGTCCACCCAGGCCCCGCGATCGTCCGGGCCCCGATGCTGCAGCGTGTCGGCCATAGCACCAACCATGGCCCGAAGCCAGTCGGCCGGTTGGGTCCGATCCATTGTCATAAATCCGGTGATGCCGCACACTGCTGTCGTCCGTATCGCTCGGGTTCGCCGCGTCGCTTGCTGCTAGGAAGTTATCGCCATCGGACTGCCCTGTGCAGTCTCGACTGAGGCAGCAGATCCGCGAAAAAGCTCGATGAAGCTATCGACTGACTGATCGACCGAAATCGCGAACGCGCATGCCCCGAGTACGGGGATCCGTGCCACGATGCCAGCTTCTCTAAGCCACTTCCTCTCTGCCACAGGCGCTGATCTGCTGCCTCCTAGCTTGGCCGTGGGCAAAGTCATAAATCGAATCGGCCATGTCAAGAGCGGACCATACTTGCCATCGCCTATAGCGGATCGCGTTTGATCGGGATCACGCAAGGATCCGGATCAAACGCGTGAATCCGCTCTACATCTGGAGTTTCCAGCAGATTCACGCGATTGACGGATCGCCTCAGGCGACTCCGTTTAATCGCGATCTGCTCTAGGATCCCCCGTGGACCGCTGATGCTACCGGTGCTGACAACGAGACAAGCTCACGCCAGCGCCTGAATGAGCGCACCATGCAGGCCTTCTCACCCAAATCGCGGTATGCGTATGCACGACCCGCCGGCCCAACGGCCACTTGTCTGGCGTAGTGGTACAGCGCTACGGCAGCGTCCGGCCGCAGATAACCGTGCGCGTCGTCGACAACGAAGGCTCCCAGAAGACCCAGATCCTTTTGCGAGGAGTCCACTCAAGCCCGCAACGCGGTCTTGGAAAATCTGCCGGACGACACCGATTTCGTTGCCATGACCGACGACAACGAGGTGCCCGCCTGCGACTGGCTGGATCGCCTTTGCCCGCGCAGCGCAGCGGTTCGTTAAGTACCTCGTCGACGCCGATGACCGACATAGCCCTGCGGTCTGGCCCAAGGAAATGCTTGCGTCGGGATGGTCGGCACCGTATTGGAGGCGAGCCGGGTTAGCTCGCGCGGACTACCTGTAAGCGCGCCGCTTGCGGGACAGTGGGGGCAGCTGGGGACCGGACCGGCGGGTGCGTGGGGAACTCATATGGGTGCGGTTATCGGAATGATCTGCAGCGCTGTAGCCCAGGCACGGGGGCCGTGATAACTGACGACGTATTCCTGGCTGAAGGCGTAGTCATATACCATCCCGAGCTGGTGAACCTCTACGGCTGTAGGATCGGCTCCGATACGCGCATCGGCACCTTCGTCGAGATCCAGAAGGGGGCATCGGTGGGCGCCGATTGCAAGATTTCGAGCCACAGCTTCATATGCGAAGGTGTCACCATAGAAGAGGCAGTTTTCATTGGGCCCGGCGTGATGTTCGTCAACGATCTTTATCCCAGCGCCACGACAGAGAGTGGACGTTTGCAGACCGATGGCGACTGGGAATTGGCTCGCACTTGGGTGCGGAGCCGGGCATCGATTGGATCCCACGGAACCATCCTGGACGGAGTGAATATCGGCGAGAACGCTCTCGTCGGAGCCGGCGCGGTAGTAACCAGTGATGTGCCGAATTTCGCAATCATGGGCGGTGTGCCAGCCCGGAGCATCGGGGGCATTCGGGACCAAAAACGAAACCGGCAAGCTCGATGACGATGCAGGGCCTCTATCTCCTCGCCATCGCCGCGTTCTTGACGGCCGCGGCTAATCTGCTGTTGAGGGGGGGCGTGTTGCGCTTTGGTGAGTTCAGTCTGGCGCCGAACCGTATCATAGATGGTTTGATCGGCCTCGGCATGCAGCCCATGTTTGTGTCCGGAGTCATACTCTATTTACTGGCCGCAGTCGTCTGGTTCAGTGCAATCTCCATCGAAGAGCTCAGCACCAGTTACCCGATCCTGGTGGGGCTCGTATCCATACTTGTCGCTGTCGGGGCCATCTTCTTTTATCAGGAAGGCTTTTCAAGGCAGAAAATGCTTGGGATGGGGCTTATTTTGGCCGGCATTGTGATCATTACCCGCGCGTGAAGGCGTGTCGTGCTGAGGATCGGCGTGATTGGCTACGGCTACTAGGGACCAAACCTGGTACGAGACTTCAGCGAGTCCGGCGTCTCCCAGGTTACGTCCGTGAGCGACCTGGACGAAGACCGAATGACATAGTTCCAGGCGATCACCTGCTGCGCAGGATCGATGCCCTTTGGACTTGAGCTGGCTGCGCGGAGAGATGAAGCCGCACTACAGCCATTTGGGCTCTCCGTCGGTCTGCCCACGATTCCCGCGTCGGGAATCGGCCAGCCGATAAGAATCCGCCCGCCAGGCTCGGCAGCCTCGACCCGGCGTGCCGTGCACCAGACGGTCGCCTCGGTCGGGCCGTATTCGTTGTAGAGACGGGCGCCGGGCAGGCAGTCCGCGTGGCGGGCGGCGACGTTACGCGGCAGTTCCTCACCGTCCGCGATCACGACCCTGAGGGACCCGAACTGCCCGCTGGCAACGTAGGTCAGGATCATCTCGTAGAGCGACGGCAGGCAGAGCGTATGTGTCACCCTCGCCGGGCGATGATGTCGCCCAATGCCGCCATGCCGGTCTCCGCCTTTTCGTGCGGCAGCACCATCGCCCCGCCGGCGCAGACCGTCCAGTAGATGCCGGCGGCCGAACTGTCGAGGGAGATCGACCAGAGCAGCAGAAAGGCCTTCGGTGGTTCGTCGTAGAAGGCGAGGCGGGCGGCGGTCGAGGCGGAAGATTGGCGTGGCTCACCACGACGCCTTTCGGCACACCCTGGGAATCGATGGTCAGACTCAGACTTCGGGGCCTGACCGGCGCCAGGGACGAGTTCTTGCTGACCGTCACCGTCCAGAACCTGAAAAGGCTCGCCAATCACACCTCTAGGCCGCCACAGCCCTTGATGGCCTGATCCATGCCGGGAAACCCGATCCAAAAAGCCCCGCACCGCAAATCCGCCTCGGCGAATCGCTCAGGCGGACGCAGAAAACGTCTGCTCTTTCTATAAGCGGATACTAGGTTCTGTAGACATTCATAGGATTGGTTTTGTGGCGACCTTTGGCGCAGGCGTGTAGCGGTTCGCGGCATGCGAGTCCTGAGGTTGGGCAAAGCACTGGAAACGAGTCTGGTCACGGGGGCTAGGGTCTGATTCAACACTGAATACTCGAGGTCAGCCTTGAATCGAGACTTGTTAAGCGATGAGCAATGGCGGCAGATCGCCCCGCTGCTTCCCAGCAAAGACAGCGATCCGGGCCGCACCGGCGAGAACAACCGGCTGTTCCTGGAGGCCGTGCTATGGCTGGTGCGCGTCGGTGCGCCCTGGCGCGACCTGCCGCCGCACTTCGGCAAATGGAGCTCGGTGTGGAAGCGCTTCCGGCGCTGGGCCGAGAAAGGCGTCTTCGAGCGCATCTTCTCCAAGCTCTCCCAGGACCCCGACTTCGAGTACGCTCTGATCGACGGCACCATCGTCAAGGTCCACCGCCACGGCAACGGCGCAAAAGGGGGACTCAAAATCAGGCCATCGGCAAATCGCGCGGCGGGCTGACCACCAAGATCGTCGCCCTGGCCGATGCGCTCGGCAACTTGGCCCGCTTTGTCCTGCTGCCCGGCCAGCGCCACGACACGATCGTCGTCAAGCCCCTCATCACCGGTCTCGACTTCGACGCCCTGATCGCCAACAAGGCCGTCGACAACAACGCTCTGCGCGCCACTCTCAACGAGCGCGGTGCCCTCGCCGTGATCCCCTCCAAAGCGGACCGCAAGCCCCCATCCCCCACGACACCGAAATCTACAGGTGGCGCCACTTGGTCGAGAACCTCTTCCAGAAAATCAAGGAATTCCGCCGTATCGCCACACGATACGACAAGACCGACACCAGCAATGCCGTCGCTCTTTACCTCGTCGGCGCAATCCTAGCTCTGAAATGAATGTTTACAGACCCGTGAAAACGCTCAAAGTCCGACTTTTTCGACAGCCTCAGCCACCGGCCGTCTGGCCATCGGATATCGGCGGCAGTGGAATTGTACTTCCGAAGGTTCCCGCGCAACCTTTATGGGCCCGCGGGACGGCGGGATTCAGTCGCCCTCGTAGCGGTTGACGCCAAAAACGACGTAGTTATAAGGGATGAGAGTGTCGGACTGGGCGCGGGAGACCATGAGGCCGTTCCTGGCCCCGGATATTGGCTCCTTTGACCGCTGGGCAAAGGCACGCGGCCTGCGGTGAGGCGAAATGGCCTCCTTGGGGTCGCGTTGCTTACCCGTCTTCGGAGAGAGGTCGCTTCGCTGAACGGCGGCGTCCAACAAGGGTTCTTTCTTTCAACTTACCGTCATGATATCTAACTACCTTACGAACCAACAACTAAAGGTTGAAAAAGTGCAGGATGTGGTGGTAAGTGTGTCCCTATGTCCGAGTCATAGGCTTGGAGTTGCTAAGAACTTGTGCTTCGCGATCCCTTTGTTGGATCGTTTATATGTGAAGCTCTAGTCGAGAACCGAACGTAATTCCAGCGATTGAATTAGTATATGCTCTAGCAATAGGTTGGTCTTCTTGATCATGCAGACGGAAACGCTCAACAAGAATTCGTCGTCGCTTGAGATCGAGCGTGAGTTCCATGACGAATGGGCGCGCTCCATCGAACCGGCGGACGTTATGGTCACGCAGTCCTTCAACGCGTCGACGTCGCCGGAATCCCGCTGGCTCTTCGAACAGATGGGTGAGCTGCGGGGCAAGAATCTGCTCGACCTTGGGAGTGGCGCGGGCGAAGCCGCCGTGTTCTTCGCCCTGCAAGGCGCCGGGGTTGTCGCAACGGACATTTCGCCCGAAATGCTCAAGGTCGTGGAGCGAGTTGCGGAGCTACACGGTACCCGGCTTGAGACAAGAGTCTGCAGTGCCGAAGATCTCTCCATCTTCGAGGACGGTAGCTTCGACGTCGTTTTCGGTGCGAACCTGCTGCACCACATCGAGATCGAAAGCTGCCTCAAAGAAGTGGAACGCGTACTAAAGCCCGGCGGCATTGCGGCGTTCTGGGATCCTGTTCAGTACAACCCGGTCATCAACGTATACCGCCGGATGGCGG
>JAAUYK010115096.1_pt1 | contig 11270 bp, 10 predicted proteins | sample 7278021 | NCBI WGS metagenome assembly JAAUYK01 (sample SAMN14350223, study PRJNA611818) | marine sediment metagenome | isolation source: surface marine sediment (1.8m) | place: French Polynesia: Moorea | collected 2018-08
ATCCTGTGGATGCGAATGGACAGCAGCGAGGGCGGCAACAACGGGGGAGGCGGCGGCGGCAACTTCCCGATCAGCACGGGCGACACGCTGCTGGTGAAGAATCAGCGCTTCCAGCTGGACCACGACGCGGACAGCGGGACGTACAACCTGCGCATCCGCGACGTGGAGGCCTCCGACGGCGCCGTCTACCAATGCCAGGTGGTGGTCAGCCTGAACAACATGATCACCGCGGACGTGAAGCTGCAGGTGAAGCTGCCGCCGACCATCATCGACGGCGACGGCGCCTCGCCGCGCAACGTCCGCGTCGTCGCTGGGAAGCGCGCCGAGCTCAGCTGCAAGGCGACCGGCTTCCCCTCGCCGAGGATCACCTGGACCCGCCAGGACGGGCACCTGCTGCCCTTGGGGAAGGAGTCCACCACGGCGCTCAGGTTCGTCCTGCAGAACACGAGGAAAGAGGACAGAGGTACGAACTGTTTTATGCGCATCGCCTAACTCAGACTTTTTGCTTGATCGTGAAATACGTACATAGGCAACTACGTCTGCACTGCGAACAACGGCGTCGGCGACGGCATGTCCCGCGTGGTCAGCCTCGACGTGGAGTTCCCACCGTCGATCGAGGTGCCCCGTCCGCGCATCCCGCAGGCCGCTTACTACGACGCGCAGGCCGTCTGCAAGATCACCGCGTTCCCGCCGCCCGCCATCTTCTGGAAATGGAACGGCACCGAGCTGCCGATGGACGCAAACTACAAGATCTCGCACTTTGCGTCGCAGGACGACACCATCACCTCGACTCTCACGGCACGTATTATAGTATACTATATAGGCACCATAGCAGCTAGAACTTTATTGCTTTTTCTCACACTCGCAGATCTCTGAAATCCTTCCTGACCAGTTCGGCCGCTACACGTGCGAGGCTCGGAACCGCTACGGCGACGCCCAGCAGGCCGTCGAGCTGTACAAGTCTCCGCTGCCGATCTGTCCCCCCGCGTGCGGAGACATCGACCTGACGAGCGGCGCCGACTCGATTAATCTCATTACCGCAGGCGCCCTCCTGGCGGCGGTTCTTGTTGCCCTGCGCTGCTAACCTAACGCGTGCACTTTTATATAGTCAGTGTCCTTGCGAAGTATTGTCACCAGTTACACTAATTTAGACTTTTGCAGTAAAGGCTTTTGTACGTACGTAAATACTATGCATAGCACCCGCGTTGTAGTAAACGAAAAGTATTGTCCGTGCTTTTTTCCTGTTCGCGATTTATTACAGCTACCTCTGACAAAGTTGTAGCACAAATTAACACACAGCATTGCATGAAAGAGCGTACAAACAGCGGCAGCTACATAGGTTACAATTGATACGTCACGGCCACGCCTGTCTCGTGCTGCCCCGACAGAGGATCCTGAAAGGCCAATTTGCAATGTGAACGTCTGAGGGTCTTCAACGTCGAGTGAGTACCTACCGCCGTCGCCTGTTTCGTATACGCCACCCTTGGGTAGTCCTTTCCCGACGCCGACTTTGCCGCCGGCTTTTTCGACCTCCACCAGAGGCGCGGGGAGACGAGCCGCGCCCACTCGCTCCGCGTGTCCGCCGACCAGACCCACATCCAGCAGGCGATCCCGTGGGAGAGCGAGAGGCAGAGACGAAGGAGAAGGCCCCAGGAGAAGTTGGACGGGGTGCCCCGAGACGTCCAGCCGGGACGGTGAATGTATTCGTAGATCAGTGTTGCTAGCACGACCCCCTGAATGGAAATTCTTGGCTATACACATACACACGTAAAATACTCCTCAATCAAATTTTACCCTCGCTGTGAAATGCCAGAGAGCGTAGAGTCTAAACTGCCGGTAGATAGCGGCGTTGTGCGCCCTCGTTTCGTCGCTCGCCGACCTGGCGAAGCAGAGGGTGGAGACGGCGGCGACGCCGACCAGGGAGAAGGCGGCCACGTAGAGCACGAGCTCGGGGATGATGACAAACTCTAATAGGGCGATCACGTCCTGATGACCGACGCCGCAAAGGCCTGTTAGCTCGTCTGCAAATCGACAGTGCTCGGTCATCAAAGTGGAAAAAAGAACATGATGTTGAAGAGAGTGCATGCTTACCTGCGTCGATTCGCTGTAAGACCAGCGCGACGACAGTCAGCCCCGCGGGCACTCCCCACCCGAAGGCGTGGAAGAGCGGCGCGAGGCGAGCGAGTCTGCCGCGGTGGCGCCACCCGAGCGCCGCCGACAGCATCCAGTTTGCCGCGCACACCGCCCACCACGAGCTCAACGCGGCGGAGAAGAAGTAGACGGCCACGAAGGTGAGCGTGCAGAGCGAGGTGGGGCCGCCGCCGCCGGGACAGGCGACCGCCTCGCGACCGACGCCGAGGCGGAGCAGGTGCCCTGCGGCGAGGCCGAGGCAGGCCACGGAGAGGAAGGCGAGGCAGCGCTCGGGGAAGAGGAACCGCGACTGCGCCAACACGAACGTGACCAGGGTAAAGAGCGCGGCCAGGAAGCAGACCGCCCCGAAGACGCCCATCAGGATCTCGGCGACGCGCTTCTCCTCCTCGGTGTAGAGGAAGTGGGTGTCGCAGCGCGGTACGCAACGATCCAAGTGGGCCACATAGGTCAGACTTTCGGAAGCACACCTCGCCTCTGCGGGCTTCTCTCCCTCTCCGCCGACGGCCTCCTTCTCGAAGAGCTTAAAGTACTGCCTGTACTTGTTCAGGTCGTAGCTCTGCTCCAGAGCGCCGCCGTCCTGTCCCGCCTCGGAGAGCTGCTTGCGGACCTCCTCGCGGAAGAGCGGGTTCGTCTGCAGCGTGTTGAACAGGTTCTGCTCCTGCCTCCAGCCGGCCTCGTCGCGGCCCCGGCCCCGGCCGTCCTGTCCCGGCCTCGGCCCCTCCATGCAGATGTGGCCGTCGCCCTGGCGCACGGGGAACTTTGCGCAGTCGAGCACCTTGGGCCAGGCGTAGCCAAAGTCCTCGAGGACGCGCGTGCAGTCCCTCCTGACGTCCTGGCAGAGCGGGCGGCAGGGGCCGATGGCGGCGGCGATGCGCGCGCTGCAAAGAGGCACGTACACAGAGCAGAGGAAGAAGTGCAGTCGGGGCGAGCAGTCGGACTGGATCAGGGGCAGGAACGTCTCCAGCTCGACCTTGGCGTCCGCCTGCAGGCTGTTGTTGGCCAGGTTCGGCATCGCGGTCATGTTGTAGCCGATGGAAGCGCACAGATCCACCTTGATCGGCTCGCACACGGAAGACGCGGACGCGGACGCAGCGACGGCCGACAAGATCGTGGCGCCGCACACCAGGACCGCAGGCACCGTGCACGTCATAGTCTCGGCAGTCACTGGACTTTTTTCTCACTAAAACTGGCCGTTCCAGCGGGCTTCGGCTTCTACAGCTGTGATCTATCTAGTATCGACAGATTACAGAACACGCCCGCGGCCCGCCCTTCGTCTTCAATTTGCTTTCACGCCTTCAGCTCACCTATCACCTTAAAAGTTCATCTTCTGATTATACGTCCGGCCGTACGTGCGTACGTAGTACGTGATGCAGGTCGACACTGTTTGTTATTGTAAGCGGAGAGTTGCTCACTCTGCAGAAGTCCGTGCGAGCTTATCGCAGACCTGAGCTGGGATCTAACACGTAGTAGTTGTCTATGCTATGGCTCTCCCACCTCGGATCGGATCAGCTGAATGGATATCAATGTTGTATTGTTGAATGTTGAAGCTGATTCAATAGCTGCATGCTTTACGTCGTGAAGGCAAAATAGTGAAATTTAAAAGAAACTAAAGTCAAGTAATCCGAATCGAATTGGTCTTGGCCCCTTGAGCCCTTGACCTTGATCCTAGCCCAGCTTGGCCATGGAGGACCCCTACGCCCGCGAGCCGTGGTAATTAAGACCTTACTTCGCAACACGTTGACTCCGCACGTCCATTTAACCATGATATAATACTCTGTCCAGCCCTTGGCGCTTGGTTGACGACTGCGGCGGCGCGTTCGCCATGGGCCTCATCGGCGGCTCCTTCTTCACGTTTCTCGGCGGCGCCCGACACGCCCCGTCCGGCCTCTCGCGGCGCGCGATCGGCGGCCTCGTCCGGATGAAGGAGCGCGGACCGGTCTTCGGCGGCCAGTTCGCCGCGTGGGGGTTCTGCTTCGCCACCTTCGACTGCACGTTCGCGCACATCAGGCAGAAGGAGGACCCGTGGAACACCATCATGAGCGGAGCGGCAGCGGGAGCCGTCATGGCATCCAGAAGTGAGTGAAAACGTTGATCCACTTTACCAATATTATGGAAGCCATTGGGGCATGATAACTGAAAAATAAAATCATTTTTTATTTGTCCTCTACTAGACGGTCCTAAGCACATGCTCGGCAGCGCGATCGTCGGCGGCGTCCTCCTGGCCATGATCGAGGGCGTCGGAATCATGATGAACCGGATGGCGTCGGAGCAGTTCCGGCCGCAGGACCCGAGGGAGGCGCCGCAGGACCCGGCAGCGCTCGGACAGCTGCAGCAGCGGTGAAAACGATTCCAGCCGGCTTCGTGCAACGCGCATTCTAATCATACATTCTGTGGTGGACTTTTTGCTTACCCCGAAATATACCAGTGTACATCGTTCGACTACATTTAAGGAGGGAATTTTAATGGAAGTGCGTACTAATAAGTTGTCGTTTAACATACATAATACTTGTCGTACGTGTCTTATTATTAGAGCTTTATTAAGGGTGAACATTTCCAATTGGAGGTTGGTTGCAGACTACGTTCATCCTTCGTCTGAGAACTGGCAGGATGGCATCTTCCACGGACTGCTAGATGTGGAGTAATAAAATGAACCGATCGAATGCCGCTTGTGTTGAATGCGCATCATCTAATCCATACATCTCGTGCTAGTATTCCATCGTAATTTGCATGTTTACTGCCATGCATGTACAGTACGTAACGTAAGCGCCTCGAACAATAGCCCTGATGTGGTCCGCTGTCTGCCTTTGGTTGCGTGACTTGCGTCTGCCTTTTTACTAGGAGCGGACGCGGACGGGCGGGCGCGGATGCCACGGTAAACAGCAGATTGTCAATTCCACTACGCTATACTAATGCCGTCCGCTCGAAGTAATGGATGGGCATTCTAACTATCTATGTATAACAAAACTTTTGCATCCAGAGACATACCCGGACGCAGGACAGGATAAGCTTTAGGTAGGTCGGTGAAAATAATTAGCACTACACGGTAGGAAGCTGCTTTTAAGCGCGCATATTTGGTTCCCACTTAAATCTCAACTCAAGGCTTAAGTTACTTTCCTCTTTGTAGAGCAGTATTACGCACAACAGAACTATGATGACGGCCTCGACGCATCGAAGCGGTCCCTCAACGCAGACGCCGGGAACTCGGACATCATCACCGCCTGCAGCAGCAGTCTGGGTCTCGGACTTGCCTCTCGTTTTTGCCGCAGGTCGACCCAGGAGCCTCGAATCTCTCAGTCTGGTACGTTTTAAGGCTCTTATCTCATATTATTGCGCATACCTATAAATCGAATCAAACCGATACATACCTATATATTTAGTCGGAACTCCAGCGCTTCCTTCTGTTCGTTCTTGGCTGCGAGCGCGGCCAGCAGAAGCCGCTCTCCTCGTTGCCCCCGGAGGCGGCGAAGCCGAAATGGTGGCCGAAGGACGTCCCGTACAACAACGAGCTCGTCAGAAACACGACAAGGAAAGGGGTGCGTGCGTAGATATGACCAAATAAGAGCGAATTATGCAGACCACCTCTCACATATATTACTACAGTTTTGGTGCCGCGCGCTTCGGGAGGTGGTGCGTCGGTGCTACCGCGCTCACGACGCCACCAAGCTGCTCGAGTTCAGCGCCAGGCTCATGGAGTACATGGACAGGATCAAGGGCAACGCCGTCGAGTTCGTGCAGAACGGAGACAGGACGAGGTCCATCAGGAACACGAGGACGGGAAAGATTCTAGTCACGTTCAAATCTGAGAACCAAGTACGTATACGTATACATATGCGAATGCGATATACGTATTTGAGACGGCTTATTATGCTCGTATGTTTTTAGGATTATGATGGTGGCGATCGCAAGAAATGCCCTAGTGGGGCATCATTTCCTCTGACTCTGCTGAATCGGGCCTCGCGTTTGGCCAAAGAGCGGGCTGGCTCGGACCCCAGCCTCCCCATCGTGATCGACATATTCGCCTGCAGCGGATGCGCTAGGGACTTCAACCAGATCGAACACCTTCTGGTATTTAGTAAAGTAATCTGAGCCATTTTAACATAAATCAAGAGAATACGTGCCTCTACTAGAATCACGAGTCCGGTTGCTCCAAGAGGGCCTCGCCTGCCACCAAGTCCGAATTCTTGACGGCGCTCCGGCTGCGGCCCAGGAGAAAGAACGACGACGACGACGAGACGGACGACATCTCTGTGATTCCGAAGAAGCGCCCGAGGCCAACCAGCCTGGCCAAATTCCTCTGCATCGACGTCAGCTCCCCGCTGGGAAAGTACATCATGAGGGACTCCTGCGCCGAGAAAAATTCGGGGATCGACTTGAACGTGCTGTGCAGTGCCGGTAGCAGGGAGTTGACGGCCTCAGCGGTTCAGAGGCGGAGGTTCGGCTTCCCCGTCACGTTTCCGCAGCATCGAAGAAGGCATCTGGCAGACCGCGTCCACGCATTCACGGACAGGGAAAGGTGGCGAAAACTGGTTGCCATCGAGACAGGTGAGAGACACCTTTCTATGCTACGTATCAAACGAAATACTTTTCTCTAATTAGTTTCTTTGTGTACTCTAGTATAGCTCTGACTAACGACGCAAATTAAATGATCGTATTTAATGCATTGCAGGTTTGTCTCCCCGGTCACTGTGGCTCTACAGGCGGCACTGCAAGAAGAAAACGGCGGCTGTGGGATTAGTTAGATTAAAGTAAGAGTACACATAATAAACCACATGTCAGACGCAACATGTATATGCGTGCATATAACTTCAGAATTGCAGTCAACAAAGAGACATTAGTCAGCAGCGTGGATTGCCAAGGCCGTCAATGTCGCTAGCTAGGAAAGTGTGGCCGGCTGGCCATTCATTCATCCAACCAATTTTTCCAAGGTGAACTGGCGACAAGTTTCCAAGGATTGACAGGTTATGCGTATACGGCGGCGGCTTATTTTGTAGCTCATCCAAAAGACTTGATGGAGCCGTTAAAAGTGTTGCCTTGACTGAATTTGAAGTTCAAGCTGCTTCAATATCGCGTACTTGCCAAACTGGCATTTTCGTTTCGTTCTTACGTAATCCGCGCACGCACTACCTGCCTGCCTGCCCTTTGGAGCTGGCGGTCATTTTTCCCCTTTTTCTCGCGCATATATTCTCTCTCGGTTACGCCCTCATTAAATAACATGAGCAATACTGATATCGGTCGATTGTACGTTCGCTCGCTTGTCCACTAGCTGTCGATGCTGAGTAGGAGCACGTCGAACACGAGCGTCGCGCAGCTGGGGATGACGTTGCCCACGCCCGCCTCGCCGTAGGCCATGTCGGCCGGCACGACCAGCGTCCGCTTCTCGGAGACGCACATGCCGGCCACGCCGGCGTCCCAGCCCTGGATGACCTGGCCGACGCCGAGCGTGAAGTCGAACGGCTTGTTGCGGTCGATCGACGAGTCGAACTGTTATGAGAGAGAGAGAGAGAGGGTATATAAATTTACGTATGTATGTCTAGCGTTGTAGAAAAGAGTTTGTGCGACGTACAATCTCATTTGCATTCGACTGACTGACTGACCTTGGTTCCGTCGAGCAGTTTTCCGACGTAGTGCATCCTCAGCTTGTCGCCGGCCTGCGCCTGCCGCACGCAGTCCGGAGGCCGGTACTGGATGCGCGTGTCCAGCTGGCCGGCCGGGCACGACGAGGACGAGTCCGTCGGGTAGTCCTCGTACTCGTAGTCATGGTGCTGCTGTTGTTGTGGCTGCTGCTGTTGCTGCCTCTGGCGGTCGGCCTCGATTTGCTGAAGGAAGGGTGAAGTATTTCTAGTACGTAATTATAAAAAAAATAAAGCATACCTGCTGTCTCCTCCTCTCGTCCTCCTGCTGTTGACGTCTCCTCGCTGCCTCCGCCTCCTCCGCCCTTCTCCTGGCCTCCGCGGCCGCCGCCGCCCTCTTCCGCTCCTCCTCGGCCGCTGCCGCCCTCCGTCTCGCCGCCTCCTCCTCCTCCTGCTGCTTCCTCCGCCTCTGCTCCTCCTCCTCTTGCTCTCGCCGGATGTCCTCCGCGCTCCTCACCTTCTCCACGTCGACGATGACGATGTCGAAGAGGAGGGTGGCGTGCGGCGGGATCACCTCGCCGGCGCCGCGCTCGCCGTATGCAAGACTCGACGGCACGACCAGGTGGCGCTCCTCGCCTTTGCAGACGCCGATCAGGCCCTGGTCCCAACCGGGGATTACCTGAATTAGACGTATGCATTGTACATAGTATACACTAGTACCCACGAATAATAGCGCCTTGATTAAGAACCCAAAATACATATTATGGTTCTTTCGTACCGTTTCGTACGGATAAGGATACTTCACGTTGCATACGCGCACGTACATATATACTACATGGAGATTGGTGAGCGTCCAGCCTCCGCGCATATATATATTTCGTACATAAAGTATACATTAGATACTTGACCTGTCCGACTCCGAGGTCGAATGTGAACGGCTTCGACCGGTCGAAGCTCGAGTCGAACTTTTTGCCGTCCATGAGGAATCCTCCATAGTGCACTGTGACCTTGTCCCCGGCTGCGGCCTTCTGTGCGAGCGGGCAGATCGCGGCCTTGGTCACGTCCACTTGGAGGCGGGGCTGCTGCGGCTTTGCAACGGCGACGCCGACGGAGACGCCCACAAAGCACCACCAGGACAGAAAAGGCAGTCTTCTCATGGTGACTGCCTCCTTCGCACTGACTTATCTTGAGTGCGTACGTATACGTGAGCGGGCGTCCGGGCGGGGCGACGGCGGTCGAGCGAATGACGTGCTAGCGGCGCCGGCCACGCGTCTATCTAGTATGTCCTGAGGTGAGGTGCCACCGCCGCGCTATCCTAGGATATGGTACATACACAGAGCTGCAACAGACGGAGGAACGGACAGACAGACACCTCCTATCTATTATGCGAGAGTGTGTGACGGACATAAAAGCGGTATGGCGCGTGCACGACAGGATATGCGATGAGCTCTTTATTTATACTTTATAATTTGAGCACCTACGGTACATTCACGAAGACCCCCAATTAATATGATTTTATCGGTTTAGTTTCGATCCTATGTAGCTGCATGACCAAAACCTGGGCTAGGTCGTGGTAGTTTTAAGTCTTTAGCCCTCTTGGCCTTTACTCGTTCGTAACAAGCTGTTTCGCGTAAGATCGCAACTGTCGTTGGAATCGCCACTTTTCTGCCATTTAGCGGACGCGGACGGTCGCATAGTAGCGCGCGCGTCACATAGGAACGCAGACCGACCGACCGCACGAAAAAGATGACAGACAGATAGGAAGTGGCGCAACGAACGCACGGCCGGAATCATTCGTTTCCTAAAATTGCGAATGCCTAGAAGCCCACTTTGACATACATCTAGGGCTCGTTGTTGGCATGCTGTAGACCAAGAAACCGAAGAGAATCTCTGTCTTGGCCGCAACCATGGGAGAAATAAGCTCGACATTCTCTCCACGCGACTGTGTGCTGGTGCCTGGTTTCAATGCAGCGCACGCGGACCGAACTAGTATATCCCATGTTCGAGAAAAAGACCTGGCATCACTTCACCGCTCGATTCGTTTCTCGTCTTCCGTAAGAAGAAGCGGTTGCGCTTCCGAGATGGATCTACATAGTTGCGAAAAAGTGCTCTAATCTTGCATCTTTCACGTTAGGTACTCGCACGAACAGCAGGGAAACTAAACTTTGATCTTCTAAAAATAACGGGCGGCCATAAAAGCAAGCGGTACAGGAACCTACACGTACGTACGTCCTCCTACATACAGATAATCCTGCGTGGGAGTCTTCATTGGATTCGCGTTACGATAATTGCCGCCGTCGATCGCTTCGCGACAGACGGATTGCGCAGTTCGACCGAGCCGCGAACTGTCGTCTTGCCGGTGGATCAAATCGATGCGGTTGCTGTCCTGTTTATGTCGTTCGTATTATTCATTGTCATGTGCGTTAACTTACCAACGCCTCGCTCTCGAGTTTGGACATCGATCCTTGATAAGGGCTCAAGTTATAGAGCAGCTATAGCTGCATGGTTTCCACCGTATGTCGCGCTCGTAACGTTCCGAGGCAACGGAATGAAATTACAGTTCTGATTTATCGGTGGCGTCAGTTTTGTAATTTAATTTATTGCCGGCCAGCACTGGACCTCCTTATGAATCTCGTTGCTGAGAGGTTTAACGGTTACGGTATGTAATACATCTTCTATCGTATATATATTGTGTATATTATGAGCGGGAACCAAAGCATTGCGTACTTCGTAAGTGCAATAATGTAGCAGAGAAATCACAGAACGTGGACATGTCTACGGGATCCTTTTCTCAACTGACTAGATCGAGTGCGTCGTCCTTCGCATAGAAAACACCTACTGTACTCTAAAACTCTGAAGTGGAATGTATAGTTTGGCATTATTTGGCAAATTGCGTGGTGGTTAGGACCGTTCGTTCGTTCATAGCTGAGACGGCGTCATGGCGAGCCTGTCGAGAATGGCCCTGGGCGACGGGTACCTGGGGAACCTGCACTGCAGCAGCGCGCACGCCGTCGAGAAGCCGGCGATGACGAGGAACATGCCGGTCCAGCCGATCACCGGGCTCAGCTGCTGGGTGAGCAGGGCCGTGACGGGCGCTGCGGCCGCCGACCCGGACATCACCAGGCCGTAGTTCTTGCTGGCGTACTTGGTGCCGAAGCACTGCGCCGTCGCCGTCGGAAGAAGCACGAAGTTGGCGCAGAAGGAGAAGAAAATGGCCCACACCCAGACGGCGAACAGGGCCTGAAATGTACGTAGAGAAAGAGATGAATGAATGAACATAATGCTTGTTTGTATGGCTGTAGGGGTTGAAATCATGCCTTGCCGCCGATGTCGACGAATGTGAATGTGGTGTACAGGAACGCGATGGCCACCGTGATGAAGCCCATGCAGGCCCTGTAGCCGAACTTGTCGCACAGGTGGCCCCAGAAGATTCTCCCGCTGGCGTTGAAAATGGCGGCGAAGGCGCCGACCACTCTCAGGAAGTGGTCGTCGCTGATGAACTCCTGGCCGTACGCCTTGTACATGGAGTTGATGTAGGTGATCGCCTGC
>JAAUYK010196888.1_pt1 | contig 11268 bp, 18 predicted proteins | sample 7278021 | NCBI WGS metagenome assembly JAAUYK01 (sample SAMN14350223, study PRJNA611818) | marine sediment metagenome | isolation source: surface marine sediment (1.8m) | place: French Polynesia: Moorea | collected 2018-08
CTCTTGCCACTCTGACGACGGGGTTACTATAGAGAAACAAAATTTTTTTAACTGTAACTGGGACGGACATGGCATCTTCAAGCGAGACACGATTAGACCAAGCCAAAAAAGGCTAAAAGAGTTAAGACGCCAGAATATCACACTCAGAATTAAGCACATGCCACTAGATAATACCTCGACTTCTTAAAATGCTTGCAAGAGAGACTCAGGTGGAGGCAGTTTTCCCTACAGTGCGGTGATCGTATATGAGAGGGTGCGTATAACCAAATGAATGCGTATGACTATTTGAAGACACCTAAACCTACCTGTCACCGGTTCTCCCATTCGTTTGGCGTCCTCCTCGAACAACTTGGCCTTCTGCTGCGCTGCCATCACAGCCTCCAGCCCCGTGTAGGACGACAGAGGAAGGTACGCGGACCCCGCCGAGGCCGATGTTGACTGCGACGAAGAGGTGGCCACCGTGGTGGAGGTCTGCTGCTGCGCGATCAGGGTCGACGTTGATGAGGACGCTGACGCTGACGCCGCCGCAGTCGTTGACACCGACGACGAGACCACCTTCGAGGAGGTTGTCGACGCAGAGACGGAGACCATCCTGGCGATGTTCTCCGCGCTGACCGACATCTGTTTCACCGGGGGCTTGAGGCCCGAATCCAACATGGCCATGGTCGGCGAGTCGGACGCTCCTCCGGCCGCCGCCGTCAGCTTGCCCGGAATGTTCGACGCCGACGAGTTGTTGGAGGCGTTTCCCATGAGCTGCGGCACGGCGGTGGCGATCGTCATGGCGCTCTGGATCACAGACTCAGAGTTGCGGCGCGAGCTGGACTGCGGCCTCAGCGGCGCCTCCAGTCGCGCAGAGTTCGACGCCGTCACCACCTGGTGTTGCTGATGCGGCTGCTGCTGCTGGAGGTCCAGGGAGTCCCTCTTGCCCGACGTCGACGACGTCTTGGAATGTCTGAAAGGTGAGTTATAGTTTTAAAGCATAAGAAACATGATTAAACCTGGGAACGTACCTGTGCATTTTCCTGTTTGCGGCCGAAATGATCCCGCTCATGATGTCCTTGGCGCTGACGTCCCGCCCCGGACTTGTCATCTTCCCCTGCTCCTCAAGCTTCTGCAAGTTGTGCAACAATAATCCCGCGTTTCCGGTCTGCGTGACGGAAACGCCGCCGCCCGCCGCCGCAGCCGCGGCCGCCGCCTCCAGGTGAGAGAGGAGAAAGTCGTCGACCAGCATGGCCGACTCGTCGTCGCAGTCGAAGAACCAGTCGCAGTGGGTGAGCATGGACTCGATGATCCTGCACTGGTGGCTCATGTCCGTCACCATCGCGTACATGTTGTCCTCGGCGGTGCGCACCAGGGTGGGTCCGAACACGATGGCCAGGTTCTTCACCTCCATCTTGTTGACCTCGCAGCGCGACATGACCCGGCACAGGTGGCGGCAGACGAACCGCAGGGTCTCGTAGTTGACCTCAGGCAGGTCGCGGACCAGCTTCCGGAGCGCGTGCAGCCGCGTCGTCGGGTCGTCGATCTTGGAGGCCTCGATGAAGACGGAGTAGAGCTCGCCGGTGAAGAGCGGCTCGGGCAGCTTGCGGAAGAAGGCCTTCAGCAGGCTGGAGACGACGTTCACGTCGCCCCAGCGCGGCTCCTCCTCTAATCGGAACTCTCCGCGATTAACCTTAAAAGGGGAAGGCAACGTTCGTTAATCATTCGACAATCCCTCGAGGAATTGAATTTGAACCTCACCTGCTCTGTCAGATGATTGACTGCTGCGCTGTTGCCCGGCACCCTGTAGACTCCGACCACCTCGAGCCCCCTCTCCTCGACGATGGAGCAGCAGGTGCGCACCAGCAGCGGGATCTTGAGCTCCTCGTCCACCGGGCACTCGTCGATCGGGACGCCGATGGAGCCGCCCTCGGGATAGCCGGCGGCGGCACCGGCGGCCCCGCCGTAGGAAGAGGGCGACGCGTGCGCCGACCCTCCCGGCTGGATCTTCTTGAACTGCTTCGCCACCTTCACCTTCCAAGTCTTCTTGTCCTTGCTCACCACGGTGCTGGAGGACGTCATCATGGAGGTGGTGGTCGTGGCCGTTATGGAATGATCAGCTACAAAATAGGCCTCGTGAATGCAAATTTCATGCAGATCGTACGTAGTAGGTGACACGTACCTTGGGAAGCCTTTCGAGCCTTCGTAGCCGGCGAGTGCGCGCTCGGCGAACGGTTCCGGAACGACGTCAGCTTCCTGAGGCTCCTCGCCGCGCCGTCCTTCCGCTCGCCGCTCTCTGGGCCTTGCTCGCCACCCTGTTGCTGCGAGGTCGGCACCTGCACAACGATCGCGGTCGCCGTCTCTTCCACGGCTCGAACCCACTCCCTCATGTCGGCCTCTGACTCGGCCTGGAAGAGGTACTCCGACCCGGACTCGGTCTTCAGCCTGAAGACGTTCTTCCTCTTGGTGTAGTCGTCGGCGATCTTGACGATGCTCTCGGGCAGAGGGACGGGCGGCTCCTCGAGCGCCAGCGGGTGCTCCGTCGCCGCCCTCTTGTCCTGGTACATGAGCATCGCGTGCGTCTTGAGCACCACGTAGACCGTCTTCCAGGACCGGTCGGAGGCCTTCTTGCCGTCCAGAGCGGCCACCTTGCACGTGAGCCAGCCCTCGCGGACGGTCTCGGTGGCGGCGGCTGCGGCGACGGCGGAGTCGACCGCGTCGGAGGCGTCGCGGGGCTCGACGGATCCGCGGGAGGAGTGCTTGGAGAACTCGGACGCGCGCCGAGACGAGGATTGTCTAAAAGAGTGGGACCCAGAACGAACTGAAATATGCTGAAAGACACAATTAAGTAGGGCTTACGTACATATCCAACGGGATGTCCGCCTCCTCCCTGCCCTCCTCTCCCGACTCGGCGGCGCTGTTCAGCGGGTCGTCTTTGGTCGCTTTCAGGTAGGAGATCCTGCGCAGGTTGCGCTCCTCGACCTCTTCTGTTAAAAGGGACGGTGTCAGTAGGCGCGTTAAATTTATGGCAATTACTAGGCATTTAAGGAGAATCATAAAAGCGGAGTTAGTCGCCGTCATTATGTAGCCATATATATAATACCTACCTTGCGTCATCTGCTGCTGCTGGTGCTGCTTTTCCCTCTGCCGCCGGGTGACTTCCTTCGCGACGCCCGACCTCTGCGCGTGAGAGTTCTTCACGACCACGGTCGACGCCGACGTCATGGAGGACTTCGGAGTCGGCGATGCGGACCCTGGAATCGGACGAGAGGAGACACATTGATATCGACCGCATGTGTTCTAGTTACCCAACAAAGTATGCGGGTCAGATTGCAATCGCGGCTTTTGCAATACATACGAACGAAGCTAGAGGGGAGAAAAAATGGAGCGAGAGCGTAATAGCATTGCCGTATTTGTAATGGCGAAGTCGAAATCGAGCTGCTGGCCAAAGAGAGAGAGAAGAGTTCATTCTCCGAGCTGTTTGAAATGAGATCCTTGCTTCGAGCCATGAAAAGGTATGAGGTTAGGTTTTATTGAATTAACCTCGTAGCAATAACTTTTTACAATGCGAACATGTCTAACTAAATGGATGCTGCTGACATCTGGTTTCCCTCTCTCCTAGCTTGCCCTCGAAGCAATTTTGCGCAAGCAAGGAGCTAGAAGAATGACACGCGTACAGCAGCCCGCAAACCGCAAAAACTGCGGCGGCAGCTTTGATTTGACATTACGTAAATTCCTCCGAGGCGGCGGCATTCCCTTCTCGGTAAAGCGCCTCCCCTCCCCGAGGTAAGTAATTTTCCCCGGAATATAGACTGCTGCCCTACAAGAATAAATTTCGTGGGAATTCAGTCCACCAGGACTTAATCATAGAGAGCAGTTCCCTCCCTTCTTCCTCCCTCGATTACAAATTTCCCTTTGAGAATAAGACGAGAGTGGGGAGCAATCGGGGAAAACAATCTCGGCCGCAGAGCAGCTTTAGCAGCTTTTAAAATCCGGCTCCTCCCCTAGCTCCGACCGTCCGAGCTGCACGACTGCCAAACTTCCTTCCTTCCTCCCTCGCCGCCTCCGGCTTCCTTCCTCCCTCACGAAAATTAAGTCGCAGCTGGCGTATAGGGAGGGCATCTAGCTAGCTAGGCGTGAATCGAAGTCCTTTCATATGATTAAGGGGCTATTCGAAGAACGCTACATGTGTTGGAAATCGCGGCCCGTCCGGCATAAATCTCGCTCATCTCGTTAGTCGGGGGGGCCTTCCCAATTAAGTTGGCGAAAAAAGGATGGCGGAGCTACACGCAGAGAGTTCGCGCGCACACGTGCCTTTTTTTCGCGTAAATTCGCGCCATAACTCATCGCGTCAGAGCGGACGGGCGGGCGCTCAATACCTTTTGCCAACATCGGACAACGGCGATGCCGCGCGCTCGGCATACGCAATTATACGTCAACGGCGCGGCGGGCCGACTGTCCAGCCACCAATGCATCAAAGCTAGAGGCCAGCATGCATTTTACTACTACGTGCGCCCATTTAAATATAAATTGCGGCCGTTAGCCCGGCGGAGGAATATGTACATTCAGATGACCATTTGCGCTCCGCGGGGCGCCGCTCAACATACTACGAACGAACGGGCTCCATCCACGAAGCTGCCTAACGAGGCCCTCAGTCAGCCACTCTAGCCAGTTCAGTCCGTCCGTGTCAGTGGCAGAAACGTGAACCACTTATTGACCGACGGACGGACCTGGCTTGAGCGGGCGTCGGGACTCAGGCGCCGGGAATGTTTTCACTTTGTTTGCCTGCGGCGGCGGCGGCGGCGGCGGACCCCGGCCAGAAGAACATATACCGAGCTTTCGCAGGGTGGTCAGATCGTCGTTTAGACGATATTAGCAAATGCTGAGACACATATAGTAGTTCTAGCTCATGATTTGAATCTCAATTTCGTGTTCTGCGTCTTAATAGCGATGCTGCAGGGAGGAATTTGAGCCCCATGCATGCAGCAGCCCCCGTTTTCACTTAGTAGGCGAGCAATCAGCAGATTTTAGATCTACCCTCGCTCTCTCGCTCCGACTTATCTCTCCGTTCGGCGGCAACAACATGCAGCGAGATATAAAGTGAGATACTCTAGCTGACGTCTCTATCTCCATTAGGCAGGTGCGGCAGCGGCAGCCCCATTTTACAGCGCTCGTAACGCCACAAAAGTCGTTTGTCACCCCCCTCCCTCATATACGTAGTGTCAGATGTCCGACGGCGCTCCATCATACGGCCGGTCCGTTAATTATGCTTTCGATCGAGTCGAGGCGAGGAAGAGAAAAAGTCCGACAGGTAGGCAGGTAGCCGCTAGCTACTATGGCGAGCTAATGAATTTCGGAAGCCCCTATCCATCCAGCCTCCTTTATTGTATACGCAGAGTGAGTACTAGAGGCCAAGGTCTCGAAGTCGAAATTGAGGCCGGTTGCAGTGCTACTCACGCGCCGCGCGTGCCTCGCTAATTACGATGAGTTGCTCTTTCGCCCGCTCGGTCGGTGTCAGAGTTGAGCGTACGTACGCAAACTGCTGACTCCTTCACTCTCGGATCGAGGAGGATGTAGTAAGTGCCGGCCGACCTGCTGGCAACAAAAGACGCAGGAGACAAAAACCGGGCCGGAGGAAGGAAGGAAGGAAAGAGGGCATGCGACGCGAAGGTCGGCTCTGTTCATCTCGGATTGCAAAAAGTGGGTCACACACACGCACGCACGCAGGAGTTCGGTCTAGCGAGCAGATAGCGTCATTTTCGCCGGCGTCGGACATTAATTGAATCGCTATGCGTGCGGCCAGCGGCGGGCCACCGACCGTAATGCGGTCCATTTCTCACAGGTATGGGCGGACCCGTCAGCAGCGAATTACAATCGGTCCATTTCATTGTGGAGGGCGAAAATGATCCGAAGAACCATAGCGAAGCGTCTCCGATTGGAGCCGGGAGGCGAGGCGAGCGAGGAATGTCTTTGCATCCAACCCATTCCGAATTCATTAGATGGCAAGCATTCTCTTGCGGCGCCAAATCAGAGCGGCGGCGCGGCGGTGCAAAAGCCATTTACCCACCGCATTCGAGACAGACGAACGATCGGACGGACAGACAACGAACGAAGTCGCTCGCACCTTCAGGGGTGTCTTTGAGCTCGCTTCGTCGTTTGGTCGGAATGGACGCATAGGTCTTCACGGTGACTTTTAAGCCTTTTCCTGGAGTGTGACTTGACACTGAAAGTTATTTAGCGAATTTGGCCGCGTACGCTGCCGAATGGCGCGGCTGCCAAGCTCCACAGGAAAGGGGAGGAGGAGGCGAACGAGATAGCGAGCGAAAGGAAATCGAGATAGCGGAATCTACTGTGGCTGTGGCGGCGGCCGCGCGGATTGCGACGTACTACTACCGACGGCTCGCGTGGGCGTTGGCGGAGGCGGAGTATGCACGACCGATCCGCTTGGCCTACAGAAACCGGAGCAGGAGAACGGGATGACTCACTTAGGACGGATGAAGTGACGGTGGCGCTGCTTCCGGCGACCACCTCTAGGCCGGACACGAGGCGCCAGGAGACCTCCTCCATCAGCTCGTCCTCGTTGCTTCCTCCCGACTTGGACGCGTCCTCCGACACGGAGCACTTGACGACGGTGGCGGCGGCCTCGCTGACGGCCGCGGCCGCAGCCACGCTCACACTGAGGTCCGCGGCGATGCCGCTGCTGGCACGCGATCTCGCCCCGCCGCCGCTTCCGTGGAAGTCGCCGTCCAAGATCTCTGCCATCTTCGAGGAGAAGGAGCTCTTCCGCACCGAGTCGACGAACGACGAGACGGTCGACTTGGCCGACGTCGGGGAGAGCAGCAGGAGGTCGTTGTGCGAGCGCTGCCGGCTCTCCGCCGCGGCCAGGGACAGGTGGTGCCTCGGCCTCCGCGGCTGGTGGGACGCCTTCCGCATCGGCGACGAGGTCAGCGACGACAGCGACGAGGCCGGCTTCATGCCCGGGTCCGTGGGCAGCAGGGCCGAGCCCCGGCTCACCTTCCTCACGTCGGTCTCGAAGCGGTCGACGATCATGCAGAGCTGCTCCACGCCGCCCGCTCCCGAGACCTTCCTGTCGTTTCCCTCCGCCAACATGAGGCTCAGGTTGGACGCGGCCTCTGACGCCGCCGTCCTCCCGTGCCGCCGCCTCGACGTCGTCTCCTCCACGACCACGCTGCTCTCGGTCTCCCTGCTCCCGACGACGACGCGCACTGCCGGCGGAGCAGCGACGACGCGGCTGTCCCCGCCTTCACCGCTCATGGTTCTGGTCACTTGGTATCCAAAGAAGTCATGTCAATGGGGCACACACGCAACAACGCACCTTACGCACTCAGACACAAGCGGCCGACTACCGCCGTACGTGGAAATACACATCAGAATAGAGAGGCTTTGAAAGGAGCCGACGCCGCTGCCGAGCTATGCTACACCTCCAAGCGCGTCTCAAGCTCCGCTCCGATCGCGAGCTACGTGTGTAGCTATAGTACGGGTACACTACACGAGTCGTGCGGCGGCGATTTGGAGGCCGGCGCCCCGCGTGCGTCACTCGCGTCCGAGTACGAGCGCGCGCCACGCAGCCGGTCGATCGGCGCCATGCAGCAGCCACCCACCAAACGGTCGGTCGGCCGCCGTCGGAGTGCGTGCCGTGCATGGTGACAGAGCTAGGGTCGGGGAGGGGGAGAATATTGTGTTGCCCCCGAGGATGACGCACAAATGCGTCACCCTAGCTAAGCCGAACGAAAAAACTGCTCGTGAGAAAATCGCGTCACATGTCATGCCGCCGCGTGCGGAGGGACGGACGGACGGACAGACCGCCCGCAGTTTGGGATTTTGTAAAGGAGGGAGAGAGGGCTGCATGCTCGGCGCCCGTGGCAATTCCGAATAATCTGTTTCTTCGCGCGAGCGAGCGAAGCGTTTGTTTACGTTGGCCTGTGTCCAGAAATGCGCGCTCGGTCGGTCGACGGCGGCCAGATGCGACGTCCATAAGAGCTGGAGCTGCTCAGGCACAAAAAGGGGGATGGACGTACGTGCACGGGGAGCGAGCTATGTGTATCTCCACCTCGGTCGCTCGGACGGTCACACGGAGGTATGCGCAGAGTGCCATACGCAGGTACTAGTACATACAGCGGGCCGGTCAGTACATGTGAGACGCAATTATGGTCGCGGTGGCTTTTTTGCCCCCTCCCCCCGGAAAGGAAAAGGTGGTGAGAGTAAGAAGAACGAACGAATCCAGTTGGAGGAGGAGGCGGTATCCTCATATTTTAAACACATGATACCCTCCCGGCCGGCCGGTCTGTCTGCCAGTCCGATGTCCGTGCGTAGGGGCAATAAAAATCACATGCGAACATGGATTTTTAGTGCTTCGAAACAGGCGCGCCTTTTCCGGCCATGCCTACCTAGCTGCACGATATACACTCGCCCGGCCCCGGCCCCTGCGCATCCGAACTATTACACACGTCCCCAATGCAATCGGCGGGCGATACGTATGCGTGTCTGCTGTTTGAAATATATACACGCTAACAGCTACAGCAGGACCTCCTCCAGCCAGGCAATACTACATAGATGCATGCACGGAGCCAGGCAGATCGCCGACGATGCCCGCGGCGTCGGCCCGCATGACGGAGTAGGAGGGAGGAGGGCCTCGTGCTCGTCGGCGCAAGAGAACGAGGGAGCGAGCGAGGAATATTTACGACACTTTTTGCCGTTCAATGGCGGCGGCGCTGCTGGCGACGTGATTTGACAGTCGTCGGGAAAGACGAAAGGAGCTAGTGGAGAGAAAATTAGGCTTGCGGGAGCAATTTACCCACCGAAACGAATTGGAGCGATGCCTGAAACTGGGGCCGGATCTCGATCGTGTGCGTGTATAGTGGGCGGTTCTCTTTTCGCGACCGGCCGGCGAATAAAAAAATCGCCGCGGTTAAAATTGGCGGAAGAATAAACCCATAATCCGTTTCTGCGGCGGCGTCGGCGGCCTTGAAAAAGGCCGAACGCATGCAGGATGGACGTGCACGCAAGCGGCCGGCTACGAGGTAGTCACGCGGCAAAAAATTGACATTTGCCCGCCGTCCGTACGCCCAGACGGCCGGATGGCCAGTTCGTCCGTCCGTCCGCTTCGTTTGCCGCGAACAATGGCAGCTCGGCCATTAACGAAGTGTACTACATACACTCCGACGACGACGACGACGGCATTAAGATGAGTAAGGACCACAAAACAATGCGGTGTGCGCACCATAACGTAACGCGGCCAAAAAAACAGCTCCGTCCGTCGAAATACGCACACATTTGGGCCCCGCCCCAGAACAGCAGCGCTTCCTGGCTAGTTAGTTAAACGGCGTACACGTTGCGAGTATGCTATATGGGGGGAGTGAGCGGCGCCATGAACAGCACCACAATTTGTCAGCCAAGGACTCGCGCAAACGTCGGACCGGCCGGCACGCACTATTTTAGCGCCCCAAACGACCCACTACTTGCTCGCGCGGAAATCCCGTATCAGGAGAACGAGCTATACGTAGAAGGTGATGATCACCGTAGCTAGCCCGGATTCATCCCCCGCAGTTTACGTACAAAGTCCTCTCTCTCACCGACTCGATGCAGCCTTCAACACAACAAGACATCTTCATTCGCTCGTTCGTACGTCGGAAACGGCAACGGTGATCGTTCGCTGCCTCGCGGCGTCGTCGGCGCCTTTATCGCAGGCAATAATCGCGTGTTCAGCCCTCCCGCTACATACGTACGCGTGCGTACGTACGAGGCTCATCTGAATGCCTATGTTTCCACTAGGCCGAAAGACACGCAGAGAAGAGACAAAGGGCTTTGATTATGACCGTGGTAGCGAATCCTGGCTCGCTCGATCCGCCCGTGCGTCCGTCCGTCCGCGGATTTTAAACCGCCTGCCTGCCGTCATCATCAACGACATGTCAAAAGGATTCCTCGTTGAAGCCGATTATGTGGTCCTTAACGGGGTCGGCCGGCCCGCTGATCAAGTTGAAGCAACGAGCCTAACGGTGGGAGACAGACGTGCCGCGGCGGCGAAAAAGAAGGGTAGAGGACGGACGGACGGACGGCGATATTACGTAGAACAAAGTGCGTGTTGCTTGACATACGCGGGCAATGTCGGCGACGTAAATTGGCCTAAAAGTCGCGCTCGCTCGCTCGCTCGCTCACAAAGGGCAACGAGATCCAGCGAGCAGACAGGCGAAGCGAACGAGCAACAGAGAGATCTATCTGACAAGGGGATCTGACTAATGAGAACTAGATTGGCCTCCTCCTCCTTCCAGATTTTAAGAACAGCATTATCTGCGGTTGGTTTGTTATAGCAGACCAAAAATTCACTGCGGAAACCGTCGTCGTCGTCGGCCGCGGCCTTGGCTACCGGACGGAATTGGGGGTCTGGTCGGGTTGGTTATAGGCAGGCCCGACGAAGGTTGAGTCGCGGAAGGATCGGAACGAGCGTCGTATGAGCAAATAACGAGTGGAAAAATGCTCACGCTTGACGGATGCACGACCGAACGAACGAGAGGCAAGGCCGATCAAGCATGCAGTCAGTCAGTCGGCTTTACGATCTCCCTTCCAATAAAGATTTGAGGAAAGAGGAGGATTCGTGGAAGAGTGTGCGTACCGACGACAGCAGACGAGCATGAAACATACCCGGATACGGTGTCTCGGACGAATGGCTCCCTAATGGATGGTCGTCGCCCTGTTGATTATAGGAAAAACCGAATATACGGACTACGGTCGCGTTGTTTGCTGGAAGTGCCGCAAAAAAGCACGACGATGGAGTGAAAAAGAGGCGCGTTCGTCATACGTACGAGCATTGGTTAATGACGCCGCGCCGGCCGCCGACGCTTATACGCATCACAGAGAACCATTTTAAATCCATTGCGGCAGTCGTCGCCTCGCGTACGTACGTCCTTCGCTGCTCGGTTGGCCCTGGCTGCTGCTCCTGCCGACTTTGACGGCGACGGCGGCCGCAAGCAACTGGTCGCTCGCGAGCGCCTTGAACCAGAGTGGACATGAAGTGCGCGGAGTCCGAGCGATCCAACGTAGATGTTGATAAGCATATACGCTCGATCGATAGGTATTGCCCGCATAGTACAAGATGTTACCGAGGGCCTCAATTCCAGGTCAACCCTGCCTGCCATGAACCCCCTTCCTTCTCTTTCTGGGGTGACAAAAACCGCGCATCGCAATCGGCGGCGGCCGCAGCTAGACCTCCTCCGCCCGCCTCCGCGTACGTGGCCAGCCAGCCAGGACAGCAGCCCCCGTTTTTGCCAGGAC
>JAAUYK010141308.1_pt1 | contig 11265 bp, 9 predicted proteins | sample 7278021 | NCBI WGS metagenome assembly JAAUYK01 (sample SAMN14350223, study PRJNA611818) | marine sediment metagenome | isolation source: surface marine sediment (1.8m) | place: French Polynesia: Moorea | collected 2018-08
ACTTAAACAACTACGAGGACTTTCAGAAGGACAGTTCCTTTTGCTATTCCATCTAGCCGTCTGCTATACTCTACAGCATACGATTGGGCATTTGACCTCTAGTGACCCTTCAAAGTTCGTTGCCGCATCACCTCTGAAAGATGTCCAATTTTCAGATGAGCGGAAGGAGTAAACAACCCACCGGCGGGAGCTTTTTCTTTCTTGTGTAGTTAGCTAAGCGAGTGAAGCTAGCCAAAGCAAGCATATAAAAAGCCGCCTTAATTGGCGGTCAAAACCTCAAAGTAAAACGGGCAGACGGCGCTACTTGTCTTCGCACCGCCGTCGTTCCTTTTTAAAGGCAGGTGTTGCGAGCCGACTGAGACTGACTGACTGACTGACTGCTTTGAACGAGGAGGCCAATAAAGTAGGGTGACGTCGAATGTAAGCTTCGACGGACGGAGCAGACGAGGTACGAGCCAGAAACGTCCAAAGGAAGCAAGGTGACAATATGGTAGGCGGGCGGGCCACTGGCTCCGTTTACGTAAGGCTAACGAGCGGGGCGCCGCTTTGAGACTTTCCGTTTATGATTGGAAGAAATGTCGTGAATCTTGGCAAAGTATGCAAGGAGTGAATAAAGTTAAAATTTTATGCGACCCGCGACTCGAACGCTATCGTTCCTGCATGGTTGCTCCCGATGAATGGGCGGCGGCGCGGCGAGGCGGACGCGACCTGTCGCACAACGAAACGACGGGAGGGCTAAAGAATGGCGAAGAAAGAGAGAAAGAAACGCTGCTTCCTTCCCTCGTAGTATTCAAGGCGGAGAATCGATCACCGAGTCACTACTGACATCGCGGCGTCGCGTCGGTCGAATGAAGCACCTTGCTCGCTCCCGAGCGAAGGTGGTTTCAGTTCGTTCAGAGCCGGAGCAAGTTAAAAACGGCGTGAATGGAGACAGGTTGATCACTTGACGACCAAGGGAGCGAGCGAGCGACGTTTAAAGGAAGTTGAACGCGTTCGGGGCCGAGGGTTGTTTCCTTGCATGCAAACCATTAGCATTCCGATGGGCGGCGGGCGGTGACCGGGTCGTCATTATACCCACCTACCGAAGTCTCGTCATCGTCGTTAATCGAGGCAAACTTGAGTCGCGGCGGCGGCGGCGCGGCGGTTTTGACCACACGCAGACACTTTTTACGCAACGGCCGCTGCCGCTGCCGCCGTCGCCGCCGCCGCCGTCATCGAGCATCAGCAGCTGCAGTGGCGGCGGCAAAAGTCAAGTTTAAGCGGCCGGCGCGGCGCACCTTGCCCGTCCATCCTAGCTAGCTACAGTTCGGTTCGGCAGCCACTAATCTTTTCGGACCCATTCGCCCTTCGCCGCAGCCAGCTACTATCTATCAGTCAGTTCACCCGCTCGCCTTTGCACCTGGTGCAAGCAGGCAGGCAGGATTGAGGTCCAAGAGTGCCCCCTCCTTCGTAGATAAGAGAATTGCCGGGTAAATCGGACGGACGGACGGATGGGGAGGCAAGAATTCTCGCCACTTGATGTCCGTATTGCACTTGGCCCAACCCATCAGATGGATTCTACCCTTATTCAGCTCTTTCAGAGCGTTTCGTGCCTGCGGAAAATAAACTGGAGAGCTACCTCCCACGAGCTACCATAATTACTGCTTTATATTACTACGGTTTTAGGCCATTTTTTGCCAACCTGGCAAATTAATCAATCGCTCAGCGGGCGGAGGTTGCGCTTCTGAGTTTGCTGCTGCCGCCATGGATCGGATGGCGCCGGCCGTTTCTCGCTCAGCACCTGACGCGGATGGAGGGACCCGTAGCGCGAGTGATCTCAATGAGCGTTGCCACAGCACCAAATATTTATGCTGTAAAGGACTTTCCCATTTGTGCACGAAATCCTTATGAAATAGTCCTCCACATATTGTCTTATTCGTGTCGTCTTTACCCCCTCCGAAGCAGGTGCACCAATGGCCATCTCACCTTTTCCTCCTGCGCCAACGTTCAACTGACTGTTTTAAGCGCCTGCTGCCTTCCTATGAGCTATCCACTAGTATGCATCTACCTACTTAGTTAGTTGCCTGCTGCCCACCACCGTCATCGTCGCGCGCTTCGAATTCAACAAATTTATATCATGCGTCCGAACGGGTTTGTCGATCGGGGGTAGGCCGCGCGGCACGTTTCTTGGCAGGTGCTTCTAACGACGACGCACACGCATGCTATACACTCGACAAACTCCGAAAATGAGATAAGATCGTCCGGCAGGCAGGTCTTTGTTAAGAGCAAACTGTATACTAAGAGTCGGCGGTATACGGACCGGACAACCTGTGTCAACCGAGTGTCGGCAAAAAATGGGCGGAAGAGATAATTACCGCTTCGGCGGTATATAGCCAGCTACGAAGTTTAATCTCTCGGAAGCTACAGTACAGTGTCTAGCTCGCCTTTTCACTTAGTGGTGATCTTTGTCATATTGCTGGGGCAGACAAAGACCTCCACGAAGCAAGCATATACGTATATCCTTGCTGACTTGAGACCATTACTATGTTTTCTCCGTATGAAAGCTTGTTTTTCTTTCTTATGATGCGCGCCGCGTTTGGCATTCTGCAATTGCTGGGACTCAGAGATGCCGCACTTTCCGCGTCTCATCATTAACTTCTCGCGGATGGCAGACTTTCGCGATGGAGACAGCCAGCTCTCTTATTCCTCCCTTCGCCTGCTGATCGCCGCCGCACGCAACGCAACGCAACGTCGGTGCGACAACAGACCAGCTGCGGCAATGAGGAAATTTTCCAACGGTTTTCCCCTGGTAGGTAATTGAATTTTTTGTTCCTGACATTGCGTGACGCGACCGCAGCGGCACAAAGTAAACGCCATTTGAACTGCTAGATATACCTACGTAGCTACCTCTCATGTCTGTCGGCGCGTGGTACGTCGGTCTCTCTCTCTCTCTCTCTCTCTCTCTCTCTCGAAATGGAGACGAATCGGTGATGCGGCGGCCCCGACGTTTGGGGGTGAAAGAGGCGCAGCCGACCTAATTCTCGTCTTCAAGTCTGGAATGGAATGCGATGGACGGACGGACGGGCGGACGGACGGATGGACGGATGGACAGACGCCTTCTTATTCACGCCCGCGTCCGCTCGCAAGTGAAGTGTTAACAGCGGCAGCTGTGAATATTGTCGCAGGTATGCGGCGGCCGGGCTTCTCCTTGGCCTTCGCATATTTACCTTTTTTCTCCCGAAGCGAGCCCCTAGCTCTCTCTCCAGCGCCGCCACTCTGTCTAAAAGCATGAAGCGACAATCAATCTGCTGCTGGGGACGAAACCACCTCAGACGGACAGACTGAAAGGAAGTCCTTTGTGAGTCCCGTCGAGAATATGTAAGGAGGGAGGGACGGACGCATTCGGGAGCGGCTTCGGCGACGCGGCCATCGCCTGCGTGTCCAATAGATCCACCTTTTTCAGTCAAGAAATATCTCCGCGGCAATGGCTCGTGACTCAATCGCTGCCTGCTGGCTGACCAGTTTATCGGTTCATCCTAAACTGAGCAGGCATGTGGAATAGTTTTCGTCTCTCTATAACTCGATCGCCGACAGCGGTGCTTCAAAGACCCGTCGGACCGACTGTTTGAATTCAACGGCCATGCGTTGATGTATACGGCGCTGGAAATGAATCTGTGCTCATTGGCTCACATGCCGCCGCATCTGCCACCGACCGACTTTCAATCCCTTTCAGTTCGTGGATGGGACGGAAAAAAGACTTCTCTCTCCCGTCGGTCGGTCGTTTCATCGCCGTCCAACAAGTGTGAGCGGTTGGTGCGTTCGTGTTCGTCGCTCGTTCGCCCCATGGGGACGGGACGTTGGCGGTACGGGCGGTGTGAGAGATATTCTTTTTGCATGGGAGCTGGAGGGGCGATAGACGGAGGGAGACCCACTGAGCAATTCTTTTGGGGCGACCATGCAGCTGCCCCCTTACACGTTTATCACTCAGAAGCGTTCGATCAGGAAAAGTTATATACGCACAACTTAGACATTACAATATATTCTTCATATGAAATGGAAATTTCTGCACCAGATCAATATTCGCACATGTACTATGTATAGCCTTTTTACTACGCACTACATGTTAGTGGGCGGAAAAGTTAAGTATACAATGCTTAGAAGCAAAAGATGCTAAAAATAAATAAAATTTAGCAGCATGGTCCGACGCAAAACAGTTCTTTGGCGTAAGCCTCGAAACCCGATCGGGACTGCGAGGATCAAGCAGGAGAGAGCAGCTGGTGTCTCCGGACGGACGGGTACACATAGGAGACGGTTGGATGGGGCAGACAACCGACACGAATGAATCCGACATCACATGCGCATGCTCATTATGCGACCTCCAAGATATAACAAGTACGTTAATATCATCGTATAGGCAGCACAGCAGTGTCTGTTTTTGGCGGGAATCTCCCTAGCCACGCGCCTTGAAAGCCGATCTCTTTATCGTCTTAATGCCCGGCCGGCCGCTGCTGTCGCTATAGAAGAAGAAGGAAGAAGGAAAATTCCTTTTATCCGTGACCTATCTTTTCTCTTCCTTCCCCCTCTAGCTGCAGGCATTATATGTGTCCAAAGAGCGGGCGGGCGAACGGACTGGGGAAGCTCGTGCGCGCACACCCGTTGTTGCTTCAGCTACGCCCCAACGGTCTTGCACATGAGAGAACAGATGGAACTCATATCATCATCTTTTGAGAAAATCCCTCCTTTGTCCTCGCCACCGGCCGGCACGACCGACCGATTGTTGCAGGCAAGGTGCAACAGCTCGCTAGCTCGTACGGACAGATGTATTTGAATAGCCGCAGGGAGAGTCGGACGGCGCGGCAGGCACCTTCGGTCGGACGGCCGGACGGCCGGCCGTGCATTCAATTTTTATCAGAAAAGGGACTTTGAGCATTGCCATTCAGGCGTGCGCAGACACACACTCTGCTCGGTGCGCATTGAGTAGGGAGTGTGGAATAGGGCGGCTGCACGGTGCCCGAATTCGACAGGGGAGAGAGAAAGAAAAGGCTGCCCCGGGGCAAAGATCTGGCAATATAGCGGTTTCTGCCATGATTTCTTTTGGGCGGATATTAATTTCATTAAGCCCCAATACGCTCCTTCCAAACCCTGGCGCAAACGTGTGACAGAGAAAAAGAAGGGACGGAAGGGAAGGAAGGCAGCTGCTCCAACATTCGAGAAGAGCTGGACTAATCCGGCCGACCGAGCGAGCGGCGAACGAACGAATGTAGTGCCGCCGCCGCCGCCGTGGTGACACCTTGCCAGTTCCCCCCACTGTTGCATATATCCACATACGAGCCGCCGACTAGAGGAATGAACGTTCGACTGTTGCGCTATACGTCACTCAATCCATCCGTTAGCCGTAGTGTTTGCCCAGAGATTTGACGAACGCTCGGTTTCTGTGCAGGATAATTGGACTGTGATTCATGCGTAGTTCTTATTACAGCCGAATATGACTAACACACTTACCCGCGATGAGTCAGCTCATATGTGTGCGTGTTGTCCGGTAGCTCGAAGACCGCAAGTTGAATTTAACATGCAACTGGTCGTTGTCGGTTTTCCGCTCAAAGAACAAATAAAGCCGCAGCTTAATTGCCAGTCCGACTTCCTTTTGATCCTGTTCGTGTCCATTATTCGGCTCTTTTCCTCACCAGTCACTCCCACGGGCCGGCCGCCTTTCCCATTGTTTCTTTTCCCATCGGGGAAATTGGGAAGTAGTGGCTGCCAGCGTGTCCGCTCGAATCTGGTCGGCCGGCCGGCCGGCCGGCCGCAATTCAATTCAATTCTAGCGAACGAGGGGGAGATTACTCCAATGCGTCGGAATGGTGCCGGTCGAATTTCCTCCATACAAGTGTAAGCCGGTCCGTATGGACGGATGGATGGATGGGTGTTGGAACAAACGAACGAACGTTGGGAGCGGACAGCTGCAGGTTCAAAATGCATGTACGGACACTTACATGTACTATTACGTATGCCACCGGCCGACTTGAGATCAGGTGCCTAAAGATTTTTCTCGGACAAAGGAAAGGTAACACGCCTTTGGACGAGATTCTAAGTATAAATTCCTATATTTGCGTTTGGCTATCCTTCATGAATGTCGGAACCGTTGGTGTCCACATTCGGTGTGCGCTCGCTCTTCGCCAGCTGCTGTCGTACGCAAAGACTAAGCTTTCGATTCGACGACCAGCAAGTTGACCTTCAACTCGTGTGATATGAACATTACGTTTAACACTAGCGACGTAAAACCAAGTAGTACTTCATTTTGATATCCAACTCGTTTCCATTAACAACTCCTATCTGGCAATCCTCTTGGTTCGTCGCTCCCCATTCGCATTGCGATACACATACCGCATGCTGTACGGATCCACCACACGTCTGACAGTCCCTCCCTCCCCTCTCGTGGAAACGGCACCGACTACGTAGAGAGCAAGTATGGATTGGCTTTTCAGACTTGTCAGCTAGCAGCTGTCCCTCGAGCATATACGTATGCTGTGAGCGAAACATGCATCGCTTCTCAAACTGTTAGTGGCGCCCAGGGTCAACGTGATGTCGTTTGATCCTGTCCAGTGGAATACGTAAGAAATGTGTATCGCATCTGTCTGGGCATAACTTTGGAGCCATTTAGGTGTTATGAAAAGGCATGTGACCCTGAATGAGCAAAGTGTAAGCATAATCAGGTGGCGTTTGACGGCCGATGGGAACTACTCGGACGTAACCGTCGCGTCGTCAACCAGGCCAGATGGGAAGTAAGCAGGTACCATTACTCAATTTCACAGAAAGAAGCGATATGTGAGCAAAGCCGGAGATCATTTTGAGAGATGGCTATCGGTCGAAATGTAAACTGGCGAGAGTTCTGCTTCGACTCAATGGTCTGCTTGAAGAGCAATAGGAAAGAAGGAAGAGAAGGAAGGAAAAAATCTACTGCATCTGCTCCCCGGCTCATTCTCCTTGCTAGCCACCCAATCTGGCCGTGGTCTGTTCAGTTACGCCGGATTCCGCCGCACACACATAGCAATAGTAATGCGCAGCCGGCAAGTCCAACCGTCATTTCTTTACATACACGTACTGCCCTTTTTCCTCCACTCCGGATCGTCGTCCGCTGTGCAAGAGCCAAAGTAGCTTCGATCGGTTGCGGACATTAAATGATAGAATTGAGAGTGGTATTTTCGGAGGAGAAGGGCCAGAAATTGGCTCCCGTCCGCGTCCGTCCGTCGATAACATTCTGGAGACGGATGTTTCGAAAACAGAAAAGACGTCCAACGTCGGTTCGTCCCGCCGCCGGGCCTCCCATGTCGAAGATTTGGACTGAGATTTGTAGATAACGCGAGCGAACGAAAGGGTTACAACCTGAGCTTCTTTCCGTCGGCCGTCTAATGACTTGTACCACGTCTTGGACCTGCGAAACAACGAAAAGTTATAAACTCGAAAGGTTCGTTGACGCCTGCTATGGACACGCATCGACGTACAAAATGTAGGACTTGCTTATATTGCTACTTCCCAGACGCGCAGTCGTCTTTACACACATTGTCCGATCGTTCACTTGCCCTCGTTTCCCTTCATCCATTCATTTGGGTAAGTAATGGGTTCGACGGGGTCTAAAAGCGAAAGGAAAGAGGAAGCGGCCCGGCCGCTCGTCGCCACCTCCCATTGCACACTAAAGGGGGATATTTCAAAAGTAACCCATTGAGCGCGCTCATTCGTGTTGGCACTTTTTTACATATTCCTGAGAGCTGAATGCTTCCCGCCTTTCACTTGACTTTTGAATCACTTGTTTCGCCTCTTCCAGATGAGAGCCGTCCGGCACTTCACTCCGGTCGGCCTCCCGCGGTGCGGCGCTGGAAGCGAACCAGGCCAATAATGGAAACGCCAGCCGTGCGCGCATTGACGAAATGTCGCCAAATCTCCGTCTTCAGCCAGCTAGAGAGAGGAAAGAGAGAGGGGCACGCGACCCTCAGTTCAGTTTCCTGCTTCAGTCGATCCCCACCTGAAAGACGCTTAAACGCCGTACGTTCGGCCATCTGCTCGGCAGATGAAGAAAAGGAGGAGAAAGAAAGAAGGAAGGCAGGCAGTAGCTTGGTAGGAGCAAAACGAACCCAATTGATCTGATTTTCCACTGCCGGCCGGGCGGCGTTGAGAAGGAAGGAGGGAAGGAAGAATAAGTGCATGCAGGCAGCTAGCCCGTGTCTGTCAAATACAAAGAGGGTTTGGCGCGCGAGGGAGAGAGAGAGAGAGACCGGCTAAAAAGATTTCCTTCCTTCCTCCCTCGTTTTTCTTCCTTTTCTTTCGCCAGCTATAGGCGACGTCTTCCCTCGGACCGGATGGCGGGCGGCCGGATCAGGCAGCAGCGGGGGATTGGGGATTTTCCTCCTCCGGCCAATTTCTATTAGCAGCCTCCCTTTCACTATTATGACCCGAGCGGAAAACCACCTGTGGTTTCATTGCTCCAGTTGCCGTTTCTGACTTGTTGACTTGACTGCCTGACTCGTGCTTCCGTCGTAGATCCATTGAGGACAGCAAGCAGACGAGTGCAATTCAGTTTCGCTTGCAGGATGCCAACGTCACTCTTGTCGACTTTTGTTTACGACTATGGAGAGCGGATGGCTGTCATGGGAGACTGAAAATCCTCGCTCGAGCAACAGCCTTAGCCATAGCTGCCAACTGTTTAATTCCTCTCTCGCTAATCCTTCTTCTCCGCTACAGTCCTCACCTGCTGCCGGCGTACATCTTTCGATTAGCCGCGCCGCGCCGCCGCTATCATCCTCCCCAATCGCTGACCGGCTCCCTAAAACAAGTTAATTAGCTTCTTTCAATGATCCGATCGATTGGTTGGGCAGTCGGTCGGCCGTCGGCGCACGCGCGAGTGGAATCGGAGAGGCGGGGCTGCCCTCGCTTGGAGATTCGTAGGAGGAGATGACAGACGGACGGAGGGAGGGGGAGGGACTGGAAGGGCAATAAAAATTAGTCATTTCTCAGCCGCCGCCGGCATCTCTCTCTAAAAGGGGACGAGGAATTACAGCCACGGCTTCTGGTTTCGGCGGCACTACAACGCCATCAGACAGACTTCGGGATTACGTAGACATCCGGAAGGCGCAGGGGCGTTAAATTCCTTGCTTGGGCGAATTACGCCAAAAATAATGCTTCTTACCTCTAAGGACTTTTTAGGACATAACTTCATTTGACGTGCACATTTCGATTCAATTACTACCCTGCTCGACTTTAGCAAGATCTCGAGTATATAGTCTACAGAATAGAGAGAGATAGCAGATACCAGATCGAGCTAATGAGATGACTTCACAGTGGCATTCACTTGATCTCCGCTCCGGTCTGCCCGCCCCGGTCTGGCTGTCGTCACGGCTCTGCGCTGCCGAAACGAAACGAAAAACACATTCCCGCCGGCTTAAACCCTAATTCCCTGCTCTTCTAAAGTTAGAACAGAACCGCCGCGCTGGTCGGGACGGAAGAGGCGAAAAATATGTGGCTTAAAGGAATGTCCTCGAATGGGCTGAGGAAGATCCAGCCAGCAAAGCTCGATTTCGTAACTGTCTTCGAATGAGCGAGAGCTACTGTTTCCTTCCAACCGTTTTCTGCATGAAATGATCTACAACTTCTTGTCTCGATCGCATGTGTTTGGAAACCGTAATAATGACGGTGTGACAACTGTTAGTGGAAACATCCTGGTCCCATTTATGCGTAAAATTTTGACGGTGCGCTAGTTCTTAATTCATCCACCCCTGGACCGTGACTTTGTGACCATCGTCCGCGACGTCATAGCTGCATGGGCGGAGCAGACCAGGATGGGAGTCTGCCAGCGTGTATAAGCATCACTCTATCTCCGGATGTCCTGTCTGCCCCCTCCCTCCCTCTCTTTCCGTCCGTCCGTCCGTCGGGAATGACTCTTCAGTTGGGAGGAGGAGGAGGAGGAGGAGGAGGAGGAGGAGGAGACTCACACTTTGGAGCAAAAAGCGCTCCTCGGCCATAATTCATCAATGTGAGCGGCCAGCGGCCGGAGGCGGTCTGCTTCCTTCGGCTACTTGCATGGTGACCTCAACGATATTTTTGCAGCCGACTTTTTTTCTCCAACTTAGCTCGTGCCTTCCTTAAAATGGCGGGAAACGGGGCTAATTGCACGCTTGCCGTCTGCGAGTATCGAGCTAGCTAGGCGAAACAGCTGATCCCGTCCGTCGACTCCGTTGTCATTGTTCGCCACCTGTGTCTGTCTAGCTCGTCCGTCCATCCGTCCATCCTGCCGGCTCTTATCTGTTCCGTCACATGTGCAAGGCGACGGCGGAACGCGATGATATTGGTCGACGCTTACACAAAGTTTATAGTTAATTAAGTTTTCGCTTGCATGCCACAAGTAGGCTTTCGTTTAGTATAATCCAATTTACAAATTAATGTACCCAATTGACGTCGCGATATAACAACTGCCTAGTAGGGCAGGTGATAGACCCACTTCAGGCTGCAGCTAGGCACTTAACCAACAAATTAGAGACATTATTCAATCGCAGGTCCCGAAGTTGGACAGCAGCGGGCGGGAGGTTGAAAGGAGCGGATGAGTGGACAAAGTCGGATCGGGCCAATGTAGTATAGCTGGCAGAGCGACCACCCGAGGGATCATAGACGGCGCCGACGACACCTCCGTCGAGAGCACGAAAGATAAAGATGAGGCCTACATGTTGTCCAAGAAGTCGATCTATAGTAGAAGAGTCAGAATTCGTTAGGCGTGATTTTTTACGTAACTCCGCTGTCCATCCTGACTCGCCGGTCGGCGGATGGGTCTAATTTAGGGTGTTTTGGTGGTCTAGTGAGCAGCGGTGGCCATTCAGGGGGATCAACTCAAGGCAACACTGTGTAGGTAATAACTAAAGTGGACTAGTGATCGAGACATTCATTCGTGCCATGACTTCCTTTATTAATTGCCATTGGTACGGTCAAATTTCGAGGCCGCAACGCTAAACTTGACTGACTACCTCGCTCGCTCGGTGCAGTCCCGTAGTGCACCTGACGAAAATCGGTGCCGGTCGGTCGGATGGATGGCCGAGTGAGCGAGTGAGTCGACACCGCCGCGAGCAAGGCCACCGAAAAAATGTAGTTGAACTGGCGATAACAGCATCGAGCAGGTTGGTAAATCGACATGGGCAGATGGGCTCAATGAAACAATTTGAGCTGCTAGCACACGTCGAGCAGCCATTCTACAACTTCGTTTCGAGAACCCTGACTAGCTGATATATCTCCTCCACCTTTTGTCTAGCG
>JAAUYK010225829.1_pt1 | contig 11262 bp, 8 predicted proteins | sample 7278021 | NCBI WGS metagenome assembly JAAUYK01 (sample SAMN14350223, study PRJNA611818) | marine sediment metagenome | isolation source: surface marine sediment (1.8m) | place: French Polynesia: Moorea | collected 2018-08
ATGATTGGTAGGGAAGAACGCTAGCTGCACCTCCACCTCTCGAATGCTTTCCTCTATATTACCAATCGATGTTATGATATAATGTTATGACGAGGGTTAATTTACGCAAGACGTGAAACTAGATAGATACGCATTCATTCGCCTGCATCATGTACGTAATTATGTGTCAGGTGCGGAATGAAGAACAGTTCAACGGTCGAGACATTGCAGCAAGTCCTCCATAGTAAATCTACTCAGAATGAGGAAGCTTTTATCTTTTTTATTGGCATAATTACACTTAGATCTGACTAATTACAGCAGCAGCGTCTTCGACCTCCTCTTCCTTACGTCTCGTGGTCGAACTCTCCCGGCTGCTTCCTTGCCAGCCTGTTGTGCTCCTTCTCCGCCCAGTCGAACAGCATGTAGCCGGCAATGAAGGCTGAAATTAAGAGGATAACATAATGAGGACTTGGTACGCGTGGTGAATGCGGATGTAAGAGTAGTGTGTATATGCGTATATGTCGTTCAGTATACGGCCATGGCTCGTACCTACGCAGCATTAAAGGTCTAAAAGTTCATCGACATAGAGCAGACAATGCTTAGATCAGAAACACCGCCTCCGCTTCTTTGCTCGCACCTTGCTTGCTGGATTGAAGCGTCTTCGAGGAATAAGAGATGATTGCAAAAGATACAAATGTGGTCTAAACACCACTCTCCAAAAGGTCTGTGTACTATACGTAGGTAACATTCTACATGTGCTGACCTGGCGTTCCTCCGCTCCGGGCCCTCCCTCCCTCCCTCCATCTATTCACAGGTACGGTTATAATACGGCTATGCTTACGTGGAACGACGTAGAAGATCTCCTCGGAGATCCTCCTGAGCATGTTGGGCACGCCCTTGGAGAAGTTTCCGGCGAAGGCGCGCGACTCCATCGGCGACAGGTGGTACTTGGTGATGCCGCGGATCTTGTAGGGGTGCGGCAAGTTGCCGAAGGTCACGCTCAGGCGGGCCAACGACGTCTTCATCCTGGCTGAATCTAAAGGTCTCGCTTTATTTCACGGACTGACTGCTGCAGTTATTCAGTGCTGCAGTGCAATGGCGGACAGCTGATGCTACACAGTGCTAGTGCTGATCAGGCTTGACATACTAAGGAAAGGAAAGTGCGGACTATTAACGTGGCTGCATAAAATCGTGCAAATGGAATAAGGTCAGGTTAAGAAGTCAGTTTCTATGATCAGGCCGATTGGACACTTTTTGTCTTGAGATTATATGTGGCCAGGAAAAAGGTTCCTTAAGGTTTTCTTCCTCAGCTTGTTGGCGACGCTGACGCCAGGAAGAACAGAACTCATGAAAAGGGTAAATTTATGGACGTTTGCACTACCGTATACGTACTATAGTACGTAATTACGTACATATATACGTGATACGTGCAGTACAGTAGTAGTATATACAAATACAATAGAGTATAGGTTTATCCAAGGAGAACATAGTGTAACAGAAACTCCTCTTCATCCTCTGACGGCGTTTCGCGTTTGTATCATCATTGAGAATATGTAATTCTGTATGTATCAAGTACGGCATGGTGAAATTTTTTTTATATCGAGTGGCTATCGTTCATCATTTTTTCCTCGTGGCCTCCAGCAAGGCCTTCACGGCGGTGAGTTTCTCCCTCGGCTTCTCCTTGCTCTGTCCTTGCGCCCGCTCCGCCTCGTCGATCGCCTCCCAGTCGGCAAAGCTGAGGGGGGACGCGCCTCGCGAGCCGAGCAACTCCATCAGCGACGCGAACCCCTTCTTCCCGCTCGGCGCCAACGTCGAGAGATCCTTTGCAACGAGGGCGCCCACCTGGAAGGACGACGTCATCGTGTCCACGATTACGCCCCTCGGACCCGTAGCCTAAAAAAGCGTCTAGAGATGGACTTTTTTCATACCGGGGACATACTAGTAATTACCAGCCATCCGGCGCAGTAGAGTCCGGGCTCAACGCGTCCGTCCACGTTTGGCACTACACCCCGCGCCTCGTCGAACGGGATCCCCTCGTCCACCTTGACGCTCTGGTAGCCGATGCTCCTTAGTACGAGGCCGCAGTCGAGCACCTCGGATTCGCCGGTGGCGGATATCTCTTGGCTTTCGGACAGTTCGTCACCGACGAGCTTGTTAATTCCGACCTTAAGGCCGCCGCATCGCGTGCTGTCAGATGGCGAAGGGAGAACTTCGAGCGGCGTTCGCAACAGCTTTAGCTGCCACGACTTTTCCGCATTGCCCCATACGTCTGTCTGTTTCTTTGTCGGCTCGTCGAGCGCGGTTTTGGCCAGCAGCTCTGTGAGCCTCTTCCGAGGCCGCTTCAGACGGGACACGGCTTCCTTGACCCCGTCAAAGTCGCTCGGGTCAAAAACGGGCCGGCAGCCCGCCAGGTTCACCATCTCCCTCAGCTCCTTGATGGTGAAGCTAACGTGGAGCGGGCCCCGCCTGCCGACGACGTAGACGTTTTTCACCCGGCTCTCGGCGAGGGCGGCGAGCGCGCGCTCAGTGATGTCAGTCTTCTTCAGAATGTCGACGGGCGTCAGCAGGATCCTGGCTACGTCGAGCGCCACGTTGCCCAGGCCGACGACGGCGGCGTTCTCGTGGCTCAGGTCGACGTCCAAGCCGGACTCCTCGGGGAGGCCATTGTAGAAGCCGACGAAGCTCCGAGCGGACACGACGTTGCCGAGGTCCTCCCCGGGTATGCCCAACTTCCTGTCCTTGGCGGCGCCGTAGGCCAGCACCACGGCGTCGTACATGCCCCTCAGCTCGGCTACGCTCACGTCCTCCCCGAGGCTGACGTTGCCCACGAAGTTGGCCTTGGGGTCGCGCGCGGTCTGCGTGAACGTGCTCTCCACGTTCTTCACCTCGGGGTGGTCGGGCGCCACGCCGTACCTGACGAGCCCGAAGGGGACCGGCAGCCGCTCCAGGATGTCCACCCGGTCCACGCCGGGGCTCTTGAGGATCTGCTGCGCGCAGTAGAAGCCGGCCGGGCCTGATCCGACGACGCAGACATGGTGCCGACGGCGCGCGAGGACTGAGAGCGACCCCCGGTTGGCGAGCACTCTGGAGAGGCTGCTCGTTGCTGCAGGAGTCATGTTCGCCGGTGTACGGAGGTCACAGGAGCATCTTGTAGGCTTTCTTCTATTATCTCTCGTTAAGAACGAGTTTCGGACGCTTATTAACGCCGTCCGCCCAGTTTGTTTTGTCTGCGCGCAGCGGGAGCGCCGAGGCCGAGCGGCGAGATAGGTCATTATGTGGTACGTTCAGCCGTTGGAGATCGCTTGTCCTTCGTACGCCTTATATTTCTACTAGTGAGAGGTTTCCCTTTAATTACGCTACTAACGTGTTTTATGCGGTTGTTGTAGCATACAATTAGATACTCGTACATATAGAAAAGTTAAGTTTATTCCCATCGACTTTGAGGATCTAGTTATTACGGTAGACACGCATCGTAATACGCCGCAAGATTCGTAGTGTACGTAGATTTATCAGGAGCATCTGACACTTAATACTCGTACAGCACGTAATTTACCGGACTAGTGCGACAAACACATAGTACATATGTACCTGAAGTTTGACTCCAAATGTAAGATTGGTCACAGTCACTCACACCATTGTACGTACTGAACATACATTTCGGTTGGCTATTTGAATGAATCTATTGGTTCAGGATGGGTAAGTTAAGGTTGTAGCTTTATCAGTGTGCAACTGAGTACGACTTGCATGCGCAGGGTATTTAGTAAATGCCCGAGAAGGATGCCCTGCCCATGAAGCTTTACTTTTGTAATCACACAATTGACATCGATTTTGGTTGACCTATACATGTAGTATCTATAGGGGGACACTGGAGTCAGGACAACGCTGCAAATCTTGAGATACCCTTGGATAGTTTCGCGAAGCCAGATCGTGGCAATTTAGTTGGTCTTCTCTTCCTTCGCCGCCTTGCGCTCCAGGACGTCGATGGCGGCAAGGTTCTGCCAGGCCAGGTAGCCCTGGAAAGAGGAAAAAGTAATTATATGTACATGAAGGAAAGTTGACCTTACAACCTTTAAGTAATTTGCCTCTTACCTGGAGAACAGCTATGGCCAGCTTTCCGATGGCCACTGGAAAGGTGACCACGGCGAGAATGCTCCAGATGTATAGCGGCCCCGACGTGAAGTTGAGTAGGTAGAGCGAGGCGTAGAACATCTCGTTTCCGGCGCACATGGCGAAGAGCACGGGCCGCGAGGTGTAGTACAGCCTCATGATCGGGTTCGAGTTGGCGTCCATGAACTTGTGGCTGGTCCTGCCCTGCATGAGCCCCACGTGCATGTGGATCCAGTGGCAGCTGATGTCGATCGTCATGGACAGCTGGAAGAAGAAGGTCCAGGCGGGGTAGAAGGTGCAGAGGGTGGCGAGCAGGGTCATGGTGGCGCACCGGTCCGTCAGCATGTCGAGCATGGCGCCGAACTTGCTGCTCTGGTTGAGCGCCCTCGCCGCGTGCCCGTCGACCGCGTCCAGCAGGCCGGCCACGATGTAGCACCATGACGCGATCCCGTAGCTCGTCGGCATGAACCAGAGCGCCACCACGTTCATCAACACCCTGGCGTAGCCGATCAGGTTCGGCACGAACAGGAAGACGTTTTCCTCCTCGTCGCCGCGCTTCCTGTCGGTGTCGGCCATGGCGCTGTCAGGCGATGTCAAGTTGCACAATGGAGAATAGTGAGAAGCAGACTTCTCTGATGCGTACTAGCTTCTTCTAGTCCTTATCGATAGGGCCTCGTACGCAGCACGGCGAGAGAGTGAGTCAAGACTAAAGCGAGGCAAACGGGAAGAGAAAGCTCTCACTCTCTTCCTCCTAGGCTAGATCCCTGCTTTGACGTCACTTTTATGATCTGGTCTGGTCAGATTGCTTGTTGCACGCGTTGCCTCGGGTATAAGTATAACGTCTAGTGTCGGGAGCTTCATGCAATGTCGCCAATCGTTGATTCTACGAGTACGAAGCGCTCGAAATTAGCACAAACTAGTGAAACTACTAAAACGATGATTTTCTCATGATACCCTGATGTGCGGCCGCTGCTGTGTGGCCTGCTCTATTATTTGTTGTTCCGTCAATGCCCTCTACCGGCGGCGGCACCTTACTAATTCACAATTCACAGTTAAAATACACCAATACAGCTAGCTTTGTTAGGATCTTGAATCGGATCGGAGTGAGGATGGACCCGTCGAATCCGTACCTGGTGTCCCAGGGCGGCGTGATGGGCATGCAGCCCTCGCCGGGTGAGATGCTCTACGTGCAACAGCAGCAACACTCGATACAACAGCAGCAGGTCATGATGCAGCAGATGCAGCCGCCGCTGCCGCCGCCACCTCCCAACGTCGCCGGGTACTTCATGCCCACGGCGGGCGCCGTCGCCCCGCAGCCGCAGCAGGCGTCCTCAGGGGCGGGGCCGTCGACGCCGCTGTCTTCGTCGTCGGCCTTCGACGCGGCGTCGTCCTTGGACGCGAACGCTGCCTTGGCCGAGCTCGACCAGGGCCTCCGGTGCGGCCGGCTCGGGGAGCAGGCCGAGGCCATCGTCCGGTTCCCCCGGCTGTTCGCCAAGTACCCCTTCCCCATCCTCATCAACTCAGCGCTGCTGAAGCTGGCCGACGTGTTCCGGCAGCACTCCAACTTTGTTCGCCTGTGCGTGCTGCGCGTGGTGCAGCAGAGCGAGCGACACCTGGACAAGATCACCATGGTGGACGAGTTCGTGAAGCGGGTCTTCACCGTCCTCCACTCCAACGACCCGGTGGCCAGGGCGCTCACTTTGCGTACCCTAGGCGCCATTGCTGTCATCATTCCGGAGCGGAAGCAGGTGCACCATAACATCCGCAACGCCCTGGACTCTCACGACACCGTGGAGCTGCACGCCGCCATCTTCGCCGCCGGCAGGTTCGCGGCCAGGTCGAAGACGTTCGCCGTGAACATGTGCTCCAAGATCTCTGAGATGATCCGCGGCTACGCCACCCCGCTCGACATGAAGCTCCGTCTGATCCCCATTTTCCAGCATATGCACCACGACGCGCAGACGGCGCAGGCCGTCCGCACCACCTGCGTCGAGATGCTGCCCGGATACCCCTCGGAGGACTTTGTCCTCATAACTCTGCACACGCTGACGCAGTTGGCCGCGCACACGCTGGTCGACGTGCCGGACCAGGTGGACCTGCTCATCAGGTACCTGCGGCAGGACGCTCGACTGACCGTAAAGAAGCGGGTGCTGGCCGACCTGAGGGTGTTGGCAAACGAGGACCATGCCCACCTGTGGTCGGAGGCGAACGTGGCCGCCGTCACGGACTTTGCGCTGAGCGGGGCCGACGGCGGCAAGGGCTCTGTCCTGTGCGGCGCCCTTTGCGTTCTCTGCGACGTCGTTCAGCACTCCTCAATCGACAAGTTCTGCCTGGAGAACTGCGACGCCGCCGTCATCAAGCTGTGCGAGAAGTGCTGCTACAGCAGCAGCCTTCCCGTCGCCGCTGAGGCCACCCGACTGTTGACGCTACTGGCCACGCAGTGCACGAGGGAGAGCCACCATGTGGAGGGGATGGACGTCTCCGGAGAGGCCATCATGGCCATAGAGAGTCTCTTCCTGCTGATAAACGGAGGCAGCGGGAGTAGTAGTGGCGGCGCCTCGCGAAACTTTCGTACTCTGAAGGACTGTCTGCACTGCGTGGTAGGACTCTGCCGGGTGCAGCCAGAAGCGTGCGATCAGTTTGTCGACATCATCGGCGGAATGATGTTGCAAGCAGGTAAGAATCTTAATGCACCAACGTGCAATTTAATCGACTTCTCCGTATGTTAGGAGAGGACTCTCTGCCACTGCTCTGCCAAGTTTTGACCGCGCTGGGCGACGCGAAGGCCGGCGTGCTTAAGCCTCTATTGCCCGACATCTGCCACCTGATGACTTCCGTCGCGGAGAGAGACAGTGGCGGAGTCGAGTCTCCGCGCTCGCTAGAGAGCAGGGCCTCCGTCATGAGCCTCCTCGCCGCCATGCTCTTCCAGACGATGAAGGGCCACAGGTGGACGCCGGAGGCTCAGCAAGCTCTCAGAGAGACCACCCTGGCTCTCGACGCGTGGTCAGTCTACAAAGTCGCGAGGACGGCGAGCCGGTACGGCCACTACGAGCACGCGAGCGAGCTGTTCTCCGCCGCCGTCAGGGCAGCCTCCTCGGAGCAAATGTACTTCTGGCTCACCGGGCTGGCACAGGTCTGCAGGGGGGAGCATATCCTCACCGACAGCTCCGAGAGCGCGGACGTGGTGGACAGGCTGGCCGAGGCCAACTCGAACATCCTGCTCGGGATCTCGTCTATCAACGCGGCGACGTCGCAGACGAGGAGCCAGGACTTTCAGATCGGCTATCTGAAATGCCGGTCCGAGATGCTGCAGGCCCTGTCGCAGCTGGCCTTCGCCTGCAACAGCCTGCGGACGTCGCCCCCGCCGGCGATCGCCTCCGCGCAGGCCAACCAGACCCACGACGACCTGCAGCGCTGCGGAAGGATCTCCCACCTGCTGCGTCAGTGCGTCACCAAGATCTCCGACGTGGCGCAGATGTACGCCGGCCTCTACGAGGCGTCGTTCGACGCCGACGCCGACACGCTGGTGCAGCTGCAGCTCCTGAGGCGGCTCAATTCGAGTCTGGCGCAGTGGATTGAGATGATCTGTTTGAAGAACAGTTTGCAGGGGTCCATCTACCAGGACCAGGGCGTCGAATTCGCACCGAATCTTCCTAAGCCTATTGAGGAGTACGGGATTGAAATTAAGGTGCTCTTCGTGGCGCATTTTCCCCTTATCTCTTTACTCTTAACCTCATATATAATCATTTGCTTTTCAGAGCCTGGTCGCGACTGGAAATAAGGCGTCGTCGCTATTCCAGCGGCTGGCGTCCGACCCGGAACTGAAGCCGATCAACGACCGCCACACACAGTGTGTTCTCAGCATCGTGGCCACCTTCACCTCTGCGCCGTCCATAGGGCTGCCGAGGTTCTTCTTCCAATCCCTGCAGACGACCATACTTAAGTTGTCGGTGACACCGCAGCCCAGGACGGGAGCGGGCGGCGGGGGAGGCGAACCCATCACCGTCCCGGCCTCCCAACAGCTGGCCGTCAAAGTTGAAGGTTCGTTAAAGTTTTTAAACCGATGTACGTAGTTAACCTTTTGTTTTTTGCTTGGTTACCAGCAACACCTGTGGCAGGTGAAATACCTGTCAGGTGTTACAGTTATGAAGTACATACGTATATTACACCTAGGCAGGTGTTAAATGCATGGCAGGTGCCAAACAGTTTGACCAAATAGTCCCAATGAAACGATCATGCAGCTAACTTTACAGTGAAAATTGAGCAGTTTCGGATACGAGTAAAACTACGAGTATTATTGTCTCCAGGTGTCATCACTAGCACGTCGTCGATATCGCCGCCACGCGCCGTGAAGGCCGTCAACCTCATTCTGAATTCGACGCTGGTTTCTGCCGCCAAGACCGCCGCCCTCCCGACGGACAAGCCGCTGGCGGAAGGCACCGTGACGCTGCGACTGGAGGAGCGCGCCGTACCACACAACGATTTCTTCACTGCCCAGTTCCTCGTTTCGTTTCCGGTGGCGGGCGCGCACCAGATCACGATCGAGACCCAGTTCGTGGACGAGGAGGAGCGGCTGTGGAAGAGCGGCCAGCGACCCACACAGATGAACATAAAGGCGTTCGACGACCCGAGGAGCGCCGGCCGGATGAACCGGTGACAGTAGCTCATATTCGGCGTAGCTAGCACCTTGGCGAGGTGCAGAATGTACGTACTACGTACTATGATTTGAATAGACGCTGTGCTGAAATGTGTGCATGTGTGATGCCTTTTTTTATTGGGACTAGGTCGTCGTTCTGTATCACGCATAACTGGTTAACATGCCGATTTGCGCAGAACTGTATGAATATTCTGTCATCAATGCCCTACAGTAGGTACGCGCGTTGCTTTTACGGAACCTCAAGCAGAAGGATATTATCATGTACGCGGATAAAGTAACTACCGAGCACGTATAAAGAAGCGTGATGGTGGGGGAATATAATTACTAAATTGTACGTACGTAAGTAAAATGGCTTGTAAGAGACTCTGATATGGCAAAAATAGGGAAAGGGAATATGGCGTTGTCTGCAACACAGCCGGTCGAGTTCGAAACGAGCCATTTGGTGGGTCCGGATCAGGAGGTTTTTGCTCAAGTAGCGTAATAATTAATAGCATGTCTTTTTCTTTGTTGCCTCAGAACCATTCGATGGCCCCTGCGTCTCGAGATATAGGAGCTAATTCGTATTGGCGGTCCATGCGATGCAAAGGAAGCGGGAGGAAAAAATATGATCGTTCATATAGCACCCTTATAAACTGGACTGTTCATGATCTCTCCTCGATCCCTTAAATGAGATTCAACCCTCCGTCGATCATATGGCGCTGCTACTCTCCGTGTCGTCTGCCTCTCGCTTTTCCCGCGCCAGCGCCCTCATGTAGCCGTGCAGGGCCTCGTACTTCTCGTGGATGCGCCGCTTGTACCACGCCTCTTCCCTGTCCAGGATGCGAAGGAAGTTCTTCAGTTCCGGCACGGAGAACGACTCCCAGCTGACGTCGCCGGGGTCGTTCTCCTGCAGCACGAACGACCTCTGGCCGGCCTTGGACTCCTTGACCCAGAGCAGGGCGAGCACCAGCGGCCGCTCCAGCTCGCTCATCTTCCGCAGCTTCAGCCGGGACAGAGTGCGCTTGTTTGCTGGCTGCTTCGCGTCCTCGTCGCCGCCGTCGCCGCCGCCGCTCCTGCCGCCGGTTCTCTTCTCGTAGAGCGCGTACTTGTGCGGGTTGTCCGCCACGCGGAACTTGGCCAGCAGGCTCCGGATGACGTCCCTCGTGGTCGTGTCCGTGTCCACGTGGAGGCATTTTATCGTGTCGGGCGGGAGGTAGAACGAGGTCAGGGTCTGCCGCCCGCCCGCCGTGGCCGTCGAGGACTCGGACAGAGTCGAGTTCGAGATCTTGTAGACGGACGGGACTGGCTGGCCGGAGATGACGTTGATGGGCCGGCGGAGGCTGAGCTGCACGCGGATGAAGCCTTTGGCCTTCTCGCCGTCGTTCTCCACCACCGTCTCCTGCTGGCTGGTGTGAAGCCGGTTGTACTCCTGCACGATGTCCTGCACGTATTCGCCAAGCAGGTCTTCATGACTGAGCGGGAGGGCGACGTAGTTGACTAGGCTGAACTGGCGCGACAGCGTGAGGTTGTCCACGGCCGCCCTGCTCGAAGAGACCATGCGAGAGGCTGCGGCACTGGACTTGGTCAGCGTGAGGGTGGCGTCGGGCTCGGTTTCGTCGACGACTGACTTGCGCACGGGGACCTCGTCCAAATCGAACTGAAAGCTTTCGACGTCGCGCAGCGTCTTGTAAGCATCGTCATCGTCGTCAAGAGGATTATCGGCCGGCTGTGTGGCTGGAACTGCGCCAGCCTTGCTGCCTTTTTCCACGCCTCCCGTCAACGTCGCGTCCTTCTTGTCGTTTCCTAACTCGCTTCTGAGGGTTGATATGTTATGCAGGGTGGACTCGTCAACCTCAATGCCGTTCTTCAGCACTGGGTCCTCGTCCTCGTCGCTGTCGTCTTCGAACGTCTCGGCCGCAGTAACGAACTCGTCCAGCCTCGAGCTCAGGTTCGGCTCCAGCGAAGACGCAACGGACGCGCCGACGGGCTTTTTCCCTGGCAAGAGGGGAGCCAGCATGTCCGGAGCGACGGGCGCTCCTTCGGTCATCGAGGACGACGCGGAGGAGGAGACGGAATGCAGTACGGAGCAATTCAATCTGACTTTCTTCTGGCACTTGATGTGGCAGGTAAACTGGCAGAAGACGCACTTGGTCGCCCCGGTGTCGTAGAGGCCCCAGATCAGCTCGCCGCAGAGGTCGCACCAGGTCGGGTTGTAGGTGCCGAGCAACTCGAAGTTGTGTCCCTCGCCATGCCCGTCGACTTCGGGTAGCGAAGGGAACGAGCTCAGCTCTATGTACTCCTTGGCCGACTCGTAGTGCGACGCGACGGCTGCCGCCGCCGCAGCATCGATCGGCGCCGTGGACGAGCTCGAGCTCGGCGGCGAGCTGTTGGACGCGACCGGCGTCGAGGCGGCCGACGACTCGGACGGCGTCTTCTTGTGCCTCAGGTTTCCCAGGAAGTGCATGCCGCCGCTGATGAGGTTGGAGAGGCCGAGGTTCAGGTTGATGCCGAACAGGGGGCCGTGCTCGCTGTTGCCGCCG
>JAAUYK010077405.1_pt1 | contig 11256 bp, 8 predicted proteins | sample 7278021 | NCBI WGS metagenome assembly JAAUYK01 (sample SAMN14350223, study PRJNA611818) | marine sediment metagenome | isolation source: surface marine sediment (1.8m) | place: French Polynesia: Moorea | collected 2018-08
AGGAATGACAGACCACGACAAGGGCCCGCGCGACGACCGCTGGTACCTCAACATCATGGCGCCCAACACCAAGGGCGACAAGTTTGCCTGGCTCGATCCGACCTCGATCTACATCAACGGCGCGGCCTTTCACGATCTGCTGGACGACCTGCAAGCCGATCTGCGGGGCGCCGAGGTGGATGTCGTGGCCGGCCTAGATGCCATGGGTTTCGTGCTCGGCTCGGCCCTGGCGACCCGCCTGGGCGTCGGCATGCTGCCGATCCGCAAGGCCGGCAAGCTCTGCGTCGACACCGACAGGGCGACCTTCACCAACTATTCGGGCCGCACCCAGGACATGGAGATGCGCCTGCCGGCCTTCGCGCCCGGCACGAAGGTGCTCCTGGTCGACCAGAGGATCGAAACCGGCGGGACGATGCAGGGCGCGATTCAGTTGGTCACGGCGCAGGAAGGAATCGTCGCCGGTCTGGTCGCGATCGCCATCGAGGAGAACGAGACGACCAAAGCCCTTCGCGAGGACTATCTCTGCGTGTCGGCGGTCGTGCCCGGCTCATTCTGGCAGGCGGAATGCAACGACCAAACCCTGAGCTCCTTCGACAGCTACAAACCGGAGATGGCCTTTCCGGCCTGCCGTTGAGCGGAACGGCTTGAACTCCGTGTGTGGCGGCGCGTAGCCACGGGTCGAATTGCTGAGGCTTACCCCAGATACCTTTTATAGTGCGCGCGGTCAGCGCTGCTTCCTGTCCTCGAGTATCATGTCCGAGGCCTTTTCCCCAATCATGATTGTCGGCGCATTGGTGTTGCCCGATACGATAGTAGGCATGATGGAGGCATCGGCGATGCGCAGCCCCTTTACACCGTGCACGCGCAAGCGATCGTCGACCACTGCGCCAACATCGCTGCCCATCTTGCAGGTGCTCGTCGGGTGGTAAATCGTCTGCGAAATCGTCCGCGCAGCATCCAGCAGTTCTCCGTCCGTCTCGGCGGCTTCGCCAGGTACCCGCTCGGCAACGATGAAGGGCGACATGGCCTTTGAACCCGCAATCGCCCGTGACATACGCATCGCCGCAACCGCCGTCTCCTGATCGACAGTCGTCGACAGGTAACCTGGCTGGATAGATGGATAAACATGGGGGTCTGATGATTTTATCATGATGGTTCCCCGGCTCTCAGGTCTTAGCTGGCAGACCGAGGCGGTAATCCCCGAGAAGGGGTGCATCTCGATGCCCGGCTTGTCGGCGCTCAAGGGCTGGAAATGGAACTGGATATCCGGGGTCGCCAATTCCGGGCGGGTCTTGGCGAAGATGCAGACCTGACTGGCGCCCATCGACATGGCGCCGCGCCGAAGTAAAACGTACTGAATGCCGATCAACATGCGCCGCAAGAAGTTGTTGATCTCATCGTTCAGGGTCGGGACGTTGACTTCGTAGACCATGCGGATCTGCAGATGGTCCTGCAGGTTCGTGCCGACGCCCGGCATCTCATGACGCACTGGGATGTCCAGACTCTGCAGCAGGCCACCCGGGCCGATGCCGGAGATCTGGAGAATCTGCGGCGATCCGATGGCGCCGGCGCTGAGCACGACCTCGCCGCCGGGCCTGATATGCGCCTCGCGCCGCGCTCCCTTGACACTGAATCCGATGCCGTTGACCGCCTGCTCGCGGTCCGCTTCGAACAGCAGGCTCTCTACGTGGGCGTGGGTCACAATCTCCAGGTTCGGGCGCCGCCGCACTGGATTCAGATAGGCGACAGCGGTCGAACAGCGCCGGCCGTGCCGCGCTGTCAGCTGGAAGTAGCCGGCGCCCTCCTGCCTCGCGCCGTTGAAGTCGTCGTTGCGCGGCACGCCCAGTTCCTCGGCCCCAGCGATGAACGCATTGCACACTTCACGGTGCACGCGCATATCCGAGACGGAGAGCGGACCGCCGGTACCGTGATATTGGTCGCCGCCCCGCTCCTGGTCCTCAGCGCGCTTGAAGTAGGGTAGCACGTCCTCGGCAGACCAGCCGATGTTGCCAAGCTGACGCCAGTGGTCGTAGTCCTCGTGTTGCCCGCGGATATAAAGCAGCCCGTTGATCGAGCTCGAGCCGCCCAAGGTCTTGCCGCGCGGCCAGTCGATGCTGCGGCCATTCAGACCAGGATCGGGATCCGTCTTGTAGCACCAGTCGGTGGAGGGATTGTGCAGGGTCTTAAAATAGCCCACGGGAACGTGGATCCAGGGATTCCAATCCCGACCGCCTGCTTCCAACAGGAGGACACGGTTCGATGGATCCGTGGACAGCCTGTTTGCCACGACGCACCCGGCCGAGCCCGCGCCGACGACGATGTAGTCGTAGGTATCGCCGCCTGCATCACCGGAGGTCATCTGCGCCCATTCCCTGTTGAAGTGATGCCCTAGACAAAGTGATGCTGGTCCCCGAAGGCTCGGACCGACGACGGTTGAAGCCGGATCGGGTAGATTCACTCTTGCATGGCACAAGAGGTGTGTGCAAGAGTGAGAAAAATTTTTTCACTCTTGAAGCGTGGGAGGCTTGCTTATGTTGGGTGATAAACTCGCGAACGTATCTCGGCGTGATGTTCTAAAACTCGCCAAGAGATATGGAATATCGTCTACGCTGCTCGGCGCCGGTGCTTTGTCGGGGGCGATCACTCTCCCCCGGCTAGCGGAAGCGGCCCAGTCGACCTACGAGAAGCGCTACAAGAGCGAGCCCAAACATAGGCTTAAGTTCGGCGCGGCGGGGTTCAACGAGAAGAACCTCCTGATCGAACGCGCGGGCTGCCTGCAGTTCGTCAACGATCTGGAAGAGCGCACCGACGGTGCGATTCGCATCGAGTTCATCGGCAACAATCAGATCTGCGGCCAGCTCGATTGCGTGAAAAAGACGCAGCAGGGCATCGTCGACCTCTACGCTGCCTCAACCCAGAACTCCGCGGGCGGCGCCCCCTATCTGAACGTGCTCGATTACGCCTACATGTTCCCGACCCGGGCGGCTCAGTACTACTTCCTGTACCATCCGGGTAGCCAGAAAGTGCTGCGCGATCCGATGCGCAAGCGCCACAACATCGAGTTCCTGTTCAGCCATGCGGAGCTGCGCGGCATCCAGTTGGGCCTGGCTTGGAAGGACAAGCCCCTGGTGCAGAGCGTCACGGAGCTGGCCGGCACGAAGAATCGGGTCACCGGCACGCAGCTCGGCCGCATCGCCATGCAGCTGATGAACCTCAACCCGACGCCGATCGCCTGGGCGGAAACCCTCGACGGCCTGAAGCAGGGTCTCATCGACGGCGCCGAGACCTGGGCCTCCGCGGTGGCCTACGCCAACATGTCGCCGGTGGTTTCGCAGGTCATCAATCTGGAGTTCTTCTGCGGGACCGAGCACACGGCCATGAACGGCAAGGTGTTCGACAAGCTGGGCGGCGAACTCCAGGATGCCGTCATGGAATCAGCCTACCTGACGCAGGTGCACGTCCAGGCGGCCAACGAGGCAGCACTGGTTAACACCGTCGGCTTCTCCGAGCCGCAGCTGCCGAACACGATCTTCGCCAAGCACGGCACACGCGTCTCCATGCTGTCGGACGCGGCCAAGCGCGAGGCGGAGGAGATGTGCTCGCCGGAGTTCCATCCCGCGAAGTGGGAGAAGTGGCGCGATCGTCTGAACGGATGGTCGGGCGGTCTCGACACCTACAAGTTCATCTACGACATCGCCCGCGAGATCCCGAAGGACACTCTGGCGGAGAACGTCGAGCCTCGTCGCTGGTGGAAGAGCTAATCGAGCCCAGCCGGGACCGGGGGAGCCAAGCCTAGGCGCTCCCGGTTGCCGGGGTTCGAGATCACTTCGAGACCGATGCTCTGGCGGGACCAGGGCTCACCGCGCCCTGTATTCCGTGCCTTGTCTCTCACGCCATGACTCCTGGGTCGTGGAGACGCTACTCGCACCAAGAGCTCAGCAGTCAGAGTTCCAAGCAGTCGATGTCCAATTCGAACTTCGAGGGGGATTCACCATGACGGTCATCAAGTGGCTCGATGATAACACGGAAAAAACCGTCATTCTGATCTGCTACCTGACGATGACGGGGATCATTTTTATCGAAGTGATCCGCCGCTTCGCTTTCGGGCTGCAGGCGCCTTGGAGCTCGACCATTCCGATCTACCTCTTCCTGTGGGTGACTTGGATCGGTTGCGCCTACACGGCCAAGAATCGCAGCCACCTCCGCTTTGAAGAAATCAGGGCACGGCTTCCCTATACCGGGCAGTTCTGCGCCATCATGCTCGATCACCTGATTTGGATCGGCTTCTCGATCGTCGTGATCTATTTCTCGGTAGAGCAGGTCCAACTCTCTTACGACAACTTCGCGATCGTCCAGGGCACGGACGACGTCATGCAGTGGTGGTTCTACATGGCGACACCGGTGGCCTTTGTGCTGATCATTTTCCGGGTCTTGCAGAACCTGATCGAGGACGTCCGCCGCTTCCGCAAGGGCGAAGCGTTCCACATCAAAGCCGACATGCAAGGCGACTAGGAGGGCGCGATGTCTGACGGATTCTTGATTGCGCTCATCTCCATCGGCGTGACGGTTCTCTTCGTACTCGGGGTCCCGATTTTTCTGATCATCGGTCTATGGGTAATCGGGGTCAGCTTGGTCATCGACTTCACGCTCGCCAACATCGGGGTGACGCTCTACGAAGGTCTCAACTTCTTCGGCCTCTTGGCGCTTCCGCTGTTCATACTCACCGGTGACCTGATCAAGAACGCCGGGATTGCCAAACGGCTCGTCGACTTTGCCTACTCCATCCTTGGCTGGATTCGCGGCGGCATGGCCATGTCGGCGCTTGGCGCCTGCGGCCTCTTTGCCGCGATCTCCGGGTCGAACTCCGCGACGACGGCGACCATTGGGTCGATCATGCATCCGGAGATGACCAAGACCGGCTACGATCCGAACTTTGCTGCTGCTACGGCGGCGTCGGGCGGCACAGTCGGCATCATCATCCCGCCTAGCATCATCTTCATCGTGTACGGGTTCCTGATGAACCTGTCGATCAGCGACCTCTTCCTGGGCGGCATGATTCCGGGAATGATCATGGTGGTCGCGATGCAGACTGCCTGCTGGTACATGTCGCGGAAGCACGGCTGGGGTGAGATCCAGCGTCTCCAAATCAACAGGATCCTCCGCGCGAGCCTCGGCGCCTGGCTTGGTTTCTTTGCGATAGGCTTGGTCGTCTGGGGGATCTATACGGGCAAATTCTCACCAACGGAAGCGGCCGGCGTGACAGCGGGCTTCTGCCTCCTCGTAGGCATTATCATGGGGCCCTTCGCCCGCATGCTGGGCATCCCGCAAGACGGCAGCGCCGAGGGCTTGAGTGCGGGCGCTTCTCTGCTCGTCCCCGGGTTTCGAGTTCGAGAGCTACCGGAAATCATCCTTCGATCGGGCCACATCACAGGCATGCTCGTCCCTCTGATCGCGATTTCTGTCGTGATGCAGCAAATTCTGTCTCTCTTGGGCGCTAAGGACTTCGTGACGGAAATGCTCGCTAACTTGGGCGGCTATTACCCGATACTATTCGCCTGCATGGCTCTCGTTCTTATCGCCGGGACCATATTGGAGAGCCTTCCAAACACCATCATTCTTGCGCCGATCCTGGCGCCCATAGCTGCGGGCATTGGGGTGGATCCAATTCATTTCGCCGTCGTGTTCCTCGTCGGCGATGCGATCGGCTTTATCACGCCCCCTTACGGTCTGAACCTTTATGTTGCGAGCGGAATTACAGGAATCCCCTACTTCCGATTACTGCGCTATACCGTTCCGTATCTGATCGCACTCCTATTGGCCTGGTTTGTGATAGCCATGGTGCCAGAGTTGTCGACCGCGCTGTTGTTCCATGAGGGCGCGGGCATTTTTCAGCAGCAGTAAGCGGTGAAGGGGGCGCACGCTCATGCCACTGATCGCAATGAGTGTGCCCTTATGAACCGGTGGAGCCCGTTCACGGCCCATGTTTCTACACCGTTGGACGCCTACTTGTAGGGTGACTTGTTAGATGGTGGAAGACACGTCGAACCGTGACAAGGGAACGTCGTTCTTGCGAGTTTTCCGCATTCTGGAGACCGTCATCAATGCGGATCGTCCTCTGACAGCGACTGAGATAAGCGACAGCGTTGGCCTTCCCAGTCCGACCACCCATCGTCTATGCAAAATGCTCTTGAATGAGCGATTTCTCCAATACGAGATCGACGGCAGACGGATGTTTGGAGGTCCTCGCCTGTTTGAGTTTGCCGGTCGGGTCCTGTCCGGATCGCACTTGGATCTTGAACGGCGTGCAATTCTCGAGACTCTGGCGGACGAGATCGGAGAGACTTGCAATATTTCGATCCCCGAAGGGACCAGGATGATCTATGCGGAACGAGTCGAATCTCATTGGCCTTTGCGCATTCAACTGCCGGCGGGCACGGCTGTACCCCTGCATTGCACCGCAAGTGGTAAGCTTTACCTTGCCCAACTGGACCCCTCGCAGCGACATCGCATAGTCGGCCGATTGCGCTTGAGCAAGCACACACCATTCACCATCGTCGACTCGGACAAACTGGAATCTGAATTGAAGCAGATCCGTGAACAGGGCTTCGCAACGGACAACGAAGAATTCATTGAAGGTCTCGTCGCCGTTTCCGTTCCCATTTACGATCCGAACGGTCGATTCTGTGCCGGCCTCGCGGTCCATGCACCAAAAACTCGGATGACCATGGAGGAAGCTTTGGCTCAGATGCCGGCCTTGCGTTCCGCGGCGCACCAAATCGAGAGTCTCATAGCCGATGGTGCCACCGAAAACCTAACGGACACCGAGAAACCTGCCATTCAAGCTTGATTCCCATGCCCTATGGCAGACGCCACGGCGCCCTCCTGTTGCAAGAACTCAACCAGGCGTTCAGCCAATTGGCCGGATAGGCGGGACGATGCAGGGCGCGATTCAGTTGGTCACGGCGCAAGGCGGAACCGTCGCCGGTCTGGTCGCGATCGCCATCGAAGAGAACGAGACGACCAAAGCCTTTCGCCAGGACTATCACTGCGTGTCGGCGGTCGTGCCCGGTACATTCTGCCAGGCGGAATGCAACGGCCAAACCCTGAGCTCCTTCGCCGACTACAAACCGGAGATGGCCTTTCCGGCCTGCCGTTGAGCGGCTCGGCTTGAGCTCCGTCTTGCGTGTATTTCGATGAGCCTACGAATGGACCCGGCTCCGGACCTTGGGTGACACTCCGTCAACCAAAGTCCGCCACGACCGCTGTTACCTGCGACAGATCAGCCGGCGCACGGCGCTCTTTACCGAGACGATCCCGCTCGCCAGCGAGCCGGGGCGGCCCGAATGGTTCAGCCTGGAGCGGCATGTCTGCTCCGCTCTAGCCCGCGCTTCTCACCCTCCCCATAGCCAGCGCCGGCCCCGTTCAATCCGTCTGGGCGCGACCCTTCGGTCGACGCTTGTTTGGTCACGGGTCGTGCCATGACCTCGGGTGATGTGCCGTGAAAGACATTCCGTGGTAACTTGCGATTTAAGGCAACAAAGGGAGCGAAAGAAAATGACACACAATAAGCTGTGCAACTTGTTGGCAGGGGCGGTGTTGGGCGCGATCAGCCTTGCTCTGGCTACCGGACCATCGAGTGCCGCAACGGAACTCACGGTTTACACCGCGATCGAGGCTGACGACCTCAAGCGCTATGCGAAGGAATTCAACAAGCAGTACCCGGATATCGAAATCAAGTGGGTTCGGGATTCGACCGGCATCATTACAGCCAAGTTGCTAGCCGAGAAAAACAATCCTAAGGCCGATGTCGTCTGGGGCCTGGCGGCGACGAGCTTGTTGTTGATGAAGAACGAGGGCATGACCCACGCCTATAAGCCTGCGGGCGCCGATGAGCTTGATGCGAAGTTCCGCGACAAAGCCGATCCGCCTCATTGGACCGGCATGGACGCCTGGGTCGCGGCGATCTGCGTCAACACCATCGAGGCCGAGGCCAAGGGCCTGCCCCATCCCAAGTCTTGGAAGGATCTGACCGATCCGGTTTACAAGGGCCACGTCGTCATGCCGAACCCGAACTCTTCCGGGACCGGCTTCCTCGACGTCGCCAGCTGGCTGCAGATGTTCGGCGAAGATGGTGGCTGGCAGTTCATGGACAGCCTGCATCAGAACATCGCCTGGTACACGCACTCCGGCTCAAAGCCCTGCCGTCAGGCCGGCGCCGGCGAAGCGCCGATCGGTATCTCCTTCGCGTATCGTGGCGCCAAGGTGAAGAACAAGGGGGCGCCGATCGAGATCGTCATCCCCTCCGAGGGCATCGGCTGGGACATGGAGGCGACCGCGATCGTGAAGGGCACCAAGAATCTGGAGGCCGCCCAGAAGCTGGTCGATTTCTCCGTCTCCAAGTCCGCCAACGAAATGTACAACACGGTCTATGCCGTGGTCGCTTATCCGGGTGTTGCCAAGCCGGTGAAGAACTATCCGGAGAACGCCGGCGAAGCCATGATCGATAGCGACTTCGAGTGGGTGGCCGCCAACCGGAAACGCATTCTGCAAGAGTGGCAGAAGCGATACGATTCGAAATCCGAGCCCAAGAACTGAGTTAGCCAGTGCGCTCGTTTGGTTGGACGACTGGCCGCCGCAGGTAGCGGCGGCCGGGCTCCAAAGGTTGTTATGTGGGCGATGCAATTCTTGCTCGCGCCATTGGCCTTAACGGGAGGCTCGAGCTATGGGACAGAATGGGGACGGGCCGCCAGCAACCTTTTTGCAGGTCCGAAACGTTATCAAGAAGTTCGGGGAATTCACGGCCCTCAATGACATCTCGCTTGATGTTTACGAGAATGAATTCGTTTGTTTTCTCGGCCCTTCCGGTTGCGGTAAGACCACGCTATTGCGCGCAATTGCGGGTCTCGATTTCCAAACCAGCGGCCGCATCGTACAGGCCGGTATAGACATTTCGGCTTTGCCGCCGACCGAGCGCGACTTCGGTATCGTGTTTCAGTCCTACGCACTGTTCCCCAACCTGACGGTTGGCAGGAACATCGGCTTTGGTCTCGAAAACCGCAAACTGCCACCGGATCAGATCAAGGCGCGTGTTGTGGAGCTGCTCGAGCTGATCGGCCTGCCGGACCAGGTGGAGAAGTACCCGGCGCAGCTCTCGGGAGGCCAGCAGCAGCGTGTCGCGCTGGCGCGGGCCATGGCGACCTCGCCGGGCCTGCTGCTACTAGACGAACCGCTAAGCGCGCTCGACGCCAAGGTGCGGGTTTTCCTCCGGCAGGAGATCAAGGACCTGCAGCGCAAGCTCGGCGTTACCACCATCATGGTCACTCATGATCAAGAGGAGGCGCTGACCATGGCCGACCGCATCGTGGTCATGGATCACGGTGTGATCGAGCAGATCGGCACGCCGGAAGAAATCTACAGCAAGCCCGCGACGTCCTTCGTCGCCGACTTCATCGGCACCATGAATTTCACGCCTGGGTCCGTCGAAGCCGAAGGCTCGGTCAGGGTCGGAGACACGATCCTCAGCTGCCAGACGGAAGGGATTGAGCCGGGTCTGCCGGTCACCGTTGCCGTTCGTCCCGAGGACATCAATGCCCAGGACATCGCCGACGGCGACGACAACATCGTCGAAGTCGAGATCAAGCACCTGGAGTTTCTGGGCTCCTTCTATCGGGCTGATCTCTGCAGCGCCACCTTTAGCGAGCACTCGATCCGTGCCGACTTCTCACTCAACCTGGTCCGCCGAAAAAATGTAAGGGTAGGTTCCAAGTTGCCCGTGCGTCTCCCGCCGAATTTCATTCGGCTCTATCCGGGAGCCTGAGCCTTGAGTGAAGCCACGGCAACCGCGGCCGCTCCTGCCGACATCATAAAACCGAAGGTCAGTCGCGACGATCGGATCATGCGGGTCTGCATGATCGTGATCGGACTGTTCCTACTGTTGAGTGTGCTCTTCCCGCTGCTGATGATGATGTCGAAGAGCTTCGAGAACGAGGCGGGAGATTTTGTCGGCTTCGCGAACTACGTGGAATACTTTTCGACCCCCGCCTTGTTCCTGTCGGCGGTCAACAGCCTCTACGTCTCGGTAATCGCCTCCGGCATCGTGCTGGTCACGGCGTTCACCTACGGTTACGCCCTGACCCGCACCTGCATGCCCTTCAAGTGGTTCTTCAAGATCGTGGCTGCAATCCCGCTGCTGACGCCCTCGCTGCTGAGTGGCCTCTCCCTGGTGTATTGGTTCGGCAATCAAGGCGTGGCCAAAGATCTGCTCATGGGGGAATCCATCTACGGCCCGATCGGCATTATCATCGGATCCAGCTACTGGGTGTTTCCGCACGCCCTTCTGGTCATCATCACGGCGCTTTCCATTACCGACGCGCGCCTTTACGAGGCGGCGCTGGCGCTTCGCACCAGCAGGCTCAAGACCTTCTTCACCATTACCATACCGGGCTGCAAGTACGGCCTGATCAGCGCCGGGTTCGTGGTCTTCATCCTTATATTCACCGACTTCGGCATACCCAAAGTCATCGGCGGCAACTTCAACATGCTCGCCGTCGACATCTACAAGCAAGTGATCGGCCAGCAGAATTTCCAGATGGGCGCCGTCGTTTCGGTTGTATTGCTCACCCCGGCAGTGCTGGCCTTTGCATTGGATCGTGTGGTCCAGAAGAAGCAGGTGGCGCTTCTGTCGGCCCGGGCGGTGCCCTTCGAGCCGAGTCCAAACCCGCGCGTGGATTTGGCGATGCTGGCTTTCTGCTCGGTGGTCGCCATCTTCATCCTCTGCATGATCGGCATGGCGCAGTATGCGGCGCTGATCAAATTCTGGCCCTACAATCTGGAATTGACGCTGGAGAACTACAACTTCGACCTCGCCAATGGGGGCGGGTGGGACTCCTATTTCAATTCCGTCCGCATGTCCCTGTACACGGCGGTCATCGGCACCGCGATCATCTTCTTCGGCGCCTACTTGGTTGAAAAGGGGCGCGGATTTGCCGCTGGGCGCACCGCCTTTCACGGCATCGCCATGATACCGCTGGCGGTGCCGGGCATGGTGCTGGGTCTATCCTACATCTTCTTCTTCAACCATCCGGCAAACCCCTTCGGCTTCATCTACGGAACAATGGCGATTCTTGTGGTGGCGACCATCGTCCACTTCTACACGGTAAGCCACCTGACCGCCGTGACCGCGCTGAAGCAGATGGACCCGGAGTTCGAGTCTGTCGCGGCCTCGTTGAGAACGCCGTTTTACCGGGCCTTCTTCAG
>JAAUYK010103084.1_pt1 | contig 11255 bp, 14 predicted proteins | sample 7278021 | NCBI WGS metagenome assembly JAAUYK01 (sample SAMN14350223, study PRJNA611818) | marine sediment metagenome | isolation source: surface marine sediment (1.8m) | place: French Polynesia: Moorea | collected 2018-08
ACCCGTTGGGCGTTATATTTACGAATAGCGAACTCAATACGGGCAATCAACGCGCCGAGATCGTAGTCTCCCGTCACCATCATCCTTTCTCCAGGTTGGGGAGAAGCATCCACAAACGCCCATTTTCTCTCCAGTTCCCACTCTGCAATATTCCAGCCAAAACCTCGCATATTACGACGTAAAGCCTTGGGGGGTTCTTCAAAGGTGACAAAAACGCCGTTTTCTCCTCGTTCAATCCCTTCTGCTAAAAACTGACAAGCAAAAACGGTTTTAGAACTTCCGGCGGTTCCGGCAACTAAGGTGGCTCGTCCTTTAGGGAGTCCCCCCTCAGACAAAAAATCAAACCCTGGAATGGCGGTTTCTAATTTCTCAATATAGTCTAGTTCGTTTTCTGGTGTCATCCGTTTTTTTAGGGAATAGAGGGTGAATTGTTCATTGTTTATTTTGCCTGTTTCTTTGCTTATTGCCAAGAAATATTAGTTAGTTTTTATTTTCTGAAACTAAATCTAACCCTAAAAGGACTTTTTGGGTGTTGGACATATCTCCAATAATACGTTGTAAGGGTGGCGGTAACTGTTTAATTAGGGTTGGAGTCACTAAAATTTTTTCCTGTTCCGCGGTTTGGGGTTGTTCAAGAACATCGATAATTTCTATGATATATTGATCCCGTAATTCTTCATGACAGATACGAAATAGGTTGGCGATCGCCCGTTGAGAGTTGACGGTGTTACCTGTAATATAGAGTCTGAGTCGATATTTATTCATGGAAAAATTGGGTATGAAACCCCGTCCTTAAGGACGGCTTGACATTAATTCTGGTATAGTAAGAATGTACCTAAAAGCGAAAACCAAGCAGTAGGTATTGCACCTTGAAAACTGGCTATAATAGGTTCTGTACAGAAAAGCTTGTACAGGTAAAATATCCAAGCAACAAGTACAAGAAGCTTTCGCTAAACCGTACCGATGGGCTGTCGGGATCGGATCTCTGAAATGGGATAAAAGTCTGTGGACTCTGTGTAAGACGGTACATGGTTTTTTAAACTATGGTATGCAACGGTGGACGAACCAGAAACCTAAATTGTGAGGTTTCGGAATCACCACCCTTTCAGGGTGCGTGAGGCGGTCAAGAAGTTTATGGGTAATCTTTTCTGGACGCAAGATTAATATTACTCAACCCTATATAATATTTTCGATAAAAAGAAGCTAAATACCCCATTAATTCTAATATCATTAGTCTTCCTTCGACAACATAAGCTTGGGCTTTAGCTATAGAAGCGTCTTTACTTTTCTCTTTTAAAACTTTGGTATGAATTTCAATAGTATCTCTAGGACTTGCTTTGAGAAAACCCAATTTTTCCCCTAAATTTCGTAGTTTTTCGGAGATGTTATAGTCAACTTTATAGATTCTTTGCTCTAGTGCTAATTCTAATAATTTACCGTAGGTTTCTACTAATTCATCAAACACATCCGGTAAACTTTCTTGCAGGGGATATGCCCCAAATAATCGGGCAGTAACACTTGTTTCTCCAGTAGATTTGATCAGAGAATCAAGATTGGCGAACTCTTGTGCTTGACTTATTTCTTGCTGTTGTTGATTTATTTTAGACCTATATTTTTGTCGTTCAATACCTAAACGAATTTCATAGACTAGGAGATTGCTATCTAGGTTTTTGATTTGTAAATAACCATCAGCACCTAACTGAAAAGATTTCACAACAGCCCCCTCATTTTGCCCATCCATTTCTACAATAATCGGAGTATTCGGGACTGCTTCTCTAAGTTTAATTAAAGTATTTAAACCCTGACTGTCTGGCAAATCCAGATCCAGTAAAATTACATCAAACTGCTGATCTTGTAGCAACCCGAAACTTTCCTTTAAAGTATCAGTAGAAGTAATAAGAAAAGTCAAGCCTTTTGCCAGGGAACTATATTGACTTTTAGACAATAAATCCTGCAATAATTTAACATTTTCTATTTTGTCTTCTATTAATAAGACACGACAAGTATCATTGGGCATTGTTTAGGATAAGTTATACTGTCCTATTACTCGAGCTTTTGTTTGCTTAGGCGACCTATGGGTAAACTAATCTACCCTGGTATATTCCCATTCTAATCATAGTCGATTTCAGCTTAATTCATCAACTACTTACCAAAACTGGAATCATTGAGACTCATCAGAGTCATGACTTGTTTACATGGAAATATTTTTCTTAACATTTTTTTCAGTTATTCTCAAATTGATAACTTTGTTGATATCAATCATATAGTTTCCAAAACTGTCTTAAAAATTAGTTAAATAGGGTAAATTTCTGTGATAATACGTTATTGTTACAGGAGAACTTACTAAAATTCGCGAGTATATTATGACTGTTGACCAACTACTGTTACTGATTGCTTTATTAAGTCCAGGAATTTTATTATCTGCTTTAGTAATGGGAAGCTTTGCTAAAGGTGGCTAAACCCACAAGGGAAGAATCAGAGGGACAATAGGAATGCTCTTGTCCCTCTGATTAGAGGCAGCCCTTACTCTCAATCTTCTTCTGCTTGGTCATGGGATTGATTGGGGGAGATAGAATCAACATTGGATAAGTTCGCTTCGAGATTCTTCCGTTGTTCCATTTGACTGAGAAAATATCCCGTCATCATAGCTGAAGCGAGAAGGTTAGCTAAGTTTTCGCGATCGGTGGTTACTTGAACATTGAAATCTTCTGAGGGTAGCATTCCCACCAACCCTTGTACGTTCTGGGTGATGATTTGTTGAATCTCAGGACTAGCGGATTGAGCAATGCGAGAGAGTGTGTCAGGATGTTGTTGTTGTAGGTATTGAATAAGAGTGTTTGCGTTTTGTTCTTCTGGTTCAGAAGCGAAAAAATCAAAGTTGAATACCATTAGAACTCCAAAATTGGGGTTGACTTATGTTCCACTATTATATACCCCAAAATTTGATACTCCATCGGTACTATAGGGGTTAATCTTTAGATTCGGGAAACTGATCAATCTCAAAATACTGATGAAATTTGGTGGTAACTTCCAGGAGATAAGAACGTCCGCTTTCTTGACGACGTTTACGCACGAAACCCATCTCAACTAATTCTTGAACGTGCTGATAAGCTGTACTTCCCCTCAGTTCTATTAATTCGGTCTGAACAATGGGATTTTTAAGAGCAATGGCGGCCAAGGTTCTTAAAGCCCCTTTTCCGAGTTCTGCAGGGATTATATCATCGGTTAGATCATCGAAAACTGAGCGTAATTGTAAACTGTAACCGGTTTCAGTTTCTACTACCTCTAAAGCACTGTCACGATAAGCATAATCAGAAATTAACTCCATCATCGCTTCTTGTGCTGTATCGACTTCACAATCAGCCCATTGAGCAATATCCATTAGGCTTAGGGGTTGACCTTTAAGATAAAGAATGGCCTCTATTTTCGTCGCTAGTTTCATCATAACTTATTCTATGTCTAAATCAGGGAAAACATCAACTTCGGTGGGGTTTAAATTGAGTTCTATGGAGTGACCATATTCAATAAAATCAAGGGGTTGGGTTAAAATTTCTAGGGTTGAATCGTCTTGAAAATGGTTAGGTTTGGTTTCAGGATGAGGATAATAAATCAGTCCAGTATATTTGCCTTTGTTGTAGATAACTTGACAAAAAGAAAATGAAAAAGTTTCTGGTGGTGAGTGAGGATTCCATTTTACAAGTCCAAAAGTGTATTGGGGATTGTATAGTTTAAACTTATAGGGACTAATCTTAATGTTTAAAGTTCCTGCAAAAAAAGAAGAAATGTCCAATCCTAGTTGTTTAAAGAAAGGGGTTTGCATTTCAATACTTCCTTGAGGATAAGGACTATCTTTTGCTATCCCTGAAGCCACTTGATGACCTTTACTAATAGTGCCATTAACGGTTATCCATTTTTTTGTCATAGCTGTTAGTTATTGCTCAAAACATAGCACTGACCATGAAGGTCATGTTAATTTGTGCAATCTTATCTTTAAGTGTTATATTACCATAGATGATATTTTTTGATTATATTTGTTTATATTTATTATCCTAATTTTTTGAATAATAGTTTAATCATGGATGTTAGAAGCTGCGGAATAAATTTAAACCATTGGTATGTGGTAGCACAAAGTCAAGAAATTACGACAAAACCCAAAGAAGTTAAGCTCTGGTATAACTCGATTGTACTTTATCGAGATAGTATGGGAAAAATTCATGCTTTAGATAATCGTTGTCCTCATCGTCAGGTTAAACTAAGTGAGGGTAAAGTCTTGGAAAATTCTTTAGAATGTGCTTATCATGGTTGGCAATTTAATGGTGAAGGAAATTGTACTTTTATTCCTTATCTAAATCCTGAGTTTAGTTGCAGTAATTCAAACAATAAAGCTTTACCAAAGATTAAAATTGAGAGTTATCCTGTCCAAGAATTTGATGGTTTTGTGTGGATATTTTTAGGAGATAAAAAACTATTAAATTCAGATAAAAATCAAACTATGAGTATTCCTGAATGGGATCATCTTAATTATATTGCTACAGTTTCAGTGATCGATTGTCAAGCTCATTTTTCTTTTCTCATTGAAAATTTAATGGATATGTATCATGGTCATCTTCATGATGATTATCAAGCTTGGACCGATGCAAATTTAAAAGAATTGTTGACTACAGAAGAAGAGGTTAAGGGAATATACGAAGCCAAAAGTTATTATAAAATTGATAAAATTTGGTCGATTTCTCAACTATTTTTTCCTAGCTTTCGCTCTTTACATCCTGAATCTTTAATGGTAAATTATTGTTATCCTCATTGGCAATCTACTTTAGGGAAAGATTTTACAATTTATTGTTTATTGTGTCCTATTAGTTTAACCCACACTAAAGCTTATTTGATCCATTTTACCTCTTTAAACGCCTTTTGGCGTTTACATAAATTACCGCGATGGTTTCGACAGTTTATTAAAGATAAATTGTATGGAACAGCACAAACTATGTTAGATGGATTAGTTGCACAAGATATAATTATGATAGAACAAGAACAACAAGCTTATGAACAAAAAATACGAAAACCAACCTATGAAATTAACCCTACTATTCCTGCTGTTCAAAAAATGATTAAAAAACAAGTAAAAGATGAGTGTAACCCGGATATACTGAGACGGGGAGATAGAGAAAATTTTATCATATAAACTATTATCAATAAAAAAGAATTGTTAACTTTGCTATAGTTTCAGAAAGAAGCATTACAAAATGTACATCAAGAGCAAAATAAAATAAATGAAGATGGTATGATAAAAAGAGATGACCGTTATTTCAGATAATATCTAATAGCTAACGATGGAAAATGTTATACCTAGTTTTATTTCTCCTCAATTATCCAGCGAAGAATTGATATTGGAAACCCCTTTAAAATTAGGTGTATTAGCATCAGGAAGTGGGACTAATTTTGAAGCGATCGCTAATGCGATCAATCAACAACAATTAAACGCAACAATTCCCCTAGTAATTTACAATAATCCTCAAGCCAAAGTCAAAAATAAAGCAGATGCTTTAAACATTGAATCAAAACTACTCAATCATCGAGAATTTAAGCGTAGAGAAGAGTTAGATCAAGCTATTGTAGACCAATTTAAAGCTTGTCAGGTTGATTGGGTAATTATGGCAGGTTGGATGAGAATTGTTACCCCAGTATTATTGGAAGCATTTCCCAATCATGTTATTAATATTCATCCCAGTTTGTTACCTAGTTTCAAAGGAATTAAAGCCATAGAACAGGCGTTAGAAGCAAAAGTTAAAATCACAGGTTGTACCGTACATCTCGCAAGTTTAGAAGTGGATAGCGGAGACATTTTACTACAAGCAGCAGTCCCCGTTTTACCCAATGACACCCTGGAAACTTTACATAAGAGAATTCAAATAGAAGAACATAAAATTTTCCCCCTTGCTATTGCCTTAGCTGCTAAACTATACCCTTAAGATAAACAGATTAATAACTATGAATTATAGTCCAGATTTTATCCTTTTTGCTCAACATGGATGGGCTGATACGAACGAAGAAATAAGTAAATTAGCCACTAAATTAGCTAATGAGAAAACCCTGATTATCAGTCCAAATTTAGGTTGGCTAAAAACTTGGTTAAGCATGGAACCATTAATTGAGAAGGTTACTGAACAAGCTGAAGAAATTAGCCAAAAATATCCTCAAACCCCGTGGCGAATTATCGGTCACTCAATGGGCGGCTTAATTTGGCTGGAAATTCTCCATCAAAATCCCCAATGGTGGGTAAAAATTCATTCTTTGGTCTTAATTGCCTCTCCCGTTGGTGGGGCAGATTTAGCCAGAATTATTGACCCATTATCCATTGGAGTTGGTGTTGCTGCCGACTTAGGAAAAAACCGCCGTTTGCAAGCAGATAGAATCACAAAAATTGTGCCAACATTAGTGATTGCCGGTAACAGTGATAATGGTAGTGATGGAACCATTCCTATTTCATCAACCAAGCTAACCTATAGTCATTTTGTCTGTTTACCAAATATTTCCCATAGTCAATTAAAAAATCATCCTACCTTAGTAGATGTTATTGAAAAATTTTGGAAATCTTCTCCAACCCCGGCTTTATATGAAAAAGATTTTCCCACAGTGTTAATCGAAAGACTGCAATTAATTCCAGGGATGACCGATGCTCATTCTAGAGACTTTGAAAAAGCCAAAGCTTACCTTAATTTTGAAAGAGGAATTTCTATTAAATTGTGGAAAAATCCTTTAAATATTCTTCATGTTTTCGTAGCAAGTGAACAGCAAAAATGTTTATATGCTGGTTTTGTGGGATGGATACATTCAGAAGGATTATATCAAGGTTTAGAAGCGATTCATCAAGACTATTATGAGTTAGTAATTCATGGACTCGATTAATTATCTCAGAAAGTTAAAGAAAAATGCTTTAATAACAAACTAGAACGATTTATGCTAATTTTTTATCCTGATGTCGCTCTTATTACCCTAATCTTACAAAAGTTAGGGATGAATGGCGATCAAAATATAAATCGCGGACTCAAAGAGGGACGAAGTCTAGCGTTCATTAAGAATAAAAATTCAGGTATCCCATAAAGAATCCCTACCCGTCTACATGGTAGGGTTATTTAAAGAGGAGTTTTTCTCTAACTATTTGTGTTTATCTATCGACAGACCATTGCAGACGCGATTATCCATTTGTCTTTGTAGCAGTGATAAACCTCTCACTCAGTTATTGACCAATCATCTGAGTGGCGATCGCTATCGTCTACATATCATCGATCAAGTAGAAGAGTTAGTACCTTTCCTCAAGAAGGAAAGCGAAACCATAGATTGTTTGATTGTCAGAGAGGAAACTTCAATTCTGCCATTATTCAACCAACTCTATGAACAGGGAACCCTATTACCGGTTATTATTGTTGAGGAAGCCGAAGATCCATCGGTAGCTTTGGCTAATGTGGAATCACCCACTTTTCTGTATCATAGTGCCGAGGTACGTAATGGGGTGAGGCAGTTGACTGATATCCAGACAACTATTGATCGTGCCATCACCAAATTTTTGCACTTAGGACCTAGTTGTTCTCTTGCTGATCGAGTGTTGTCTTCTCAAGGAGACATTAATGCAGAAAACCATCAGAGTTCTTTAATATTGCAGCAGCGTCGTCTAGCTGAAAAACTCAAAGAAAGATTAGGTTATTTAGGGGTTTATTATAAGCGAAATCCTAAGTATTTTTATCGCAATCTTTCTCCAGAAGATAAACAAGAGTTACTGCAAGAATTAATGACTAATTATCGAGAGATAATTTTAAATTATTTTGATGAAAATTCAGAAATTAATCAAGGAATTGATCAATTTGTCAATCAAGCTTTCTTTGCGGATATTTCTGTCTCTCGTGTCTTAGAAATGCACATGGAACTGATGGATGAATTCTCACAACAACTGAAATTAGAAGGACGAAGTGAGGAAATTTTGCTGGACTATCGCCTAACCATTATAGATATTTTAGCTCATTTGGGAGAAATGTATCGTCGTTGCATTCCTAGAGGAGATATACTTTTTGATTTATTAAATCAAATCGATTAAAGTGGTTAAGGATTAGAAAATACTCCTAAAATGAATGTTATTGTCTCGTAAACCCCGGATATTTGTCTAATGATTTTTCTTGATCTATCAATGTGTGGCCATGATTGACTTTAAAAAAACCTATGTTCTCAAACTCTACGTCGCTGGTAATACCCCTAACTCTGTTAGGGCTTTAAAAACCCTAAAAAATATCCTCGAAGACGAATTTAAAGGGGTTTACGCTTTGAAAGTTATTGATGTTTTGAAAAATCCACAATTAGCAGAAGAAGATAAAATTTTGGCAACCCCAACCCTCGCGAAAATTTTACCTCCTCCTGTGCGCAAAATTATTGGGGATCTTTCTGATAGGGAAAAAGTTTTAATAGGTTTGGATCTTCTCTATGAAGAAATTAAAGAACGGGAGAATGATCCTTAATTTTCTCGTCCTTAACAACAAGTTTGGAATTAAATTTGCTTCACAGTTTTCTTTTCAATTTTTTATAAACCTTAATAATTTAAAATTATAAAATCATTATAAATAAGTCATGAATCAACCGCTAGAAAGTGAAAATCAACCACAACAATTAACCCCTAAAGGTGTTCGTAAAATTCGGACAATGATCGAAGGATTAGATGAGATTACCCACGGTGGTTTACCTCTAGGAAGAACCACTTTGGCCAGTGGTACATCGGGAACAGGAAAGACACTTTTTGCGGTACAATTTCTTTGTCATGGTATTAAATATTTTGATTATCCTGGCCTATTTGTTACTTTTGAAGAATCTCCCCAAGATATTATTGAAAACGCCTATAGTTTTGGTTGGGATTTACAAGAATTGATCGATGAAGGTCAATTATTTATATTAGATGCTTCCCCTGACCCAGAAGGTCAAGAAGTGGTGGGAAGTTTTGATTTATCGGCTTTAATTGAACGCATACAATATGCTATTAATAAATATAATGCTAAGTTAGTTTCTATCGATTCAGTTACGGCAGTTTTTCAACAATACGATGCTGCTTCTGTGGTAAGACGGGAAATCTTTCGCCTCGTTGCCCGTTTAAAACTGTTAGGAGTAACCTCTATTTTAACAACAGAAAGGGTGGAAGAATATGGACAAATTGCCCGTTTTGGTGTAGAAGAATTTGTTTCTGATAATGTTATTATTGTCCGCAATGTTTTAGAAGGGGAACGCCGTCGCCGTACCATTGAAATTCTCAAGTTACGGGGGACAACCCACATGAAGGGAGAATATCCTTTTACTATTACTAATGATGGTATTAATATCTTTCCATTGGGGGCGATGAGATTGACACAAAGATCATCCAATGCGCGTATTTCTTCGGGTGTAGAAACCCTGGACCAAATGTGTGGTGGAGGGTTCTTTAAAGACTCTATTATCCTCGCCACAGGGGCAACTGGAACGGGTAAAACTTTACTGGTTAGTAAATTTTTAGAAGAGGGATGTCGTCAAGGAGAAAGGGCGATTTTATTCGCCTACGAGGAGTCTCGGGCCCAGTTATCTCGGAATGCTTTTTCTTGGGGTATTGACTTTGAGGAAATGGAACAGAAAGGACTGTTAAAACTGTTATGTACCTATCCTGAATCTGCCGGTTTAGAAGACCATTTACAAATTATTAAATCAGAAATTTCTGAATTTAAACCTGGTAGAATTGCTATTGATTCTTTATCAGCGTTAGCTAGGGGTGTTACTAATAATGCTTTTCGTCAATTTGTGATTGGGGTTACGGGGTATGCTAAACAAGAAGAAATTACAGGTTTCTTTACCAATACCACCGATCAATTTATGGGGGCGTATTCTATCACCGAATCCCATATTTCTACTATTACGGACACTATTTTAATGTTGCAATATGTAGAAATTCGTGGGGAAATGTCACGGGCAATTAATGTCTTTAAAATGAGGGGTTCTTGGCATGATAAAGGTATCCGAGAATATATGATTAATCAAGATGGGCCGATTATTCAAGACTCTTTCCGTAACTATGAAAGGATTATTAGTGGTTCTCCCAGTCGTATTGCTGTGGATGAGAAAAGCGAATTATCTCGTATTATGCGAGGGGTGAAAGATAAAACAGAGGAGTAATTTAATCTGAGTTCGGGGTTCGGAGTTCGGAGTGTGGAGAGTGTGGGATGTGTGGGAGGTGTGGGGAGTGTGGGAGGTGTGGGGAGTGTGGGAGGTGTGGGGAGTGTGGGAGGTGTGGGGAGTGTAGGGAGAATTAAGCAATATATAATGTTTTCTTTTCCCACTCTTTCCCATCCCTGTCTCAAGAGATAATTTTATTAACCAACCAGTATTGTTTGACCACCTATCCTTAAAAAAGCGATCGCAACCACTGTAAAAACCGTTGTAAAATCCGTTTAATTCGTCGCCAAATTGATAAAATCTGAGGAGAAGATAAGGTCTTAATTTGATTATCACAGTTTTGAATATTAGAATCTAAACCCATTCTTTGAAACAACTCACGGGCATAATGATAAGATTGAATCGCTTCTTGGTTACGGTTGAGTTTTCCGTAAGTATTGCCAAGATTATAGTAAGCATTTGCTACTGAATAAATTGCGCCAATATCTTCAGCAATGGTTAAAGATTGTTGATAGTAGTCAATGGCGGTTTTATACTCTCCTAATGAATTATAAGCATTGCCTAAATTGCCTAAAGAATTGCCTTCTCCTTGTCTATCCCCTATCTCTCTAGAAATTGTTAAAGATTGTTGAAGGTAGTCAATGGCGGTTTTATACTCTCCTAATGAATTATAAGCATTGCCTAGATTTCCTAAAGAATTGCCTTCTCCTTTTCTATCCCCTATCTCTCTAGAAATGGTTAAAGATTGTTGATAGTAGTCAATGGCGGTTTTATACTCTCCTAATGATTGATAAGCATTGCCTAAACTCCCTAAAGAATTGCCTTCTCCTCGTCTATCCCCTATCTCTCTAGAAATGGTTAAAGATTGTTGATGGTAGTCAATGGCTGTTTGATATTCTCCTAAGAAATAATAAGCATTGCCTAAACTCCCTAAAGAATTGCCTTCTCCTCGTCTATCCCCTATCTCTCTAGAATGGGAATTATTCAGGTTGGACTTATCCAGGTCATAGTGGATGGGAGGCTTTAACTGAGGGTAAACATGGGCAAGTTCGTTTGAGAGATTTAGGCATAACTATTAGAATGAG
>JAAUYK010107045.1_pt1 | contig 11254 bp, 7 predicted proteins | sample 7278021 | NCBI WGS metagenome assembly JAAUYK01 (sample SAMN14350223, study PRJNA611818) | marine sediment metagenome | isolation source: surface marine sediment (1.8m) | place: French Polynesia: Moorea | collected 2018-08
AACGACGGCGTGTATATCGCTGGTGGCATCGTCCGGCGCTATCCCGAGATGTTCGTCAACAGCCGCTTTCGCTCCGGCTTCGAGAGCAAGGGTCGGCATCGCGTCATCATGGAACGCATTCCGACGCGCCTCATCATGCATGAGCAGCCCGGCTTGCTGGGTGCGAGCTACGTGGCGCGGCAAATGGCGCTCGGCGCCTAGAGATCCGGGTCGCGCGGTACCGACGTAATGCCAATCTCGTGGCGCGGGAAATCGTCGGCGTCAATCGTTTCCAGGTAACCGTGCCAGGCGGCATAGCCGATGACCGGAATGATCACGATCAGTCCGACGAACGCCGTGACGAGGCCGAGCAGCAAACCGGCAACAATAATCGAGAGCCAGACGAACATTGCGCGCTTGTTGCGCAGCACGGCGTTGATCGATGTCACGATAGCCGTAATGCTGTCGACGTCGCGATGCATGATCATCGGCAATGAGAACGCGCTGGCGCAGAATGTGACCGCGGCGAACACGGATCCGACCAGGCTGCCGAAGGCGAGGTAAGGCCATAGGTCTTGCAGTGTCACCTCGCCCTCGTTCGGGAAGAACACGGTCACCATAATGGCGGCCCGCGCCCAGACGAGGAAGATCACGAGCAGCACGACGGCGAAGATCATCTCGTTGCCGAGGTGGCGACGAAACGCAGCGCGCAGGCTTCGCGTGAGCAGCGGCGGCTGGCCGCGCTCCAGCTGTGCGCTGATGGCATACAGACCGATACAGGTCAGCGGCGCGAGGAACACGAACCCTCCCAGCATTGCGAACATGATCCACTGGCTGCCCTTGAGCCAGGCCAGCAGGCTGACGACGGCGATCAATATCGCGGCTGCCAATCCGTAGGCCAGCGATTGCTGCGGCGCATGCATCAGGTCCTTGACGCCAAGTACCACCCAGCGAAATGGCGCCCAGGGTGACAGTTTGCGGCACGGCGCCACAAACGGCAGCTCGTCACGGTTGATCGTGTGCTCGTTCGTGTCGTTCATAGCGGATCCCCCCGTATGTTCGCCGATCTTCGTCGAATTGACGCGATGGGGCAATCGTTACAAATGCCTAGTCTGCGGCTCAATGCGAGTAGAATGAAGGCATGGGAGGGCGAGCAGTGAAACTGGTGGGAATGCTTGATTCGCCGTTCGTGCGACGGCTCGCGATCACGATGCGCATGCTGGGCGTCGACTACGAGCACCAGTCGCAGTCGGTTGTCGCCGGGTACGATACGTTCAGAACGATTAACCCGCTCGCCAAAGCGCCGACGCTGGTGCTGCATGACGGCGAGATGATGATCGAGTCCTCGTTGATCATCAGCCACATAGAGGCACTGGCCGGACGGTCGCTATTGCCAGACGGTATCGATGCGCAACGTCGCGCGCTGCAGATCACTGGCGTGGCGTTGCTGGGCATGACAAGGTGGTCGCGCATATCTACGAGACCGAGATGCGGCCCCGGGAGTTCCAGTACGAGCCATGGCTGCAGCGTGTGCATGAACAGGTGCGCGCAGCTTTTGACTGGCTCGAAGACGCGACTGAAGGCATTGATAAAGGCCCGTGGTTTTTCGGCGAGGTGATGTCGCAGGCGGATATCAGTACGGCCGTTGCCTGGCGTTTCCTGCAGATCAAGGCGCCGGCGCTGGTGACTAGAGGAACCTGTCCGTCGCTGGCCGCATTCAGTGCGCGCGCCGAAGCGTTGCCCGAGTTCGAGGCATGTTCCGCCGAGTAATCGCAGTGTTGTTACTGTTGCCGGCGCCGCTGCTGGCGACGACGGTGACGGTCACGGACAGCGAAGGTAATCCGCTGCCGCTGGCCATGGTGACCCGGATCATCGTTGGTGCGGACGTCGTCGCGACGAGTGACAACGGCTACCCACCGCCGGGAGTCATGAACAGGGTCGCGCCACAGCACACACGCTTTACAGATGTCCACGGCCAGGTGACGTTCGATCCCACAGCTACAGAGGGCGAGCACGGTTACCGGGTCCGCAAGCAACGGTACCGGGACGTGTGGGTCACGGTGTCGGACAGTGGCATGGATTTCGAGGTGGAACTCGAGGCGATGACCGACCCGCGCGAGCTGGCCGACAGCAAGCCGGCCAACCTGTGGTTGTCGCGGCTTGGTTTCAACTGGGCCGACGAGCCCGCGCTGTACCGTGAGCATTTCCTGCGCCACTGCGGTTTTTGTCACCAGCCGGCGTCCACGTTCATGCGCACGTCGCGGACGGAGGAACAATGGGCCCTGATCATCGACAGGATGCAGATGTATGGCGCCATGGCCAGCGAGGACCTCGTTGACGATCTGCCGGCCGGCATTGTCGGCGCGTTCCGCGATCTCGTCGACAAGCACGAGTCGTTGCCTGACTTCGAGGCCTGGCAGCCGCATCTCATCCCCGCGACGATCACGGAGTGGCCGATCGGTGACGGTTACTCGCAGATGCACGATTTCATCCTGCACCCGAACGGCAAAGTGTACGTGGGCGACAACCTGATGGACCGGATCTACGCGTTCGACCCCGCCAGCGGCGAGTACGAGGTCTTCAAGGTGCCACACGATGACGGGGCGGAGCGCGGCGGCATACTCGGCAATCGCATGGGCACCTACCCGAAAACGGACAACTTCATGGGCGTGCACTCGTTCGCCATCTCGCCCGTTGACGGTCATATCTTCCTGACGCCGTCGATGCAGCAGGAACTCGTCGAGTTCGATCCGGATACCGGCGAGTTCAGGCGCCACAAGATGGAAGAGGGCTTCTATCCGCACACGATCCGTACGGATAGCAAAGATCGTGTCTGGTTTACGCTGGCGCTCTCATCGCAGGTGGCGATGTTCGATCGCGAGTCGGAGAAATTCACGATCTACGATATCCCGGCGCGCGGTGCGATGGAGTGGGCGGCGCTCAAAGTCATCAAGTTCCGGCTCGGTAACGGATTCGTCAATAGCCGCCCCGACCTCGACTGGGAAACGACGGGCTTCCCGATGCCTTATGGCATCGATGTGTCACCGGTCGACGGCCGCGTCTGGGTTGCGCGACTGTACGCCGACGACATCGCGGTCATCGATCCTCCGTCCGGGGAAGTGACCGTCATCGAGACACCGTTCCACGGACCGCGGCGGCTGCGCATCGACGCGGACGGCAATATCTGGATCGTCGCGTTTTCCGACGGGCAGCTGGCAATGTACGACCCTGTGGAGGCGGAATTCGAACTGTTCGAGCTGCCAGTTGTTAGCGAGACGCCGTACGCACTCAACGTCGATCGGGAACGCGGCGTCGTGTGGGTCAATGGCAACCAGTCCGACACGATCATGTCGTTCCATATCGATACCGAGACCTGGCGCACCTACCCGATGCCGCGCCAGCGAACATTCACCCGCGATGTCGAGATCGCCGCTGACGGCAGCGTCTACACAAGCAATTCGCATTTCCCGAGCTGGATGATCGAGGACGGGCAGCCAACCCTGATTCACGTCGATCCCGGCCTGCCGGCTGATCCGATCGAAGCGCAGGGCGCGTCGCTGTATGAGCAACATTGCCACGACTGCCATTCGCTGCCGGAGATTAAGGCGCCGGAGCTCGCCACGCTCAGGCAGATGCCGTTCTCGCGTATCGCCCGATCGCTGGAGTTCGGCATGATGATGCAACAGGCGGCGCACCTGTCATCGGACGAACGCTATGCGATCGCCCGCTACCTTGGCAGCGCCAGCACCCAGACGCGCGACGAGTGGATCGCCGGGCAGATGTGTGACGACAGCGCAACGCTGTCGATTACCGCTGGCGACGAGGACAACTGGGGTTTCGGTTCGGGAAACCGGCGCTCGGTGACGTCCGGCGTCGCCATTACGCCCGACAACGTCGATCAGCTGCAACTGAGCTGGGCGTTCGCCGTCCCCGCGGCGACCGAGATGCGGTCCCAACCCGTGGCCGCGGACGGCGTCCTTTTCCTGGCGACGTCGAACGGCAATGTGTTTGCACTGGACCAGGCCTCGGGATGCGTGCGCTGGCGCTTCTCGGCAAACAGCGCGGTGCGCTCGTCGCTGAATCTCGACACGACGAGCGACGGCAAACCGACACTATTCTTTGCTGACGACCTCGGCACCGTGTACGCCGTCAACGCCAACAACGGCCGAATGCGCTGGAACTCGTCGCAGCGCTGGTTCGCAGTCTCGGTGATCAGCGGCTCCCTGGCCTTCCATGACGATGTGCTCTACGTGCCGATTTCCTCGTTCGAGACCGCGCTCGCCGGGGTCGACGCCTACCCTTGCTGCCGCTCGCATGGCGGCGTCGCGGCGATCAACGCGGTCAACGGCGAGTTGCTATGGAAATACGAGACGACCGCGAACGCGATGAAGGTCGGGACGACGCGTGCCGGTACCGACGTCTGGGGACCGTCCGGCGCCTCCGTCTGGACAACGCCGGCCATTGATGCCGAGCGAGGCCGGATCTACATCGGCACCGCGCAAAACATGTCGCCCCCCGCGACGCATAACAGCGACTCGGTGATCGCGCTCGACATGGCGACCGGCGACGAAGTCTGGGTATTCCAGGCGCTGGCCGGCGACGTCTGGAATGTCGCCTGCCACCTCGGCCGGGCCAACTGCCCGGACCCGGCAGGTCCCGATTTCGATTTTGGCGGCGGCATTACGCTGGTGACCGATTCCACAGGCCGCGACATCATCGTGGCCGGTCAGAAATCGGGCCATGTGCATGCGCTCGATCCTGACCGTGGAGGCGCCGTTCTCTGGCAGCGTCGCCTGAGCCAGGGCACGTCCAATGGGGGGATTCACTGGGGCGTCGCGGCCTCAGCCGACACGGTCTGGGTGACTGTGGCGGATCCGCCGCGGCAACGCGAAGGTTACGTACCCAAACCGGGGATCCACGCGCTCGACCTGGCCACCGGCGCGATTCGCTGGTCACAACGGGTCGAGCGCGGCTGCGAATTCGATCCGGCGGCTTCGCCGCGAATCGGCCTCATCGCGATGCAGGATGCGACCCCGGACGACCTGTGGCCGGACTGCTCGTTCTACTATGGCCACTCGGCAGCGCCGTTGCAGGCGAATGGCGTGCTTTTCGCGGGGGCCCTCGATGGCCGGCTACGCCTGCTCGATGCCGGTTCGGGTGACGTTCTTCGCGTCATCGAGACGAGTCGCGAGTTCCCGACGGTCAACGGTGTGCCGGGACACGGCGGCGCCATCGACCTGTCCGGGGTCGTGGTCGACGGCAATCGACTGTTCGTCAACTCAGGCTACGGCATGTTCGGGCAAATGCCCGGCAATGTCCTGGTGGCGTACGAACTGAGACCCTAATCACGGCCCTCCAGGGCCCCGATTCGTACACTCGGTCAATCCGGTCACGGTTTATGTCCGGTGAGCGGGAGTGTTATGTCAAGTACCGGGGCAAAACGGTCGTTGCAACGCAAGCTGTCGCTGCGTATGTCGCTGGCGATGACTCTCTTTATTGCCGGTGTGTACCTGATTCTGCGCAGCGTTATCACGCCTGCATTCGAGGAGGTGGAACTCGAGGCTGCGCACGCCGACCTCGTAAGAGCCGAACAGGCTATTCAGACCGACATTGATAACCTGGTGGCCGTGACGCTGGACTGGTCCGAATGGGATGACATGTTCGAGTACGTGTCGGACCGCAACCCGACGTTCAGGCGCTCGAATCTCGACCGGTCAACCCTGGCCAATCTCGGTCTCGACATGCTCGCGATCTACAACCAGGACCGCAGCCTGCGGTGGAGCCAACTGCTCGTCGACGGTTCCGAGCGCCCGATTGGCGAGCTCGCGCTGCTCGGCGACGGCGATCCGGCTGTGAGTTTGCTGACGCATCACGCGACGAACGATAGCCGGAGCGTCGGCATCGTGGACACAGCGTTCGGGCCCATGATGGTCAGTTCCTACCCGGTACTGCGCAACGACGGGTCCGGCCCGGTTGCCGGCACGCTGATCATGGCGCAGTTTCTAAATACTGCCCGGCTGGAGCGACTGCAGCACCGCACCGAGGTCGACATGACCTGGATGCTGGTCGACCAGTACGTGCTCGAAGGCGAGCGCGAGCTCGGCGATATTCCGATCGGCGAGTTGCCGGCCCGGCTGTCCGACACGGTCGTAACGAACTGCGTCGTCCTGGCCGACATTCTCGGCGACCCATACCTGCTGGTCAGCGCGAATACGCCACGAGACATCACGATGCTGGGCGCGCAGACAGTCAGCGCCGCATTGTTGTTCCTGGCCGTCGCGGGCGTGCTGCTGGTGGTGCTGCTGTGGTGGTTCCTGAAAGACACGATCATCAATCCGATCGAGGCCCTGAAGGCTCACATGGACAAGATCCGCAAGAGCGGTGACCTGTCCGACAAGCTGGATTTGCAGAGTGACGACGAAATCGGCGTGCTGGCCGAGCAGTACGACAAGCTGACGACCGAAGTGCATGAAACGCGCGCAGCGTTGCTGCAGCAGTCATTCAAGGCGGGCAAGGCCGATACGGCCGCCGAGGTGTTGCACAACATTCGCAACGCGATGACGCCCATGATCAACGGGCTCGACCGCCTCGGCCGGGCCTTCAGGGTGACCGACGATTTGCGCGTCGAAGAAGCCGTGGAGCAGCTGGGTGACGCGGACTGCGATCCGGACAAGGCGGGCAAGCTGCGGCAGTATCTGGCCAGCGCCTTCGCGCGTGTCGAAGAAGTGCACGGTGAAGCGACGGAAGACCTGCGCGTAGTCGTTACGCAGGCGCGCCAGGTCGAGGGCATCCTGGCGGACCAGGAGAAGTTCACCAAGGCGGCGCCGGTATCCGAAAGCCTGCTGGTCGACGAGGTCGTCGAGGAAGCGACTCTCGTACTGCCGAAGAACACGGCCACCGAGGTAGACGTCGAAGTTTCCGATGAGCTCGAGGGCTACCGCGTGGTCGCGCACCGCCTCAGCCTGCTGCAGGTTCTGAGCAACCTGATCCTGAACGCCTACGAGTCTATTCAACGCGCTGATCGCATACCGGGTCGCATTACGCTGAGCGCGCGCGACACGGTACTCGACGAGACGAAGATGGTGCAGCTCACGGTGCGCGACAACGGTACCGGGTTCGACGAAGACGTCCGCAACAGGGTGTTCCAGCGCGGTTACTCGTCCAAGGCGCAGGACGACACGACGGGCCTCGGCCTGCACTGGTGCGCGAATGCCGTTGCGAGCATGGGCGGCCGGATCTTCGCCGACAGCAAAGGCGAAGGGCAGGGTGCCGAGTTTCACGTCCTGCTTCCGGCGGCCCACGGAGTTTGAACATGAGTCATCACCATAACGGCAACGAGATACGCGTGCTGATTGCGGACGATGACGAGCACATTTTGCAGGCTTATCGTGAGGCTTTTTCCAATACGGATTCGACGCAACAGATGCAGGCGCTCGATGCACTGGCTGCCGAGCTGTTCGAACAGGGCGGTGCGGATGACGATGAGCCGCAATTCGACGTGGTCGCCTGCAGCCAGGGCGACGACGCCATCTTGCTGGCCGAAGAGGCCGCTAATGACGGCCAGCCGTTTGATGTGGTCATTCTCGATGTGCGCATGCCACCGGGCATCGACGGTGTCGAGGCGGGCAGCCGCATTCGCGAGTTGGACCCGGACGTTGAGATCGTTTTCGTGACCGGTTACTCGGACGTGCCGCTGGAGGAACTGCAGCGCCGCGTGCCGCCGCCGATGAAGCTGCACTATTTCAACAAACCGCTGTCATTCACGCAGCTCGCGCTGGATGTCGCCGATATGGTCAGGGAGCACTAAGCGATGAGTGGCATTCGCGATATCTTGGTCAACCGTATTCTCGTCGTCGACGACGATGGCCTGATCATCGACGAGTACCTGCGGTGCCTGGGCGAGGATTACGAGCCGGACAGCGCCACGTCGACGCTGTCAGAACTCGAAAAGGTCCTGTTCGGCGACGATACCGACGAAAGCGGCGCGGCCCGGTTTTCGGTAGATACCCGCAACCAGGGCGAACTGGCCGTACAAGCGGTTGAAGAGGCGCTCAAGGTTGGCAAGAAATACTCGATCGTCTTTCTCGACATTCGCATGCCGCCGGGCATCGATGGCATTGAAGCGGCGAAGCGCATCCGCAAACTCGACCCCGACGTGAACATTGTCATCGTTACGGCTTCGGTAGGCCCCGAAATCGACAAGCTCGATATCGAGGTACCTCCCGCGGACAAGGTCTTTTTCTTCAAGAAGCCGTTCCACGCGGCCGAGTGCCGCCAGCTGGCCGCCGCGCTGTGCGGCAAGTGGCACACGGACATGGCGCTACGACGCGCCAATGAAGAGCTCGAGCAGCGCGTGGCTGAGCGCACGGCCGCCCTGCACAAGCTCGCCTACTATGACCCGGTCACGCGGCTGCCCAACCACCTGCTGCTGCTCGACGCACTGCAGGCCATGATCGAGAAGGCCGAAGACAGCGACGGCGACTCGGTCGTCGTCCTGCTCGACATCGAACGATTCAGTTTCATCAACGAGACCATGGGCTATGACGCTGGCACCGAGCTACTGAAGTCGATCGGCAACCGGCTAAGCCGCGCGCTTGTAGAAGAGCGCAAGGGCGCGAGGGCCGTGGTCGGTCGCTTCGGCGCCGACGAGTTCGCCGTGCTGATGCCGGCTGTCGAGAGCGAAAAAGCGATCCGCGAACTGCCCGAGCAGGTACGGGAACTCGTTGAAGAACCATTCCTGATCGAGGGCCGGGACATCTTTCTCAAAGCCAGCATCGGCGTTGCCTGGCACCCGGTGCACGGCCGTGACTCGGAGCTGATCTTCCGCTGTGCCGAGGCTGCGTTGCACCGCTCCATGCGCAGCCTGGAAAACGACATCACCTACTATCACAGCGAGATGCGCCACCGGGCGCGGCACAAGTTCGACATGGAGGCAGAATTCCGCGGGGCGATCGAGAACGGCCAGATCAAGGCTTTCTACCAGCCGCAACAGAGCATCGTGACCGGTGAACTGGCCGGTGTCGAAGCACTGGCCCGCTGGGTACGGTCGGATGGTACGGTCGTGCTGCCGCAGGACTTCATTCCGCTCAGTGAAGAGATGGGCGTGTCGGACCTGTTGTTCGAGACCATTCTCGCCGACGTATGCGGCGAGGTCGCTCGCTGGCGCGACGACGGCGGCTGGGAGGTGCCGGTCAGCGTCAACCTGTCGGCGCACCAGCTGCGTAACGCCGACCTCGTGAGCCTCGTCAAGAAAGTGCTCGCAAAGCGCTCGGTCGACCGCGAACTGATCAACCTGGAGTTGACCGAGACAGCGTTGCTCGAGGACCTGACGATCGCACGGCCAATTCTGACTGACCTGTCGAAGCTCGGTGTGGGCATTCACATCGATGATTTCGGGACAGGATACTCGTCATTGAGCTACCTGGCCGAGCTGCCCGTGAAAACGCTGAAGATCGACCGGTCGTTCGTCGCCAAACTCGCCGATTCGGAGTCGAATACCCGCGTCGTGCAGGCCATTATCGCGCTGGGCAAGGCTATGCAGCTCGATATCGTCGCGGAGGGCGTCGAGACCGACCAGCAGTACGCGCTGGTCCGCAGGCTCGGCTGCGACCTCGTGCAGGGCTACTTTATTGCGAGGCCAATGTCCGCTGACAGTTTCCGTCGCTGGGTCGACGGCCACGAAGATACCCAGAGCCTCAAGCACACGTCGACCGTTGTCGGCATCGATACCGTCCGCAGTTGACATAATCACTGTCAACCCATCCGCTCCGCCTGCGTTGTAACCACTGAAAGCACTTCTTCTGCATGGATATTACGGAGAACGGATATGGATATCAGGAAAGCAATCGCAGTCGGCGTAGCACTGCTCGTTATCGGAGGCGCAGCATTTGCTGACACCGGTGATCGCGTAGAGAACCGCCTCGACAATCGCGGTGATCGCATCGAAAACCGCCTCGATAACCGCGGAGATCGCGCCGAGGACCGACTGGACCGGAAGGGTGACCGTATCGATCGACGCCTCGACCGCAAATCTGACCGCGCGGATGCGGCTGGTCGCGACCGGCTGTCTGACCGGCTCGACCGCAAGGGCGACCGGGCCGATCGCCGACTCGATCGCCGTGGCGAGAATATCGACCGCCGCCTCGATCGTCGCGGTGCGCAGATTGACCGCCGTCTTGATCGTCGCGGTACGCAGATCGACAGGCGTCATGATCGCCGGGGCCAGCGCGCAAAAAATCGAGGTTAGCCCGCGGGCTGCACTAGCAAGGGCCTGAAAAGGCGGCCGCTCGGCCGCCTTTTTTTGTTGCGGCCCTTCGCGCCGGCCGATTTGTTATTCTTGCCGCCATAACAATAAGGGGCTAACCCATGCAGAAACGCGGCATCACCATCGATTCGCTGGCGCTGATCTTCGCCTTTATCATCTTCGCGCAACTGCTGTCCTACGTCGTGCCGCAGGGCACGTTTGAGCGCGTCCCGTACCCGGACAACCCGAATCGATCGATGGTGGTTGCCGGCACTTACGAAGCGGTGGATCCGGAGGAGGAGGTGACGCTGCCGGCCTGGCATTTCCTCGAGGGCGTCACGAAGGGCCTCGCGGACGCCCAGGACATCATTTTCCTGATCTTCATCGTCGGCGGCGTTATCGAGATTCTGCGCAAGACCGGCGCCATTGACGCCGCTTTGCACCGGTCGGTAGCGAGGCTCGGGCACAGCCCCTGGATACTGATACTCGGTTGTTTCGCCATGTTCTCGGCCGGCTCGTTCACAATCGGCATGGGCGAGGAATACGTGCCGTTGATACCCATAATCGTCACGATGACACTGGCGATGCGCATGGATGCCGTGGTCGCAATGGGTATGGTCTGGATTCCCTATGGGATTGGTTGGGGGTGTGCCGGCATCAACCCGTTCGGCGTGCTGATTGCCCAGAACATCGCCGGCGTCACATTGACGTCAGGGTGGGAGGCCCGCCTGGTCATGATGGTGGCGTTCCTGGCGCTCGGTTTTCACCACGTCTATCGCTATGCGATGCGGGTACAGAAGGATCCGTCAACCAGTTACGTTGCCGACGTTGATTACAGCTCGGGCTTCGAAACGCCCGATGACATCCAGTTGACCAGGAGTCGCATTGCTATCCTGCTGGTGTTCTTCTTTGGCCTCGCGTTCTTTGTCTGGGGTGCGTCGAACAAGGGCTGGTTCATTACCGAGCTGAATACGATCTTCTTCGCGATCGGGCTGCTGTCCGCGGCGATAGCCCGTATCGGACCCGGGGAAA
>JAAUYK010178178.1_pt1 | contig 11254 bp, 10 predicted proteins | sample 7278021 | NCBI WGS metagenome assembly JAAUYK01 (sample SAMN14350223, study PRJNA611818) | marine sediment metagenome | isolation source: surface marine sediment (1.8m) | place: French Polynesia: Moorea | collected 2018-08
CTCAGCTACGATCTCTGTTTGCCATCATGTTGCAAGCATGCAACCTGTCAAGCCCTGTTCAGCTCTGGAGGAAGCACAAGACCAATTTCTGTGAAGATGTGGTATACCGCAGGCAAAGACAGCACCCAAACATCAAAGTCCTGCTGTCCCCAGCTCTAGAGAATGAGGCCTTGGTGCTCCTGGAGGACAAAGTCTTCCAACTTGGTGGGAAGCCTTTGAAAGCATATGGGCTACCAGCACCAGAGAGAAGGGAAGCAACAGTGCCACAGGACCTCCTCAGGGAAACATCATATGACATTGCATCTCTTGAGGCCTTCGTTGCAGTCACTGAGCCCAAACTTCTTGCAGAGCAAAAGGAAGTGTATGATAAAATCCTTCATGCAGTCAAGTCTGGCAGTGGTGGCATATTCTTCATTGATGCTCCAGGAGGAACAGGGAAAACATTCCTCATCAACCTACTTCTGGCCAAAGTGAGGCAAAACAAGTGCATTGCACTGGCTGTGGCTTCATCTGGGATTGCTGCCACCCTACTGACAGGAGGAAGAACAGCACACTCCACATTCAGGCTGCCTCTGAGCCTGGTTCACGCTGATGATCCAATGTGCAACATTCCCAAAGGGTCAGCCATGGCAAAAGTGCTTCAAAGGACAAAGCTAATTGTGTGGGATGAATGCACAATGTCTCACAAAGGAGCATTTGAGGCTCTAGACAAAACTCTCAGAGATCTCAGTGGCAAGAGAAACCTAATGGGAGCCATTCCAGTGGTTCTAGCTGGAGACTTTAGACAAATCCTCCCAGTTGTTCCCAGGGGAACCAAAGCTGATGAACTTAAGGCCTGCCTAAAAGCTTCATACATCTGGAAGTCTATTCAGAAGCTTCACCTGACAACAAACATGAGAGTTCATGTCTTTGGTGACCAGGCAGCAGGGACTTTCTCCCAACAACTCCTCAATATTGGCGAGGGCAAGATCCTCCAGAACCCACACACTGAACTACATACACTTCCTTGCGGCATTATGGTGGACTCAGCTGAAGACTTGAAGGCACAAGTTTTTCCGAGCCTGACTGAAAACTACAGGAACCTCCCTTGGCTATGTGAGAGAGCCATCCTTGCCCCAAGGAACGATGCTGTTGATGAGGTCAACAAAGACCTCCTGTCCATTCTGCCAGGGGGCAGTGAGTGCTTTCCCTCAATTGACATGGCACTTGAAAAAGACCAGGCTGTACAGTACCCAGTTGAGTTCCTGAACTCTCTTCAGCCGCCTGGTCTTCCACCTCATCAGCTGGTGCTCAAGGTTGGAGCTCCCATCATCCTACTTCGAAACTTGGACCCACCCAAGTTGTGCAACGGAACAAGACTGGTGATCAAGTCAATGAAACCTCATGTTCTGGGGGCCACAATCATCACAGGAAACTACAAAGGTGAAGATGTCTTCATACCACGAATTCCCCTAATTCCATCAGAGCTGCCTTTTGAATTCAAGAGACTGCAGTTCCCAGTTAAACTCAGCTTTGCCATGTCAATTAACAAGTCGCAAGGCCAGTCCCTTAAGGTGGTGGGTCTCAACCTTCAAGTCCCCTGCTTCTCACATGGCCAGCTCTATGTTGGTTGCTCTAGAGTTGGCAGCCCAAACAATCTGTACATCCTGTCTCCCACTAAAGGTCATACTGAAAACATTGTGTACCCTGAGGCATTACAAAGCTAATCACTCTCTTATGTGTGACCTATGTATGTATGTTCCGTTTCCAAAGAATAAAGTATTTAAGCATACACATTAATGAGTTCATCTTGAAAGTCTTTGATCCGCCACGTTATGTAGGACACATTGAATGTTCATAAGTAAATCATAAGATCTAGCTGAAATGCCCGGGGCGAAGCCCGGGCATTTCAGCTAGTTTACATAATATCTTGAATGCAGAGTGTTTCCGGTATTAACCCTCGTACATACAGAATTATCCTGTATTTGGGGGGTTATTACGATTAATCCACTGTACGATATTAAAACACCACAATCCTGCAGGCATGCCTTCGTACTGGCAATACCTATTTTTTTCCTCTGCATAAGTTTTAAGTTAAGAGTTCGTGTCAGCATAAATTAGGGAGACTATGCGCCTTAAGTATACGTGTATAATAGGGCATTGCAAAAAAACTTATTGCTTAGTTCTACTGTCAGTCACATGGTGAACAGCATATATGTATATTTGAACTGAACGCAAAGGGGATTGACCGACTCCATGTTTGTTCCTGTTTCTGAATCCGAGGGCCTGTCTGTCGCTGAGCGATATATTGGATTCTACGTAGCTGAACTGACTGCCGTTTACGTACATTGCGTTATACCCGACCCGACACCTTTATTTTCCTTGGGTATATAAATGGCCTTATTAAATAAAGGACACCCAACCTAGGATGCCGATGAACTCTATGCATTCTACACAACATAGAATGCTGTACGTCGGACACGCGATATAATTTTAGTACCGTGAGCTGAGTGCTATAATCCACATACTGGGAAATCGGAGAACAACCCCCCTTTAGATTTACTCGGACCACTTATCTTAAACTGGGGCACTCTGTTTCTACCGTCATTGTGCCAATCTCAAAGTCCACCAAGATCACGGGGAAAATGTAGAGCAATCTATTAAGATGCATTTCTATCATGTTCAAACATCATGGCACGCTTCATATCCACATGTTGTCCATATACATTGCGAATTCTGCTTAGTATCGTCAAATTACAAGAAGTTATCAAACGCGGCAATGCTTGTGTGTGTACGAGCATTTAAATTTGGCGCTTTTTTTCGAACCCAACAGGCCCTTATGGCTTATGCAACCGCGGTCCGCCAACAACAGACACATCACCCGCACGTTATATAGTAACGTTAACACGAGATAGCTAGATTGATAACATACATACGGTATTCACATTTTACGTTCAACTTCATCACAGTCCACGGTCCATGCACCCACCGGCCACCGACCGGCCACCCCAGCCCACCCTCCACAGCTAGGTCACCATTCCGGCTCACATGCGAGGTAAGCCTAACGTCCAGGTTCCGTAGAGCCCGCAAGAAAATAATTTCAAAATATACTGTGTCTGCGCGCACGTGCTCCAATTTGATGTACCATATCGACAGTTCGTATGTATCAGGGGAAATCCAACGTTATGGATTAATGTCCCGGCGATAAAATCAATCCTGTAGCTACGAGACGAGACAAAAGAGTTAACTTTGCCCTCCCTCATTTAGATAGAAACTTGATATCCATCCAGTGGCAAAAAGGGGCCGATCAGCTCGCAACCGGTTATCTCAGTATCTCACTCAATCGAATCTTGTAATGAGCAAGATTGTTGGACGGGACGGCGACGTGATTAATGGCGGTTACGTCTCGCCGAGATCCCCTCCTTCCGCTGCCGCTAGCTCCGACTTTTACATATCCCAATTCCCAAACGCAAACAGCTAGATGAACAAGCAATCGGCACCGTGCGACGATTGAATTTCAGTCGTATGCAAAGTACGCGCACATACTCGTATATGAGTTTTAAGTGTGTTTTATACGTATGTGGGACAGATTGCATTAACATTGCGCGAACCTCTACTTAAGAATTGCATCGCAATTTTGGGTAGGCATTGAACATTTGAATTTGAATAATAATGCCTAATTTGCATCACCGTTGATCCCGCACTTGGCGTATGTATAGATCCTACGGTATTTTAATAACAGCCGAAAATTAAGCATGGGATCCCTTATGATTTACTGAATAATGAGCTCAAACTAGGTGTCGGCGTTGGCCGTCGCCATGACGCGCTCGCTCATCACCGATCCGCTCGCCTTGTATGACGACGCGACGGCGGCGCTACCGGAGCGGGAACGAACGCGAACGGAACGGATGACCCGTCGCGTCGCCGTCGACTCGATCGTCATCTGATCGACTGAAACTGATGCACCCACCCGACGCGACAGTGAAGCCGGCCAGGGCGGATCTCGCTCTCCCTGCTGCCGTCGACTTTGATCCTAACGACGTCTAACATAACTCGGATGGATGGAGGCGATTTCGAGTAAGCGCGTTCTTTCCCTTGTCGACCGTCAAAGCGACAAGAGCTAGCACGAGCGGAAAAAAGATTATCTGTTTTACCTACTGCAATTAGCTACACGCAACCGTTCTCGTTAACTAAACACCTCGAAAGTTGTCACCGTGGAGGCCGCAGCCACACCCGAACCGGCAGTCGCGGCGGCGTCTGTCGACGCCATTCCTGAAGTGGTGTCCAGCACAGCCTATCTTCTGGAGGAGGAGGAAGAGGACGACGACTCCGACTCCGACATTGACGAAAACGACGACGAGGACAGGGTTTACTGGGCGGTCAAAGCCGCCGACTACAACACCGGCAACATGGAGCCCTCTCCCGCTTATGCGCCCATGGACAACCTCGATGAGGACGACAGCAACACGCCGGCGACCTCGAGGTCCTCCTCGCCCTACGTGGTCAACTTTGAAAACTCCCTGGCAGAGAAGATCGATGCGCGCGTGGCCTCCAAGGACAAGTTCTTCTCGCTCGAGTTCTTTCCGCCCCGCACCAAGAGCGGCGCATACAACCTGTTTCTCCGACTGGAGCGCATGGGCATGGGCGGGCCCCTGTTCATCGACGTCACCTGGCACCCCGGCCTCGGCAACACCTCCTCCGACTCGGAGACGTCGTCCACCATGATCGCTCACTCTGCGCTCAACTACTGCGGCCTTGAGGCGATGCTGCACATGACCTGCATGGGGATGACGCCGCAAAAGGTGAGATCGGATTTGGAGCACGCACAGATGCTCGGCATCAGAAATATTCTGGCCCTCAGAGGCGACGCCAACAACGACGCCGAGAACGAAAAGTGCCAGAGGAAGGAGGGCTGCCTCAATTACGCCTGCGACCTGGTCAAGCTGATCAAGGACGAGTTCAAGGACGCGTTCACCGTGTGCGTCGCCGGCTACCCGACCGGCCACCCGGAGGCGCCCAGCTACGAGGACGACCTCATCTTCCTCAAGAAGAAGGTGGACGCGGGAGCGGACTTTATTATCACACAGATTTTCTTCCGAGCTAGCACCTTCAAGCGATTTGTCGACGACTGTCGCGCCGTCGGCATAAACTGCCCGATCATCCCGGGAGTGATGCCCATCCAGTCTCACGAGTCCCTCAGACACATGGTGAAGATGTCCAAGCTGGAAGTTCCGGACGAGATCAGGACCGTCATAGACCCGCTGAAGGGCAACGACGCCGCAATTAGGAAGTTCGGCATTCACCACGCGGCAGAGATGATGAAGGAGCTCTTCAACAGTGGCTACGCCCCAGGGGTGCACATCTACACGTTGAACAGGGAGGTGGCCGCCGTCTCGATCTTGAAGCGCCTCGGACTTTGGAAGAGCTACAGGCCGATGAAATCACTTCCCTTCAAGCAGACCGCAGACCCCAAAAGGACCGGGGAAGATGTCAGGCCCATTTTCTGGAACAAGCGGAGCAAGACCTACATCTACCGAACGAGGCACTGGGACGAGTTTCCGAACGGGCGTTGGGGCGACTCCTCGTCGCCGGCGTTCGGCGAGCTCAAGGACTACTATCTCTTCTACCTGGCCTCGCGCAGTCCAAGAGAGGAGCTGCTCGAGATGTGGGGAGCCTCGCTCAAGACCGAGCAGGATGTCTGGGACATTTTCAAGCGGTACTTGACTGGAGAAAGGGATGACCGCGGCGCCATGGTATCCAAGACCATCTTCAATGAGGAGAAACTGGACCCAGAGACCGAGCTGATCAAGGAGCACTTGATCCGTGTGAACAACAGCGGCGTCATCACGATCAACTCTCAGCCGGCAGTGAACTGCGCGCCCAGCACAGACTCCAGAGTGGGCTGGGGAACTCCAGGCGGTTACGTCTTTCAGAAGGCCTATCTGGAGTTTTTCACCGCGGAGGAGAACGTCATCGCCCTGCTGCAGGTGTTGGGCCGCTACCCGAACGTCAACTTCCAGGTGATCAACCACGACGCGTCGACCAACTGTACTAATCTCAAGAAGCTCTGTCCGGTGGCGGTGACGTGGGGTGTCTTCCCTGGAAAGGAGATCAAGCAGCCGACCATCGTGGACCCGGTGTCCTTCGGGGCCTGGCGCGAGGAGGCGTTCGGTCTGTGGCGGGAGCAGTGGGCCAAACTCTACGAGCCGGGATCCAAGTCGCGAGAGATCCTCGACCGAATCTACCACTCCTACTTCCTCGTCAACCTCGTCGACAACGACTTCCCGAAGGGAAACTGTCTTTGGAACGTGCTGGACGAGATGCTAAGTCGGAGGAAGCTGAACAGCAAGCTGGCGGAGCCACCCGCACTGAAGACGGTCATGAAGTCGTTGCCTTACACCACCATGATCGACAAAGATTGAAATTCTTGGCTAATAACCACTCCGATTATAATTACTACGTATAGTACGTAGTGCCTACGCCATTATAACTCAAACTGGTCTAGAATCGACGCCGTTCTAGTCGTCTATCTATTACTAAGGAAGTGCTCATCCTCCAAGCTGAATAAGCTATAACACTACGTAGAACAAGCGCGGCATAACGTTATGTATATACTGTAAGATGCTAGGGTAAATAAAATGGGGCGTTGAGTAACGCAAGCATTGATCGAGCCTCCTTAATCGATTCCAGCCAGCGAACGTCGCAAGATGCCGACAATAATCTCGGCGTCGGACGCCGGCGACTATACGGTGCGCTTGTCGCGACGTCTGGACCCGTTCGGCTTCGAGTGTCACCCCTTCCAGGTCGGCTGGTACAACCGGCGAGTGGGAGCAAAGTTCGCCCTGCCGCACGACGACGCCTGCCTCGCCGTCGTCGTCCTCAGCCGACCCGACATGTTCGAGAACGCGTTCCTGCCCTACTTGGCCGCCGCCGCCGCCGCGACAACCGGTGCAGCAGCAAAACGGGAGGAGGAGGAAGCCAACAGAGACCCGCTGGATGAGTGCATGAGGCAAACGATGCGCGAGGCTCGGGAAGACGTCTTCGGCGGAGACACAGAAGACGAAGTCGACATAATTCACGACTTCGAACTGCTTCCCAACCGGAGGCCAAAGATCATTGCCCAGACGGCGGCACATGTGTCGGGCGCGGTCAGGCTCTTTCAAAAGTGCGACGTAAAAGACCAGACGCTTTTCGATCCCGTCAAGAGCCCTAAAGTATTTCCCGTCTGCCTCCACCCGAAATTTGGGGGCTGGTTCGCAATCAGATGCGTGTTCATACTGATAAACGTGCAAGTGAAAGACTGGCCCGAACCGCTTCCTTGCAGCATTTCATTCACGGAGGAAGAGATCGCTCAGCTGCTGCTCCTCTACAACGACCGATGGAGGGACAATTCGTACAGAGACTTTGGGATTCGCCCGGAGGCGGCGTATTCGGATGCGCAGAAGGAATACTTTGCGACTTCCCCCGCGGACAGAGGGAAGTTACTGCGGGACAAAAACCTCGTCTGAGGAGATTAAACTGGACTCGATGCAATTGCTAAACGAAAACGGGTTCTCGAACATAACACACGAACTCTAGTCAGCGTAGTACGTTTGTAATGGCGTCCCCAATGGTGCCGGCCAACAGGCGGGTCTTCATCATCCATGGGTCGGAGACTGGAAAAGCCGAGTCGATCGCGGACATCGTTGCCGCCGAGGCCGAAGCAAAGGGGCTGCAGCCAATCGTGACCTGCATGAGCGCCATCAATGAAAAAGTAATTACACCATTGTAGAGGGAAGATCTAGGACAAGAGATTACGTACCTTCTCTAGTTCGACGTATTCCGCGAGCGCGTAGTGGTTGCCATAAGCTCCACCACGGGCGACGGGGAGCAGCCGGAGAAGGCACGCAAGATGCTGCAGGTCCTCCGACGGTCCGATCCGGCAGACAGGGCTATGAGGAACACGAGACTGGCCTACCTCGGCCTTGGCGACACCAACTACAACCAGTTCTGTAACGGCCCGAAGACGATGCGATCGAAAATGCTGGAGCTGGGCGCAGTGGAAATTTGCCCACCGGGATGGGCCGACGATGGGATTGGGTTGGCTTACAATAAAGCGAATTTCATTATGTTGCGCTGTGAAGCCGGCCGCATTTTTGACCCCCACCCTCTTATCTTTTCAGCCTAGAACTGGTGGTGGAACCATGGATTGAATCATTGTGGCAACCGCTGATTAGAACGTTGCAAGAATTACCTGAAGAAACTTCACACCAATCGGAAGAAACCTCGAGAACCTTAACAACGTTCTTTGGGATTAGAAGACACATGGAAATGGACATCGAACAACTCATAGATCGCCTGGCAGGAACAACGATAGCGGAGCCGGAGACCCGAAATCGTCTCAAGGAGAGCGACAAAAGCTACGATGACATCAGCATTCCGGCGCTTCCCGAACCATACCTAAAGTTGGACATCGGAGGGGTATGTTGTTGCGTCGCTTAATTAGAAGTACATAGTTCAAGTTAAATTACAACGGCTTGAACACTTTCAGACTGTGGGCTCTATTGATGACGCCTTCATTACGAGCCAGAAGTATCCCTTGGCCGGGACTGACGTATTCAGAGTTCCAGTCGCTTGTGTTAGGAAACTTACCGACTCTCCAGATGTCAAGAGGGCCTACCTGGTTACCTTAAATCTCTCGGTAGAGTTAATACTTATCGAACTAGTCTGAAGAGTAGAGGAATTTAACCTCAGCTCTTTACATTGTAGAAGACGACCATCTCCTGCGAGCCGGGAGATGCTATCGGCATCGTGTGCCAGAACCCGAAGGTTGAGGTCGACGTACTGTTAGAGAGGCTCGGCATATCGAGCGAAGAGGCTGACCGTGAGTACGATTTGAGCCTCGCGGAGAAGACGACCAAGCGCAATCCAAAGATACCGTCCCACATTCCCAAATCGAAATTCACCCTCCGGCAGTTGTTCACTAAGGCACTGGACATTCGAAGCATACCCAAAAAGGTTCGTCCGCTAATAACTAGTAGAGTACGTACGCGTACGTATATGTGCAGTACTTTCTTCTGTACTACAGCCGTTTCTTCGATGTCTCGCCGAACACACGAGTTCGGCCTCCGAACGGCAGCGTCTCCTCAGCCTGTGCAGTCGCGAGGGCGCCTCCGAGTACCTGAGTCTTTTCCGAGGACAGAACATCGGTCTTCTGGACGTCCTGCTGACCTTTCGCAGTTGTAGTCCGCCTGTGGAGGCCCTTCTGGAACACCTGCCCAGACTGGCTCCGCGACCCTACTCTGCGGCCTCGGTCGTCCATGACGGCGGTCTCGTCGACATTGTGTTCAACGTGGTGGACATACCACTGGGTGGGGGCAGAGCGTATCCCAGGAGAGGCCTCTGCACCGCCATGTTCGAGGACATGGCGACCGATTCGGAAATGCATTATGTAAGTGGTTTTGCAATGGGCCTGTCTAACTGTGATAGATCAATCTCTGCAGGTTTATGGGTTCGGACGGAGCAACAACACCTTCCGCCTGCCTCCCTCTCCGGATGCAAATATGATTTTTATCGGCCCCGGAACCGGGGTGGCGCCGTTCAGAGGCTTTCTCCAGCAACGAAGTCGCCAGCGGGTCGAATCGGATTCTAGTAATGCTGGAAAGATATTGCTCTTCTTCGGTTGCAGGCATGAGGAGAAAGACTTCTTGTTCAGGTAACGGATTTATTGGACATGCTGAGATAGCACCTTTCAAAAATGTATTCCACGGTAAAGGTCCGACCTGCAAGAGTTCGTCAGCGAGGGCGTTCTCACGGAGGTGATCACTTGCTTCTCCCGCGATGATCCCGACTGGGAATGCCGCTACGTGCAGCATGGCCTCCGAAAACGCCGGGAGGAGGTAGTGCGAGCAATGTTTCCGGCTGAGGGCGAAGGCTGCTACATCTACGTGTGCGGTGACGCCAAGAACATGGCCAAGCAGGTCAATGAGGTCATCATCGAGTGCGTCGCCCAGGTGCTGAACATTCCAGATAAAGAGGCAAAGGCCAAGGTGGCAAACTTGGTCGTGAACAGAAGGTATCTGCAGGATGTTTGGACCTAGAGAAAGGTCCAACAAGCATTTGAGTTGCTGACGAATTATGGTTATTGATTATTTGATTTTGCATATTTTTGTATGAATATATTACAAATAACGGGTGAGAGGATTTAATTTGGCGTAGATGTATTCCGTATGGGCAGAGTTTTGCCCTGCCTCGATTCCACTTGCAGTTTTTGGCCGCGTTTTTCGACCGTGCCTGGTCTTTTCAGTTTTCACGCAACGCACTGCAGTTTTTGACCAGGCACGGAGTTGGGAATTTTTCTAACTTTCACGCAACGCATCTGCGTCATTTAATCGTGCTGCAGGCCGGCCAGGTAGAGTAGAGGGTGAGAGCGAGAGAGAGAGTTGAGAGCTTATACGCACAGAAAAAATCACGCGCACAGTGGAATCGGGTGGTCAGTGGTCACTTCACGAATGCAGAAAGTGACCACACATGGTCGAAAAACGCGATCAAAAACTGCAAGTGGAACGCTCGATGGGTGAGTACAGTGTGGCGCTTGGGGTAGGTCGGCGGGTATGGTCGGACAGGCCAGAGGGTGGGTACGAAAAAAGTGCTACAAAGGAATTTTTTGCTTTTTATTAGTAAAAATCCAAATTTTCGGCCGCTTCGCGGCCGGGGGGGGGGGGGTAATTTTTCGGCGGCCAGGGGGGGGGGGGGGGTTCGCGGCCGGTCCCCCCCCCCCGGAGGGCCCAAGGGAATGGGGGGCCCCCTAGGGTTGGGGGTTGGCGCCGGGGGGCCGGGAATTAATTGGGTTGTGTAAGCAAGTCGGAAAAAAAAGACATGAGTGAGACATATAGGCTCCGCCTTCCGGCGAGCTTAACTATGCCTCCGCCTGGACGGCGGGCCAATAAAAACTTAAAACGAAGCTGAACTGGAAGGCAATGGTTTCTGCGTTTATCTCTTTATTTGTGCGCATAACATAACATACGATTACGTGCGCTATCTTAGTGTGGAGGACGACCACCGCCACAGGCACTACCACCGCCAGATCGCCGTTCCGTTCCCTACTAGATTCGTTCGAACAACAGCAGCCGACAGCCAACAGCCGGCCGACAACAGCAACACTGCCGGAGCGACAGCAGAGGACCGGACAGACGCAGACGCGGACGGACGGACGGACAGCCGAGAGAGACAGAATCCGCCAGTTTCTCCTATATTCCCTTTGCTGTCCGTCCAGAGTGGCGGGCGTCTTGGCCGC
>JAAUYK010110018.1_pt1 | contig 11252 bp, 10 predicted proteins | sample 7278021 | NCBI WGS metagenome assembly JAAUYK01 (sample SAMN14350223, study PRJNA611818) | marine sediment metagenome | isolation source: surface marine sediment (1.8m) | place: French Polynesia: Moorea | collected 2018-08
GGCGTTCTGGATGGCCAGCCCGCCCTGGTGGGCCAGGGCCTTCACCATGATGATCATATCCTCGGGGTATTGACGTTTCACCGGGCTGTAGAGCCGCAGCGTGCCAATGATCTCGTCCCGGGCACTGATGGGGGTGATGATCATCGAGGCGATGCCCTCGGTTGCCAGCTCATCCTTGTAGCGGACACGCTTGTCGCCGGCGGCATCTTCGATGACCAGGGTTTCGCCTCTGAGGGCGGCGGCCGATGTTTCGATGCTGGTGTGACGCCCCACGCCCAGGAAGCTTTCGCTCAAGCCGTGGCTGGCCACCAGCTTCAGACTGCCGGAGTCCTCGTCCAGGAGGCGCAGAGCGGCGCCTTTCATGCCCCGGCTTTCACTGACCTTGACGGTCAGGGTGTGGAGCACTTCTTTGATGTCGAGGGTGGAGTTGATGGCCGAGGCCAGGTCAAGAAACAAGAGGGCGTTACTCTGGATGCGCTCCAGCAGGCGGGTTTTTTCGATCGCTACCCCGCCCTGGTCGGCCAGCGCGTCCAGAAATTCGATCTCCGCTTTAGAGAATTTTCGTTTTTTGGCGGTATACAAAGAGACGACCCCGATGGTCTGGTCCCTCACGCGCACGGGCACCGTAAGGATACTGGCAATACCCTCCTTGGCTTTGGCCTCGTGGTTCTCCAGCCGGGGGTCCTGGAGGGCATCCTCGAAAGCCAGGTGGCCCTCCTTGACCAGCGCCTTGACGAGTTTCTGCGCTTTGATGGGGCTGGTATGCAGGTAGTTTTTCGAAAGGCCGCGCTGGGCTTTGGCAACAAAGAGGTCCTTGCGCTCATCGGCCAGGTAGAGGCAGGCGGCCTTGCCGTCCAAGGTGTCAATCGCGCTCTGCACCACCAGCTCGAGAAGTTCATCCTCGGTGGCGGCGGTGCCGAATGCCTGGCTGATCTTGCGAAAGGTTTGGAAGTAGTCTGTTTTTTTACTCATGGTTTTCTCCTTGTTTCCGATCCGGGCCCGGGGCGGTCCCCAGGAGCCTTACCGGCGGGGCTTTTCAGGTGGCGGCGGCCCTGGTTTGCGGCGCTTTGCGCGCCGCTCGTTTGGGTGCCTTTTTGGGGGCCGGTTTCGCGGTACGCTTGCGTTGCGCATCGCGCTCCGCCAGCCAGGCTGCAATCTTGGGGGCGAATTCGCGCTGGGTTTTACTGCTGACGTAGATGCCGATGTGGCCGGTGCGCAGGCAAATATCTTCCGTATCCTTACTGCCGACGGCCGCCGTAAGCTTGTCGCAGGCCTCGGGCGGAACGAGGTGATCATAGAGGCCGTAGATGTTGAGCAGCGGCATGGTGATCTTTTTCAAGTTAACCGCTTTGCCGCCCACCGTCAGCTTGCTCTGGATAAGCAGATTCTGCTGGTAGCAGTCGCGGATGAATTTCTCGAACACAGCGCCGGGCAGATCCGGGCTGTCGAATATCCATTTTTCCATGCGGATGAAGTTTTCCACGAACTTCTTGTTGTCCATGTTTTCAAAGAAACCGACATATTTGTCGAGCATCAGCCGCGCTGGATTGAGCAGCAGAAAACCCAGGTTCATCACGTGGGCCGGCAAGTTGCCGTGGGTCCGCACCAGGGACTCGGGATCGATATGGCGCATCCACTGGTGTAAAAGCCCCTTGTCCGTGTCGAAGTTGGTGGGCGTCACCGTCGTCACCAGATTTTTAATCTTCTCGGGATGCTGGGCGCTGTAGATAACGCTGAAGGCCCCGCCCATGCATATGCCCATGAGATGAATCTTGGGCAGGTTGTGGCGCGCGCGGATAAAATCGACCACATTGTCCATATAGCCGTTGATGTGATCGTCGAAGCCCAGAAAGCGATCCTTGCGCGTGGGGTAGCCCCAGTCAATCATGTAGACCTCGAGGCCGTTGTCCAGGAAGGTCTGAACGACACTGCGTCCGGGCTGGAGATCGAGCATGGTCTCACGGTTGATGAGCGCATAGACCACCAGCAGCGGTGTCTTGAATTTGGGTTTGCCCTCGGGGCGATAGTATTTCAGCTTGACGCGATCTTCCTGGTAGACGGTCTCATAGGGTGTCGGGGCGATTTCGGTGTCGAGATCCTTCAGCAGGACTTCGGAGCCTTTGCGTGCCTTGGCCTGGGCTTTTTCGGAAGCCTCGGCCATTTTGGAAATGATAAGGTCGACGGGAATATTGGACTGGGTCATGGCGATCCTCCCCTGGTTGCGGCGGTGTCGGGGTTTGCCTGCGGCCCTCAGGCTTTTTCCTTTTCAAGGGCACGCAGACGTCGCTTGAGGCGATGTATCTCCTGGTAGAGCGAATCGGTTTCGGACTGAGTGGGTATCGGCAGCCCGCTGAGCATATCCTCGATCACAGCGTTGCGCGCGCTCTGGAAGGCCGAGAGGCTGCTGAGCAATCTGGAAAAGGATTCCGGATATTCCGGGGTCTGGAATAGGGTCATGTAATGGCCTTCGAGGATTTTAATCCACATATCGTAATAGGCGCGACCGTCTTCGGGCAATTCTCCCTTTTCCGCCAAGGCGGCCACCTCTTCCTGCAGCACCATAAAGGACCGACCGATCGGAATCGCCATCATACGTAAAAATTCGTTCAGCGTTGCCTGATAGCGGTTGTAACCGTCGGCGGCCTCGCTGATGCGTTCCTGGTATTCGCGGACCAGACCCAGCTTGGGAATCTGGAAAAAACGGCTGAACTCCTGCTCATAGATCTCGGTCCAGGTGCGGAAGAGGTTTTCATCGATGTCGGCAAAGGTGTAGGCGTCCACGTGTTCGCCCACGCGGCCGGCCTGCTCCAGGATTTTCTGCTGCATCTCCAGAAACCCCTGAAGACTGGTCTGCGCCAGCTGGGTCAGCACCGCGGGCATGGCCCCCGCGCCCTTCAGCATAGCCTCCAATGATTCCGGGGCGGACATGGCCCCGGAGAGCGCCTGCCAGTTTTTGAGGGCCGCCTCGATTGAAGCGCGCATGCGTTTACGGGTGTCGCGGTCCTCCTGCGGCGGGTCCTCCGCAGCGGCGGACGCTGCGCGGCTCCCGCCAGGTAACCAGAGGCTCAGCATGCTGCCCCACATCGTGGTCATCGTTTCGGTCCACTGTGCATACATGTCACTCTCGTCCGCGTTCGGGGAGCGCTTCTCGGCCATATCACACCTTCCTTGCTCTACGGTCCTGTAATCGCGATGGTTAATGCTTAAACGGGGGCAGAAGTGCGCGTATCGGTCCGCAAACCGCGGGCACCTTTATTTGCGCTCGGCGTCGTCCGATACTTCTGGTGATGCCTGCAGCGCCTGCATCAGATCGTCAAAAGCCCTGCTCTGGTCGGTAACCAGATTCTGAAATCGGGTGATCAGGCCCATGTGACCCAGATCCTTGTCCTCGAGGATGGCTTCCAATTGCCGGATAAAGCGCGCCTGGTCGGCAATCTGGGCCTCCAGACGTTCCTTCTCGCGTTTGAGCTGGTCGTAGCGCTCCAGCGGTACCCAGCCCCATAAGGGCGCGTAGGCTTTGAAGGCCTTGTCGAAATCCGCTGTGGCTTTCTGCCAGGCAGTGGCACTCTCGGGGGGGGAGAAAGCCGGCAGGCCGTAGCACTTGCGAAAAAGATCGGCCAGTTCGCTGGAAGGAGAAAAGCCCTCGCTGATCCAGCGGGTCAGCTCTTCGAGCTGGCGCTGCCCGTCAGCGGCCTGCAACAGAAATTCTCCCCAGAATTTAAAAAATTGGTGATCCACGCTTGCAGACCTCCGGGCCGGGAGTGCATGTTCTCAAGCCCCGGCTTGCTTGATCCGCACCTTGGTGCTTCGAGCGGCGGGTTGCTTGTCACGTGCATGCTGTCAGCCCCACGCTGAATGGCTGTGTGCGGCAGTGGCTGGCGATTTTCGTTATGGCGCCGCTTTTTCCTGGCCGGCCTCTAAATCGAGGTGAAAACGCACCGGCCCGCGATGTTGTCCCTCGCCGAAACGGGTGTGCAGGGCACAGGCCGAAGACGGATGGGACCAGGAGGTGGCGATGGCCACGTGCCCCTTGGGAAACGGGGTCACCTCGGCCGGAACGAAATCCAAAGGCGCCAGGGCCGTTTCCTTCTCGACCAGATCGTCGTGGATGCCGTAGCAGATCAGCCAGGGGAGCTTTTTCTCCTTGAGCCGCTCAAGATTCAGCTTGCGGCCGAACATCTTAATCGGCAGCGTGCCGTCCGCGCTAATCGGTGTGCTGAAGGAGGCAAAGCTCATCTCGGTGATTGCCAGCGGCAGATCATTGCGTTCGTGGGCCAGCCAGTAGTTCAGACCGGCGGCGGTTTTACTGATGCTGCACGCATCCCCGCCCGTACGGGCAAGCATGGCCAAATCCCGGAAGTAAGCCGACAGCGGCGATTCGGTTTCGATGCTTTTGAGTTTGTAAACCCAGCCCATCAACTGGCCGTCGGCGACCCGGTTGCCGTTGGGCAGGGTCTTGGTGCCGTAGGCCAAATCATTGAAGCGTGCGGGCAGCTGCTGCAGAAACCCGGACAGTCCGCGGCTGCGGGTACCGTCCATGGGCGACACACAGGTGATAAAGGCATCAACCAGACCATCGAGCTCGCCGCTGAGTAGGCTGCACAAGCCGTTGAAGCCACCCTGGCAATAACCGTTGAGGGTGACCGCCTGGGCATGCCGCTGCCGGATGGCCTCGCAGAAGCGTCGCGTGTCGCGGACATCGTCCTCGGCGCTCATGGTCTGCAGCGGTTCGCAGGTGGCGATGTCCTTCAATATGCGAATATAGGTCGGAATTCCCTGGTTGGCAAAACAGTGGGCGTAGCTGCGGTCTTCCCCCGGCAGAAATCCCAGAATGTTAGCCCCCAGGACGTAGGGCGGTATAATCAGGATCGGCTTGCGGTCGAATTGGGTCTCCACGGCGGCCTTGGAGGGCGCAATGCGGTAGAGCTGAAAACGGTCGGATTCATCGACCAGTTCGTGGGTCCCGCGTTCGAAGTGAAATCCGAAATCATCGGCAATCCCTTCGATGGCCCGGGGGTAGCCGTGAGCGATCAGGGCCAGCAGGGCGCCTTGCTGCTGAACGATGTCCAGGAGCGGGCGCGTGTTGCCGGTGGTAAAGGCGGACGCGAGAGCGGCCGCGGCGTCGGCGAACGTCGACTGCGCATAGCGTCCGGCAGCCTCGACCGCGCCGTCCACGCCGCGCCGGAGCAGGTCGAGGTTGAACAGACCCAGATCCGCGTAAGCTTTGAAAACCTCGCTGAGACCGGCGCTGCTGGCTTTGCTCACCTCGGCTTGCTGGAAGTAATGGGTGGACAGCAGGAAGGGGATAATGAAGCTGTTCTGATAGCTGGCCATGCCGCTGGCGGCGTTGAAAGCTGCACTGACGATATCCGTTCCGGTTTGCAGGTTCTGGAGGCAATTCTCGGCGGACGGTGGCTTGGCTCTTTCAGCGGTCATGGACTTCCTCCCCGGAGTCATGAATGGTTTGTGAAACAACAGCGGCGTCAGGACGGGGGAACAATGGACCCCTCGCCCTGACGCGGGCCGGCGTAGCAGGCTTCAGACGACAGCGGGCTATTCTTTGTCGGTGAAGTAGGTCTCGACCTTTTCGTAGTTCGCATCCACCATTTGTTTGAAATCCTGGCAGCCTTGCTTATAGGAATTCATCCACTCCTGCAGGGCTTTCTTGCCTTCGTCCGGCAGCCAGGCGGCCTGTCCCAGAAAAGCATCGAGCATTTTTTCATTCTGCTCGTAAACCAGACTCATGGCCTTGAAACTGTTGTCGAAAGCCGACTTGTTGAACTGCACCATCTGTTTGGCGATCTGTTTGTGATCCATCATCCTCAGGGTCTCCTTATATTAGAAATGTGTTATGGTTTCCAGGCCAAATGGCCCAGGGTTAAAATTTGGTCCTCTGTGGATCGAACATCCCGGCCACCATATCGAATTGGGTGTTCACCACGGTTTCGAGCGCCTGGCGGCCCGATTGCCACAGTTCAGAACCAGATTCCCAGGAGCGCCGGATTTCATCGGGCATCAACCCAGCCTGCTCCAGACAGGTGCGGGCCACGCGTTCGCCCTGGGCCAGCCACAAGTCCTGGGTTTTGAGGTTGTTCTGGATGAGGGTCTTCTGGAGTTTCAGGATCTGTTTCGTCATTGCAAAATCAGTTAACGTCATGGTCTAGGGTCCCCCTTGCGAATAGCGGTAAAGTGGTTCTGCGATGCCCTTAAGTATAGTGCATCGATGGCGGGCGTCAAGCAAAAAAATTGTGCAATGCACAAAAAATTTAGAATCTTAAATAAAAAGGTTTTCAAATACCTAAAAATGCATTAAATACTATATCTAAGTATTTTACGATCATTGATTTATTTTTTTGCAAAGCAACATTTAGGATGGGGCTGCTGAGGATTAGATGATGGAAGAACCACGCATCTATAAAAAATACGCCAATCGTCGTATCTATGACACGCACGCCAGCGCCTATGTTACCCTTGAGGAACTGGCGGATGTCGTGCGGCAGGGCGGCGAAGTCAAGATCATCGATGCCAAAACCAAGGAGGATGTGACCGCCTTCATCCTGACCCAAATCGTGCTAGAGCAGGCCAAGCGCAAAAACGCCTTGTTGCCCTCCCCGGTATTGCATCTCATTATCCAGTACGGCGATAATGTTCTGCTGGAGTTCTTTGAAACCTACCTGCAGCAGATCGCCCGCAATTATATCCAGTACAAGAAAAGCGTTGACGATCAGTTCAAGCGCTGGCTGGATCTCGGCATGGATCTCTCGCCAGGCGGTCGCCGAAGCATGCCCGATGCCAACCCTTTTGCCGCCTTCTGGGGTCGGGGTACCGATGCCGGCAAGCCGGAAGATGAATAGGCCGCCAGCGACTCCCCCTGCTGCGGCCTAACTGATTGTGCAATTGCGAAATCAGTTTCCTCCGAGGCCTACCGCCCGCAAAACCAACGCGCTGTAAAAATAAGTCCCTTGTCAGACGTAAGACCACAGAAAGGGCGCTGCCTGGCACGTCAAAAAGGCAATGGCGGCGCGCAGGCCTTATGTGCGGGTAAAATACCCTCCCCCAAATAATCTTGACATCAAGATAAATACGCTTATCATTCTTGTTATGGAATCCGGCGCCCACATACGACTGATCCTCTGGAAGGCGGCCAAGGCCGTTGAAAAGGTGGACCGCAGGAGCATCGCCCGCACAGGCCTCAAGCTGACCGATTTCCAGATCATGGAAGTCCTGCTTCACAAGGGCCCGCTGCCGATCAATACGATTGCCGGGAAGGTGCTGCTCACCAGCGGCTCCATGACCGCGGCCGTCAACCGGCTGGTGCGCAAGGGACACGTGGAGCGCGTCCAGGATCCATCAGACGGACGCTGTTTCCACGTGCACCTGACCGCAAACGGCCGCCGGATCATCCAGCGGGCCTACAACGGTCACAGTCAAAACCTCGAATTGATCGCCGGCGTTCTCACGGCGGCCGAGCGCCAGGAGCTGGTAAGGCTTTTGAAAAAGCTCGGCCGGGGTGCCGAACAGATGGCATAATTTTTTTATGCATATATCTTGAAATCAAGATTTTTTGGAGGCAACCATAATGAGTATTTCACAAGACAATCTCAAGATCAGCGGGATTCACCACATCACGGCCATTGCCGCATCTCCGGTCGAAAACCTGAACTTCTACGAAACCGTCCTGGGGCTGCGGCTGGTCAAGCAGACCGTCAATTTCGACGATCCTCATACCTACCATCTCTACTACGGCGATGGAGAAGGCGGACCGGGAACGATCATCACCTTTTTCCCCTGGCAAAACCTCCCGCGCGGGCGGGCTGGGGCCGGCATGGTAACGGCCATTGCCTTTGCCATCCCGGGTGAATCAATCCCCTACTGGCAGGAGCGGCTGCGACGCCACGCGGTGGCCTTCGCGGAGACGGTTCAGTTCGGGGCACCGGCGCTGCGCTTCGACGACCCGCATGGTCTTACCCTGGAGCTGGTGGCCGTCCAGAAGCCGCCGACGGTCAGGGCCTGGCCCGAAAGCCCCATCCCGGCCGCGCATGCCATCCGGGGTTTCCATACGGCCACCGTTCTGAGTCGCGACCCGGATGCCACCCAGGCGCTGTTGACCCAGGTTATGGGCATGACGCGGGTGGGGAAGGACGGCGATCGGCATCGGTTCCGCATGCAGGCCCAGGATGCGCCTGGTCATTTTGTCGATCTCGTGGAAGACGCATCCGCACGGATCGGCCAGCAAGGCGGCGGCACCGTCCATCACATCGCCTTTCGCGTGGCCGATCTACAGGCCCAGGGGGCCTGGCGCCGGGTGCTTGGTCAAAAGGGTTTCAACCCCACCGAAGTGCGCGACCGGAATTACTTTCAATCCATTTACTTCCGTGAGCCCGGCGGCGTGCTTTTCGAGTTCGCCACCGATCCGCCGGGTTTTGGCGTGGATGAACAGCCGGACCGACTGGGCGCGACATTGAAGCTGCCGGCGCAATACGAGCCCATGCGAAGCCAGATCGAGAACCGGCTTCCGCCCCTGCGGCCGGCGGATTTCCAGCATGTATATATGCTGCCCGAAAGCGACCGGGATGACGGCAACACCATTGTGGCCCTGCATGGCACCGGTGGCGATGAGCACGACCTGGTGGATCTGGCCCGTTCGGTAAGCCCGACGGCCGCTGTGCTCAGTCCGCGGGGGAAGGTTTCCGAAAACGGGATGGCGCGCTATTTTCGGCGCCTGGCGAATGGCGTCCTGGACGAGGACGATGTGGTCCGCCGGGCCCACGAACTGGCGGATTTTATTGCCGCCGCTGCAAGCTGCTACGGCCGCGACACCCAACGGCTGACAGCGCTGGGTTACTCCAACGGGGCCAACGTGGCGGCCGCGATTTTACTTCTGCGCCCGGAGATCTTTGAAAGGGCCATCCTGCTGCGTCCCATGATGCCGCTCTCGCAGACATCGCCACCGGATTTGCACGGCACCGAAATTCTGATTTTGAAAGGCCGCCGTGACAATGTCATCCCCCCGGCCAGCACCGATCGCCTGAGCGCAACCCTCGCGGCGGCCGGTGCGCGGATCACGCTGAAATCATTGGCCACGGGACATGCCCTGACCGATGAAGATAGAGAGATCGCATCCCGCTGGATGGGGGTTGCCGCGGACACCGTCGCGCTTGCTGCCGCGGGACCCTGAAGGGCCGGACACTGATAACGTCGCCTTCGTTTGCAGCCGGCCGTTTTGGAGAAAATTAAAAGGGTTCGATGCGGCCGTACGGTTGCACCCGAAAAAAATGGTCATAGATTTCTGAGGGTATATCCGCAGGCACAATTGAATTCGAAGACGGGCAGACAGCCTGTTTCCGGCCGATGGAATTCGCCAAAACAAAGGGCGTCTGATTCCGTGTGGAAATGTCGCTGTCACCACAACAAGTTGGGCATGCTCAGACGGCGTGAGGCCGATAAGCTGACCGCAACGCTGGCTTGAAAGTAGAAGAATATCGACAACAGCGACGATCTTCTGATAGAACGGGCGGCCCATCGCATATAGTGATCGCGGTCCTTTCATTCGGGTTCGCAAAACCACACCGGATCGAGCCCTGGCGTGGATCGATAGGATGTGCTGCAAAAAGGTGTTGAAGGTCAAAACTTGGTGAAGTAAAACCGTCAAACCGCAATCGATAATTCAAACCGTAAAAGCGATCGTGCACCAGGGGAGGCTGATAATGAGAGCAATACGCAGGGGGAGACAGCGTGCAATCGAAAAGGCCGCATCGATCGACATCCGGGCGGCGCTCTTGCTGACCTGCATTCTGGCGTCAGGGCTGATCTTAGGCTGCCAGACCACCGGGTCCTCGCGCGAGGGACTTACCGTGCCCCAGGGCAACCGCATCATGATTCAGCGCGGCGGGATGCACAGCGGCACATTTGCCAGCCGGAACATGACCATCAATTACAGCTTCGAAACGAAGGGGGATAAACTGCTTGTTTCCGGGACCTGGGATATCCGCTACCGGGACATCGACAGGCTTTCCATGACCCTCTTCTACCTCGATGCGGACGGCACCGTCATCGACTACCACCCGTTCTTTGCCCGCCCCCAAAGGGCTGTCCGGGGCCGTGTCATGGACAACCGCTTCAACCGGGAGTTCGATCTCCCGGCCGACGCGAAGGCCTTCAGCATCGGCTATACCGGCCGGACCCGGCTGGGGGGGACCGAAGGCAAAGGCCGGGTCTTCAGGCACTCGCCGTTTTAGGGCTGCCGTCACCCTGGCCGAAAACCAAAACACCCAACCATGACGGCCAACCGCAGCAGTGTGCGGTTGGCCGCTATGATTGTTTGATGGCCAATCTATTCAGCAATCATGGGGGCTCTCTGAGCAGGTGCCCAAGCGAAAATCTGCCAAAGTTCGAAACAGAAACAATCGATGGCGGGACATTCGTGCTTGGCGGTTATCATAGCTGACGGCACGATCCTGGAACGAGCTCCGCTCAGTCCAATCAGGTAAACGTCTTTTTCAATTGTAGGGGGATGCGATGACGCGTTTCAAGCGTAGATTACTGATCGGCCTGGGGGTGGCCGCAGTGATCGTAACCGGTCTGGGCGTCTGGTTCTACCACTTTTATTTTCGTTCCACGGGCGCCATTACGCGGCACGCGGAAAACTTCCGCTTTCGGCGCATGACCGTGGCCCAATTGGCTGAGCAGGAGAGCTATCGTTTTTTCTTTATCACCAATCGAAATGAGATCGCGGTCGAAGGGCCCCTCCTGGAACGTTACGGGACCGGTCGCGAACCGATGCTGAAATTCGGCTTTTTCGACACCCGCATCGAGCCCTCGCTGGGTCTCGGCATGCTCATCGATCCGACCGAATGGTTTCAGAACGAAGAAATCCAGTTAAAAAAAGTGGCCACGCTGGAGCGCGACGATTTTGTCCAAAAAGTCCGCCAGGTCGTTCAAGACTCCCCCTTCCGCTCCCTTTTTGTGGTGGTGCACGGTTTCCGCGAAGCGTTCCCATCGGCCCTGCGAAAAACCGCCTTTCTGGGCCACGTCATCGATATCAACTCCCCCGTGCTTGTATTCGACTGGCCCGGCAACCAGGGCAGTTCGCTGGGGGGTTACCGGCGCGCCCGCCAGGTGGCGGAGGCCTCCGGGGAAGATCTGGCCCGCACACTGGAATTGATCATCCGGGACATCCAGCCCGAGCGCCTCTGGCTTCTGGCCAACAGCATGGGGGGCCAGGTCGTGGTCGACGCCTTCGGCCTGCTTTA
>JAAUYK010215823.1_pt1 | contig 11251 bp, 13 predicted proteins | sample 7278021 | NCBI WGS metagenome assembly JAAUYK01 (sample SAMN14350223, study PRJNA611818) | marine sediment metagenome | isolation source: surface marine sediment (1.8m) | place: French Polynesia: Moorea | collected 2018-08
GTCGGTCGGTCGGTCTGTCGGACGTCCGGTCGCGGTCGGACTCGGCTGCACTCACAGCGCAGCGTTGCATTGCGTTGCGTGCGTCGTAACTCGTACCTGCAGACGGAGGCCTACGAGCGAGACAGACAGACAGACAGACAGACGTGATACCTCAAGAGCGCGATCTCTTCAGCGGGGATGCAGCGTGACGGCGGCGGCAACGGCGATACAGTCACAGTCACAGAGCAGCTGAAAGGCAACGACGAGACCGGAACCGACGACACGGAAAGCCTCGTCCGCTGCAGCCGAGACTTGGACGCCGTGAATATCGACATGGACGGAGCCGGAGACTGTAGGATAAAGTCCGTCGGTGCCTCGAGCGACGACGGCGACCCCGGCTGGACCGAGATCCGCGTGTTCACGCTCAACTGCTGGGGCCTGCTCGGCATCTCGAAGAAGCGCAAGGAGCGGATGGCGGCCATCGGGAGCTACCTGAGCAGGGGGGAGTACGACATCGTCCTGCTGCAGGAGGTCTGGGTGGCCGAGGACTACGAGACGATCCGCGCGCTCGTCGCCGACGCCTTCCCTTTCAGCCACTTCTTCGACAACGGCATCATCGGCTCCGGCACGTGCATCTTCTCCCGGGTGCAGATCCACGACGCCACCTTCCACGAGTTCACGATGAACGGCTACCCGCACAAGATCTGGCACGGGGACTGGTTCGGCGGCAAGGGCCTCGGCGTCTGCCAGATGGTCTTCAAGGGCTTCGACGTGCACGTGTACACGTCGCACTACCACGCCGAGTACGACCGGCAGCACGACGTCTACCTCGGACACCGCGTCCTCCACGCCCTCGAGTCGGCCGAGTGGATCAGGCTGAGCTCCAGCTCGGCCGACTTCACCCTCTACGCCGGAGACTTCAACACGGAGCCGGTTGACGTCCCTTACAAGATGCTCCGTTCCGTCGCCCTGTTGTCTGACGCGTGGGTGGACGTGCACGGCCCTGACTGCGACGGCGGCGAGGATGGCAGGACGTGCGGCACCGACGCCAACTCGTTCCATGTCCCCGCCGACCGCGGTGGGAAGCGCATAGACTACATCATGCACAGAACCGGGCCCAACGTCCAGAGCAAGGTTGTCCAGTGCGAGCTGCCGCTGCCGAACAAAGTTCCGGGCAAAGAATTCAGGTAAGTTCGGGCATTGGATTTGCTCGTAATCATGAATGCGGCGATGTCATGCCGAATGAATACTTGCTTTCAGTTACTCAGACCACGAAGCTGTTGCGGCCACGATTCGTGTACGCCGCAACGTTGAGGGACCCGTGGTGAGCGGTCCCGACTTGAAACGTCAGCTCAGCCAAATGCGCCGTCCCGACTGCGTCAAAGTCGTCCGCGAGGCCATGGACATCATCCACAGGTCGCAGGCATATGTGGTCAAGGACAAAGCGCGTTACGGGCTCCTTGCAGGTATGCTGTAGGACGTTGTAAACTATACGTAATATGGCCATATCGATAAAGAACGTACTAATTTTGACACTACTGTATAACTGCGAACCCGTGCTTAATCTAATGCTGGCATTAATGATCTTCCAGGTGCTTTCTTGGCCTTCTTTTTGGCCACCTTTATTCCTCCAGCGGTGCTAGCCAGCCAGGGCACCCGATACATCATTGCCCTGGATTTCGGTCTGTTCATCCCCCGCTTCCTCGCCACCATCGCCTTCGTGTTCTTCTGCTTGATGGCCAGCGTGTTCCACAGAAAGGAGAAGAACGCGTTGGCATCCGCAGAGAAGTCGCTCCAGCTGATCCTAAACCAGGACGGACCAGAGGCCAACGCAAACTCATCTCAAGCCAGGTCTTAAACGTGATCGACTTCTTCTGTAGTGATCGAGGGTTGTTTCTCAGTATTTGTCACAGTTTTGATTGTTCTCCGTTAATCTATAACATCGTTTATGTACTAATTTAACACAATTATTGCAAGCCAAACGTGCGTAAGGTCTACAAGAGACTGCTGTCCTATTTCCAATTCTCGCATAGGCATAATATTGCGCTTTTTATGGTGATGATTGCAGATTATACCCAGATCGAGTGCTACGTGGCACAATTGCATTATGCGCGTTACAATAAAATGTCTTCCCTGATTGTATTTCCCGCGCGTGAGGCAGGCGTAGTACAGAAGCAAATACAACAACAAAACAAGCTGTTCAAGTGGCCGGGTGCGGTGCGGCGCGGCGTGTCCGTACCGTAACTAGAAATTTTTCGATCTCGCTCTAATATCGCGTTGTCTTGGATCATTGTGACTGTGTTCAACGTCGCCATGAGCGCGGCTACCGCCGCCGAGTGGGTCGCCAGCTCCTGGTCCATCACCTCGCCATTGGCGGCAACTCTGACTCTGGCCGTCGTCTCTGTGTTGGCCGTGGTGGCGCTGCAGATTCACAAACGTTACCTTCGGCCGCTCTTCCCCGTCACCGTCGAGTGCTGGTTCTGCTCCAGGAAGTGCAAGGTCGAATATGACCGGAAGGTAAGAAGATGTGAGAGTGATCAGGATTAGACAATGTTCCTATTTCCTCCTTTTTGCACTAGAACGCCTTCTTCTGCGCCTACACAGACTGCGGCCAGTACAACGGCTTCACGAAGGACGGCGACTACAACTGGCGGGATCCCGACATGTCAGCCTCTGACGGCGGAGGCGCGGCCGTTTCCAGGGAGAGCAACAACGGCCTCTGCAGAAACTGCAACCTCAACCAGGAGCTCAAGATCCGACAGATGTCCAAGTTCGTGCCGCAGAAGGCGGGCAACGAGGACGAAGAAATGGAGCGATACAAGCGCCATTTGGAGAGGGCCTACAAGCTCTGCAGAAAGTGTGAGTAAACTAATTTGTAGAATTTTCGGTACAGTCTACATAACTTACTTATTCTGTTCTTTTAGGCGAGGCATTCTTGCACCAGAAGTTGGGCGAGCAGAGTAGCTGGTTGAAACCAAAGCTGCTCACCTTCAGGCTGGAGAAGAACCGCCAGACGGACCTGAAGTCGACCATGCTAGTCAAGGAGACCGCCTTCAGACGGAACTTGAGGTCAACCGGGTCGTTCGTCGTCCGAGCTGCCGTTCTCGCCGCCGGGGTGGCGTCCTGCTACCATCGCTCCAAGCAGACCGAGACCGCCCTGGGCGCCTTATCCGCCTCCCTACTCTTTAATCTTATGGGAGGCGCGACTTTCACGCTGTGCGAGGTTCTCTCCCTGTTCACGTGGGCTGCGCTCGCCGCCCTCAGCTTGGTCACCAAGGCGGGACTGGTGGCAGCCGCGAACGACTCCGCAATTCAAGTGGGAACCGCAGCCTGTGTCCTATTCTCAGCAGCCGCCTTCGCCCTTCAAAAGTCGCCGACCTCCTCCAGACGAGTGCCACCCAAGAATCCGAGGCAGGAGCCCGCATACGACAGTAGTCCAAAGTATTTCGAAGATTCAACCGACGAGGAGATCGAACATTGCGAACAGACACTCAAAGACGACCAGCGCAACTCGTCAAACGCCTCACAAAAGACGTCAGTGCTGGACGAGCAGCTTCTGTCCTTCCCCGAGCAAGAGTTTCACCTCGGGACCGACACTGGCAGCCAGTTGGGATCAACTGCAAACCCTTTCTTTGCGGGCCGGGGCAGTTTCTGCAGCAAAACGCCGTCCGTCGCCAGCTTCTCCTCCTTCTCCGCCCTGAGGCCGCCATCAGTATTGCAGGAGCCGTTGAGGCCTCGGAGCAGGACGGATGAGGGAAGCGACAACAGCCGGTGCGACATCTCCACCCTCAGCCTGACCGATGGGTCCTCGGGGGCGTCGGGTCACGCTCGCCCGGCCAGCGTCCTGGGCAGCGTTCTGGGCAGCAAGCGCGCCAACGGCAGCTTCTCTACGAGGACCTACAACGCAGTCAACGTCAGCGGGATCAATTTCGGCGACGCGCCGCCCGCAAGAAGGCGTCGCGGTCCGGTTTTGAAGCCGGCCAAGCCGCTCAAGAACTGGGTCGCCGGCGGCTACTGGCAGGCAGCCCCGAACTCCAGCGCGGCGGAAGCGGTCGCCGCGGCCGAGCGGGAGGAGCAGTTGTCGCAGTCGTCCAGCCAGACGTCCGGCTTCATCTCCTACTCGCGATGCCAGAACGCCATCTTTGGCCCCGCCACGGCTCGGCCGCCGTCGATGCTTGGTGGGCCGCAGTTCCTGCAGCACAGCAGCCGGAGCTGCAGCAGGGCCGGGTCGAGGTCGTCGTCGGACTCTAGTCTGGAACGGCTCACGCAGGGCGCGTTCGACAGCCTTAAGCCGCGAGCAGAGAGCTCCCCGATCGACGGACAGCAGAAGAAGAAGAAAGGGTCGTCTCTGCTCGAGAAAAGGATCGTCCTCGACTGTTCTGTCTCGTCGGTCCTACTCGTGGTGTCAATCGTGGCCAACTTCGCCTTGTGCGCATATTTTCTCTTAACCGCTTAACGCTCTTGGATTGAGCGTACTTCGCTAGTCCCCCATAGCGCATAATAACCCATGAAAACATGCTACATCATAATTCATTCCTGCATACAAGTACCATGTTCCCTAAATGCCCGTGTCCAATGCTGCCAGCATTAAAAACCTGTTGTTCCCCACATTTATAGCATAGATTCCGTGTTCCCATGTCGACGTTGATGTATAAGACGACGAATAAATCGTGGAATAGTTTTAACACCTACAGTAGTATACCACCTTATGGAAACGCAAACGCCTTTATTCACCGGTAATCAATCCTCATTCTCTAATGAGACTCATGGAAAGTAAACTTGTATCTAGCAACATGTATACGTTGAAGCTGTTAATGATGATCTTCTCAAAAAGCGCCCACGCGCAGATGCGAACAATATAGGACGTACTTCTTGACGTTTATAAAACATGTTATACACGTTTAACATGTTATAAAGACTTGCATTTCACATACTCAGGCTCACTCACAAGGTTAAGTACGGGAGACATGCATTTACAGAGCTGCACAGTTTTGCAATATTCACCAGTATACTTTCATCGCTTGAACTCACCGGTTCGTATTATATGTTACTATACTGTATAAATAGTTCTGTATAGGGACTAGCTCTGCTCAAAGTTACGTGCTACATACGTATAATACGTAGTTTAAGGATTAGTTAAAACTCTCGTAAAAGGACTTCATACAATCAGTTAGTGCATAGGAAGACATCTTCAGCTCTATTGCTGCAAAACTTCGAGTACGTACGTGTGGGAACCGAGTACTGTGTGTTTAGTAATTAAATCATGCACTGTCTAAATTCTGCATATTTTGGGAGAGAAGGGAAAGATGAAGACGATTGTTATCTACTGATAATCACGATAACGATGAAAAAGTGAGTAAGTTCATTTTCTTTTGGTGCGGATTATTTTCTTCTTGTGCTTGTGCCTCTTCATCGGCTTTGCACTCATTCGTTCGTCTATCCTCGATGGGCTCATCTCGACATATCTGTAAAAGATAGGGCAGTTCCAGTTTAGTGGCGCAAATGACGACACAAGTATAAGCCACAAGCTTGACCACAATTAATTGTGATAGGAAAAGTGCGGAATTCATTTTGCGGCAAAGGCATTCTAAAGTCAGTGAGCAAGTTGCAAAGTGTGCCCAAAGCTAGGGGCCCAACAATGCTTTCGACTAGCCAAGCATTTTTCTTGGCTTTACTAACGCTAACAGCCGTCATACCCGACGCACGATCGAGCGTGTCAGACACGTTCGATGCCATTGTCGAGACCGCCGACGTGAACGAGGGCAAAACGTTGGAGATGTGGTGCGGCGCCAAAGAGAGCAACGAAGAGGCCGTGATCTGCACGTGGCGTTCACCGGATGGCCGCAGCTTCTTCGTCGCCGGGGGAACAGGTAACCGTCATTTCGGCTGGGCAAAGTGTTCTTAAGTTGTCTAAAAATTACGGTTCTGCTGTAGTTTACGAGCCCGCGACCGGTCAGATAGTCTCCGGCATGAACTCTTTCGGACGGCAGCAGGGCAGCTGCGACCTCTTCGTGCAACAGGTGAACGCCTCTCAGATGGGGACCTGGTCCTGCAGGATGTCCCAGCAAGGCGGTGGCGGTGTCTTTCACGAGGCCTTCTTGAGCGCGTTGCCGGCAGGAGAGCGGGTCAAAGAGGGACTGAGGCTGCCCAACTCGTGGAAGCCCGACAACTACGACATTCGCATCGTGACCAACTTTGAGCCGGAATTCACCTTCGACGGAAAGGTGACCGCCACACTAAAGTCCAACGTTGCCGCCGACAAGATCGTACTCCACGCCAAAGCCATGACGATCTACGAGGATAGCATTACGGTTAGGGACGAGAATGGGGAGAGAATTCGCATCTCGGGATTCGGATACGACGACGCGAGGAATTTTGTCATCCTCTACCTGGATAGCTCCGTCTCAGCGGAGGCCACGGTCACCGTCGACATAGACTACCAGGGCATCCTGAACGATGAGCTGGCCGGATACTACCGCAGCTCCTATGCAAGGAAGGACGGCACAACGGGCTACCTGGGAATTACCCAGTTTGAGGCGACCGATGCGAGGAAGGCCTTTCCCTGTCTGGACGAGCCGGCCATGAAGGCTGTTTTCAAGTTATCTTTGGGCCGACCGCAGACCTACTGGTCGGCCAGCAACATGCCGATTCGCAAAGCTGGACTGCCCCTCAACCCGCCGAGACAGGGCTACGTCATGGTACGCGCTAATAGAGGATCTTACAGACGAAAAAATAATTGCACTTGGTACATATGTAGGACGAGTTTGCTCCTTCCCGGAAGATGTCCACGTACCTGGTGGCCTTCATGGTGTCCGACTTTACCTTCCGCGCAAGCTACACCGACGATAGACGCGAATTTAGGATTTGGGCCAGAGACAGTCTTTACGATCAGACGGCGTTTGCTGCGGAAATTGGGCCCAAGGTCCTCGATTACTACGAAGAGTATTTCGGCGTTCCGTTCCCCTTGCCGAAGCAGGACATGGCGGCCATACCGGATTTTAATGCCGGAGCTATGGAAAACTGGGGATTGGTAAAAAAAACTTTAATTGTACTATACATACAGGCCAATAAATGGTATTTTTATCGGCATTTTCCGTCTACGTATAGGTTACATACCGCGAGGCGGACATACTTTATGAAGATGGCGTTTCGTCGCTGGAGAACCGGAACCGGATCGCCGAAGTGGTCTCTCACGAGTTAGCTCACCAATGGTTCGGAAACTTGGTAAACCCCGCCAAAGCTTCCGTGTTTCCCCCTTTCCTAACTACCCAGAAATGTACGTACGGATTACTAGGTAACCATGGAGTGGTGGTCTGACCTGTGGCTTAACGAGGGTTTCGCCACCTACGTCGAGTTCATCGGCCAGAAGGTCTCCGACCCCGAGTCCGGTCCAATGGACCGCTTCGTGCTCGCCTGCAACCAGTACGCGTTCGGCCTGGACGCCACCGCGGCCTCGCACCCCATCAGCGTGGAGGTCGTCGACCCCCTCGACATTGGCCTGCTCTTCGACGCCATCTCCTACCAGAAGGGCGGCTCCATCATAAGGATGCTAGAGTACATCATCACCACCGACACGTTCAACAGGGGCGTCCACAACTACCTCGTGGAGTACAGCTACGGAAACGCCGTTCAAGACGACCTCTGGGAGAAGCTGACGGAGGTCGCCAGGGAGGACGACACGCTGCCGGCCGGCCTGACGGTCAAATCTATCATGGACAGTTGGACAAAGCAGATGGGATATCCGGTGGTCACCGTGAGGCGCGGAGACGGTGAGTCAAGTTATCGCGTTACGTCACCAATCGAGTTTGCGAAGGGTCATATTTTATGCTTCACTCGATCATTTGCAGATCCGGGTACTGTGGTCGTCAGCCAGGAGCGATTCGTAATCGGTCTGAATCAAAGCGATGATGCATCATCGCCCTACCGCTGGTGGGTGCCGCTCACCTACACCAGGGTCCCCGGCGGCGACTTTTTGGATGCCAACAGTCGCGGCTTCCTCCGCCCCGATGAAGACGAGCTCGAAGTCGCGGTTGAGGGCGACGGCGCCGTCATCTTCAACATCCTGGAGACGGGCTACTACCGCGTCAACTACGACCAGGAGAACTGGGAGGCACTGGCTGAGGCCATCGGGAAAGACGTGAACGCGGTGCACAAGATCAACCGCGCGCAGATCCTCGATGACGCCCTCAATCTGGCCAAAGGCAATCTGCTCAACTACGAGACCGCGCTCGATATGACCACCTACCTGGATAAGGAGGACGACTACTTGCCGTGGAGTGCGGCGACCACCGCCCTGGCATACGTCAGACTTATGTTGCAGGGCAACGACACTCAGAACGGCCAGCTGGAGGTTAGAGTACCCGAACTAAATACGGAGGGAAGCTTAAATACTTCATTCGAAATCTGTATTCCAGGCCTACATTGGCTCCCGCATGGTGCACATTTACGACGCTCTCGACGGTCAGGACAGCGCGACCGACTCCTACTTTGACTCTCTGTTGCGCGCCTTGTCCGCCGACTACATGTGCGGCTTCGGGTACTCCCCTTGCGTTGGCAAGGCGACGGGCCAGTTTCGCCAGTGGATGCAGTCAGAGAAGCCGGACGTCGCGGGGAGCAATCCCATCGGCGAGACTGTCAGACTGACCTACTATTGCACTGCCATTTCGGAGGGAGAAGACGAGGTACGGACGTAGTAATGACTAATGAGTAACAGACGCCATCTTAAAGTTGAATCTGGTTGAAACAGGAGTGGAACTTCCTCTCAGAGCGCTATCTGAACACGGAGAACAGCATCGAGCGGCGCAACATCATGTCCGCGCTCGGCTGCTCCGGCGACAGAGACACCCTAAGCAAGTACCTCATGACCGTCGTGGCCGAGGACTCTCCCGTGAGGAAGCAGGACGGCGTCTACGTGGTCAACGGGGTGGTCGGCGGGAGCGCCCTCGGCGTCGAGGTGGCTTGGGATTGGCTCACAGACAACTGGGACTTGATTCGCCAAGTGCAGGTGAGACCTGTGCTTAATTAAACAATGTCTAGCTAGAACTTCTTTGCTCCACAGGATGTCGGGTTGCAGTCCCCAGTGCCGGATATGGTCACCTCCATCACCAGCTCATTCAACAGCGAGGAGGAACTATCCGAACTGAAGGATTTCGTCTCCTTGAACTCGGACAATTTGGGCAGCTCCGAGCAGGCGTTCCAGGCTGCCATCGAGTCGACCGAGTTCAACATGGCCTGGATGACGAAGCACGCCGACACCATCGCCAAGTGGTTGCAACGGCAGCAGCAACAGTCGTAATTACTACACCAATCGAGTCGAGTCCGAGTGTGCGCCGCGGCTAATTACCTCAATTACTCCATCCATCCAGACGTCGTTGGGCAAATCTACGTTTAGTGGCTGAAACACGGAATGGAGATGGACAAATTAGTTTTTGCGCCGCTTTTTCGGAAGCAGAGTGCGTACGTACCTTGCTTGCACAGATAATTGCCGTTCGTTTCGGCCATATGTTCGAATGTCCATCCTCTCGATCGATCTCGTACTCTCACATCACTGGCAGTTGACACTGGTCGTTGAACGTACGTCCGCCGCCGCTGCCGCCGCGATTATGGCACAACGCGGGGCATGCAGGCAGACGGACGACGAAGCGTTGCGCGCATTTTTACGCCGGACGTAAGCGTAGTAGTACGTCCGGCCGCGCGAACGAAAATGCACAAATTCAAGTAACCATAGCGAAGTCAGATAATCCCGCACTCCGTAGCACGTACATCTTCCTCGGACACTCCTTCCACACAGACTGAGTGAGGTTCTGTCATACACACGCGTATAAGGTGACTAACTGTGGAGATTCATCCGCCTAACGTTCCTTGAACTATGACGTGATTCACTTAAAAGTCCCCTGCTAGCTGTCGACGGACGCCAAACAGAGGGACGTGCATTCGATCGCTCTCAACTCACTCACTTATGCACGCACGCGCTCTGCTCGAACACTTCGCGCTAAAATGGTGCCTAAAACAGGTTATGATGTCTTGAGTGGTCTCAAACGGAGCGTCCTCATCCCACGCCGCACCTCCGGTGGAGGACTGTGTCCCTAACACGGACGGACTCCATGCTGCCTCCTCACTCCATTGGTCTTTCTAGCTCGGCGCCCACTCCTCCACTGAGGGATCGAGCGAGCGAGCTGGGGCGAAACCCTCTCCTGGGGTAAATAACCTCGCTCGGTGCAGTTCTTTTTTAGTGCGGCACTTTACTACCACCATGCAGCTAGCTTCCCCTCCTCGCGGCCACTGCTCTCCTCTCTTCCGTTATACACTGGAGAGAGACGATCGAGGAGGAGGAGGTCATTGCCCTCTCTCTCCGAGTTCATCGGCTCTCGTCCGCGTTCGTTCGTTCGTTCGCTCGCTCGCTCGCTCGTCCGCCGCGCCATGCCGGCTTGCCATGCCTAACCTAACAAGAAGCTGGCTGCCTGCTTTCAGGCCTCACTAAACTGAACCTACTGCAGTACGTATAGTACTATTGATACTAAAAGGCTCTATGTACAATTAAGCTCGGAAAGCTAGGTCTCCGAAATGTTTCGCTCTTCTAAAACATGATACGTACATAAAGGTGCAAAATATCTAGGCGTTTCCCCTTAGGCAGGCCTGCGGCTTCGTTCCTGTCGGGCGTGCGAGCTCAATCGAACGGACGGACGCAGCGGGCGTGGTGAACGTGGCTCGGACAGAACGTAACGTACGTAACTTAGAGAGAGAGGAAGCTAGGGAGGAGGCAAGTCGAGGCGAGGGAAGGAAACGAGGCTGTCTGTCACACAACCTTGCAACAGGGGCGTCCGCGTCCGCTCCTCCGTGTTCATAGTACGTGATATAACGCGAAACGGCAGGGATCGAGGGTCATTTTTGCACGCGAAAAATAATCGCTCGCTCGCACGACCAACCTTGCACTTTTACGAAATTGCGCTCCTAGCAGTCAACGTGACTTTAGCAATAAAACGGAATGAAACGAGCGATCCCTGCCGGCTGGCCAGCGCCGTGCTATGGCTCGCCCATGCCCATCGAAAGGTCTTTGAACCTTGGTGTAGCACAGCTATATAAGTAGTAGTAGTGGTGCAGTGCAGAGAGAAAGCCGGTTGGATTGGTGACGCGACACGACGCGACGCGACGCGACGGCATGAAAAACAAGAGAAGAATTTTCTCAATGCCCTGCAGCGAGTAACATGCATTCAAATTGCTTTGACAAAGAGTTCAGGGGTATAAACAGCCTACAAGTGGAGTAAAGTGCAAA
>JAAUYK010103281.1_pt1 | contig 11250 bp, 6 predicted proteins | sample 7278021 | NCBI WGS metagenome assembly JAAUYK01 (sample SAMN14350223, study PRJNA611818) | marine sediment metagenome | isolation source: surface marine sediment (1.8m) | place: French Polynesia: Moorea | collected 2018-08
CGGCTGCCTTCCGGGGTGTAGCGGACCTTCATCTCGGTGCAGGTGCGGACCAGCGCCGAGGGGCGCAGGACCGGGCCGTCGTCCGCGTACTCCAGGTCGGGACGGCGCCGCAGGATCTCCGAGAAGACGACCCGCATCTCCATCCGGGCCAGGTTGGCGCCCAGGCAGAAGTGGCTGCCGATCCCGAAGCCGAGATGCGTGGCGCCCCGATCGATCTTGAAACGGATAGGAGGAAGAAGGCCCCTGCACGAAGCCCGGTGACTCGATGTATGCCAAGCAGGGATCTGTGGGGTTCGGGCCCCGCAGCGTGCAGCAGCCTCGATTCCGCTTCCCCGCCACCTCCGCGACCCCGGCTACTGGCGTGGTGGCCGGCACTTTCGTCGACCTCTCGGAGGGGCCGATCCGGCGGATCACCCGGGAGCGGTCTTCGGCGTGGTCCGCGCGACCCATCGCACGGGCAGATGACGGCGGGTGATCTTCGGCGCAGCGGGTGCACGTAACCGATCGTTCCGCGTGGCCGCGTCTTCGCCGTGCGACACTGGTACGGTGCTACATCCGCGTCATACCGGCGGCTCGCCGCCAATTCGCTTGACGCTCCGAGCGCCCCTCCTTAGTGTGGCCCGTGGGGCGGAAGCCGCTGGTCGCAGCACACCCGAGAGGGGTCGGGAACGTGATCGACGTGGTCCTCGCCGCCGCCTTGTTGTTGGCGGTTTCAGCATCGTTCTTCGTCTCCGCGTCGGCGGGTCTCGGCGGTTCGTTGGTGCTCGTACCGACGCTCGCGCTCGTGCTCGGCACCAAGGAGGGAGTCGCGCTCGCGGCGTTGTTGCTCGCGTGCAACAACGTCGTCAAGGTCGCCGCGTATCGGCAGACGCTCCCGATCCGGAGCAGCGCGATCATGGTGCTCGGCATCGGCGCGGGCGCGATCTTCGGAGCGCGACTGCTCGTCGCCGCTCCCGAGGCGCTCGTCACGATCGCCGTGATCCTGTCGTTCGGCATCGCGCTCGTCGCTCAGCGACGCGACATGCCGATGCGCGACACCGCGCTGGCGCCCGGGCTCGCGTTCTCCTCCGGAGCCACGTCCGGCTTCTCGGGCACGTCGGGGCCGCTCAAGGGCGTCGCAATCCGGAGCCTCAAGCTCGACCGCCTGCACATGGTGGGAGCGGCCTCGCTCGCCAGCCTGGTCGGTGACGCCGCCAAGACGGCAGTGTTCGCCGAAGCTCAACTCCTCACGGCGCGCTCTTGGCAGACCGTCGGCGTCGCCGTACCGCTCATGTTCCTGGCCACCTTCGCCGGGCGCCACTTCACCAACCTGATCGGCGAGCGCGGCTACGACCGCCTCTTCTGGGGGGTCATGGGCGGCTACACCCTCCGCCTCCTGTTCGAGATCTGAACGACGCAAGCACCGAGACACGACCACGACCACACCAAGGAGAAGCCCATGGCGACCAAGCGAAGCGGACGGCCCGACGACGAAGAGCTCGAGGCTGCCTCCGAGCCCCAGGGCGGACCGGCCAACCGGTTGCGCGCCATGATCGACGAGCGGCTCGCGACACCGCACGAGAAGTCCGAGGACGACGAAGCGGGTGAGGCGCCTGCAGCTCCTGCGCGCGGGCCATCACTCGCCCCCGAGGAGGAGGAGGAGGAGGAGGTCGAGGAAGAAGGCAAGGAACCGCCGGTCCCGCCACTGCCCCCGACCTTCCGCAAGGATCGGATTGCGGAGTACCGAGCGCGCCAGCAGGCGAAGGTCGACGACGAGGGCCGCGGTGTCAGGCCGCTCGCCCCCGCACCGCCGCCGGCGAACAACTGGATCCCGATCGGCCCATCGGTCGTGCTGAAGGGCCAGGTGTCGAACCAGGCCAACGTGTCGGGTCGCGTCGGCGGCATCGCCGTCGCGCCGGGCGGGAGCCGCGTGTACCTCGCCGCGGCCAACGGTGGGGTCTGGCGATCGGAGGACGGCGGCACGAGCTGGGTCGACACGATGCAGGCCTGGGACCTCGATCCGACCACCAACTCGTCCGACTCGCTCGCGTGCGGCGCGATCGCCATCGACGAATCCAACACCGACCGCGTGTACGTGGGAAGCGGCGAGGGCGACTCCGACTGGTCGGGGGGTGGCGCCATCTCGGGCGTCGGTCCGATCGTGTCGGACGACGCGGGTGTGAGCTGGGCGACCGAACCGTCCAGCCCGTCACTCGCCGGCCGGTCCTTCTACGCGATGGTGGTCGATCCGGACGACCCGGGCGTGGTCGTCGCGGCCACGACGCTCGGGATCTACCGGCGCGAGCCGGACGGCGCGGGCGGCTTCATCTGGAACCGGACGCGCACCGGGAGGGCCTTCTCGGTGGTCGTCGCCACGAACGGGACGACGAAGCGGTTCTTTGCCGCAACGGGCAACAGTGTGTTCAGCTCGCCGGACGGGTCGACCTGGACCGCGATCACCACCGGGTTCCCGACAACGAACGTCGGCCGCGTCGCGGTGGCCGTCCAGCCGTCGAACCCCGACAACGTCTACGCCCTCCTCGCTCGTTCCGACAACTGGAAGATCCGGGGTGTGTGGCGCCTCGACGGCGCCACCGGCGCCTCGCCCACGTGGCGGCAGGTGACCGGCGCCCCTGCCGATCTGTTCGGCACCGGCGCCGTCGGCCAGGGTTGGTGGGACATCGCCATCGCCGTCGACCCGTCGGACCTGTCGCGGATCTACCTCGCCGGGTCGACCCGGGCGAGCGGCGCCGCCGGAGCCGACACGTGGTCGTCCGCGCTCTACCGGTCCGCGGTCACGAGCTCGGGAAGCGGGGCGAGCCTCACCTACTCGATGGCGAACACCGCGATCGGGGCGGACATCCACGCCGACCTCCACAAGCTGGCGATCACGCCAGGTGACAGCGACAACCTGTGGGTCGGGAGCGATGGCGGGCTGTTCGTCAGCGACGACGCCTCGACCGGTGCGTCGTTCGAAGAGCGGAACGTCGGGTTGAACACGATCACCTGCGAGCACCTCAGCTTGCACCCGAGCGAGGGCGCCGTCGCGCTCGTCGGCGGCCAGGACCACGGCACCATGCGCTACACGGGCGAGGAGTCCTGGCTCCACATGGCGCCCGGCGACGGCGGCTACTCCGTCATCAACTGGGCCGACCCCTACCGGATGATCGTCACCTACCCCAGCACGGTCGTCCGCCGCTTCACCGACGGCGGCACCCGCTACAACTACACCCACGTCAGCCTGTCAGGCACCGGCGACAATGTCCTCTTCTACCCGCCGATGGTCGGCACCCCGGAGAACGCGGGCTCGCCGGCCGAGGCCGAGCGGGTGGCGATCGCCACCAACCGGCCGTGGATCAGTGACACGTTCGGTGGCGGGTGGACGTCGATCCCGGCCGGCACGACCGCGGACCGGCTCGGCAGCGGGAACGGCTTCCGGATTCGGTCGATGGTGTTCGCTTCCCACACCCGGCTCTTCGTCGGGACGATGAACGGCCGTGTCTACCGCTACGACGACGGTTCGGGCGGCACCTGGACCCGCACCCGCATCGACGACGACGGGGGCCTGCCCTCGACGTTCGCGGTGCCGGTGACCGACATCGCCGTCGACCCGACCGACACGACGGGCAGCTCGATCTACATCACGTTCGGCGGCGCGCTCGGCGACGCCCGGCGGGTGTGGCACTACGACGGGACGAATTGGACGAACGCCAGCGGATCGGGTGCGACGGGGCTGCTCGACGTCCAGTTCGGTGCCGTCATCTGCGACCCGGACAACGCCGGTCATCTCTACGCCGGCGCCGACATCGGCATCTGGCGCAGCACCGACTCGGGCGCCACGTGGAGCGTCTTCTCCGACGGGTTCCCCGACGTGTTCGTCATGGACATGAAGAGCGTGCTGTTGAGCAACGGGGTCCGGCTGCTGCGGGCATCGACGCATGGTCGCGGGGTGTACGAACGCACCCTCGACTCGGTCCCGAAGCAGGGCGTGGAGCTCTACGTGCGCGACACCCAGCTGGACGAGGGCCGCTACACGGCGATCAACGGGCTCGACGACCCGGCGAACCACGGGCAGACCGTCCGGCATTGGCGCGGACCCGACATCAGGGTCGACACTCCCGATGCCTCGGGCAACTACCAGTTCCCGCCCGGTACCGACATCACCTTCGCCGACTTCGTCGGTACGCTCACGGACGACTCGGGCAGTGTGGCGACGCACGCGAGCTCGACGATCGTCAGCCGGGTGTACGTCCAGGTGCACAATCGTGGCGTCGTCCCCGCCGACAGCGTCCGGGTGATGTGCCTGCTGGCGAACGCTTCGGCGGGGCTGCCCAGCCTGCCGGCCGGCTACGAAGCCTTGGTGCAGGCCGGCACGCCGATCAGCACCGCCGACTGGGTCACGCTCGGCATCGTCGACCTCGACGGTGTCGCGATGGGTGCACCGAAGATCGCCGCGTTCGATCTGCCCTCGAGCCTGCTCCCGCCGCCGGCGTCGCTCGCCGGCAACGCCCATCACTGCGTGCTGGCCCTGGTCCATCACGCCGACGATCCCTACACCTCGACCGAGACCCACACCGACAACAACTCGAAGCAGGAACGCAAGGCGGCGCACAAGAACCTGCACGTGGTGGAGTTCACGGGGACCGTCCCGACCGCACCGACGGTGATCCCGGTCCGCTTCCACTGTGTCGACCGCGAGCCGGCGACGATGCGGCTCGAGATCGGCGGCTATCCGGGTCGCGTGCGCGTCTACCTGCCCCGTATCGGCGACCCGCGCTCGCTCCGGCGACAGGCCCGGGGCTTCGAGGTGGGCGAGGACTTCGACGACTACCGCACCTGGGCCGAATACCAGTTCGGTCTCATCCACCGCAGCCTGCGCAGTCGGCAGTCGTGGAATCGGCAGTGGTCGAAGGACCGGCTCGAGAACATCGAGCGGGTGCTGGCCAACGAGGTCATGCTCGTCGCAGCGAAGGAGGTCGCCGAGCTGCGAGGCATCGAGTGCGAAGGCGGCGTCGTCGAGTTCCACCTGCTCGTCGACCCCCCGAAGCGCGCGAAGGCCGGCCAGAGCTACCCGATCGAGATCGTCCAGCTCGATGCCGAGGGCGAGCGCGAGGTCGGCGGCCTCTCGGCTCGGGTCGACATCATCGACGAGCCCCGGCGCCTCCACTACGAGCTGCTCGTCAAGAGCTCGTTCTATCGCCGCTTCCGGCAGTACCTGCTGACCGTGCGACTCGTCGACGGCGACGGGCACCCGGTCGACCCGGAGCGAGCGCGCCTCACCGTCGGCGGCCGGGGTCGGACTGAGTACCCCGAGCTCCGCTACCACCGCGGTTGGCGAGCGCACTACGCCCTGCTCGACGTTCGCAAGGGCACGACCGTGACGGTGACCGCGTCGATCGACGGCCAGGTCGTGGCGACGAAGCGGCACCAGATATGACCGGCACGGGAAACGATCGCGGGCCAACCCCGGAGGAGGGGTGAGAGGTGAAGCTCAAGCTACCGTACATGATCCAGGACCAGTACACGGCGATGGCCAAGGGGCTCGATCCGATCCAGCGGTTCATCTGGGACTCGGAGAAGTACGAGCCGGAAGTCTTCCTCGACGGACCGGTGTGTTCGAGAGTCGCGGTGCTCGACTTCGACGAGACGAGCGGCGCCCTGCCCGATCCGATCCCGCTCGACCGGAGCGGGAAGATCTTCAACTACGACGTGCTCGAATCGCCGGACGACCGCCGGTTCCAGGCGGTGAGCGCGCTCGCCACGGTGCTGCGGACCCTGCATCTGTACGAGTCACCGGACGTGTTGGGACGCCGGATCGAGTGGGCGTTCGATGGCCCGCAGCTCCTCGTGGTGCCGCGGGCGGGGACCTGGAAGAACGCGTACTACGAGCGCGAGTCGCACAGCCTCCAGTTCTTTTCGTTCCGGGGTGAAGGTCCGGTCCCGATCGTGCACACCTCGTTGTCGCACGACATCGTGTCGCACGAGACCGGGCACGCGATCCTCGACGCAATCGCGCCGCACCTCTACGACTGCGTCACACCGCAGTCGCTGGCCCTGCACGAAGCGATCGGCGACCTCACTGCACTGTTCGGCTCGATCGACATCCGCTCGTTGCGTGAGCAGCTGCTCGAGCAGACCGGCGGTGACATCCGAGGGCGCAACGCCTACACGGGCGTGGCCGAGGAGTTCGGGATGTACACCGGCCGCGGCGGCGCGCTGCGGAGCCTCTGGAACGACAAGACGCTCGATGGGGCGGAAGACCCCAACGACTTCCACGACCTCAGCCAGGTGCTGACCGGAGCCATCTACCGCATGCTCGTCGAGTACTACGAGCTGAAGTGGGACGAGCTCTCCGGTGACGGCGGTCGGGAGCTGTCGAAGTCGGGCGCGGCGCTCTTCCGCGCCAGTCAGGCCATGGAGCGGTTCTCGCTGCGCGGCCTCGACTACCTGCCGCCGGGGGAGATCTCGTTCGCCGACTACGGCCGAGCGGTGATCGCCGCCGACGCGGTCTCCAACCCCGCCAGCCCATGGTTCCGGGCCCGGTTCGCCGGGATCCTCGGTGAGCGCGTCGGCGTCGCCCCCGATGCGCTCCGCTTCGACGCCCCGGACCCCGAGGCGTTCGGCGGGCCGGTCGACCGGACCTCGCTGGTGACGAGCGACTGGCACGCCTACCAGCTCGTCGACGAGCACCGCGGCGCGTTCCACGTGCCGGCGGACGTCCCGTACCGAGTCGAGCCGCGGCTCGACGTCACCAAGACCACGTACAGGGCGGATGGCGCGGAGGCGACGTACGGGGAGACGATCATGAAGGTCTCGTGGGAGGAGCTCGAAGACGGCCGCCGCCGGCGCTGGGTGCGGTTCGGGACCACGATGGTCTTCGGCGAGGACGGCAGGCCGTGTGCGGTCGTGACGTCGAACCCGGCGGTGACGGGGGAGTCGCACTCCGCCGACCGCGAGCGGTTCGTCGAGCTGCTGCTCGACGAGGAGCTCGTCGCCGCCGACGACCCCACGGCGCAGATCACGTCGATGGTCGATCGTGGCGGGCTGCGGCTCTCGGGCACCGGCCATTGCCTGCACGCGGCGCGCGCCGCCGGTGCGCCGGTCGGCGACTCGGAGGATCGATGATGGACGAGGACGCGATCCGCATCCGTCTGTACGACGTGCGATTCGGTGACGCGATCCTGGTGTCGATCCCCGACTCCGACGAGCAGGGACAGCCGCTCGTCCGGCACGTGCTCATCGACGTCGGCAACGTGCTCACCGGGGAGGGCGGTGACGACGACGTGTTCGGCCCCGTCCTCGCGGACGTCGCGTCGCTGGTCGGTGACCGCGGTGTCGATCTCTACGTCATGACCCACGAACACCTCGATCATGTCCAGGGACTGCTCGCGGGGGCGAAGGGGGACCCGCCGATCACCATCCCGATCGACACGGTGTGGATGACCGCATCGGCCGACCCCGACTACTACGACACTCACCCGAACGCCAAGAGGAAGCTCGACGAGTCCGACGCGGTCTACGCAGCCATCGAGCGGCATCTCGCCGCAGCTCCAGGAGCGGCCGGCGTCCGGCTGCGCACCCTGCTCGAGAACAACAACCCGCGCCGGACCCGGGACTGCGTCGACCACCTCCGCACCCAGCTGACGACCGACGACAGGGTGCATTTCATCCATCGTGAGTTCGCGACCGCCGGCAAGCACCCGTTCCGCGTCGCCGAGTTCTCGATCCTCGCCCCGGAGGAGGACACGAGCGACTACTACGGTCGCTTCAAGCCGATGGCCTTCGGTGCCGGCGCGGGCCTATCGGTCGGCGCCGATGCGTCGGTCGTCCCGCCCAGCGGGGTCGACACGACGGCCTTCTACAACCTCGTCGACCTGCGGTCGAGAGGCGCGATGGCCAACGCGTTGGCGATCGACAAGGCGAAGAACAACACGAGCGTCGTGTTCAAGATCGGGTGGCGGGGACGGCTCCTGCTCTTCACCGGTGACGCCGAGGTGCGGAGCTGGAAGACCATGGCGAGAGAATGCGATCTCCAACCGGTCGACTTCCTCAAGGTGAGCCACCACGGCAGCCACAACGGGACACCGGACGAGTCGATCCTCGATCTCATCCTGCCGGCGGATCGGCCCCCTGACGAGCGGCCGGCGGCGGCGGTGTCGACCTGTCTCGACACGTACAACGACGTGCCGCACAGCCCGACGCTCGCCGAGCTCGGCCGTCGCTGCTCCAGCGTCGTGTCGACCATCGACGGGCCGCTGTTCCAGGACATCTTCGTCGAAGCCGGCGACTGAACGTCCGCGACGTCCGAGCTGCGCGGTGATGGTGCAGGGCTGTGTCGAGACCGGTCGACCACCTCTCTCCGGCCCCGGGCCGTGAGCAGCCGATGATCGCAGAGCGGGCTCGCCGCAGAGTCGAAGCGCTGGTTCACCCAGCCGCCGCGACGACATGGAGAGATCGACGAGGAGCGTACCGTCAGCTTCCTCGAGCTGCCCTACGACCTCTCGTAGCGGGGGTCGCGTCCCGTCGAGCGCGGCGCGCCGAACCATCTAGCGCGTCAGCGTCTATGCCAATACCGGACTCGCCTTGGCAGTGGGGGAGCGGTGCCGAAGAACAAGAGGGCAATGGGAGAAGTGTGCACACCGAGATGCCACGCCTTGCGCAACGGTTCGCGATAGGGGAGGCCACCATGTTTCGGAGACTATCGAGCAGTCTCTCACTCTGTCTGTTGCTGTGCGCCTGACAGTCGGTAGCCGAGCGCCAGCACGCAGTCGACGGATAGGAGGAAGGAGGCCCCTCCACGAAGTCCGGTGACGCAGGTTCGGTCAACTACCAGGGGGGACGAAAGCTCCCCACTGACTCAAGGACTCCCCAAGGGCCGGGCCGCGTGCGGGCTGCTCGGAGAGAATGGCGGGACCCTCCTCGGTGGGCATCCAAAGAGCGGGGGCACGGTCCCCACGAAGCGCCGACCTCCCCGTGTTGGGCACGGGACACCAGCGGATTCGCGCACCGTAACCCCACTTCGCTGCTCGGCGTGTGAAGTAGATCACTGGGGCTGCACCGCTGGCGTGTGGGGTCTCGCCAGCCGGGGCGGGGCCGCGAGCCCGTGGTGCGACATCTTTCCAAGAGAGCGAGAACGGATGAAGGTGCGGTGCCATGCGCGTGTGCTGTGCGCGGCGCTCGTCGCGCTCGCCGGGCAGCTCTTTCTCCTGGGCTCGCGACATCCTGCTCCTGAGCGGCGTCGACGTCCGGTTGGGGTGGACGGACATCGCCGGGGGAGAGGCGCTGGAGTGGGCATGCCGAACGACTCGCGGGACGAACGGGGCTCAGCGACCCGTAGGGTGAAACCCCAATCCCTTTGGGTTCCGCCTCCGCATACAATCGACCTCGCAAGGCCTGGGAGAACGATCCTGTGGCGGACCCAAGGGTCCTGAGAGGGATTTCGTGCGCAAGATGTGCTGCGACTCCCTGTCGATCGGGATGTCGTCGATCTGCGGACACGCCGCACTCGCATACCCGATCGACGAGATGATCGAGTGCAACGGCTTGGCAACCAACGGCGCTCTCCTGAGCTCGCTCTCGACCTCCGGCGGCCAGACGCTGACCTTCATCGATGCCATCTACGTCGACGAAGGAGGCGAGGCCGTCGAGACCTTCGAGGTCGGTTCTCCCCTGCTGACAAACGCGGTGCCGGCATCCGGGAGCACGACTTTCGAGGGCGGGTTTGCCGCGGCAGTCGATGGGCCGTCGGATGAGTTGACCGTTCTTCTCCTGCATCCCGTCTCGTCGCCTGCGTTCGACGCGGCCGACATCGAATCCGTGTGCGTTCTGGGGAGTCCGACGACTTCCCAGTCCAAGCAAGTCCTCACCATCTCCCTAGTGAACGCGTCGCACGTGCCGGTCGACGTGCAAGAGATCCAAGGGAACCGATCGACACCGGCGATCGACCGCTTCCACACCGACGGGAGCGTGGCCGGCTTCGCCTACTCGGGTGCACCGATCTCTGGGTTCCACGTCGCGCTGGAGGACGTGCTCTCGCCGACCGGCGCGGTCTGCTTCAGGATCGAGAACCTCTCCATCCAGACCGTCCCCGAACCTTCGACGCTCGTGCTCTGTGGCGCAGGATTGGCAGGTTTCGCGAGCGAGGTCTCCCCCCGGCGTTCGAAGTGCAGGGCGAGAAGAGTTTCCAGGAGGAGCTGCTGCGGCGGCTCGACCAGATCGAGCGGGAACTGGGGGGGGGCGATGCGGGAGGTGGTGGAGCGGCTATCAGAAGCCTCACGACACATATGTTGCGTCGCAGATTCATCAATCTCTAGGAAGTAGGGAGGAACCTTCATCATGAAGTTGACCATCGTCGAGGACACCATTGAATCTCTGGGGCTCTACGAGCGTCAAGGCAATCCGCGGACGAACCATCAGGTCTACGACCACGTCTCCATTCTGAGGAAGGACGGACAGTCGTTGATGGTCAAGCGGGTCGCGGTCTCAGACGAGATCCACAGATACGCTCGGGAAGGCGAGTCGGGCACGTTCGCCTTTTGTCGCGCGTTGCCGCTGATCCCCGGCTGCGAGATGATGGGGATCCGAACCAGTGATGGTCGGGAGGCCCACTCAGAGGCATCGCTCTCGGTGGCCAAGCAGTTCATCGCCTTTGGCTTCCTGACATTCCTTGGGCTGTGCCTGTCGATTGTCATCGTCGGCATCCCGTTGCTGCTGATGGGACTCTGGGGCCTCGTGAGAGCACCCGCCTGGATCCGTCGAGCCCGAAGCGAGCTCTCTGCCCATGGCTTCGAGTTGAAGTGCGTAGAGAAGTTCTGATCGCGCTGGATCGCCTGGCTCCGCGACCCGGCGAGCGCGTTGGAGAGAAGAGTCGCGTTTCCGTCAACTCCGATAGGTGCTGGTTCAGTCAACGATCCACCCCGCGAGGGGAGCAAGTCCCACACGGGGATACGCGAGACGCGGTCCACGCGGTCCACGCGGTCCGACACGGCCAACATACTAAAAACGGCATAAGTAAGATGACGTGCTACTCTTCTCCACATGATGAAGAAGCGAGATGGACGCGCTCTCGACCACAAGGCACTCGAGGAGATCCGGATTCGCGCCGTGCAGCGCGTTGAAGCGGGCGAGAGTCCCGAGGGCGTGATTCGTGCGCTGGGGTTTGGTCGCACCGTCATCTACGACTGGCTGGCGAAGTACCGGGAAGGCGGGATCGACGCACTTCGAGCGAGGCCGATCTCCGGACGCCCATCCAAGATGTCAGGAAGGCAGCTC
>JAAUYK010202769.1_pt1 | contig 11250 bp, 9 predicted proteins | sample 7278021 | NCBI WGS metagenome assembly JAAUYK01 (sample SAMN14350223, study PRJNA611818) | marine sediment metagenome | isolation source: surface marine sediment (1.8m) | place: French Polynesia: Moorea | collected 2018-08
GGTGCCAGTGTCTATCGCGCGGACGTCAATGTCGGAGTGCCGGCTGGAGTGACCCTTGCGCTGGAAGATGGCGCAATCCTGAAATCAGACCTAAATGTGCGCCTCAATATAACGGGGTCATTAATAGTGGGTGACGGGGACGGCGCGGGCAACAATGCGATTTTTACTTCGATCTTTGATGACACTGCTGGAGGGAACAGTAATGTTAATGACCCCACCGATGCCGATCGTGTCCCTGCCGCGATCGATTGGGATCGTATTCGGGTCATTGCTGACGGCAGTGTAATTGATATTGATAATGCAATTATTCGCTATAACCAGTTTGGCGTTGAACAGAGCAATACTGTACCAACGACTTTCGAGATCACTAATAGTGCCTTCACCAATGTTTACTACAGCGGTTTGTACTTACGTGCTACCACAGGCGACAACATCGTGTGGAATCTCGATAACGTGAGTTTCAGTGATGTTTCAGTAGGTACGAGCTGGCACGGGCTCGATATTCAAATGAACGGAAACTCAACCCTTTCTGGAAATTGGTTTGGCCTGACCATGAGTAATAATATTGGGGGCAGCGGGATTTACATTCAGGATAATAGCTCCGGTATCATCAATCCAGTAATCAGTGGCCTCACCATTGAAGATACGGCGAACCTTGCTTTGCATGGTGTTCAGTTAATTGGTGACTCCACAACTCAACCACATTTAACGGTACGGATGGGCTCAACCAAATTCTTGCCGGTACCTACAACCTGACATTACAAGGTGTTGCGGGCTCATACAGTAACATGCTGCTGGAAAATGCGGGACTGGCATCGATTTATATCAGTAACAATGCCAATCCCAGCAGCTTCGATGGTGCCTCGATAACCATTGGCAACTCGCCCTCCGCATACGCTCTGATCGGTATGGCGATGCCCTCGGCAATAACCAGTAATCCTTACCAGGTCGGTAGTGGATTGTTTACAGATTACGGCATGATCTGGAGTTCGCTAACGGGTGATCTGACCCTGGGTGCGCCATTGCAGGCGAACTATTGGCGTGTTTATAGAGATCTCGATGTGTCTAATGGAACCACCCTGACAATCGAACCTGGAACCTTGTTGAAATTTGAAGAAGCTTATGACCTTCGAGTATTAAGTGGAGGAACGCTAAACGTCAATGGCACTTCCGGTAATGAGGTAGTGATGACCTCGTTTACGGATACCAATGTAGGGGTGGCAAATGCTTCACTGATTAATGACTGGGAAGGCGTACGGTTCGATGTGGGTAGTGCAGGTACAGTGAACTACCTGACCACGTGGTATGGTAGGGATGGCGTTTACATTACCAACAGTTCGCCGACCTTCAATAACCTGACGGTTAACTACTCGGGTGATGGCGTGCGTATAAATTCAACCACCAACACCTCACCGGTCTTCAACACTATGGCAATTAACGAGTGCTCGAGCACCCACCTTTACCTGGAGGGTGCAGGTACCCTGAATCCAACCTTTAGTGGCAACCTCACCATCACTGACATATCGGGTTCCAATGCTACCTGGGGAATCTATACAACCTCGGCGGATACCACTACAATCTCCGGGTTTACCATCACTGGCAGTAATCGCGGTGTCGAAATTGCAGGCTCAACTGGCGCCAACCGGATTGAAAACAATATCATTACCCGCGCCGCGAACTATGGTATTTACCATACCGCCGATGGCAACCCGTGGATTCGCAACAACATCATTACCAACAATGGTAGCAATACTGGCTCGAACACAGGTGGCGGTATTTGGGTCAATGGTGGAAATGGTATTATTTTTGGTAACTTGATCCGTGACAATCGTAATTACTCAGGCGGAGGGATTAGGATTAACAACAGCTCCATCTCGCTGGAAAATAATTTGATCATCGAGAACCGCTCCACCAGCAATACAAGCAATGCCGGAGGTAGTGGTGTTTATGTCACTGGTAATGGAACATCAACAATTAATAACAACACGATTGCATTTAACACATCTGCTGATTCCGCTAATGAAGGCGCAGGCATAACATTTGAGATGTCAGCCAACGTCACGCTGACCGACAACATTATCTATGGAAATACCGATGGGAACTCTGCGGCGCATGATGTCTACTATGAAAGTGGAACCTTAACCAATAACAATAACTTGATCGGTACAATTATTGGCGGTGGCAGTAACCTGTTTAGCGCCGATGCCAGCGATATTGTGGGCGCTGACCCATTATTCACTGATGGTTGGTACCTGAGCACTTTGACAGACCAAGGAACGGATTCGCCTGCAATCGATGCAGGATCAGTCTTTGCAACCGCGGTAACGCCATTCCCATTGGATAGTTTAACCACACAATCGGGACCACTCTCCACCGATAATGATGGTAGTGGATCAGATGGACCTGATGTGAATCTGGGCTATCACTATGCGAGTTCAGCGCCCGTGGTGAATGCGGCAAACACGCTTGTGACCGCGAGTCCGGATTCATCAGTGACACCGGTGAACGGTAGCGTTTCTATCCTTATTACCGTGACTCCAAGAAATGGATCGTCTGTGGTCATTGGTGCTGGACTGGATGTGGTCGCCAGCGCCGGGTCGCCATTGAGATTGGGCACGGTCGTTGATAGGGGAGATGGAACCTACCAGGTTACCTATCTGACGCCCGCAGCTGCTACAGGTAGTGATACCGTGAGCTTTACGGTCAATGGCGAATCGATTGATACCAACATCAATATCAATTGGATACCGTAATTAGAAGATTAACGCCCACCGGTCACATCGATGAAACTGCCAGTGGTGTAACTGGCCTGATCGGATAACAGCCAAAGTATAGCCTCGGCGACTTCCTTGGGCTCACCACCACGTTTCATCGGTACGAACTCTTTAACCCTTTCAACTCGGCCGGGTTCTCCACCATCGGCATGCATGTCGGTATAAATAAACCCGGGACGAACCGCATTGACCCGTATACTTTCTTCAGCGACTTCCTTGGCCAGTCCGCGTGTTAGGGTATCTATGGCCCCTTTGGAAGTGGCATAATCGACATATTCATTAGGTGACCCGAGTAGAGCGGCTGCTGAATAAACATTGACGATGGCTCCGCCTTGACCTCCATGAGACGTGGACATACGTTTAACAGCCTCACGGCAGCACAGCATAGAACCAATGACATTGGTATTGAAGATACGATGTAACCGATCAGCAGACATGTTTTCGAGACGCATTTGTGTTTCCAGAATACCGGCGTTATTGACCAAGGCCGTTAATGCTCCCCAATGTTGATCTATGGTATGAAATAGTGCCATCACTGACACTTCATCAGCAATATCGGCCTGTACGGCAAAGGCTTCACCTCCTTGAGACTTGATTTGCTCAACCACCGCTTGAGCGGCCTTAGCCTCGTGCCGATAATTAATACAAACCTTGTAGCCTTGATTGGACGCCAGCAAAGCTGTCTGAGCACCAATACCTCGGCTCGCACCTGTCACCAGAATAGTTTTGGTCATGACGACCCCATGTGTTAATTTTTTGAAAGAGTATCACAGCTAAAATGTTGGTAAACTCTACAGGACATTTGATAGATAAAAAGAATATGACCGATACATACCGTTTGATTTTTGATTGTCCAGACCAGACAGGTTTGGTGGCAGAGGTGACCGGGTTTATAGCCCAGCATTCTGGCTGGATCACTGAATCCGCACAACATTCCGAGGAAGGTAATAATTGGTTTTATTCACGAATTGAAATCAAGGCTGATTCATTACCATTCGATATGGAAGCATTTGCCGAGGCTTTTCAGCCTATTGCAGACAAATTTTCCATGAACTGGCGCATCGTGGACAGTCGCATACCCAAAAAAGTAGCTCTATTTGCCAGTCATGCTTCACATTGCTTGTCCGATCTCTTAGATCGCTGGCGCAGTCATGACCTGTTCTGTGATTTTAGTTGCGTCATCGCAAACCATGATGCTTTACGCCGACAGGTAGAATGTTGTGATATACCGTATCACCTGGTACCTGTGGATAAACACAACAAACCCCAAGCATTTAACGAGATGGAAAAAATTATTCAAGGCTACGAAGTGGATACTATTGTGCTGGCGCGTTACATGCAGATATTGCCTGAGGACTTTTGTCATCGCTACAGTCACCAAATCATCAATATCCATCATAGCTTTTTGCCCTCGTTTATCGGCGCCAGACCTTATCACCAGGCGTTTAATCGGGGTGTTAAATTGATTGGTGCCACTTGTCATTACGTCACCGAGGATCTGGATGAGGGACCCATTATCGAACAGGATATACAGCGGGTGAACCATTCAGATAAAGTAGAAGATCTGGTGCGTATCGGTAAGGACATTGAGAAACAGGTTCTGGCGCGAGGCCTGCGTTATCATTTAGAAGATCGCATCATGGTTGATGGAAATAAGACGATTATTTTTCATTAATCCTTAAGTCTTGGTATTTGATCTAACGCAGTTAGATGTTGTTTTAGTCTTCAATTTCTGGTTTTAAATTTGTAAAGTAAATTCATCACTTTACGGAGGGTGCGCCCATGTCCGGTGAAGACCAAAATAGACTTGTTAAGTCGCAACATAATCGGCAAAAAAATAACCGAAAATTCCGTAACTTCCTGATAAAGGTAGGCTTAATTTATATCCTGATTTCGTCAGGTTTGTTTGTCCTGTTTGCGGTATTGTTGGAAGACCATGCTTATGACGATATGTCACGGGATGAAGTCCATCATATCTCCCAAATGGTGTTTGAGTCGATGTATACGGCGATGGTGGCCGGTGCCGGTCGACAAGGTATCGAGGCTGCAGCCAAACGCATGGAAGCAACAGGGCCCGGGTTGATCACTTCGGTCATTCGCGGTGAAACCATTGCCAGACTTTTTGGGGACAGTGAAGTTGATGCGATGCGACGACGCAATGATCTCGCCATTGTTGGCGTTTTCAAAAAAGCTGAAGAAGCCATGATCCGCAAAGACCAACGTATCCGCTTTTTGTACCCTGCGAAATTCCGTGATCAATGCAAGCAATGTCATGTCAATTCTACACCGGGAGAGGTAGCGGCTGTGGTCGAAGTGATTTATCCGGTTAGTGACCTAAAAGTGTCTACCCGGTATGTTAACAAGCTCATGCTGGTTTATTTTATCACCAGTTTTATCGTGTTAATTGTATTTCTAATCTGGAGCTACAAGCACGAAGAACAATGGAGTGAATAGTTGGATACTTATGTTATAACTGATCAATTGATCGTTAAGCGTGTTAAGTGAGGTATCTTTGCACCTGGTACTATAAAAGAATCGGTTGATTTAGCAGTATAATCCAATCATTCAATTGTTATTTTCCTGGCGTTTAGGGGGGCTGGTTATGCGAATAGGTGTACCGAAAGAAATAAAAAATAACGAATTTCGGGTAGGTTTGACGCCTTCGAGTGTGCGTGAACTGGTAGCACATGGGCATGAAGTGCTCGTGGAAACATACGCAGGAATAGGTATTGGACGAACTGATGAGGACTATCTTGCGGCCGGAGCGGAAGTAGTTGCTACTGCCATTGATGTTTTTGACCAGGCTGAAATGATTATCAAGGTCAAGGAACCTCAGGCAGTGGAGCGAGCATTGCTGCGCCCCGGACAGGTGCTGTTCACCTATCTTCACTTGGCACCTGATCACGATCAAACTCGCGAATTAATGGATAGCCAGGCCGTATGCATAGCTTATGAAACCGTCACTTCGGCTGATGGCAGTTTGCCGTTACTGGCACCGATGTCTGAGGTAGCCGGACGAATGTCAATTCAGGCCGGTGCTCATTGCCTGGAAAAGGAACAGGGTGGCAAAGGTCTGTTGCTGGGTGGTGTTCCTGGCGTTGCTCCAGCCAAGGTGGTGATTATTGGTGGCGGGGTGGTTGGTCGTCATGCGGCTGCCATGGCTATTGGTTTGGGAGCGGATGTCTGGATCATGGATCGTTCTCCCGCTGTTTTGCGTGACTTGTGGAGTCAATATGGTCATGCCATCAATACAGTGTTCTCCACTCGTGATACGCTTGAGGAACATGTGCTTTCTGCTGATCTGGTCGTCGGCAGTGTATTGATACCCGGTGCGGCGGCACCAAAACTGGTGACTGATGACATGGTCCAGGCCATGGAAAAGGGATCAGCCCTGGTCGATGTAGCTATAGACCAGGGGGGATGTTTCGATACTTCCAGACCCACAACACATGATAACCCGACCTATCAAACCCATGATATTGTGCACTACTGTGTAGCCAATATGCCCGGAGCAGTTCCACACACTTCAACCTATGCATTGAATAATGCAACCTTGCCATATGTGATCACCCTGGCAGACAAGGGCTATCGGCAGGCTTTGCAGGATGATCCCCATTTATTAAATGGTCTCAACGTGTTTCATGGTCAGTTAACACAGGTGAGAGTGGCGGAAGCCCAGGGTTTATCTTTTACTCCCGCTGATGAAGCATTAAGTAATTGAATACTATTTCCGAGGGATTAATTGGTATCTACGTTTCAAGCCTGTATGATGCGCCGATAAAAAAACGTATTTAGTCTCCATAAATCATGCAGTTAACCAACCATCTGGATCCAGAAGACTGGGATGAATTTGCCCGCTTCGTTGCAGAATTTACCGCTGAAGAAATTCAGGAACTCGCTCAAAGCATAAAAGGTGAAGTCTGGCGACCAGTGCCTGATACCCTGAAGCAGGCCTTACAACAAGAGGGTTGTCCAGAAGAGGGTAGTGATTTACTTGAGGTGATCCAAGACTACCGTCATAACATTCGCCCCTATCGAGTCGGTAATACCCATCCCCGTTTTTTTGGCTGGGTTCAGGGCACGGGCACCATGCCCGCCTTAATGGCAGATATCGCTATCAGTGCAATGAACTCGAATTGTGGTGGCAGGGATCATGGTGCTATCTACATTGAACGCCAGGTCATTAACTGGTGCAAGCAGCTATTGGGATTTCCTTCAGATTCAGGCGGATTAATGACTTCAGGGACTTCGGCCTCAACCCAGTATGCGATGCAAATAGCGATGTTTAAAAAGCTGGGGATCGAACACAAACAGAAAGGTTTTTTTGGAGAAAATAGACCCTTACGCTGTTACACCTCGATTGAAGGCCATAGTTCTATCATTAAAGCCGTACAAACCTGTGGAATCGGTTCAGATAACCTGGTGGTGATACAAACTGATGCACACAATAAAATTTTATTGGATGAACTTGAGCAGAAAATCAAGGAGGACCTTGAACAGGGATTCAAGCCGTTCATGGTGTTGGTTAATGCCGGTACCGTCAACACCGGCGCATTTGATGATTTTAAACAGGTTCGTAAGCTTTGTGATCAGTATGCCTGCTGGATGCATATTGACGGCGCTTTTGGTGCCTGGATGAAAATTGCTGAAGAACCCTACCATTCGCTGTCGGCGGGTTTAGAGTTGGCGGATTCTCTGGCCTTCGACTTTCACAAGCTGATGTATGTGCAATTCGACAGTGGCGGCTTGTTGGTTCGAGATGAAAAATTCCATCGCAAGGTTTTCACCATTCGTCCCAATTATCTGGAACGACATGGACAAGCGCTGGCAGGAGGGGATCCCTGGTTTTGCGATTATGGCCTGGAATTATCAAGATCATTCAGGGCGCTTAAAGTCTGGTTTACCTTTAAGACTTACGGGCATAAAAAACTGGGGCAGGCCGTCACCAAGAATTGCCAACTCGCTGAATTGCTGGCTCAACAGGTAGAGCATTCTCCCTATTTACAGAAAGTCAGTGAACCGGTATCAAACATTTTGACCTTTAAAATAAAAACCGAAAAAGATCCTGATAGGCATAATCAGTTATGCGAAAAAGTGGTCTCAACTTTACAGCTTGCCGGTGACGTGGTTTTTTCCTTGACCAAATGCCATGAGTTTAGGGTTATACGGGCTTCCATCACCAATCATCGCACCACCGAAGAAGATATCATCTATTCCATTGACCGCTTGAATCAGTTGATACAAGCACAAGCTTAAAGGCTTAAACGTCGGGTGTACTGATCCGGTTGACTGTTTTCCCAGGCATGATCGAAGAACTCTAGCTGCGGTTTTACGTGTAATCGATCATGCTCAATGACTTTACCTTCGTAACGATCAGGGTTATTGATTTCACAGATGGAATGGTTATCAATAATCAGCCAGCTTTCGCGGAAACGCTGTAATTCCGGAGTACTGGGAATCCGGATAGACACATAACTGGATAATCTCTGTGAAAGATGGATCAAGCAATGCCCCTCGGTGGCCACCGTTTTGGTTTGTTGTGCCAGAATTCTCACCATGGAATGCTTGTTCTTGCGTGCCAATGCAGACAGCATTTCGCAGATTTCGGCATGATTGTAAAGTAACGGTTCCAGCTCCTGTGAAAAAATGGCAACCTGCTGCTCGGCCTGTTGAATTAAACGATGCACGGCATCGCTGCACTCTTGACGACTATTTAAAGTACTTACTGAAGAATTATCCATAACTATATGAAATTAAATAAATATATGTATTTTACTGATGATCTCTTATGCTATTGATTGTACGCTGTTTACAGATTTTTTTTTATTTTCTTATCGTTTTATCTTTTCTTCATATAAATCATCTATTGTTCTATGATTTTGCCAATCAGAATTAAGTAGGTATGAATAGATATGAGCATTCGTGTGGGAATTAATGTCTTTGGGCGCATGGGTAAACTGGGTATGAGAGCCGGATGGAAGCGACCGGGTATTGAAATTGTACATATCAATGAAACCAAAGGTGATGCTGCCTGCCATGCTCATTTGCTGGAATTTGACTCGGTGCATGGACGTTGGGATCAAAATATTTTTTCCACAGAAGATAGCATTTCGATTCATGGGCAAACCATGGGTTTTAGCAATCATTTTTTTCCCGAGGATGTAGATTGGGGTCATAAAGGCATTGACCTGGTGATTGAGTGTTCAGGCCATTTTAAAAAGCCTGATGTCTTACAGGCTTATTTTGATCAGGGTGTAAAAAAAGTACTGGTCTCCGCACCCGTACCTGATCCTGCATTGAACATCGTCTATGGAATCAATCATCATCAGTACGATCCCATACAACATCATATTGTGACCGCGGCTTCTTGTACCACCAATTGCTTAGCGCCCATTGTGAAGGTGATGCACGAAGAAATTGGTATTCGTCATGGCACGATGACAACAATTCATGATATTACCAATACCCAAACCATCGTGGATAAAGGGCATAATGATTTACGTCGCGCACGCGCTAACAGCCAGTCCCTGATACCGACCTCCACGGGGTCTGCCAAAGCCATCACCAAGATCTTCCCGCAACTAAACGGTAAGTTAAATGGTTTAGCCGTAAGGGTGCCTTTACTCAATGCTTCCCTGGTCGATTTTGTCTTTGAAGCAGAGAAAAAAACCTCGGTTGAAGAGATCAATGCCTTGTTTAAGCAAGCTTCCAAAAATGAACTGGAAGGAATTCTGGGTTACGAAGAACGACCTTTGGTTTCCATCGATTATCTCAATGATGACCGTTCTTCAATTGTGGATGCCCAATCGACCATGGTCGTTGATGGATCCCAAGTTAAGATCCTTGCCTGGTATGACAATGAATGGGGTTATGTCAGCCGCATGATGGATATTGCACAGATGATGGCTGAGTCGATGCCCAATGCCTAAAGGCATGCGCGACTACCTGGTCATTACCGTGGGGTACTGGGGATTTACCATTACGGATGGTGCGATCCGCATGCTTGTGGTGCTGTACTTTCACCAGATTGGATACAGTCCTCTTGAAATCGCGATGTTGTTTTTGTTTTACGAATTTTTTGGAATCGTGACGAATCTTACAGGCGGCTGGTTAGGTGCACGCTTTGGATTGAATAAAACCATGCACCTAGGCATGGCGCTCCAAGTTTTTGCGTTGGCGATGCTGACCGTACCGGACAGTTGGTTGAGTGTCGCTTATGTCATGTTGGCCCAGGCATTATCGGGTATCGCTAAAGATCTCAATAAAATGAGCGCCAAGGCCAGTGTTAAACTGATGTTACCTAAAAAGGGTGAGGTAGCTGCGGATCAAAAGCAATTGTTTAAATGGGTCGCAGTTCTCACGGGATCAAAAAACTCACTGAAGGGTGCGGGGTTTTTTATTGGGGCCGCGTTGTTAGCCTGGATCGATTTTAGAGGGGCTTTAACCGTACTTGCTTCGGGTTTGTTCATTGTCTTTGTGTTTACCTGGATCATGTTACCGCGTGAAATAGGAAAAACTGAGTATAAACCGAAGTTCAAACAAGTATTTTCCAAGACTCGTGAAATCAACTGGCTGTCCGCAGCCCGTTTCTTTTTATTCGGCGCCAGGGACATCTGGTTCGTGGTTGCACTTCCCGTGTTCTTAGGTGACACGCTGAATTGGCATCATACACAGATTGGGGCTTTTTTAGCCCTGTGGGTCATCGGGTATGGCATCGTTCAAGCTATGGCACCTCGATTATTACGTCAGTCGCATGCGCAGCGGGGACCGGATGGTAGTACCTCAAGATTCTGGGTTTTCACATTGGCGTTATTCCCACTGGGCATTGCACTGGCATTGGAGCAGGGCATGGCTCCGGGAATGGTGCTGGTGATTGGTCTGGCATTATTCGGGATCGTGTTTGCCATCAACTCAGCCATTCATTCCTACTTGATTCTGGCGTATTCAGACGATGACAAAGTGTCGATGAATGTGGGTTTTTATTATATGGCTAATGCAGGCGGAAGATTGGCGGGTACGGTTTTATCTGGCGCTATCTTCCAGTTATATGGTCTGGTTGGCTGTTTATGGATTTCAACCTTGTTCGTGTTGCTAGCAGGAGCGCTTTCTCTTGCCTTGCCTAAATTTCAGAGCGCAACGGCCTAACGCTAGACTTTGACATAAGCAGAATCATCTGCTTTTTGCCGATCGTCTTGAGGAAACTCACCGGTAGCCAGGTAGATAATTTCTTCTGCAATATCAGTAACATGATCACCAATGCGCTCGAGACTACGAGCAATGAAAGACAGATGAGTGCAGGCAGGTGCAAACTCACCGTTGTAGGTGCTAATGGTCAACAGGTCTGAAAATATCTTCGTGTATAGCTCATCAATATCATAGTCCTGTTGACGAATGGTTTCGGCCAGAGAGATGTCCTTGCTGGCATAGGCATCGATGACTTCCCTGAGCATGGTATTGACGGCATGCCCCATGTCAA
>JAAUYK010082616.1_pt1 | contig 11248 bp, 8 predicted proteins | sample 7278021 | NCBI WGS metagenome assembly JAAUYK01 (sample SAMN14350223, study PRJNA611818) | marine sediment metagenome | isolation source: surface marine sediment (1.8m) | place: French Polynesia: Moorea | collected 2018-08
GCAGAGAAGCGAAGCATCGATGGAAGGGGATCGGCCAAGCTGCGAAACTCGTGGCAGCATGGGAAGGGTCAGCGCAGCGCGCAACGGAAAAGGGTAAGCACGGTAGTGTAGAGTCACGCGAATGCGTCTAATGATGGGTGGCAAAGCTTTCGGAGGGTCCAAAAACCAGCTTAATTCTACGCCAGACCAGTAGACACGCGCGTGGGCGCGCGCCGGCCTGCGCTGCCGCAGAAAAGATGCCCGAGCAAGCATGCCATGAACAACGGGGAAACGGGGCGCATCAAGTGACGTCAGCGACGGAAGCATGCCTTGGTGGCGGAGAGCACGCACAGCCTCCCAATCCAGCCTGCGTCCACCTGCATTCCCAGGCCCGCACACCAGGCGGGGGCCAAACACCCGTTCGCGCAGGACTTCAGCCCAGCTTGGTAAGCAGTGTCTGCGCCTCTGACCGCTGCTGGTCGCTGCCTTCCGTGAGCACCTCGTTCAGGATATTCCGGGCACCGTCGGAGTCACCCATGTCCACATAGGCCTGGGCCAGGTCGAGCTTAGTGCCAACCTCGTCGATCTCGCCCACCATGTCACCTTCCATACCGAACAGTGACTCCTCGTCACCGTCTCCGGCAACTTCCAGGTTCAGATCGAGCCCGGCGGACTCGACGGCTGACATGTCCGGTCGCAGCTCGATGGCCTCCGCCTGGTCCGAGTCCGAGCCAGCCTCGGCAACGGCATCAAGGTCCAGAGACAGCTCCAGCTCTTGTGATGCCTCGGATGCGTCCACGTCGAACAAGGCTTCCTCGGCGGTCGCCTCGCCGGCAAATGCATCGAAATCGACCTGTTCCTCTCCCTGACGCTTTTCGGCTGACTCGGATGTCACCGCCAGGTCCAGGGACTCGCCAAGCAGGTCATCGCTCTCGCTGCTCCCTTCGACTACCGACGCATCCGGACCGATCTCGAAGTCAAGCGGCCCTGTGCGTTCGTCTTCCCCCTCGGCCTCAAGGGCCTGATCTTGCGCGCCCAGTTCCAGATCCAGCCCAGCGCTGTCGTCAGCGGGCTTCGCCTCAGCTTCGATGCCCCCGGCATCGTCCAGTCCCAGATCCAGATCAAGCCCTGCTGCCGGTTCCTCCTCAGCCCCGGCGTCCTGCCCGGTACCGAGCTCAAAGTCCAGGGGCCCGGTCTCGTCGAAGCGGGGAGCCTCCTCACTGCCCGCCAGATCGAAGTCGAGCGCTTCCGGCGCTGCACTGGCCTCTTCCACTTTCGCCTCGGTGGCGGCCTCGTCAGCGCCGAAGTCCAGGTCGAAGTCCACCACATTATCGTCCTGTGCCGCCGCGGCCGGCTCTTCCACCTCGCCCGCTTTCGGTTCAGCCGACAATTCGAAGTCCACCGCATCGCCCAAATCGAGGGGTTGCGACTCTTCCTCGGTGGCGAAGCTCTCGGGCATCGCCTCGTCGGTGCTACCGGTATCGAAACCGAGGTCGAAGTCCACCTCCGGCTCCTCTATGCTCTCCGCCTGCTCCCGCGCCTGATCGAAGTCTACTTTCTCGCCCGCCCGTAGAGCAGCGACGGTCGACTCGAAGCCGTCGTCGTCGGCCACCGGTTCCGGCTCGGCGGGCGCCTCTTGGTCCTCGAACAGATTGCGTTCGGGATTCAGCTCCTGCCACCATCCGGCCGCCTTCTCCATCAGAGGGCTGTCCTCGCCTACCGCATCCCGCAAGAGCACGGCATCTCTCTCGAAGGCTTCCGCATCCTTTGCGGCGTAATGGACTTCAAGCAGCTTGAGCTTGTACTCGCTGCGGTCGGGATACTCGTCTATTGCCGCGCGCACCAGTTCCCCAGCCTGGTCGAAACGCTCGTACGCCAGATAGACGTTGACTTCTGCCAATGGATCCTCTTCCTTTACCGTCACCTCCGGAGCCAGACTCTGCCCAGCAACCAACGTTCTCTGGTTTTCCGGGACGGCCTCGTCGGGTTCCGTTATAGGCTCTTCCATCAGCTCGGTAGTCTCGGTCTCCTCTTCGGGAGCCCCATCGGCGAGATCCTCGTCGAACAGGAAAGCATCTTCCGCTGCCGCTTCCTGCTCGGAGCCGCTGCGGCGGCGTTTCAGCAGGAAGGCCACGAGCAGACCGACCAGCAGAACCGCGCCGAGACCGCCAGCCAGGAGCATGGGGTCCACGGGCAGCGAGCTGAGAATGGAGTCGAGGAAGGACTCCGAAGGTACCACCGGCGGAGGAGGCAGGATGGGTGTCGGGCGAGCCTGGGGCTCCTCAGCCTGCAAGACTTCCGCTGGCGGCGCTTCGGTTATTGGTAAAACGTCCGCTTGCGGCATTTCCGCAGTTTCCGTGGGACCTGCCTCGGGCATAGCCCCCACCGGGTCGGTTTCCATCGTCTCGGCCGAACCAATGCCCGCGGTATCTTCCATTACCCCAGGGCCGGGCAAAGCAGTCGTGCTCTCGTCAAACACCTCCTCCATCATGGTCTCGGCCGGCATGGGCTCAGCTGCCGGAGCAACTTCCTCGCCCACGCTCTCCATTTCCGCCAACCTCGCCTGCAGGCCTGCAAGGGTGTCGTCCTTGAGCTGTATCAGCCGTTGAAGGTCGCCGATCAATTCCTCAGTCTCTTGAAGCCGAGAGCTGAGCTCTTCGTTCTCCAGGCGCTTGGAGTCGAGATCCTCCATAACCACCGCGAGTTCCTGGCGCAGGGCAGCACTTTCGGCCTCGCCCCCGGCAACGCCTCCCAATCCGGCTTCGCCAGCGCCGGCACTCAACAGCTGGAGCCGGGCCTCTTCCTCAACCGCCGGCGGCGGCTCGGTGGTAACAACCTCCGCCACATCGCCGAGCGGCGCCGGAGCCGCGCGCTCCGCGACCTGCTGGCGATACTCGTCCCAGGCGGCGTGCTGGACCTTTACCTGCGCCAATGCCGCGGACTCGCTGATCGTCTGGATCTCGTTCAGCTTCGGCACACGAAGCACATGGCCAGTTTTGAGGGTGTTGACATTCTCGGTCTCGAAAGCATCGGGATTCGCGTTGAGCAGCGCCAGCATCATCTGATTGGCAGAAACGGACTCCGGGCGAACCCGGTTCGCAATAGACCAGAGCGTGTCACCCGTCTCAGTGGGGCCAAAGCTATACGGTCCGACCTGCCGTCCGGGAACGCTCGGCTGAACCGGAGCCCTGGTGACTGCTGGCTCGACCGGAGCGGGGGCCGGCTCCGCCGTAAGCGACTCCTCGGCAAGCGTCTCGGCCGCCGGCTCGGCAACCATCGGCTCTTCCGCAACGGGCGCTTGAGGAATCTCCGCCGGCAGGCGGGTCGCGGCCGCGGGCGGCGCTTCCGGCGTGACTGCCACCGCCGGCTCGGATGTAGGAGCGGGGGCTTCCGCGACTTCGGCAAGCGCCGGTGGCGGCTCAGCCGGAGGCGCCTCGGGGGCCTCCATGACTGGCTCGGGTGACTCCAGGGTCGTCGGCGCTACGGGCGCCGGCTCCGACTGCTCGGACGTTTCTACGGCGGGTTTCGCCACGCGCGCCGAGGCGACGGCGGAGTAAACCGGCGGGTCGAGCAGAACCGTGTACTCTCGCAGCAGCTTTCCCTTTGGCCAGTTGACCTCAAGCAGGAAGTTAAGGAAAGGCTCACGGACGGGCTGCCGCGTCGTTATCTTGATGCGCGCCTTGCCGTCAGGGTCCTTCTGAATGGCAAATCGCAGCTTGGAAAACCAGAAAGGCCTGTCCAGGCCCGCTCGTGCAAAATCGGCACTCTTGGCCAGTGCCACCTTGATGTCTTCGAGCTGCTCCCGGCCCACCGAGAGCAGTTCGATTTCGGCGTCCAGCGGCTCGTTCAGGGCCGAGTGCAGTTCAATTTCCCCTAGACCGAGCGCCGCGGCGCCCGTGGGAAGGGCAATGACGAGAACGGCCGCCGCATAGGCCACGATTCGTTTCATCACTAAATCCTTTAAATGCGATCCTTTGCAGGGACCGACAGACCTGTCTCCTACGACGCTCATCACGAGCACGCCCCTCCCATCTTCAAGCCGATAAAGCTCCCAATATCCTTTACAAATATTCGGCAACTATAGCTTACAGATAGTCTTTTACCAAAATATCAGCAATCTGAACGCTGTTCAGTGCTGCTCCTTTGCGCACGTTGTCGGATACGATCCACATGTCCAGGCCGCGCTCGTGGGAAATGTCTTCACGGATGCGCCCCACGAACACGGGATCCGTGCCGGCGGACTCGGTGACCGCGGTTGGATAACCTCCGGGCGCCCGTTCGTCCATTACCACCACGCCGGGGGCATCCTCCAGCAGTCGCCTGGCGTCATCGGCCGAAAGCTTCTCCCGAGTCTCGATGTGCACGGCCTCGGAATGGCCGAAGAAGACCGGCACACGCGCAGTCGTCGGATTAACGCGTATGCTCTCGTCCCCCATGATCTTGCGGGTTTCCCACACCATCTTCATTTCTTCCTTGGTGTAGCCATTGTCGAGAAACACGTCGATCTCGGGAAGCACGTTGAATGCGATTTGCTTCGGATAAACATGGGGTTCGATGGGCTTGGCGTTGAGCAGGGCGGCAGTCTGCCCGGCAAGCTCCTCGATAGCCTCTTTTCCGGTCCCGGATACAGCCTGGTAGGTACACACGTTGATGCGTTCAATGCCGGCGGCAGCATGGATAGGGTTTAACGCGACCACCATCTGGATGGTTGAGCAGTTCGGGTTTGCGATGATGCCACGATTCTCGTGCTCGGCTATTTTCTCCGGGTTGACCTCGGGCACCACCAGTGGAATGTCGTCGTCGTAGCGGAACTGGGAAGTGTTGTCGATGACGATGCATCCTGCCTCAGCCGCCCGCGGTGCATGCACCTTGGAAACGCCGGCGCCGGCGGAAAACAGCCCGATCTGAGCCTTTGAAAAATCGAATTCCTCCAGGTTTTCTACCCGTATGTGCTTGCCTCTGAACTCGATGCGTTTACCCGCCGAGCGACTGCTCGCCAGGGGATAGAGTTGACCGACCGGAAATTCACGCTCGGCTAGGATAGAAAGCATCGCCTCACCCACCGCACCGGTGGCACCGACTATTGCAACATGGAACTCACGACTCATCTGACCCTTCCTAGCGACCTCGGCGGGTCGTCACCTTAATCGGACAATCCGGATCGAACTTTAACCGGCGCGGCAAACGGACCGGCCTGAAGGCCGCCGATTTCGCGGTGCCGGGGACCGAGCCTGACGGGGTGGAGGCGGCGTTTCGGCCGACGCCGGTAAGGCCGGCAAGCTCAACATCAGGGGGCGAAGGGGTGTGGCCCCGTAAGCAATCAGACTCGCTCACAAGGCGGCGGCGACGGCGTCGCCCATCTCCGCTGTCCCCACCTTTTGTGTTCCAGGCGACACAATATCCGCCGTGCGCAGGCCCTGCTCCAGCACCGCGCCCACGGCGGACTCGATTCTATCCGCCAGAGCCGGTGCCCCGAGGCTGTGGCGAAGCATCATTGCCAGCGAGAGTATGGTTGCCAGCGGATTCGCGACACCCTGGCCGGCGATATCGGGTGCCGAACCGTGAATGGGTTCGTACAGCCCCTGGCCTTGGGCGTTGAGGGAAGCGGACGGCAGCATGCCGATGGAGCCGGTCAGCATGGCGGCCTGGTCGGAGAGGATGTCGCCGAACATGTTGGTAGTGACGAGCACGTCAAACTGCTTGGGATCCTTGACCAGCTGCATGGCGGCGTTATCAACGTACATGTGCGACAGTTCCACATCCGGGAACTCCTGCCCGACCCGGGTCACGACTTCACGCCAGAAGGCCGTGGCCTCCAGTACGTTGGCCTTGTCCACGGAGCAGACACGCCGCCGACGTCCGCGAGCCGCCTGCATGGCGACCCGTGCGATGCGCTCGATTTCACTCTCTCCGTAAACCAGCGTGTTGAAAGCTTCCCGTTGCCCATCGTCCCGGGTGCGCATGCCACGAGGCTCACCGAAGTAGATCCCGCCGGTAAGCTCCCGCACGATGAGAATGTCCAGGCCGTTGACCACCGGGGATTTCAGGGTCGACGCATCGGCCAGCTGAGGATAGAGGATCGCAGGGCGCAGATTCGCAAACAGACCGAGGCCGGCGCGTAGTCCCAGCAGTCCCTTCTCGGGTCGCCGCGCGGTTTCGACGTCATCCCAGCGTGGACCGCCGACGGCGCCCAGCAGAATAGCATCGGCGGCGCGCGCACGTTCCAGGGTTTCTTCTGGGAGCGGCCCACCCGCCGCATCGATGGCGGCTCCGCCGATCAGGGCCTCGTCCACGACCGGCTCAGGCCAATCCGGGCCAGTCAGCGCGCGCAGAACCTTCACCGCCTCGGCAACGATCTCCGGACCGATGCCATCGCCGGGCAATACCAGTATCTTCTTGGCCATGGCTTCGTTGCTCAGAGTTCCGTGAACAACCACGGGGCCTGGGCCCGGCGTCGTTCCTCGTAGGCCCTTATCTCTTCCTCATGCTGCAGGGTCAGTCCTATCTCGTCCAGCCCGTTCACAAGACAATGCTTGCGGAAAGCGTCTACGTCAAACGGCAGCGTCTCGCCGCTCGGCGTCGTCACGCTCTGTGCGGGCAAATCCACCGCCAGGCTATATCCGGGGCTGACTGCTGCTTCCTGGAACAGCCGGTCCACCGACTGGTCTTCGAGCACAATGGGCAGCAGACCATTCTTGAAACAGTTGTTATAGAATATGTCGGCGAAGCTCGGGGCGATGATGACGCGGATGCCGTAGTCCAACAACGCCCACGGGGCGTGTTCACGGCTCGAACCACAACCGAAGTTGGCGCGCGCCAGCAGCATGCTGGCGCCGCGATAACGCTGCTGGTTGAGGACAAAATCAGGGTTGAGCGGTCGACCGGTGCAGTCCTGACCCGGCTCACCATGATCCAGGTAGCGCCACTCGTCGAAAAGGTAGGGTCCGAACCCGCTGCGCTTGATCGATTTGAGAAACTGCTTGGGAATAATGGCGTCGGTGTCTACGTTGGCTCGGTCCAGCGGCACAACCAAGCCCGTCAGCTGGGTAAACGGCTGCATGGGCGTCAGAGACTCTTCGTCAAAGTGTCGGCGTGTTTTCAAAGACGAAGCAATATACCGCAATACGGCCGCCCATGACACACTGCGGCCCCTGGCTCCACCAGGCAGCGGCCTCTGCCATCCCCTGACGCGGCAGGCCAGCGCCCTGCGGCTGTAATGCACCACCTCAATGCCGCGTCCCTGGATACCACGTGTCTGCTCGCAGACATCAGGCGGTGGGGTACCGAACTGGGATTCCAACGGCTCGGCATTACCGACACGGACCTGCCGAAAGACGAGGCGCGACTCGCCGAGTGGCTGGAACGGGGTTATCACGGTGCCATGGTCTACATGGCCCGCCACGGTACGAAACGCTCCCGGCCGTCGGAACTGGTGCCGGGCACACTTCGCGTCATCTCGGCGCGGATGGATTATCTGCCCCCTAACGCAAGGCCGCCCATGGACGTTCTTGGTCAAGACAGCCTCGGTTACCTGTCTCGCTACGCGCTGGGCCGGGATTATCATAAAGTGCTGCGCAAGCGCCTCAAGCTACTTGGGCAACGAATCACGCGGCAGATCGGAGAGTTCGGCTATCGGGTATTCGTGGACAGCGCACCGGTGCTGGAGAAAGCGCTGGCGCGCAACGCCGGTCTCGGCTGGATCGGAAAGCACACCAACCTACTCAGCCGCGAGGCCGGCTCCTGGTTTTTCATCGGTGAGATCTACACCGACCTGCCGTTGCCGGTGGACAAGGCCGAAAACGACCATTGCGGCAGCTGCCAGGCCTGCATCGAGATATGTCCCACGCGCGCCATCGTCGCACCGTACCAGCTCGACGCCAGACGCTGCATCTCGTATCTCACCATTGAGCTGCGGGGAACGATTCCCGTGGAACTCCGTCCGCAAATCGGAAATCGTGTTTTCGGCTGCGACGACTGCCAGCTCGTCTGCCCATGGAACAGGTTTGCCTGCGCAACACCGGAAACCGACTTCCTCGCCCGTCACGGCCTGGATGCACCGCAGCTCGTCGAGCTGTTCAACTGGGACCAAGCCACGTTTCTGCGCAAGACCGAAGGCACGCCCATTCGTCGCATCGGCTATCACTGCTGGCTGCGCAACCTGGCGGTGGCCCTGGGCAATGCTTCCACATCGCCCGAAATCGTTGCGGCATTGGGTAATCGCGTCGACCACCCCTCCGCTCTGGTGAGAGAACACGTGCTATGGGCACGCAGCCGGCATACTTGAAACTTGCCAAGGCCTGCAGGACAACCAGACGTCCGTGAGTACGTGAACCATGGCCAACATATATAGCATCGCACATGTCAGCCTTGTCGTGGCTGACGCTGAGAGATCGCTGGCTTTCTACCGGGACTTGCTTGGCCTTGAGGTGGATCCGTCACGCCCGGACCTGGGTTACCCGGGTGCATGGTTGAAGGTGGCTGAACAGGAGATTCACCTGCTGGAACTGCCGAATCCCGACCCGGTGACAGGCCGACCGAGCCACGGCGGGCGCGACCGGCATGTCGCTCTCCACGTCCGCGCATTGGCAGCGCTGAAATCCAAGCTGTCCTCGGCGAACATCCCCTTCACCATGAGCCGCTCGGGCCGGCCCGCCCTTTTCTGCCGGGACCCCGACGGCAACGCCTTGGAATTCATTGAGACGAATGACGGCGGCCCACGCTGAGCTCGCCGCCAAGCGGTACTGTGGCCATCCCCGCGGCATCTGCCACCCGTCTGGCGCAGCCGCCTCCGGTTGCCGGGCCTCGATTTGTAACGGCTCCACCGCGACCAAGCTTGCGTTTCTCCTATACAAGTGTTCCGAGATATTGGACACTCGCCACCACGGAACCAGCGCGGGTCCGGTCGCGGCGTCGAATCCAATGAATCTCGACAAGCTCAGCGTGGCGGTGCATTCCTGCAGCGCACGCCAGTTCAGGGCACAACTCGGTGGCGTGCCCACTCGGTTGAACGGCCGTTCACGGGACGGCCGTTTCGGTCCGCCGCGCACCTGCCCCGGCGACAAGCGGAGATGCCGGGCGCAAGCTATCCGTGCGCCGCTCGCCGGGTACGCCGCTGCGCCAACGCGTCGACCGGACCTGCATGTGGCGTATTCCGAATCATCGATAGAGTTGACGGCTACAGACAGGCATGAACCCTGACCTCGGCCGGCTCCAACCCTACCCGTTCGAGCGGCTGGCCCGACTCAAGCAGGGACTGACACCTCCCGCAGGCATGAAGCACATCAGCATGTCCATCGGTGAGCCACAACACGCGGCACCGGCGTTTGTTGCGGAGGAAGTCCTGTCCCACCTTCACGGCTTGGCACGCTACCCTACGACGAAGGGCGGCCTGCGCCTCAGGGAAGCCATCACCGCATGGGCGACTCGGCGTTTTCACCTTCCCATGGGGTCCCTCGATGCCGAACGCAACGTCTTGCCGGTGAGCGGCACCCGGGAAGCACTGTTTGCGATTGCCCAGGCGGTCGTCGATCGGCGCAGAGCGCCGATGACCGTGTTGCCGAATCCTTTCTACCAGATATACGAGGGTGCAAGCATACTGGCCGGCGCTACCCCTTTCTTTGCGACCGCCGACAGCCGCTCCCGCTTCATCCCTGACTTCGATGCGGTGGGCGAGCATATCTGGCGACGCTGCCAGCTGCTATACCTTTGCTCGCCGGGCAATCCGACTGGCGCTGTGGTCCCCCTGCATTCACTGCAGCGTCTTATTGCGCTCGCCGACCGACACGACTTCATTATCGCATCCGACGAGTGCTACTCGGAGATTTATGCCGACGAAGCACAACCGCCGCCGGGACTGCTCCAGGCGGCGGCAGATATGGGCCGGACGGGATTCCAGCGTTGCCTGGTCCTCAACAGCCTTTCAAAACGCTCCAATGTACCTGGTCTCCGTTCCGGGTTCGTGGCGGGCGATGCCGACATCATCGAACGTTTCCTGCTCTACCGAACCTACCACGGTTGCACGATGCCGCTGCCTGCTCAGGCTGCCAGCATCGCCGCGTGGGAAGACGAGAAGCACGTCATCGAGAACAGGCAACGCTATCGGCAGAAGTTCGAGGCGGTCCTGGGCATTCTCTCCTCCATCCTGGACGTGCATCGTCCAGAAGCAGGCTTTTTCCTCTGGCCGAGGACACCTGGCGACGACCAGCACTTCACCAAGGCGCTGTATGCCAAACACAACGTCACGGTTCTGCCGGGCAGCTACCTGTCGAGAGAGGTGAAGGGCCTGAACCCTGGTCACGGCCACGTTCGCATGGCCCTGGTAGCACCCATCGAGGATTGCGTGGAAGCTGCCCAGCGCATCAGCTTGATGCTCAGTGGCTGAGCCACAGACACAGAAACCAATGGGAGTAAACACATGAACGATCTTCGCGCAACCATAGAACAAGCCTACGAGCGTCGAGCTGATATCACGCCGCGCAACGTTGAGACCCTGGTGAAGGAAGCTGTCGACGAGGTCATTGTTCAGCTTGACCGGGGGGAGCTCAGGGTTGCAGAGAAGCAGACCGACGACTGGGTTGTTCACGAGTGGCTGAAGAAAGCCGTGCTTTTGTCATTCCGCATTTCGGACAATGAGTTCTTGAAAGGCGGCTTCACCAATTATTTTGACAAAGTCCCGGCAAAGTACGCGGACTGTAACTCGCGCGAGTTCCGGGAGTACGGGGTGCGGGTAGTCCCTCCGGCTTCCGCCCGCCGTGGGGCCTACATCGCACCGGGAGTCGTGTTGATGCCGTCCTACGTGAACATCGGCGCCTACGTTGACAGCGGCACCATGGTGGATACCTGGGCAACAGTTGGCTCCTGCGCCCAGATAGGCAAGAGTGTTCACCTCTCTGGCGGGGTCGGCATCGGCGGAGTGCTGGAGCCACTGCAGGCGAATCCCACCATCATAGAGGACAACTGCTTCATAGGTGCCCGTTCGGAGATCGTGGAAGGTGTCATCGTCGGCGAGGGAGCGGTGATCTCAATGGGCGTGTACATCGGCCAGAGCACCCGAATCTACAATCGCGAAACCGAGGAGATCACATACGGCCGTATCCCGCCCGGCGCCGTCGTAGTGCCAGGCAACCTACCCGCCGGGGACGGTAAGTACAGCCTCTATTGTGCGGTGATAGTCAAGCAGGTCGATGAGAAGACCCGCAGCAAGATAGGTATCAACGAACTGCTACGCAATATTTGAGCAGTGCCGGGCTGCGGGATGCAAGGCAATCCC
>JAAUYK010090014.1_pt1 | contig 11247 bp, 9 predicted proteins | sample 7278021 | NCBI WGS metagenome assembly JAAUYK01 (sample SAMN14350223, study PRJNA611818) | marine sediment metagenome | isolation source: surface marine sediment (1.8m) | place: French Polynesia: Moorea | collected 2018-08
CCGGCCTTCTCTGACCGTCGAACGTAGAAACGTACGAACGAATGGCCTCGTCTGACATTCACGTTTGTCGTCGATAGCCGAGTGAGGGAAATCGGATAAGGCAAAGAAAGAAACGCGCTTTGGGTGGCGGCGCGAAGGAGATCAGTGCGCGGATGGGTGGACGAGTCTCGTAAGCAAAAGGCCGCCAGGCAAGTAAACACGGCTTATAGCGGGCGGGCGGGCGGCAGCAGGTGTAATTTATTTTACCTCGATCTCGGTACATGCGGCGGCCGGCCCGGCCATGCAAAGTCTAGACAGGAAAAAGTCAAAACTTGCTCCAAGCTGATGATGCTCCGTCGAACTTGGAAAAAGTCAAGCCTCTCCTTCTTGCTTGGAAATGGGGCGGCGCGATCTTTATGCCTCATGGCGTGGGCTGAAAAGGCCAAGTTGTAGTAAGCCTCCCTGATGCACTTAGTACGGGTAATATAGCGCTAGAAAGTATATCTTCGCGACCTTTTCCCTCCTTTCCGTCCGTAACATTCGCTTCTCTCTCTCTCTCTCTCGCAGTCCGTCTCCGACCCCGCGGCAATTTGTCACTGCTTCGTGATTTTACGCGAGTGCGTGGCTGCCAAGAGCGCCTGGAGGCCGGCCAACCTCCGCCGGATGATCTCGCTGGGCGCCACCGACACCGTCGCGGCGGCCGCCGTCGCCCTCTTCCGCAGGCAGGCCCTGACCGAGGCCGGCGTCGTCGCCCTCTTCTGGCTGCTGTCCGCGCTAGCGACGAAAGGTATGCATGCCAGATGTCAGTCAGAGTCAGCCGGTCAAGTCGGGCCTGAATTTTGCGCCGAGGGTCAAACGGAGAAACGGAAAAAACAATTAAGGCGACACAGGACATCGCCGACGGTTGCGTAATCATAGCTCGATCTAGCTAACGGAATGTACAAAATCTGCTCATTTTCTTCATTAATCGTCCTCCTCCTCTTCTCCCTGCTCCCTCTGTACTTGCGCGATAGACGGGAAGTTCAGCCTGCGGCTTGCGTCGTGCGGGGCGCTCAAGATTGTCAACCCGATTCTGCAAAGGATCGCGAATAGGTCGACGCTCGGACTCTACCCGGTGCTGCAGGTAAGTCCCTGCTGCATGTTGCATGAAGGCCACATTTAGCGTTTACTCTATGCACCTGTTTGACGAAGATCCCCCGTAAATCTTCCTCTGTTCAATCAAGGTGATCAAGGCTTTGGCCCGCAATGCCACCGCCTCCGCTGTCCTTGCCAAGGAGGGCGTGATTGCCACGGTGTCGGGCCGCGTCCTCGGCAACGGCCTCTCCGCCGCCCCCTACTGTCCCAAGCTCAAGGTCGCCCTTGAGGCTCTCGTCGTCCTTACGAGGCCGCCGACCAACCTCGCCGTGTTCGCCTCCTCCTCCGACTGCGCCCGCCCTCTATTCGAGGTGTTCACGCGCTACGAGGATTTTGTCGACAAGGCCCGGCTGGCGGCGAAGATCGTCGGCGCGGTTCTTAACCTGTTCCTGCACCTGGCGTCGTCCTCCGCGGGACGGAGGCACTTTTGCAGCGCCGGGGGCATCGCTGCCCTGAAGCGTTTCTGCCTGACCCTGACCGCCTACCCCGATCGCCGGTGGGACCGGCTCCTCTGCCGCGCCGTCGCCGTGGTCAGCAGGTGCTGCGACAAGAAGAGGCTGCCGCTCGACTCCATGGCCTGCCCGTTCACCTTCCAGGCTCCAGAAGGGACAGAGGAAGATAAGAAAAGAAGCGGTACATAGAACTACTTTCTCATCATTTCATGTGCTGTTAGCGTTTTGCTTGCTTCAGCGTTGTTCTCCACTTCGACGTCGCGAGAGACCACTCCCGAATCCGAGTTTGACGAGGACAACGAAGCCGAGGACGACGCCGACTCAGACGATGAGGACGAGGAAGACCTCTTCGCCGAGGATGACGACGGCGCAACAGAGAACGGAAAGGGAAAGCAATCGAAGCACTCACCGAGGCACAGCTACGTCGCGTCGTCTTCGTCCAGTTCCGTGCCGCAGAGACTGAAAGTCGAGGAGCTGCGAGAGCACTACGACAAATTCTTTCAAGAGTACTGGCAACAAGACCTTCCAAACGATGAAGCTGAGGTATACATACTGCTTGATTTGGCTATTTCACTACTTGAATACCACAATGCATTGCGCGGTAGACAAGATCCAAGTGTATTCCCGATGTGAGCGAGCGCTACATCTCCGCGTCGGCGGGTGTCCAAGGTCTCTACCCCTTCTCCAAGACGGCCTACCCAGACATGGTGTCCGCGGAGAGCGCCGCGGAAAACACAAACAGGTCGGTTGTCCCGCCTACGCACTGCGTTAGTGCGCAAATTACGGCTCGTGCCTCGAGTAGAGGCCAATAAAAACTTTTCCTTGTCCCCGTCGGCGGGCCTTTCTCAGGGCCCGTCGCGTCCGGAGTAATCAAAGTGGCCTCTTGCGTGCGCCATAATCGCCACCACGGCTGACTGTTGTAGTAATCTTGCAGGGAAGCGGAGACCCTTTACGAGAAGGACAGGAGAGTCTTTAGGTAAGAGACAGAGGAGGAAGGAAGGGAAAGAACGAAAGGAGTTGCAAATTGCTCTGTCCGTACTTTATAGAGAGAAAATTCTCGGCAGCCTGGAGAAGATCATGGACCCCACATGTGGCATGACCTCCGCCAAGGACACTGTCTACGACTTGGACGCCCTCATCGGAAACAGCATCAGGAAGAACAGCAACAGGGGCAGCCGGTTCTCCGTCCCCGCGCTGAGATTCGAGTCGCGTTTCGAGAGCGGCAACCTCAGGAAGGCGGTCCGGACCGGAGAGCGCGAGTACGACCTCATCCTCACGCCAGACGTGTCGACGGCGAAGCACCACCAGTGGTTCTACTTCGAGGTGGCCGGAATGGAGGCGGCGGCGAAGTACGTCTTCAACATCGTCAACTACGAGAAGACCAACTCGCAGTTCAACTTTGGTAAACGCGCGTCACTTTGACACGTGGTAATTAAAGACTTTGCCGACGCAATTACTTCAGGCATGCAACCGCTGCTGTTCTCGGAGAAGGAGGCCGTCAACCGCGGCCAGCCGCATTGGGTCAGGGTCGGCACGGATGTGCTCTACTTCAAGAACCGATTCGCGGCTGGCGAAGGGTCGACAGAAAGGGATGAGGACTCAGATCTTGCCACCAACGACGGGACCAGCAACACCTTCATGACCGCCTCCTTCTCTATCGAATTTCCGCACGAGAACGACGTCTGCTACCTCGCCTACCACTTTCCCTACACCTATTCAAAGCTATTGGTATGCGAGAAGCCATTAGATAACCCAATACGAAGTCCACGTTAAATACTGCCTACAGGTCGATCTGGAATGTCTCCGATGGCGTTGCAATTCCGACACCCTCTTCCGCGTCGACAGCCTCACTCCGACCGTGTCAGGCAAGAACTCCATCCCCCTGGTGACGATCACTTCGGCTGCCAAGACTGCCAATTGCACGATCCCGCTGATGAAGCGCCGAATCGTCTTCCTCACGGCCAGGGTCCACCCGGGGGAGACAAACTCGTCGTGGATCATGAAAGGCCTATTGGACTTTCTCGTCAGCGCCGACGATCCGGCCGCCAGGGAGCTCAGAGAGCGGACTATTTTCAAGATCATTCCAATGCTCAACGTCGAGGGAGTCATCAACGGGTGGTGGGAGAATGGCATTAATTTTGGCGGCGACTTAGTATAAGATGTTTTTGTTTTTTAGCCATCGTTGCGGACTAAACGGCGAGGATTTGAATAGGCGCTGGATCTCTCCCAGCCCCGCCCTCCACCCCGAGATATTCCACTCCAAGGCGCTCCTGGAATACGCCTCCCGCGTGCTCCGCGTCCGCCCCTTCGTCTTCTGCGACCTCCACGGACACTCGAGGAAGAAGAACGTCTTCCTGTACGGGTGCTCGCCCCACCTCAGCTGGCTGCCGGCCGACGCCAAGGCCGCCAAGGACAACAGGAGGGCAGACAACGACGAGCTGGCACCTCATTTGGTAGTTGCTTAAAATATCATGGGGACATTTCATGCTATTTAGCTGTTCGTTAAGGACTTGGAGCGCCTTCTGTCCCGCACGGCGCCGCTCTTCGACCGCAAGTCCTGCCGCTACGCGGTGGAGAAGAGCCGCGAGTCGACGGCGCGCGTCGTCGTCTGGCGCGAGTACGGCGTCCGGCGCTCCTACACCCTGGAGAGCACCTTCTGCGGATGCAACAAGGGCCAGATGAAGGGGCTGCAGGTGACGTCGACGCAGCTGCGGGAGACGGGAGAGGGGCTGGCCAGGGCCATACTCGATCTGGTCAGGCAGGGAAAAAGCGGGGAGGCTGCTGAGAGGGCTGGAAACGGCGGAGGCGAGTCGGCAGCGGCCGAGGGGGCGGCAGTCATCAGGGACGAGAACGATGATAAAATCAAAAGGTGAGCACCTAACAATAATGTTCGGATAGAAACCTGATAAGATATATTTTTTCCAGGCTAATCATTTCCGTTCCTAAAGCGTAGTAAGATCATATTACATTTAATTACCTCAAAGCTCAAGTTGTGTTTAGCAAGTCAACATTGTGATATACGTAGGAAGATCGAGCCGAAATAAATAGGAATTCTTAATATTAGCATATGTTCGTTTATTTAACGTACCATTTTGTCCGTCTCTCTCTCAACATCAATTTACTAAAAGTGGCTCTTTATAAAATGCCGCGTATACGTACGATCGGTTCCGTAATAGATGCGATAATAATCGTGTATAGCAATGCGTGTAAGAAGAGTGGTAGTATGTAATGTAGCAAGAATCGTCGATCTGCCAACGTAACAAAGCTAGCCGCCTTATAGTTGTATAAACGGGGATATCACAGTGGTTCGCTTATCTTTGCAGAATTAACTGTCAATATACGATCGAAGCTTAAACTTGTAAGAAGCAGCAGCATGTGTTATGTACATACACACTACATATATAGAAAAAGATTCCCTTCGAAGTTAGTTATTTTAACATTGAAGGGCGAGTATAGCGGATTTTCTTCTTCCTTTCTTGCATTGCAGTTTTATAGTCGTGGCCAACGTGCGTTGGGCGTCTTTCCATTTATGAAAGAGGCCCGCAGTTGTCACTTACTGGGTGTTTGGCGCCGGCGCCGACGTCAGGTGCGTGTTCTGGCTTCTCCTAGGCGGCGGTGGCGCCGGAGGTCGGCCTCCAGTCGGAGTCGATCTCCCGCCTAACCGCATGGGAGAGGCCGGAGACACTCTTCCGTTGTTGAAGCTGACGGTGCTGTAGTTAGAGACGACGTCGCTGCCGCCGGCCCGGGCCTTCTGCTGGTGCTGGTGGTATCCGTTCATCTCGTTCAGCGCCGCATACGGGTCGTACTCGGGCGGAGTCGGCTCGCGCAGGATGACCGGCTTCGGCTGCGGCTGGGGCGACTGCCTGACCATGGCCGACGGCGGGCTGTAGTGCATCGGCGGCCTTCCACTAGGCGAGTTTCTGGCGGCCATCGCGTAGAGCGGCTCCTGCTGGGGCGGCGGCATCGGCGCCATCATGGGAGGGTTGGCGAAGTTCTGCTGCTGCAGCACCCACGCGCCCACGCTCTCCTCCTTGGCGTTCTGATGCTGCACCAGCTGCTCGTCCCGGAATCCGAGGACAGCGTGCGGCGTCGAGTTCGGCTCAGTCCGGCACTTCTCCGCCACCTGCCACTTCTTCTTCATCACGCGCTGAAGGTCCTGGAGGAACGCTCTCGGCGGCGCGGCCTGACTCTGGCTCTGGTCGTGGTAGAGCTTGTTCGGCGGCGGCATCTCGGGGCGGCGGAGGTACGGCGGCAGGTTCAGCGTCTCTGTCCGGTTCTCGCCGATCAGCTGGACGTTGTCGTCGAACGAGATCCGCCTCACGCCGGGGTTGGGCTTCGGAGAGTTCAGTGCCGGCTGTTGCTGCTGTTGCTGAACCTGAGGTTGATGTACCGGCCCGGCTCGCTTCAACGACGGAGGAAGAGGCTGCTGAGCGAGGGGCGCTGGCGGCGGTTTGGCATAGTTGTTTGGCTTGGCGTCCTCGTGGTAGATCTCCGGCGGGGGAGGCGGGAGGTCGTCCATGGACATCACGGAGCTGGTCATGGCGCTGTTGCCGACCATCGCCAGCTGGTCGAGGCTCTCGTCCCTAGGCGGAGGCGGGAGGTCTTCAATTGGCGGCATGGGTCCGAAGTCCTCCACGAGGCTGCTCTCGAAAGCCTCGCTCAGGGGGTCGACGTTGCCGTTGGGCACGGCGTGGATCTGGGCAGTGACTTGGTGGTGTCTGACTGGCTCCGGGGTGGAGCTCTCGATGCTGCTGTCGGCGGCCGGAGGCGGGGGCGTGACCAGACGTTGCTGTTGCTGCTGCTCCTGACTTGCCTTTCGGAAGCTCTGCCTGACTGCGCTACGGAGCAAGGTTCCGCCACCGCCCACTCTCACATTCGGACCGGCCTGATCGTTGGCGTCGGCCTCGATCAGGTCCTCGTCGCTCTCTCCACGGACGAGGCCCCACGTGGTGTTGGTCAGCGGGATCCTCGGGTTGACGCTCGGCCGCTTTTTGATGGTGCCGCCGGCGGGGAAGTCGCTCTCGAAGCCGCCGAAGTGCTCTGCGGGCGTGCCGCTCCGGTCACTCAGACACCCACTCGAGGATGAAGACTTGGAGGAGCGGGAGAGAGACCTGCGAAGGCCGTTGATGCCGGCATACTGGCCAGCCGAATTCTTGTCCGACGCATTCCCGTTCGGTGCACGCTCTATGGTGTTCACAGGTGTGTTTTGTGACCCAGACTCGGACCCTGCATGATCAATCTCTCCCACGCTAGTCGACGAGATGGAGGCCGTCGAGCACTGAGACATGTCGGAGACGATGCCGCTGGAGAGTGCCGAGTCCAGGCTCTTGTTCTCGGAGGAGGGGGTGCGCGCGGGACTAGCCGGGTTGGATCCGGGCGTTTTGATCATCTGGTAGACCGGGGAGGCCAGAGAGGTGGGCTTTGTCGCGGCGCCGTTGTTGGTAGTGGCGGTTCCTCCAGGTTGGACGGGCAGGCTGTTGGGCGAGTTGACTGAGTACCGCTTCGAGGTGAGGATGTCGATGTCGGCGTGCGTGATCTCCTCCTCGATGGAGCGGTAGTTGTCGTACATCTGCCGGCCGTTCTTGGCGATCCGAATGCCGGTCACCCACTGGTGGAGCTCGCGCTCCGTGTCCACGCACAGATAGCGGATGTACTTGGGCGTCTTGGCCTGGATCTGGGGGTGCTTGATGGCGAAGCAGAACTCGGACGGTGCCTTGTACTTCTTCTTCCAGCCGGCGCCGTAGTACACCTGGTTCACGTCGAAGGTGGACAGGCAGACGAGGTCCTTGGAGGACTTCTTCCCTTTCGGCGCGTAGTAGAGGCCGGAAGAGCGGAGCACGAAGTAGAACTTCTTCCACGACTTCTTGCTCTCTGCCTTCAACCAGATGAATCCCTCGACCTCGGGGGCACCGACGCCCGAGCTGGAGAAATACTCCTCGAGCAGCTCCTGCCTGGAGTGTTCCTCCATGAGGTCTCCGCGCTGGGAAGACGACGAGCCGAGAAGGTAAAGCTCTGGCCGGCCGAAGAGGTCGTACTTCTCAGGTCGCTCGATGAACCAAAGGGTGTTCTTAGAGTCCACCTTCCACATGAGGCAATTCTCGACAAGGTTCTCATGGTCCTCGTAAGCTCGCTCCATGTACAGGTCCGGAACGAGCTCCACTAGGCCCCACTTGGGGTCAAGCTTGACGTGATTCTTCTCGGCGAGGATGCGCGTCACGTGACCCACCGTCATCTTCTCGTCGATGAGGAGGGACTTTGCCGAGCCATCTGCGGTGAACACCTTCACGAAGAGCTTCTTGATCGACGCCTCCTTGATCTTCTCGATGGCCAGCTTGATCTTCTCGGCCTTGATGCGGGCCTCCTGGTCCTCCTGCTGGGCCGCAGCCGACGTCGGCGAGTGATGGTTGGAGGAGACGCCGCTAGTCGAACTCGACTTGGACTGCGACGTCAGGCGGGAGCTGGAGGCGGCAGAGCAGCTGGACAGTACGGAGAGGTTGTCGCAGAAGGCGGAGTCGTTGTCGGGACTGTCCGTACGTTTGCCGTTCGCTGTGGCCGGTTGACGTCTTTCCGGTGCGGCTGTAGCTGCTGCTGCTGCTCCCGCTCCCGCCGCGCCATTCGAGCCCCCCGAGCTCGATCGCGAGTGCATGCCGCTGCTATGTGACTCTGTCGGCGATCCGGCCCCAGTCGACTCCTGCTTCTTCAGGGTGCCGTTCGGACCCGTCGTCGCCGTCTTGGTGGTTGTGGTCGCCAGCTCCTCTGTAAACTGCGACTCGAGGACGCTCAGCTCGCCGAGGATCGCGTCCAGCTCCTCGTCTTGGGAGTTCTCCAGGTTGATGAGCGAGCACCTGTACTGGTTCTTGACGGCGGCGTCCACATCGCCGGTTCCGTTGGCGGCCTTCTGGCGACGCTTGACGACCGGCGGCGCTGCGGCAGCGGCTGTAGTTGTGCTTGTGGGAGACATGGCGGGTGCATTCGGCGCCGTCGGACTAGAGTCTAGGCCCTGGAAATGAAACGAGACGAGATTATGAGAGAGAGGGACTCATAAAGTTGGAGGAAGACCACAATTAAAACTGGATCTATGGGCCGAGACCCGAGAGAGAGCTAGGTCCCCTCGTCTTCCACGGATCGCAGCAGCAGCGAACAGCAAAAATTATGGAAGAAGGGGCTGAGAGGAAAAAAAGCTTACGTCGCTCGCCGACGAACAAGAAAATTGAATGTGGGCAATAAAACGCGCCTGGCAAATTTTAACGCAGGCTCTCCTGGGGCTAGGATTTCAGCATGTGTATACGTCAGCCGAGCGAGTCGAGACAATACCTAGAAGGGGGTTTATGTTCTCCCTACGACGCTATACACACACCGCTCCTAGCTGTCTGTCAGCCCCGAGTCTTGAGAGAATCGAGAAAGTGAATTTACGAGCCCTGCGACGGGCGCTGGCGGACCGTCGCCGCTGGTAGTAGTGCGTACTAAAATGTGCGCCACGCGCTATAACGCACTATTCCAAACTAGCGTTACCAAGATATCGTACGCCTGTTCATGTATGTTGCTAAGTCGAGTCACTTAGCTAATTTTTTAAGAGAAGCGGATATAACGCTAAAGGTTTTTAAGCAAACAAAAAATTACTGTCAGCGCATGTTTAGTTTAGCACACGAGTGCAGCAACTCTTCAACTACCCTTCCTAGTGTATTAAGCCCCTCGATCCCACTCATAAATTTCAACCCCTGTCTCGGCTATTCATCACGGGACGGACGGAAGAACGAACGGGGTAGGTAGGTAGGCGCCATTTACAACGTAATGTACGTTCGCTTCCAGGAACAGAAGGAGGAAGAAATCGTAAAACGAGGGAAAATGGGAGTGGGAAGGATTTAGAGAGAGAGATTCCATTATCTCGAGCGCTGATTGCTAAAACAATTTATTAGCAGAATTCGCAACACCCACGCAGCATCCTTATATGGCAAGACATCCTAGCAGTAAAAGAATTCCAATTAATGGGGATGCAAAACTTTTATGACACGGCCTCGCTCGCTTCAAAGTTTGCAAGGACGTGCGCGGTCTCCCCCGCCGCGGAGCCTAAAACCCGCTCGCTGGCTGGCCGCGTTTCGAAATCCGCTTTGCTAAAAGCCCCTTCCTCCCCTCGTTCGAGCTAGCTAGGATAGAATCCAAAAGTTAATTGGCGGGGCCCGGGGGAGGGAAGGAAGGGTCGAAGAAACCAGCTGGTCGAGCTCCATCCTGACCTGACAGCTAGGCTAGAGCCGCATTCTTGGGTTGAGGCAACGAAGGCTTTTTTGCACACGCGCGCTTTAAGAAACAGCTCTGCTTACTAAGAGATAATCTGGCTTAGGGCATTTTTTGCTACACGCGACTTTTTAGCACCGGTCCCCGGTACCAGGGGATGATCTTCACTTCCGGGAAAAAGTTTGCTACAAAAACATTTGCTTCGTCCGTCCAGCGGAAAATCTAAGTCACTATCTGAATGATATATGCCGTTACAGCATAATTACAAGTTACGACTAACTCTATTGCGGCAAGTGCAAAATATTTGCGGCGCGCCAAACACCTGTGCGAGGCACCTCCTCTGCAGTTGCAAATTATTTATAAGGCCGCAACTGCATGATACTCGTAATTGAAAAGTGCCATCGTTCCGCACGTGATATGCGCAAAATTAGCGGTGCCAGTAACTGCTAATGGACATGTTGTGTACGTAGTTACACATTTGGCACTCGAGTCAGTCGGCCGCCTTCATTAAAGTTTATCGAGGTCAGACTAGACCGACCGGCGCGGCGTACGCACTGCTTGCTTTCCCGCCCGCGGCAGCGATCGAGCGACGAAATTGGGGCAACTAGCCATGTAATTTGTATCACGTGAAGCTCATTCTTAAATGTGACAAAGAATTAAAGTAAGGCAGGCAACTCTGACCGTGCACACAGACGGAGGGAACAAGTTTGGATCGAGTGGCCCGAGTGGACATTGCGAGATCCGACGGACGTCAGCTGATATCGGGATCCGATAAAAATAGCCGCCAAAGTTCTTGAGGGAGGGCGGCCTCCTTCAGACAGACAGACAGACAATTGAAATCGACAAAAGACCGCGCGCGCGATCGTAAGAGAAAGAGAATCTCGCACAATGGCGATTCTCAGCATTGCGACAATGCCTAGCTTCCGATCGAGCTGCAAGAATTAAGGAGGTCGATCGGATTTCGCGGAGGAGGGACTCCGACTCAAAAGAATGCGTCAGAAGACGTCTTTCGCAGAATGCTCACTGCAAAATCATGAGAGAGGAAGATGCCGGTCCGGTGTGCCGAGTCACGACGGGTTTTCTAATCTCCTTGCTGGCATCTACACTGCACCGTCGCCAAATTTGGGAAGAAGAAGAAAGGAGAAACCAAACAGTGAGCGAGGGCGAGGTGATGACTGGAGATTATTTAATCCCAAGACTGGATTCTTCTCCGACTTTGCTTTCCGATCCCGTGTCCGTGTGCGTGCATATGATATCACGTCAGTGGCGATCTCCCAGCAAGGAAATGGATTGCCGCTCGACCGTTCCGCCAGCTCTCTCTCTCTCTCTCTCTCTCTCTCTCTCTCTCTCTGTATCTCTCGCTCTCTCTCTCTCTAATTGTCTACAAACAGCACAGAGGCGAACAGATAGTAATCAGGAAAGAGCTTCAGGGTGTGTATGTGCACAAGCG
>JAAUYK010008426.1_pt1 | contig 11245 bp, 2 predicted proteins | sample 7278021 | NCBI WGS metagenome assembly JAAUYK01 (sample SAMN14350223, study PRJNA611818) | marine sediment metagenome | isolation source: surface marine sediment (1.8m) | place: French Polynesia: Moorea | collected 2018-08
AATCGAGAAATCTAGCAGTCCATCCGATTGCTCAACAGGTCCACTGCACTGAGTCGTTTCTCCGATTGTGACAGCAGGCCTTTTCTCGTATCGTCCGGGCCGGCCATAAGTACAGACCAGGCGACGATCGCGCGAGCGAGCGCGTGTTGCGCTATCAATGGCGATCGACGACCTTCACCTTGTTTTACACGCAGGCAGCCGGGGAGCCTGCCTGCCTGCCTGCCTGCCTGGCTGCACCCCTCCTCGTGTCTGGCAAAGTAGTGGAAAAACATGTTTGTGTTCGGCGGTGAAAAGTCGAAAGCCGACATGGAAGGAAGGAAGGAAGGAAGGAAGGAAGGAAGGAGGAGAAGCTGGCTGGCTAGAACATAACAGACCCCGAGGGCTCACTGGCCGAACGGCCGGCCGGCCGGCCAGCCGGCCAGGTAGGCAACGCGTACGTTCGCTCGCTCGCTCGCTTGCTGGGTCGTCGTCGTGTGACGCAAAAGAAGAAGCAGGAAGAGGGAGGAAAATATTTTGACGCATTTCTACTCCTACTTTCCTACGAGTTGGTCCCGGCCGGCCAGGTCCAGACAGGCAGGCAAGCCAGTGGCTAATGTGCGGCGGCGGCGGCGGCAATGCCCTATTTTCGGTACCGCGTCTAGACGATTTTCCGATGGATGGCTGCAAAGGTGTCTACCTAGATCCGCCCCGATGGAATTTGACAGTCAGGGCAGTAAAACGGATCCATATCCATCCTCCTATGACAAATTATTCTTGCCGCCCATTCGCTTTACAGCCCCTATCCGGCCGGACCGGCATTAGGTGACAATGGCGCCGACCGACCGACCCGGAGAGAAAGTAACCATTAGCAGCATATTGATGCTGCCGCTGCAATTTCCGTCCTAGGAATGCAGTTTCTCACTGCTCTGCTACAGCTATAGCTAGCTTCCCTTTCTCTGTCGTATAACCCTCTGCGTGCGTTTCGTCGACCGCCCTCAGAGACTTCCCATAGTCATTACGAGCATCGCTGGCTGGCTGCAGTCCGCCAACGATCGATCTGCAACAACTGTTGCCAGGGAAGAGGATCGGCAGGCAGGCAGGGTATATCTAGACACCGTCGAACCAACGAACGGTCAGGCGGGCTAGTCAAGCGATCGAGTGCAGTCAGTCAGTCCGTCGACTGTCCGGCCGGCGTGCCGGCGGCAATAATCATCCTATTAATACCATGAGAAATCCCGCTTCCTAGATTACCTCCAATTGTGCTCGACACAATGATCGACGGCCGAGCCATGGCAGCCAGCAAGCGATGGAGAGCGCGATAGAGAGAGAGCCGGTCGCCCTCCCTAGCCGTCGGTTAGCTAGCTAGCTAACCCGGCTAGCCTGCCTTCCCCTCCCTAGCTGTGTCCGTTACGGTCGACTGACTGACTGATCCTCGTCAGCACGCTGGCCACCTGTGGCCAGACGAGAGTGACCGGACCAGACCAGACGGTGTAGCTGTCTAGCTGACGCTAGCGAAAGCTGACCGGCCGGCTAGCTGGCCAGGGTAAAAAGATTGGGAGAATAGTCGGAGTCTGATTTGAGTCTAGACGAGCGCGCTCGAGCTACCCAAGCTGGCCGGCGGGCAGGAAAAAGCGCGCGCTATAGCCGGGATCGAGGAGCTAGGCGAGCTAGGGAACATTCATCATTTTAACGTGCCATTGTAGTCAGTCGCACGCCCACTCGCTCCGGTCAGCGAGACCGATCGGCCGGCTAGCTAAGGCAGTGCTATATTTGGCAACGTGGGATCAGCTAGCCGGCTAGCTCTCTTAACGATCTTACCCATTACGAGCTAGCCAGGCAGAAGGGAGGGAGGGGTAACGGTACAACGAGCGAGCGAGGTAGTCTGGCTGACTGGCGGAATTTCAAGGGTCCAGTTCTTATTCGCCTGATTAGATCTAGCTACGCGGAAAATCTTTTTGTTGTGCCTTTAGAGGAGCGATTGCATTTCCTGAACAACATATCACGCATATATATTCTTCATAGAGTGTTACGTTAAACAAAATCCACTTCTAAGTTTGTCGTATACATGGGCCTAGTCTTTGAGCGCGTCTTGACTTAGCGTCGCCGGCGCCGCCACTGCCGCCGCCATTCCCGCCCCGTCGTCTTTTTATCGGCCGGCTGGCGGGCCGCTCGCCGATGCCGAATATGGAACGGGACGCCGCCGCCCCGCCCGCCGTTAGCTGCTAGTCAGGCAGCTTCTGGCGGCCGGGCCCGCGGTAGCCAGCTGCCTCGAGTGGAGAGCTGGCTTTCTTCATGCAGGGGAAGAGGAGAAGTACGTATGCCGGCTACGTCGTCCGTTTTACAGCTAGTATGAGCATTCGGAATAAGACGCAATAAAGTTCCAGGGGAAATTCATACTTTACGTTGCCGAGCAACTGGCCGACAATCAGCTCCACTTCAGTTCTGGTTCGGGTGTTGGATAGGGAGAGAGAGAGAGAGAGCGCGCTAGAGGAGGAGACAATGGAGGCGAATTGTTCTCTACTTCTCCCTCGCTCCCTCTTCACTCGCTTAATATTAGCTGCAGTCCGCCCCCGTCTCAAGTCTGCCTGCCTGCTGTCAGCATTTCAGAACCCTTTGACAACAACTCGCTGCTGCTGCCGCTGTCCTATCTGACTGTCGCAATTCAGACAGGGGATAAAGAGCTCAAGCGATAGAGCGGCCGGGTGAGCGGGCGAGCGACCGTTGAGAGAAATGCCGACGACGCGAGACGGACGGGTGAGACCAATTTCTGCCTGCGCCGTAGATCGGTCCTAATTGAACTTGAAAGTAGTAAGTGATTCTGATTTGATCTGAGCTATAGTGTAACAAGTGAGAGTCTAGTAGATAGGTGGGGAAGGAGCAAAAAGTATTCATCACTTATGAGAGTGGCCAGTCCGCTCCGGTCCAGACATCACTCAGCCAGTCAAGTTGGGCGATGGAAAGGAACGTATGCAAAATTCCTATTGTACTAACTACACGTATTAACTATCGAATGAAAGAAAGTAGGAAAGAAATAGCTAACGAAATGAAAAGACTATATTTGCGGACTCTGTATCCAAGTGTATACTACGTACAGTATTCGTATTTCAGCCGGCGACGTACGCGTCCGTCGGGTGGCTGGCTAGTGACTAGCGGCCGGCCGCGCGAGAAGGTAGTATGATCCATCAAGTCGAAGCCATGTCCAGCAAGTCCTAAACTCTGACTGCTGGAGGAAGGACGAGGGACGAGACGACCGTCCGGTGGACGTGCTACGCTGCCGGACAATGGCGACAGTTCCGATCGCGCCGCTCCTCTCACTTTCTAACCTGCGAACCCATCGGCGACTGCGGCAGATCGAGCGGGGGCGGGCGGCCGGCCGGCCGGCACGGATCCACCACTGCAACTAACTGCAACGAACGAACGCACCCCTTCCTTCTAGCTTCCAGCAGCCAGGTGACAGAGAAGTGAAGCTGGCTGTCGGGGGTGGCCGTGGCCAAGGCAATCGACTGGGGTAGTACGTAGCACGTATAGGTAGGTAGGTCGGCAGTGGAGTGAAAGAGAATTTTCCCTTTGAAGGTGAACCGAGATCTACCTCGGAAGTTGCCATATCGCAATATACTTTGTCATGTTCCAGACAAAATATTCAGTTTGAGAGCTTAAGTCACTGGGGTACGTTGTGACATCGTCAATATATCATGAAATTTTCTGTACGTACGTACAAAGGACAAGTGTGGAAGGTGGAGTGGTGGGTAGTGCGGCAGCAGCAATGGCGCGGCAGCTATGGTGTGTCGCGTCCATAAGCTGCGAGCTGTCGCAGCTACATTCAGAAACAATTTTAGTACGTACCAAGAAATTTACAAATTTTTCAGGCTGCCCGTTGAGAATGAGATTGAAGTGGATTCTCTTGATCAGCGACCTCGCTCGAGGTGTCCGGACACTTGTCAAACATTAGAAGTGCCTTCATACCATGCAGTCATGCAATCTACTGTTCATCTGAACAGTGTACGCTGAACTCGCAATATGGACATTGGATACGTTTACGCACTGCATGTACGCGTATGAAGGCGCTGAAGCGTACCACGGATAACTTTGGCAATTCATATTGCATGAGTGGCGTCATAGGGTCGTCACGATTACGGAAAGTGCGTATAAACACGTATAGTTACAACGCGATTAGGCTTTAAATGCAATAATTGCGCAGTAATAGGCTGGTTGTAGTATTTAGTTTCCCCGCGCGATTGTGGCACTCATAAATCAGTGTTTTCTTTACTTGCGCGCCTGTGGATTATGGCTGTCCTTATCGCTAGGGTTTGGCATCTCCTAGTACTGAGGTTTTACCACTTGATGGTGGTTTGCATTATTTTCAACACTTATTATTAGCTCATATCCACAGCTTTCAGCCGGAAAAGTGATTATTTTCAGCCTATAGACCTGTTGACTAAGCATTAGAGAGGTCAGGAGAGGTGAGGTTCTAGAGCCGATATGGAGGGAATTCATGGGCTGGAGGGATTGGGTTGGGAGGCTTGGAGGGTGGTGGTAGTGGGTGGGAGTGGGAGAAACCCCTATACCAAAAGCACATGAATTCCCTCCCCAATGGCCCTGAACCTCTGAAATGTTGAGTCAACAGACCTTTAGGCTGAAAATAATAATTTTGTAGGCTGCAAAGCTGCAGTCAATTATAGCGCTGAAAATAATACAAGCCCTTGATGGTACGTGTTTGGGCGTAAGTGGAACAAGCCAGCCTGGCTCGTTATAATGCCTTCCGGTTGCACTGTGAGTTGGATCCGATTGTTTGTACGCACGAGCTGCAGTCAGCCAGGCTCTTTCGTTCGGCGACGAGGAGAATTCGATTCGAGCGAGCAAGAGTGGGGATCGTTGTTTTTGTTTTCCACGTCGGTCGGTCGGTCGGTCGGTCGCGCGTACGACGTCGCACGAGTCTCTCTATGTCGAGGGGTGGGTGGCTGGCGGAAAAAAAGGAAGGAAGGAGAGAAGAAGGCGCTGAAAAATCAACTTCCCTTTCAAACTGGCGGTGCATTCAGGAGAACGTTTAGCCAGGGAGGTGGCTAGGATCGGAAGAGGCGAAGTGCGCGACATGTCGACAAAAAGTGAGACAGCTAAGCCGGATATCTCGCGAAAACCGCACTGCCGCCGTTGACGCCATGTCGCGACCGACTTGATATGGAAAGTAGAACAAAGTAGGAGAGCTGTGGGGACAAGGGAAAAGTTTCCGAAAGAAGGCCGCCTCTTAGTTGCCCCGGCATGCCTGTCTTAGGTCTCTAACTGCGAGTGCCTGCCTTGGATGGATGGACAAGACTACGAAAGTGTGGTCTCGTCGTGGGTCGATCAGATGCATCATTGTGGCAAGATTCTCCCCTAGCCGGCCTCCCGACTTCATCCATCCTCCCCTTTGCCACTCGAGGGCTGGCCGTAACTACCTTTTAGAAAACGATTCGATCGCGCCCGTATTCGCGCCCAGACCTCTCTCTCCACTTGCCTAGAGCATGTACGGCGAAGGACAACTGGCTCCGAGGACATGGGCAAGATTCTCCGCTTGATGAAATGTCCCAGCTTCTCTTCACAGCTGGTTAGTGGCCGTACCCTCACCTAGCTTGTCCTCAGTTCGCTCTCCATCGATCGAGTTCATTTCCGATCAATTGTCTTGCTTGATTCCAGACCCGGCCTCTCGGCGGCGGACGCTTAATTGTGACGCAATGAGGAAGAAAGTGTAACGGCACATCTGCTCCCTCCCTCTCTCCCCCTTTCTCTGTCCTCACTGCTAACACTTTTGTCCGGAGGTAAAACTCCCACCTTTCATTTTCCAGCAGCCCACCTGCATGTGAGGACTTCGCATGCAGAATCCTTGCTCAAGTAAATACATGTACCGCAATGTTATAAGATTAGAATTTCATTCGAAGTCTCATCGTCTAACAACCCTTTCTGGTCGGGCCATCCCGCGGCGTCAATCTGGCTGCGCGGAAGAACTTATGGCGCACGCCGTCCGCCCGCCCGCCCGGCTGCCGACGGCGACCACGCACGAGAAATGGCGGGGGCGGTAGGGCGGCTGACTGGCTGGAGGAATCTGAAGGCAGGCAGGCCGGAGGAAGGAAGGAAGGAAGCAAGACAAGGAAGATAGAGCGAAGGGAGGTAAAGGGTGCGAGCTGCAGGCAGGCAGGCCGGTCGATCGTGTGAGAAAATTTCTTTTCCTGCCGCCATTAATTGGTGTAATGGACTGACTGACTGACTGACTGGCGGAGGACGGACGGACGGACGGCGGATGGACGCGCACGTACGCTACGGGAGCTAGCTCTCAACTCGTTCGCTCACTGGCCGCCGCTTCCCTCCCTCCCTCGATCTGCCTGTGGGAAGAATGGAGGAGGAGTAGAAAAGATCGAAGAGCTACGAGGGATTGAAAGCGTAATGCGCCGCGCGGGAGGGATAAGTTTCGAAGCGGCCGACAGCTTGTATCAACCGGGAAACCTTTACGTAGTAGATATCGACCGCATGCTCTTTAAAGTCATCCTTCCAAGAGCTTCATTCGCTTTCGTTCGATCGGCTAGCTGACTGACCCTATTTCGTCCGATGCCTGCGTGCAACAAGCGAGCGGGCGAGCGCGGTTAGTTGAGAGGGTTGGTATGGCGAACAAATAATGATGTAACTACGCAGCCAGCTGCCACCTCGCTCGTTCGTCCGCGTCCGTCCTCTCTATCCATTGATTGAGTGAGTGACCAACGGGTGGGTTAGGGGATAATTGACCGCTGACCTGTTACGTCGAACGAGCGAGCGAGCGCCGCGCGCGTGTTTATTTGGCCTGATGAAACAGAAATATCAGCCAACACTTTCACGTACGATCCCATCATTCGAAGGGCTATCAGCTAGCCGGCCGATATAGATGCCGGATGCTAATAAGGACGGGACTAGCTGTGGACCCTATGGGGAATGAAGGCGAAGCTTGCATTGGATCCTGTATGAGATGATGCCGCATGCCAGATGACCAAAAACAACTACAGGTACGATTCTAGCTAAATCCCTAATTCTATGTCTCCGTTAAGATTTGATGCTTTTCATCCCGTTTCTCGCATGGGCAGCTGGCCATCCTCGCATTGCTCCATTATCGGCACCCGACTCATAAACAAGCTTTTGTTGTTCACTTCCCGTCGGATGAACGGACGGACCGAAAGAGAGAGAGAGAGAGTGAGAGAGAAAGGCTATATGGAAGGGACGAAACAGAAAGGATTGCTGCTGCCGCTCTACGGACGGAACACTCTCGATACGTTGAATCTCGATCGTCCGGCCACGAGGTATTCGACAATTTTTTCCCGTACGTCTAGCCAACACAAATAGAATTCCAGGCGGCAATTTGGATTGCACACGCTCGACTCGAAAATCATCGAGGAAACTATGTGAGCTGGGCGCCGTACAGCTACACGATATCCACCTACAATAGCAATTCTACGTCGTAAGTGAAAGCCGTCTGTACGTACGTATATATACGGTTCCAATTAGGCCAGACCAATTTCAGACCGCAAACTTTTTCTCGCCTCTCGCAATCGAAGAGGCAGGGGAGACCGACTGGCAGAACGGATTAGAGGCCGACCGGCAGCAGGCAGGCAGGGAAAGCTAAAAAAAGTTTCTCCCCCTTCGATCGCAATTCGTTTGCTGTCGTTAGCGATCGACAAACGAACGAATGAATCAATCAAGGCGGCCGTGCGGCCAAAAGGAGCCAATTTAACTTTACTCCACTTTTTCCGTCCTTTCTTATCTGCGTGGACTCAACTCAAGGAACGAACGGTAAATTTTCCCCGCAAGAGCTCTTTCTCCCCCTTCCTTTTATCTCACGCGTCCCTAGCTTCCTCCGCGTTCTATCGTCCAGCGGCCAATGAAAGAGACCGTCCGCCGTCCGTCCGGCCGTCCGTCCGTTCCGGGGCTGCTTTGACCACACCATGTGTGAGGGATCGAGAATGAAAGAAAGAAGGAAGGAAGGATGGAAAGAGGGAAGGCTCCTCCTCCTATTGTGTAGGATGCCAACTGGGAATTGGCGCCTAGCTCGACCGACCCGGCCGGCAATGGATCCAGAAGCGACAGATTCAGCTACTAGGTTTATTGTTTCGCCTTTCAAAACCTGACAGAGAAATACTACTACATACAGGAAAGTAATACCTGCAGTAGTGCAAACCTTAACTCTATAAATGCAAATTGTGTTTATTGTTTACGTCCCGACCGACCCCTCAATCTCGCCGGCCCCAATTCCATCTAGCTATCTAGCTAGCTTCTGATGTCGCCGTAGCCGCATCCGGCCAATGAGCAGGCGAGTAATTCGATCTGGCCCGCATCATTAGCTTTGATTGGATCCATACTGGAAAAGACAGAAAGAGCTAGAGCGAATATCGTGAGAGGCCGAAATGCGTGGTCTTTAATAAATTAGGGAAGTTTTACTACTAGCGCTAAAGAGCGTGGCATGAGCAATAAATCAAGAGCTAGGCAGCCGGAATTTAGCGTGGCGTGGAGAATCCGGCGGCAATGAATTGACGCGCGCGAGTCGCGTCGTACGTTCGAATCCTTTCAGCGAAAAACAATTTAACGGGCTGCACGCACGTATGACTGGTTTCACCATGCGTACAAGGGAAGCCACAAAAGTCACCGCAATGAGCTTGTAAATGAACTAATCGCTAACACGAGGTCAGCTTAACATGCAATACAATTTGTTCCTTTTTTGTAGAATACTTTCTGGGTCCCCTGACGAATTTCATGTGAACACGGTATGAGTGAATAGCTAGCGATTCCGGCCGTCCCCCTTTCTTCCCTTCTTTCTCCATGGTTGCTCCACGCGCGAGTAACTCTTTACCTCCTCAGTCATTGACAAGCCACGTCGCTGTCACCGCGCTAACGAAAAGACTTTCATAAAGTGGATCCAGGGACCAATTAAGTTACTGCTGCTAACTACCTTCAGTTTTAGACCATCCTTTAACCCGGCTCATTTGCCAGCCATAAAAATTATAATTTACCCCGACAACCGGCTGCTGATGAGAATTAATTGTTAATTATATCAATCTCTCTCCCGGCCGCGCCTGGGTGCGGCCGCTCGCCCCGGGGACTCGAGAAATAATTGCGTCTGCCCGCCCGATCTACTACTATATGTAGTACGCGCTGCGGGCGACCAAGACACGTGGTCGTCTGTCTGTCGGTCAACAGAAGATAGTGGACCACTTATTTACTCTATTTATACAACTCCACTCGCTTTCCTTGACTTCGCCGGCCGTAGGTTCTTCCTTCCTTCCCCTCGTACGTGTCGCAATCGATTGGACAAGGCCGTTAAATCTGCGTCAGTCGCGGTGCCCCATTCATGTCGCTAGTTAGTAGTGACCGACCGACCGGCTGACTGCCCCCTTTTAATGAGTCGGTTCGCGGTTAAGAGGCCGTCACTATCAGAATATCTTATGCGGTCGTCGTTCGTTCGGCTACCGTTTCCTTCATTCGTCTTCCGGCCTCCGTTCTAGCTGCAGCATAAGTGGGTTACTACGTATGTATACTGCAAGGAAGACTTTCATGACTAATTTACTAGTAGTAAGCGTCGACAAATGCTGGAGGCAGAACTCAAGAACTAACATGAATCGCGAGGGAAATAGAAAGCCGATCGTTCGAAGTTTTCTAGCCACTTGTCTTGCTTTACTTACGAACAGTAATTGCTAGTCAACGGATGATGCTTCTGACAGACAGGCAAGCCATTTAAGTAAGGGCCTCCTCGAAAGGCTACAGCTAGACGCCAAGTATTTCCCGCGTTTTTGCCGACCTTCTAGCTCGACTGACTGACTGACTGGCTTGAGTTATCAAGATATTAGCCAACTCAAAGTGGCTCCTGCTCAGTCAAACCGACGGCTATTACTGTGTAGTGTACTTAATACTTTGAAAGCAAGCACCGCTTGAGAACCATGCAGCGCGAAGTACGAGTAATAAGGTGTCAATGGCGTGTTAGCCATTCAGGCGATGAAACGGGGGACTTTCTCCAAATTAAGAGTTATAACTGTAACTTTGCAGTATCCCAGCTGTACTGTCACGAGCCGTGTAATTGTTTTCCGGCCGCCCAGCAATTTTGTATGAGCCCCTTTGACGTATTGCGCCCCAGAATAGTTATCATAAGGTGATTCGAGGGGCAGGTAGGAAGGCGGCCGGCAGCGACAGCTGTAGGAGGTGCACATGTCAGTCAGGCAGTCAAAGTGGCGAAAAGTTTTCACCTCTTTTTCTCGATTCCGAAGGAAAAATCGGCCGACACGTACCTGCATGCATTCCCGCCGTTGGCAAGGTGCGCAATGCGATAACGCGGCAAAGAAAGCAGAGGAGGAAATCCGAGCGGGTTTTTGTGACGTTGCAGCCGACCGACCGACCGACCGACCGAGCAAACTTTGCCCTAAGGTCATCCGAAAGTTTTGGTCGTAAAAAGCCAGGGAATAGGGAGACGGTCGGAGTGAGAAGCTGCAGGGCCAGCTAGCTACCTAGCTAGAGCGAGTCAACTGGCTGGCATGGCTTGGCGCTGTAATGTAGCGCCATAGAGACTGGACCTAATGACAACTGTGTCGGATCAGTTGACTCTACGTACTAACTAAATACCATGTCACTAAAATTTGGTCGAAATGGGTAGTATGTACAGATCGGCACATACCCACGACACACGTATTTCCAAGCATCGGAAAGTGCTGGCCGCGATAGCTATTGTTAAGAGTAATACTACTGCCCAAATCACGAAGATCGACTAGCATATGGAAGTGGACTCATTCATGTAAATGCACCAGCTAGGCAGGCAAGAGCTAGGGTAAAAGCAGAGGAGCTCAATTGGCCGGACATAAGTAGCCTCGTGGACGTGTGCCCAATCCGGCGGAAAAAGACACGTTCATTATGCTGCAATTATCCGCAGACAATCAGGACAGTCGGACGGTTTTATACTGTACGCGCACACTATTGAGGAACATGGTGAGCTTACCTTCCATCCTGCTGAGCTGTTACTGTCCCCCTTGTCCTTGAAGTAGGGAATGTTCTGCACCATCCACTCGTACACTTGACTCAGAGTCAGCCGCTTCTCGGGCGCGCTCTCGATCGCCTGCGTGATCAGGTCCGCGTAGGACAGGTTGCCCCACGCGTTGCGCCGGGAAGAGCTCTTCTTTGAGTTGTTGCCAGCGGCGCCGTTGCCGTTGCTGGCGCCATTGCCGGTCTGGCCGTTGCCGGCCGACGGCGAATCTGTGCTGCTCACCTCGAGGATCGAGTTGGGAGAGTGGTGGTG
>JAAUYK010089569.1_pt1 | contig 11244 bp, 12 predicted proteins | sample 7278021 | NCBI WGS metagenome assembly JAAUYK01 (sample SAMN14350223, study PRJNA611818) | marine sediment metagenome | isolation source: surface marine sediment (1.8m) | place: French Polynesia: Moorea | collected 2018-08
CCTTGCCGATACTGTTGATAATGACGTACTTACCGATCTTCTCGGGGACGTCACTCGGGCGCTCGAATTCGGAGACAGAAGTGGCCATTTGTTCTCACGTTCAGTTCATCAGCCACCCCAGAAAAACCAGTGTTAATGCGGCATACAGGGCGGCCACGAGGTCGTCCAGCATAATTCCCGCACCCCCCTTTATTCTGTGATCCAGGTCCCGAATCGGCCACGGTTTGACAATATCAAAGGCCCGGAACAGCACGAACGCGAGGATCCACGGTAATAGCGCGAAAGGCGTAACCAGCAGCACCAGGTACATGCCCACAATCTCGTCCCAGACAATGCCACCGTGGTCGTGAATTCCCAGGCGTCGCGCGCTCTCCCCACACAACCAGACGCCTCCGGCAAACAGGCTGACCGCGATAGCCACCTGGGTGAGTAAAGAGAAATCCCGGGTCACCCAGGCCAGCGCGACGCCGAGCAGCGAACCTACCGTGCCCGGCGCCACGGGAGACAAACCGGTACCCAGGCCGAACGCGAGCAGGTGCACGGGATCCCTGAGCACCTGCCCTACGAGCTTCTTGTCGACTCTATGCATCAGAAGTGACGGTAACCGCTGTCGTCGATATCGACAACGACTCCGGCAGAGCGGCTTACCAGTTCGCGGCTGTCATTCACCGTGCCGATGGCCGTAACGGGCACGCCAGCCAGCTCGGCCGGCAACGGCTGTGAGGAAGTGAAGCACAGCTCGTAGTCGTCACCGCCTGTCGCGGCAAAGCGGCGACCCACCTCTTCGTCAAAGGCATGGGTCATCGCGTCGGACTGAGGCAGTGCGTCGAGGTTGAGATCGGCGCCCACATTGCTGGCATCGAGCAGCTTCCTGAGGTCGCCCGCCAGCCCGTCTGAAACATCGATGCAGGCGCTCGCGATACCCGCCAGTTCGCGCCCCACCGCGATCCTGGCCTGCGGCCTGAGAAATCGTTCGAGCAGGAACGCATCGGCATTGCCCGCGCCGATCATCGACAGGCCGGCGGCCGCATCGCCGAGCGTTCCCGTGACGTAGATCGTGTCGCCCGGCGCGGCTCCCGACCGGAGCAGTGCCTTGCCTTGCTCGACGTCACCCGTGATCTGCACGCTAACGACGATCGACGAACCCCCTGTCGTGTCACCACCCACGAGTGCGAGGCTGTACTCATCGGCCGCGGCAAACAGGCCGCGCGCAAAGCCGTCGATCCACTCACCGCTGGTCGGCGGCATTGTTAGTGCCAGCGTCATCCAGAGCGGGCGCGCACCCATCGCCGCGATATCGGAGAGGTTGACCGCGACGGCGCGGTAGCCGAGATCGGCGGGTGATATTTCTTCGGGAAAGTGAGTGCCTTCGACGAGCGTATCGATGACCATGACGAGTTCCCGACCGGGCGACGGTTGGAGTACTGCCCCGTCGTCGCCAATGCCGGCAATCACGCCCGCGCCGTCGTCCGCACGGACGAAGTAGCGCTGGATCAGCTCGAACTCATCCACCGGTCTCGACACTGCGCAGGGACTGCGCGGCAACATCGAGGCAAGCATTGATGTACTTGTGCCCGTCCAGCGCACCGAAACGCTTGGCGAGATTGACGCCCTCGTTGATAACGACCTTGTAGGGCACGTCGATACGCGATTCGAGCTCGTAAACCCCGATCAGCAATACGGACAGCTCGATGGGATCGAGCTGCTCAAGCGGACGGTCGATCAGGCCATCGATGGTCTGCTCGAGCGCCGGCTGGGACTTGCAGATGTGTGGCAGAGCTTCATCGAAGAAGTCCTGGTCAACGCGTTCGTAGGCTGCCTGCTCGTGAAACTGCGCCAACAACTCGGAACAGTCGTGCCCGGCTATCTGCTTCTGGTAGAGCGCTTGCACGAGCAATTCGCGAGCCCGAGTTCTCGCGCCACTGGATGTGCCCGGGTTCATTCGACGTGACGAAGCGTATTGACCATCTCGATGACCGCCAGCGTCGCCTCCTCGCCCTTGTTGCCGGCCTTGGTACCGGCACGCTCGATGGCCTGCTCAATCGTATTCGTGGTCAAAATTCCGAATCCAACGGGCACGCCGTGACGGGCGCTGGCTGCCGAAATACCTTTAACGCACTCGCTGGCGACGTAGTCGAAGTGCGGCGTACCGCCGCGGATCACACAGCCCAGCGCGATGATGCCGTCGAAACGGCGCGATCCGGCCAGCTTGTCGACCATGAGCGGCATTTCGAACGCCCCCGGGACGCGAACGATTTCAAGGTCGGCATCGACCGCCCCGTGCTGGCGCAGGCAGCGCACGGCGCCCCTCAGCAACGACTCGACGATGAAGTCATTGAAACGCGACGCGACGATGGCGAAGCGGGCGTCGCGGACCACGAGATCGCCTTCGGTTGTCTTGATCTTGTCCACTAGTCTTCGACGTATTCCGTGATCTCGAGATCAAAGCCCGAGATCGCGTACATGTGTTTGGGGGCTGATAATACACGGATTTTCGACAACCCGAGGTCGCGCAGAATCTGCGCACCGACGCCATAGGTCTTGAGCACGCTGTCACCGCCGCGGCGTTCATTAAGATCATCACCACTCGTACCCAGACCCTCGACCGCATCCATGAAATCGCGTGATGATTCCTGGTCCCGCAGCACAACGATGACGGCGGCATCTTCCTGCGCGATTCGCTCGATCGCGCTGTTCAATGGCCAGCCCAGCGACCGCGATTGCACGCCGATGACATCACCGAGCGTATCCTGCAGGTGCACCCGCACGAGCGGTGCCTCCACGCTACCGAGGTCGCCTTTCACCAGCGCAACGTGCACCGCGCGATTCACGTGGTCGTCATAACAGTACATCGTGAACCGACCGTGCTCTGTCTCGATGTCGCGCTCCTCGATACGCTCGACGTTGCGCTCCTTTTCCAGCCGATAACGAATCAGGTCGGCGATCGTGCCAATCTTGATGCCATGCGAGCGCGCAAATTTCTCGAGGTCAGGGCGCCGGGCCATGGTGCCGTCTTCGTTCAGGATCTCAACGATGGCAGCGGACGGTTCCAGCCCGGCCAGCCGGGCGAGATCGCAACCCGCCTCAGTATGACCTGCACGGGTCAGCACGCCGCCAGGCTGCGCCATGACCGGGAAGATATGCCCCGGCTGGCTGAGGTCTTCCGGCCTGGCGTCGGGGGCAACGGCCGCCTGGATCGTCCGCGCCCGATCGTGCGCGGAAATGCCCGTCGTGATGCCTTCGGCCGCTTCGATGGAGATCGTGAAGTTGGTGGCGTGATGTTTGTCGGTGTCAGTCACCATTAGCGGCAACCGCAGCTGTGAACAGCGTTTGCTCGACATTGTGAGGCAGATCAGACCACGGCCGTGCGTCGCCATGTAATTGATATCCTCGGGGCGAACCTTGGCGGCCGCCATGATCAGGTCGCCCTCGTTCTCGCGATTCTCGTCGTCGACCATGATGACCATCCGGCCGGCCGCGATGTCCGCGATGATGTCCTCGATATCGCTGAACGCCGCGTCGATCGCAGTCGGATGTATTGTCGGGTTATCCGCCATAACCGTGTTCCTTCAAAAACTCCATCGTCACACCGTCCTCATCGCGTGCGAGCAGGCTCTCGAGATAGCGCGCCAGCAGGTCGACCTCGACGTTGACGTGGCTACCGACTTCGTAGCCGCCGATGATCGTGACCTCGGCAGTATGCGGGATGATATTGACATCGAAAACACTACCGTCCACCGAATTAACCGTGAGGCTGACACCGTCGAGTGTCACCGAGCCCTTTTTCGCAACATAACGCACGAATTCCGCGGGTATTTCGATCGCCAGGCGGATTGATCGCGCATCGGCTTCCACGCTCTTCACGACGCCCATGCAGTCGACATGGCCGCTGACGAGATGTCCGCCGAGACGATCGCCGAGCGCCAGCGATGGCTCCAGGTTGACCGCACTGCCAGCGCCGAGGGAACCCAGGCTCGTGACGTCGAGGGTCTCGACCGATACATCGGTATCGAAGCCGTCCTCGCGCAGCTCGACCGCGGTCAGGCAGACACCGTTGACGGCGATACTCTCACCCACCTCGTAGTCCGAGAATGGCAGTCCGTCGGATTGCAGCGACAGGCGCACGTCGCCTCCTCGCCGTTCCATCGCCGTGACAGTACCTTTCGCCTTGATGATGCCTGTAAACATGATTCCTAATTCGTGAAGCGCGCCGTAATTCGCGTGTCTGGCCCGACCTGGCGGGTATCGACGATATCAAGAGTGCGGCGGTCGGATAACGCCGTCCAGGTCGGAGTCCTGAACATGCCCTTGGTCTCGCTACCCATGATATGGGGCGCCTGGTAAATCACAAGCTCGTCGACCAGATCATCTTCAATGAGCGCACCGGCCAGTTCCGGGCCCGCCTCGACGAGAACTTCGTTGACCCCGCGGCCGGCGAGGTCCTCGAGCACCGCCAGCGCGTTGACGTGTCCGTCCTGCCCCGCGACCTTCACGACCTCGGCGCCCGCGTCGACGAGCGGCCCTCGAGCAGTATTCGCGGCGCAGTAGACTACGGTTTCCCCGGGCAACGCCAGCATTTCCGCCGACAGGGGCATACGCAGCTTGCTGTCCAGCACGGCACGCAGCGGCTGACGGCCGCGAGTGTCGATGTCCGGATCCCGCACCGTGAATGACGGGTCGTCGGCCAGAACGGTACCGATCCCGGTCATGATGGCGCCGGACCGGGCACGCAACCGCTGGACATCAGCCCTGGCCTCAGTACCCGTTATCCACTGGCTTTCGCCACTGGCCATCGCGATGCAGCCATCGAGACTGCACGCCATTTTCAGGCGCACGAACGGCCTGCCGCGCGCGACCCGGCTTCGGAATCCCTCGAGCTGCCGCTGCACCTCTTCGGCCAGAATGCCGCTGCGGACACGAATGCCTGCACGCTCGAGAACACCGATGCCGCGCCCGTCGACCTCCGGATTCGGGTCGCGCAGACCAATGACAACCGCGGCCACCCCGGCTGCGACCAGCGCATCGGCGCACGGGGGCGTTTTGCCATGATGGGCACAGGGCTCGAGCGTCACGTATACCGTTGCGCCGCGCGCTCGATCGCCGGCCATCTGCAGTGCGTGGATCTCGGCATGGTCCTCGCCCGTAAACTCGTGCCAGCCTTCGCCAACGACTGTGTCTTCATTCACGATGACGCAACCGACGACAGGATTCGGCATGGCCGTAAACAGCCCCTTCTCCGCGAGACGCAATGCCTGCGTCATGTACGCGATATCAGAACTGTCGGCCATTGGACTAGCGGTTCTTCTTGCCCAGCAGGTCAGGTAGCAGGGACATTTGTTCGCGCGATGCCGCCGTCTCGGAGATCCGCTGCAGGCGCTTGATCTCCTCTTCGAACTCGGTGATGTCCTGGAAACGCCGGTAGACCGACGCGAAGCGGACATAGGCGACCTCGTCGAGGTCGTGAAGCTCCTGCATGACGAGTTCGCCGACGAGCCGGGACGGCACTTCGCGCTCCCCCATCGTCCGCAGCTTGTGGATTAACCGGCCGATGGCCTGCTCGAGATCATCGCTCGCGACGGGCCGCTTCTCGAGCGCGCGCACCATGCTGTTGCGCAGCTTGTTCTCGTCGAAGGGCTGGCGGCTGTTGTCGCTCTTTACCAACCGCGGCATAACGAGTTCCGCAGTCTCGAAGGTCGTGAAACGTTCGTTGCAGTCGAGACACTGCCGGCGCCTGCGGATCTGCCTGCCCTCGCCCGCGAGGCGAGAGTCGATCACCTTGGTCTCCTCGTGGCTGCAGAACGGACAGTGCATGTGAAATCAGGCGTATACGGGGTGCCGCTTGCACAGATCGAGAACCTGGCCGCGGACGCGCTCGATCGTCTCCTCGTTTCCGATGTCGTCCAGTATATCCGCTATCCAGTTGCTGAGCTGCCGGGTCTCATCGGCGCCGAAACCTCGCGTCGTGATGGCCGGCGTGCCGAGGCGCAGCCCGCTCGTAACAAACGGCGACTGCGGGTCGTTCGGCACGGCGTTCTTGTTGGGCGTGATATTCGCGCTCTCGAGCGCCGCTTCGGCATCCTTGCCCGTGATGCCATGGCTGATCAGGCTGACGAGCATCAGGTGGTTGTCGGTGCCGCCGGAAACGATATCGTAGCCGCGCTCCTGCAAGACGCTGGCCATGACCCTGGCGTTCTCGCAGACCTGCTCCTGGTAGTCCTTGAAACCAGGCTCCATGGCCTCCTTGAACGCCACCGCCTTGGCAGCGATGACATGCATCAGTGGTCCACCCTGCGTACCCGGAAACACCAGTGAATTGAATTTCTTTGTGAGCTCGTCGTTCTTGCGCGCCAGGATAAGCCCGCCGCGCGGCCCGCGCAGCGTTTTATGCGTGGTCGTCGTGACGACGTCAGCCGCGGGCACCGGGTTCGGGTAGTGGCCGGTGGCGACCAGCCCCGCAACATGCGCCATGTCGACCAGCAGGTAGGCGCCGACACTGTCCGCGATCTCGCGGAATTTTTCCCAATCCACGACGCGGGAGTAGGCCGAGAAACCGGCCACGATCATCTTCGGCTTGTGTTCGGTCGCGAGGGCCTGGACCTGCTCATAATCGATATAGCCGGTCTCGGCGTCGATGCCGTACTGAACAGCGTTGTAGATCTTGCCCGAGAAGTTGACCTTTGAACCATGGGTCAGGTGTCCGCCCTCGGCGAGGCTCATTCCGAGTACCGTGTCGCCCGGCTCTAGCAGCGCCATATAGACCGCCGCGTTCGCCTGGGAACCCGAATGCGGCTGCACGTTCGCGTAATCGGCGCCGAACAGCGCCTTGGCACGCTCGATGGCGAGGGATTCGGCGTCGTCGACGTACTCGCATCCGCCGTAATAGCGCTTGCCAGGATAACCCTCGGCATACTTGTTGGTCAGCACGCTGCCCTGCACGGCCATGACGCGCTTGCTGGCGTAATTCTCTGACGCGATCAGCTCGACGTGCTCTTCCTGGCGGCGTTCTTCGTTGTCAATCGCCTTCGCGAGTTCGGGGTCATACGTATCGAGGTTGTCGACGGAATCGAGCATCGGGGTCTTCTCCGTGGGGCGGGACTGCAGCAGAAGTCGGGATGTTACTTGCTATGCAGTCTCGACGAAAGACTGCACAACCCGGGTCCACGCCCGCGCGAGATTGGCGCGATTGTAGCCGCCGCCGCCCGTGCCGATGATTCGCCCGTCGCAGTGCTTGTCGGCGAGCCGGCACAGCGCGGAGGCCGCATCGGCGTGGGCTTGCTCCGTGTAGCGCAGGTGCGTGATCGGATCACCTTCGAGGCTGTCCGCCCCGCACTGCAGGATGATGAATTCGGGCTGCGCGTGCTCGAGGTAGGCCTCGACGCGTGTCCAGGCGTGCGCGAACTCGTTGTCTCCGGCCCCCGGCGGCAGCGGAATGTTCAGCTTGGTGCCGCGGGCCCTGCCCCTGCCGGTCTCGGTCGCCGCGCCGGTGCCCGGGTAAAGGAAGCGGCCATCTTCGTGGATATCGGCAAATATCAGGTCCGGGTCGTCTTCGAATCCGTAGAACACGCCGTCACCATGATGCGCATCGATATCGACGTAGGCGATGCGGGTCAGTCCGTACTTAGCCCGGAGATATTCCGCCGCCACGCCGCAATCGTTGAAAACGCAAAACCCGGCAGCCGAGTCGCGGCCGGCATGATGCAGCCCGGCAATCGGCACGAACGCGCGCTTGGCATCACCCTGCATGACGGCGTCGACGGCTGCCATCGTTGTACCGACCACTGTCGAGGCCGCATCGAATATTCCGGGCATTGCCGGCGTATCACCTTCGTCGAGGTATCCCTTGCCTTCGGCCGACATTCGCGACACGCGGTCGATGTAATCCGCGGTATGGAATAGCAGCAGGTCGTCGACGCTGGCATTCGCGGGTGACCGATACTCGATGCCGCCATCGAGACCGGCATTGGCGAGCTCGTCGTGGAATACACCGTGACGATCAAGGCCAAAAGGATGCGGATCACCGAAGCCGTAGCTGGCGAGCGCCTCACCTTTGTACACGAGCACCGGCATAGTCATAGACGCGCCAGCATACCGAACGCACGCGCAATGACAAATGGCCTCCCGTAGGTACAAGCACGAATTGTGCTGCCGCCCTCAAAGTTGGATAAAAATCAGACACTTCTGTCTCGGTTGTTAGCGCTTGGGAGATTTCGGCCGTGGCTTGGGAAATGTGCGAACGATCCGGTTTCGACGCCACTGGCATCGCGAACCGCGTCAAGCTGTTCGAACTGGACGGTGACGAAAATCGTCGCCTGGGTCGCGTATTGCAGCAACAGGTCATTACGCCCAGCGCACCCGCGATCGTCGAAGACTTCCTTCGCTCGCTGCGAAAAATCGAGCAGTTCGCCGCGTTCGCCGACAGTTCGCCGGGATTCGGGAGGCTGACCGGATTGCTGGATCGCTACCTGCACGGCTTCGGTACTAACGTGGAGTCGTTCGCGTATTTCGAACAGCGCCTGCGTATCGGTCATATTCACCAACGGATCGGCATTCCGCAGCCCGTCTACCAGAACTCCTACCGGCAGCTCGAATACGAGCTGATCCGCAATATTCCGCCGGAAATCCGGTCCGACGAGACTGCCTACGGCGCCCTGATCGACTACATCCTGAAGATCATTGCGCTGGACATCTCGCTGGCCGTGGAAAGCTACTGCAAATCGCAGACCTGCGGGCTGGAGAACAGGCTCGAAGATGAGCGCGGCGAGACCGAGCGGTTCCGCCGGATGGCCGTGACGGACTGGCTGACGAAACTGCACAACCACGCTTTCTCGCGCCACCTGCTGGTCAGGGAACTTGCTACCTCTCAGGCGACCGGCAAACCCCTGTGCATCATCATGGCTGACCTCGACCAGTTCAAACTGATCAACGATGAGCACGGGCACCTGGTTGGCGACCACGTCCTGAGAATTGCAGCCGCCCGAATGGTCGCCGCTGCACGGTCCAACGACGAGATTTGCCGCTACGGCGGCGAAGAGTTCCTGTTCGTGCTGGCGAACACCGATCTCGCTTCGGCAACCGAGGTCGCGGAGCGTGTCAGAAGCCGTGTCGACGCCGATGCGATCAGGCATCACAGCGCATCGATCCGCGCAACCGTCAGCCTGGGAATCGCCCAGGCGCGCGACGGCGATACGGTCGACGACCTGATCGCACGCGCAGACGCGGCGCTGTATTCGGCCAAGCAGGCGGGCCGCAACTGCGTGATGCTCGAGAGCGCGGAGCCACAAAAGGCTTGACGACTCCCACCGCTCGTACCGGATAATGCGCGCTTCGCAATTCCCGTAGCAAATCAATGGCGCAATACATCTACACGATGAATCGCGTGGCCAAGATCGTGCCACCGAAGCGATTCATTATCCGTGACATTTCCCTGTCATTCTTTCCCGGCGCCAAGATCGGTGTGCTCGGCCTCAACGGCGCGGGCAAGTCGACGGTCCTGCGTATCATGGCCGGCCTCGACAAGGAATTTGAGGGCGAGGCCCGGGCCCAGGCGGGTATCAAGGTCGGCTACCTGCCCCAGGAGCCGGAGCTCGATCCCGACAAGGACGTCCGTGGCAACGTCGAGGAAGGTCTGGGCGAGACCATCGAACTCCTGAACCGCTTCAACGAGATCAGCGAGAAGTTCGCCGAGCCGATGTCGGACGACGAAATGAACGCGTTGCTCGAGGAGCAAGGCAAGCTGCAGGACGCGATCGACGCAGCGGGAGGCTGGGAGGTCGACCGCAAGCTCGAGGTCGCGGCCGACGCGCTGCGCCTGCCACCCTGGGATGCCGATGTCACCAAGCTCTCTGGCGGTGAGCGGCGTCGCGTGGCGTTGTGTCGCCTGTTGTTGTCACAGCCGGACATGTTGCTGCTGGACGAGCCGACTAACCATCTGGACGCCGAATCCGTCGCCTGGCTTGAGCGCTTCCTCGACGAGTACCCGAGCACCGTTATCGCCGTCACGCATGATCGCTATTTTCTCGACAACGTGGCTGGATGGATTCTCGAACTCGACCGCGGTCATGGCATTCCATGGGAGGGCAACTACTCGTCATGGCTCGAGCAGAAAGAGAAGCGCCTGGCCCACGAGGAGGCCACCGAGAAAGCGCGTCAAAAGGCCATGAAGCACGAGCTGGAATGGGTGCGCGCCAATCCCAAGGGTCGGCAGGCAAAGTCCAAAGCGCGCCTGCGGCAGTTCGACGAACTGTCCTCGACGCAATACCAGAAGCGCAATGAAACCAACGAAATCTATATTCCGCCGGGCCCGCGCCTCGGCGAACTCGTCATCGAAGTCACCGATCTCAAGAAAGGCTTCGGCGACAAGTTGCTGATTGACGGGCTCAGCTTCCAGTTGCCGCAGGGCGGCATCATGGGCGTCATCGGACCGAACGGCGCCGGCAAGACGACGTTCTTCCGCATGATTACAGGATCGGAGCAACCCGACTCGGGCACGATTCGCCTCGGCGAGACCGTCCAGATCGCCGCGGTCGACCAGTCACGCGACAGCCTCGACGACAACAAGACCGTCTGGGAGGAGATCTCCGACGGCCAGGACCTGATCAAGGTGGGCAGTTACGAGACGCCGTCACGGGCCTACGTGGGTCGCTTCAATTTCCGCGGGCCGGAGCAGCAGAAGAAGATTGGCCTGCTGTCGGGCGGTGAGCGTAATCGCGTGCACCTGGCCAAAATGCTCAAATCGGGCGGCAACCTGCTGATGCTCGACGAGCCGACCAACGATCTCGACGTCGAAACGCTGCGTGCGCTCGAGGAGGCCCTGCTGGAGTTCCCGGGCTCGGCCATCGTGATCTCGCACGATCGCTGGTTCCTGGACCGCATCTGTACCCACATCCTTGCGTTCGAGGGCGACTCCCAGGTGACGTTCTTCGCCGGCAATTACGCCGATTACGAGGAAGACCGCAAACGCCGCCTCGGCGCCGACGCTGACAGCCCACATCGCATAAAATACAAGCGCCTCGAAGCCTAGCCCGCAAAACCGTCGGGCAACGGCAACACGAGAGCGATGAATTTTGGATTATGTTAATCGCTGCTGGCGAGAATCGAAACTTGGTGCATACTGGCCTAGCTGATTGATTTGGCATCAATAATAAAGAGCGAACATGGCAGTATTTTTGGATAGAGAACAGGGGCTCCTGCTCGAAGATGACGAGCAGATTGGTCTCGAGTGCCCGTACTGCAACGTTTACTCGC
>JAAUYK010232948.1_pt1 | contig 11241 bp, 8 predicted proteins | sample 7278021 | NCBI WGS metagenome assembly JAAUYK01 (sample SAMN14350223, study PRJNA611818) | marine sediment metagenome | isolation source: surface marine sediment (1.8m) | place: French Polynesia: Moorea | collected 2018-08
ACTGACGAGTGCAACTCCTACATACGTATATCTTGTTTTTTCTTCGTTTAGCAAAACATATGTACAAAATGTGTACGTGTAGTAACTCTTTGAGTAAGGTCAACGTGCGATCGGTCAAAATTCCTATGCGTTTAGCACGTAATCCGTACCTTACTGACTTTGCTTTTGTGTAGGTGACAGGCCTTGCCGGCTGCACATTCATCGATAAGACCCGCGAGCCGCCGAACTCTTACCAAGAATGCCGCGACGTGGTGACCATCAACGAGTGGACGGACCGCATCTACGCGAACACGCCGCCCGAGCACATCATCACGAACGTGGTGTCGGGGCGCAAGATGCGCATCCAGAAATACAACTTCCCCGACACCGTGATCTGGAACCCGTGGCTGGACAAGGCCAAGGAAATCGCCGACTTCGGCGACGACGAATACCCCAACATGATATGTGTGGAGAGCGGGCACGTGAGCTCGCCGGTCGCGCTAATGCCGGGAACCGCCTTCGAGGCTAGTCAGATCCTGCAGGTGATGTAATTACTGGGTACGTGAAAGAATGGAAGGAAAGAAAGGAAGGAAGACAGACAGACAGACAGACAGACAGACAGACAGACAGATAGACGGACCGAATGAAGATGAAATCAATAAGAAAAGGAAGAGAAGAACACCAATCTGATCGCACCATCTCCGTGTCAGAAGCGCTCCAAAAAGGAAGTACGTACAGTAATAAGTCCCAGAGAGAGAACGAAATTTAAACGACTAAATTGTTGGCACCAAATAGCGTATAACTAGTACGTACTACATAGTAGAGACGGATTGAAAGACGGAAGGAAGAAGTCAGGACTTCTATAAAACTCCTGCGAAGGACGTACAGAACGATTTAGCCCCAGCTAAGCAGCTAGCGACTCTTTCTCTATTTACAACCCTTTGATATCATACGTATTAGCTGTAAGACACGAACTTGCACGCATCCAATAAGACACCCCATTTTAGGATTTAATCAATCGTTGTGTAACAATAGGCAGCCAGCCGAAGAGTGAGAAAAATAAGAGAGTACGGAAAACTTTTTATCTCCGGATTGCAGCCCCGGTGGGACAAAACAGTCCGATAGGCCATAGAATGAATCCGCCGAACTAGAGATTTGTCCCAGACAAAGTAAAAAAGCTAAACCTACTATAGAGTCCTCTCTTTCTTGACCCACTCTTTCTTTCTCTCTCTGCGTACATACACCTCACTCCCCACTTCTAACTTCAGAACGTTACATAAAGAAGCCCGGCTAACACGAATTTGCTCACTCGAAGCCTTATATAACCTTTTCAGCGGATATTTTAGCGGCAGCAGCAGAGTTTTTTGCGTCAAGCGCTTATGGCACTAGAAGTGTGGATGCATTTCACTTTTTCTGATTATAATACTACATATAGCAGGACGCATCCATCCCCCCTCGAAAATGTTGTCAAAGTTAACGACGAAGAAAAAGACCTCCACTAGCCTCTTGATACAATACCTCTCTTTGCGCTCGATCACCGCCAGCGGCCGGTCGTCGAGCGCTAAATGTTTGACTTCTACGGAATACGTACCTCAGTTATGTCAGATTTGATTGTCTCGTGGCTCCTGCCCTGCACTGTAGGACCGCTGCGCTGCGATGCGGCTGCCAGTTGTTCACCGGACGTAGCTAGATTGATCCTCCGGTGGACATCTGCGCGGCCGGTCGTTCCTCAGTTAATTTGCCTCGATTGTAACTTTAGGGATAAACGCATCGCCGCTACAGGATATTTAACATAAGTTAGTTGCCCTACATGTATATCCACCAACAATACCGACCTCCCCATACCATATGTATATGTACGTTATTGCTTCTATACTACATACAGTACTATAATCAAGATACTATCATGTCGAACCTTCGATGAAGTATCGATAGATCTGCCTATACCTAGTTGGTACGCTATATTAGAGCACGGATATCTTCACTACGTAATTCTTCTTCGTGAAGCTCCTTGAATGTGACCAGGAGCCGGATTAAAAACCTGAATTCAACTTGAATACTAGTTCGTAACTCTCGTACGTAATTAGACCAATGCCTACTAACGATCACGTATACACATATACGTAAAATTACGTGCTGGTATCGTAATCTCCTGTTAGTCAATGAAGACGACTGTGAGATGTAAAAATTATTCGACGAATCATTCGGACTTTATTGTAATAAAAGAATTATAATAAGAATTCTTATACTCGATCATTTATTCCATTGCGAATGAGGCTATAAAGACATAACAAAGACTTCCATTATCACTCACGCTTAATCACCCGGATACGAACTCGTACTTGGGCTTGTGAATGCAGTCTCTCGACAGGTTGAATTGCAAACAATTAATGCCATCATGGTATCGTTGTATTTAGCCGCGGTACTCACTCGCAAGTCTCTGACTAATCGACTAGAAACAAATCCGTTAGTACGTTACTGCTTTGATTACGTAGTGCACATCTTAATTGCGTCTCCAGGTCATCATTACCTCGATCACCCCCTAACAGGCAGCTTCCGGACTTGCTCCCGAATCTCCTTTGGTGTCAGCTTTCGCCGCCTGGACGACGACGACGAAGACGTCCTCCGCCTTGACGCCGATATCGCCCGGTGACCCGCGTCGATGCGTCGCTTCGCCCTCAAGGTCGGACCAGCAGCTGGAATCCTCGGCTGGAGCATGCTGGCGCCCTCTTGGGCCGCCTTTCCGTACGGGTAGGACTTGGTCGTCCGCTCAGGCACTGCGGGAAACGGCTTCAGGGTGGGGCCGCCTGCGGCACCCACGGCTCGGCTCTCTCTGTTCTGTGGCCCGAAGGTCGGCGACGGGAAGATGCGCGGCGGAAGCGTCGACACGTGCTTGAAATTTGGCGCTGCGGTCGCGGCAACCGGCTTCGAAGCGGCGGGGACAGCGGGGCCACTTGGAGGCACTGCGTACGAAGCCACGGGACTGGAACCCTCGAAGAAAGGGTCTGGCACGCCTCCGATTCCGGGATGCTTTAGACCGAGGTCACCACGAGGCTTCAGGGTCACCTGGATCGGATGGCTAAGCTTGTTTGCGCCGTCGTAGCCGGGCGGCTCCGTCGTGTGCGCAACAGCGCCGTAGGGCACGACCGGGGTCGAATGGCCGAAGGGAGCGAGATCATTGTGAGAGTAGGCCGGTGGCGGGGTGGTCGTGTAGAGGCTGTGCGGGTGATAGGGCGCGTACGGCGGCACCGGGGTCGTCGTGTAGCCAAAGCCGTGCCGGAAGGGCCGGATTGGCAGCTGCCGGCCCTCCACGGCGACAACCTTGTACCGGTACGGACTGTCATCGCTCTCGTCTCTGCTGGCGGGGTGGTGGGGGTGGGCGTGGTCGAAATGCGCCTTGTGGTGAACCTCGTCCACCAGGTCGAACGGCTCCAGGATCTTTTCTCCGTATAGAGGCTTTGGAGTGTAGATGGCCGTCGTCGGGTAGGGGCTTGGCGGCGGCGGGTGAGGCGTCGGAGTCGAGTGGTGGTAGGCCGACGGCGGCGGGTGCGTCGTCGTGATGAAGTGAGGCACGTGGGGAGTCGGCGTGGAATGGACATGGGCAGCAGGTGTCGGAGTGCTGAGGTGGTGGCCATACGGAGACGGCGTCGGGGTGCTGCGGTGGTGACCGTAGGGACTCGGCGTCGGATGGTGGTAAGAGGGCGGAGTCGGATGGCCGTAGGCGGGCGGGATGATCCTCGGCGGAAGCGTCGACACTTCCGATGGATGCGCGGTGGTCTCCTGAATGTGAGCCAGCGGGGCCTTCGTTATGGGCTCCAAGTTATGGTGAAGGCCGGGGCGGTGCGGGTGGCCGACGTTGACGTGCGGAGGGACAAGGGGCACGTGGGGCTGCGGCACGGCGACGTGGGCGGGGCCGTCGAGAGGCGCGGCCGTGCCGATCTCGACGGCGGGAAAGTGGTGACCTGCAGGAGTGGGGGTGAACTTTGTGAAAGAGGAATGGGAGTAGGAGTAGGGGGAGTGCTTCGTGGCAGTGCGAGTGGTCGTCACCACGTACGAACTGTCCACGTACCACGGGATCACGGTGGCCTTCGCCATTTTGCCATGGTGGGCGGGGATAGGATTGCCGTGTTTTCGGTACTTGGCAAACTTTGGTTTGTTGGTAATGAGGGAGTAAGAGAACTTTTTAGACTTGCGAGGTTTCGGGGTTTTACCTGGATTGGGTTCAATGGGAAGCGGCGGAGGGATTCTGGGCGGCAGGCCGTGGGATTCCTCCACCAGGTGGGGCAGAGGCGCGGGGACTTGTGTGGGAAGGTGGATGGCGGGATGCGGTAGAGGTGCCCGCGTTGGGATGGGAGGCGCGGGGCGCCGGGTGGGAGCCAGGGTGGTCAGCAGGTTCGCCAGGGTCCTGCCAGGCCTCTGCACTTCCTCCTTGTTTGCCTCGTCTTCCAAGATGGCGGCCAGAGAGTCGGGAACCGGCCTGGCCGCCGGCTTGTTGTCTCCGTTCTGTGGCCGTCGCAGTCGGACGCGGTTGGGGAACTTCCGCTTCTTCTGTCCTCGCCTCTGATCCTTGACCGGCTTATTCTTCTCGTTGGCCGCCGCCTCCTTGTCGTGCACATTGTCAAAGTTGATCTCGACACCGTTGACCGCAAACTGCTGGAAGCTGACCGGCTTGTCGGCGCCGGGAGGATGGGTGGGAATAGGCGGGAGCGGGATGTCGTGCTTGGGCGGTGGGGTGGGCGCCGGACGGGCTATGTTCCTTGGAGGAAAGTTGGAGAACTGGTTGCGGCCGGTGTTGTCCGGCTGCCGCTTGTGCTGCGTCTTCTCTCGGCTGTTCTCAGCGGCGAACTTGGCGAACACCGGGTCCTGAGTAAGCTTCTGTGGCTCGAAAGCTCCCACCACGGACGATATCTCGGCATCCTCGATGGCGTTGTTGATCGCGTCCAGCTGCGCGTTTTGACGCGCCTTCCAGTTGGTTTTCTCCTTCTTAATAATTGGCGGCGGCGGTGCCGGGAGTGGCGGTCCCACAGAGTCGCGGATCAAGGCGCCGACAATAGCCTCCGGTTCCGGCGTCTGTCCCTGCAGCGGCAATGGAGGTCGCTGGTTCTTCAGTTTCTGCCAGTCGTCCTTGCTGGCCACGGGCACGTTCCTGAAGACGGGCGGCGGGGGAGGCGGAAGAAGAGCCTGCTCGCCGCTCGTTACCGGGATCCACGGCTCCTGCGAGAGGCCTTTCTTCTCGGCCTGGGAGGCGATCACGGTGTCGTCGTTGTAGGGCGGGCCGTACGGCGGAAGTTCGTGGTCGTCGGGCAGGGGGGCCGAGGCGGCCGACACCTGCCTCTTCTGGGGCGACGTGAGGCCGAACAGCTCGGCCGCGTAACCGAGCAGCGGGACGGCGGCGCTCAGCGAGAGCGGGCCCGGCTCGGCGTTGCGTGCCGACTTTGCCTTCTCCACCATGTGAGACCTGTCCACGTAGAGCGGCTGCAGGAAGGACTCGCTCGAGAGCATTTCCCTGCTTGCTCCCTCACCGCTGCTGCTCCTCTTCTCCACCTCGCCGCCTTTCGGGTTCTTCAGGATGACGTAATTCTTGATCGTCTCCTGGTTGGACTCAAGGCTGAAATTTATGCAAGTGACCGTAACTAATAGGTGGAACTTGGTGTTAGTCGTCTCTCACGTACATTCTTCCTTCCCTGTCCTTCTTGTACTCTACGAGATGCAGGTCCCCCTCCTTGTCGACGTAGCCGTAGCCGCCGTGCGTCGCCCCGTCGGGACCCTTCTCCTCCTTCAGCTGGAAAGCGGACCGGCCTTGGCCGACCTCGCCGCTACGCTCCACGATGTCGGACTGAAACAGGAAGACCATCATGTTGAAGATCCTAGTTGCATGTACGTACATAGACACATCACATTCGGTGAGTAAATTTGCCAGAAAAGTGCGTTGTACCAGCAAATACTCAGCAATACGGAGCAGCCATAAAAATCGAGTCACACAATTGTTTAATCCGTGATGACTTTCGATCCCTTTGCTGGTGACCTTCCCGGCCATCCACTTACTCCGTGGTTATTGTGCCCCCCTGCCAGCGGTCATTCATCACGGACATAATAAACTCGGCGGTGGCGCGCGGCGGCAACTGCCTAGCTGCGACATGCAGACAGTGAGGGACATAGCCACAGACCGATGCGAACAGGTCGGAGACTTTTTACATGTGTTTCGAGCGCATGACGCGACATCGATGATCCACGTGAGCGAGCGAGCGACCGCCAACAGCTGTACGTACAGTTAAAATGACATTTGCTCTTCTGCTAGCCGGGTGACCTCAGCAGAGAATTCGTTCGTAAATTGGCCTCTGTACAGGATCGCGGCGGCGACGGCCGGCGGGATGGATTTTCTATTGTCACACGACGCACGAGCGAAATGGAGGGAAATTTCTCATCGCTCCGTCCGCGTCGGTAATTTTTGCCGCCTCCGCGTTTTCCAGGGGAAAGTATAGGTACACTTCCAGAAAGTGTAGCGACAGACGGAGGAAGTGAAGCGTTTTCAAACTTAAATTTAGAGATGATCCCTTGCTCTCGTGAAATTCAAGTGCCTACATCGTACGCACTTATAAGTACACGTAATCGTACGCATTTCACCTGGTCAGATTGAAAGCTAGCTTCTTCCAACTTGAAGAATAGATTGAATATTACTCAGATGCAGGCAATCCAAGCGAAGCGGTCGTCCGCCGCAGCTGGCCTTGCCCGGCTTGCAACTGGTCTCCACGTTATTTCATATTCGCGTGCATTGTGCCCGGACAAATCAAGGCGGACGCCTGCCTGACTGCACGGCCAGCTGGCTGGGCGCGCAGCACGCGGCGATTAATTTGAATCGCAAAGGACGTTTGGACAGCGAGGGAATAAAAAAGGCTTGTTTGTCGCCATGCGAAATCTAGGATCGACCTGCAAGGTCTTGCATGCGCGTAATTCCTTAACCCGTGTTCAATTATTGTTTACCGTGTGTTCCTTTCCGATGAACTTGTCGTTCTGCCTCTGGAACGTCCTCAGTCTGCCCTTCCGTCTCTTCGCGCCTCTCTTCTTCTTCCTCCGGCCTTTCTTCTTCTTGTGCGACTGCTGCCTCGACCTCTCGGCCTCGGCCTCGGCCTCGGCCAACTCCAGCTCCAGTTCTCTGCTGGCCCTCTCCTCGCGGTCCTTCCGGGTGATCTCCTTGTACACGGGCCACTCCTTCCTCTTCACCTCATTGGCGTCGGCCCACAGCTCAGCGTTCGTTCTGGCCGCGACCGGAGGAGACACCCGGTAGGCCGAGGACATCACCTCTACAGCATCGGAATCGGCATCGGCCTCGGATTCGGCAGCGACGCAGGCCACCGAGGCGGCCAAGAGGACACATATCAACGCACTCTTCCTCATACTGTCATTCATACAAGTAGCCGCATCACTGTGCCAAGAAAGTACTCGGTGTGCCTGTAGTTATAATCGTGATCTATTGAGATGTTCACTGTTCAACGCTTTTTCAGGCACTACTTGCTTCGTCCGTCGTCTGTCTGTTGGCGAGGACATGCACGCAACGATAATTGGCGACTGGTCAGACGCCGCCGCCGCCGCCGCCGCCGCCGCTTCCGATCTCCGCCTCCATTTCCGCGTAGCTCACCTAGCTCCGTTCCATCCGCAGCAGTAGTCAGCAGTCCGCTTTCCTGACTTCCGACCGACCGCCGACGGATGATATGTGGACGTCTTCCATCGTTGTCGCTGCCAGAACGCGGCGGCGTCGGCACAAAAGGGATGTGCGGCGGCGGTGCCCTCCGATCACTCGCTCGCGAGGATTCCGCCGCGTTCAGCCTTAATTGTCCGTCGGCCGGCAGCAGCGCGAGAGATCGTTGGCGGCGCCCTCGATAGGCCGGCTTGTCGTGCGCGGGCGGGCGGGCGCGGGCGTGGTACGTGGTTAGGTGCCATCATATTGTTTCCAACGCTAAATAATCCTGCTGCTCGCACTCGCTCGCGCGGAGGCGGAGGGCGGATGCACTGGTTGATCAAGGACTTAATCGAAACGAATAATGGCGTCGGTATCATTGATGTGAGAATTACGTTTGAAATGTTTCTTCGATCTCGCCTAGGGTTTTGATAATCGTCATGCAGTTCGAACTGAACTCGAAGGAAACGTCGCGTGAATACGAACATTATATGGGACGGAGCCAGCCGCGGTCAATATGCGTACGTCGTTCGGACGGCGCGGCGATCCAGCTCATCCGACCGTGGAGGGAGGGCGACAGACAGGCAAATGCGACGGAAAATTACGCCTAGCCAGGTGCGTAAGGCCGAAGCCGCGTCGACAGCTTTAGGTTAGGGTTTCTGTGGGCGACTATTTTGAAGCATGTGCTTATTTCGGGACCTTCTTGCACTAGTGTGTGTCACCAAGGAATACTTGAATTTTCCACTGCTGCCCTAGCTTTGTTTCCAATGGATTGCATTCAGGGTTAAGGGTGAGGTCAACTCACAAAAAGCGATGGCAAGCCGCGCGCATGTCACCAGGGCGTCACCTAACTAGTAAGCCAGGCGTGCAGATTCTTCCTACCTAATGCCACAGACTGACGACTTCGACCTCCCATAACCTCTCTAGACTAATGAGCGATGCAATTTTGCAACGCAGGTCAGCAACTAGCCATACACGTAGTACATGACAAAGCAACACGGCCGGATTTATGGACCACACAATATCGCGCGGGGTGCCTGCTTCTTGCATCAGCCGCCGACGCCAAATCATTTGGCAATGGCGGCGGCAATTTTTCAATGGGTGCACGGCGCGATAATGCGTAGCGTATTTGCGGTAACGAATAGCTTCCCTAACAGCAGCGTTCAAAAATCGGAGCTATCTATAACGGAGACAGATAGATAGCCTAGCTCGGACATATTCTTTCGGACAGGATTGAGGAAGTAGGCGGCGGGTCCGAGAGTATGACGGATCCGAAATGGCAGACTATTCCAGATACGAAGTCATATTGTTCATCAAACGCATGCAGGATAAGTACGTGCCACTAAGTACGTAGTCGGAAGTTTCCCACGTAAGCCAGGCCAATCCTGTTTCAGTCGGCTACGTAGATCACTGCCGCAATTTCTTAACGAGGGGGATCTGTTGTTCGTCATAAGTGAAGAGACGTGGATTGGATTGGCAAAGAGTTGGCTGGACAGAAGAATGTGCGTCTGCTTCCTGCTTCCGCTCCGTGCTGCAAATTGACATAAAATGCAAAAAGTCCCTCTGTCTGTCCGTCTTCTTCCAGGCTGAGGTTAAACGCCGCCGATATACATATTTCTCACGCTTTTTTTGGACCCCGAGACGCCGTAAAATGCGCTCTTAATTCTCCTAATTGTAGGAAGCCGCAGGTAGGCTAAAATATGTGTGCGCGACATTTTGCCAATACGTATATGCGCGAAAACCGCACGAGGAAGAAACGAACATTCGATCGAAAGAGGAAGGAAGAAACGAAGGACGCGTCGCATAATTCTCGAGAAGAAAATCTGAGTTCCGGCAGTTTCCGGGCAAAAACTGGTCAAATTTCGTGCAGTAGTTCCTTTGCATGCAACACAAGTTCCTCTAAAGGATCATTTCACAGGCACGAACTTGTCGCAATGGACGTTTAATATTAAGCAGTATACCAAGTACATTATGTACGTCGTGATGGCTGCTGGCACGCTGGAATATATGGAATCTGAAGCGCTTTTTACAGCTTAATTATCCAGTCTACCGCGTCGATGACCACGCACGCTTCCGCCTCGCCTCGATGCAGAACAAATAGAATTGAAGCAGCAGCAGCAATACGCAAATGTGGTCTACGAGAAATGTTGGCCACATCCTCTTGGCTGACTGAGCTATATCTAAGCTGCGTATGCGTACGTAGTCCCTCTCTCACTGTAGCTCTTTCACGCTTTCCTGGAACGAACAAACGTCCGCTCCGTTTCGGCTAATAAACTAAATTGAAACCTACCATCATGCACGCAGGACAGGAAGTTACATTTACTTAAAGTATAGCAAGTTAGCGAGCTCGATTGAACTCACATGACTACTAGTATACGTATACGTACGCGTACGTAGTCGATATTAGCACGTCCTATGTTTCGTGTACTCTTTACGGCTGTCTGTACTTGTACAGGATCGAGCTGGTTCAGCCAAAATCTCCGCTGTCGATCGACCTGAGGTTCCCTCGCGGATTCGGCCTTGATCTTGTCGCGCGGCCGCCGGCAGCAGATTTTTCGCGGGTAAAAAGTAACGAACGGGAAATCGTCGCCGACCGACCGGCCGGCCGCGGCCGGGAGCTGATCGCGTACGTCGCCTTTGCATGCCCGCGTCGCGTCCGTCCATCCGTCGTCCGAGCGCGTCCCCACCGCGTGCGTATGCGCCATTCCACGGCCATCCATCCTTCCATCCTTCCGTCCGTAACGCCGACCAGGTTTCCGGAGTCAAAGCGGCCAACTTGAAATCTAGTTTTGTTTTTCCCATCTCTCAATGTTTGCAGGTACACACGCCTCGTACATATTCGTTTCCTCTATTCCTACTACTTACTTCCTGCTATTACGCGACAATTGCGTAGGAAGAGCAATTGATCCGCTTTGCAAATACGTAGCAGGTTGCGTATACGTATATACGATCGACAATTCGACATCGAGTCTGTGTCTGCTCCGCCGACAGCCAATCACGAGTGTGCGCGCATCGCAAATAACTTGGCAGTATTTCAGCTAGTATGTATATGCGATCGGCAGGGGCCTCATGCTATAGAACTAACTAAAATGCGATTGCATTACACGATACCGTGCTAGTACGTAGTTAGACACGTTACTGTAATCGAAACTCTGAAAGGCGTAGAGTGCGGCTGGTTTTCACGGCCAACGGACCGCACCCCCTCGCAACCGAATGGCAGGCAAGCTGGGACCGCACCAGGCCGGAGAGGATATGTGCGTTTGTCTGACAATTAATTTCAATCGGAGCTGACTTAATGGAATCAGTCGCCTGTCTTACTGAATATTGCAGCAACAACTGCATGCGAAGTTCTTGAGGAAGTCTGAAGGTCCATTCTATCAGGAAACGTCATTGACAAGAAGCTCTCGTCAAGTAGCGACAACCGTTGGATTCGATCCGTACGGTTAGTGATTGAAACTGACCAGCTACCCCATCTACAGAATGCTAATTACAGTACAGTACAGTACGCAGTACGTACTGAATATTGCGAAACACTTCAAATGAAACGGCCACTGAGTAATATTATAAGTTCTCTGCAACACGTGACA
>JAAUYK010132871.1_pt1 | contig 11240 bp, 8 predicted proteins | sample 7278021 | NCBI WGS metagenome assembly JAAUYK01 (sample SAMN14350223, study PRJNA611818) | marine sediment metagenome | isolation source: surface marine sediment (1.8m) | place: French Polynesia: Moorea | collected 2018-08
GGCAAACATCATCATGGCGCTGGCCGCCCCCATGGCCAGCCGCCCGCGTGTAAACGCATAGGCGTACATGAAGGTGGCCGGCAGGTCGGATGAATAGCCCGGCCCGCCGCGGGTCAGCACCACCACCAGGTCGAAGCTCTTGATGGCGATGTGGGTCAGGATAATGAAGGTGCTGAAGAATACCGGTCGCAGGCTGGGGATGATGATTTTCCAATAGATTCGCCGCAGTCCGGCGCCGTCCACCTGGGCGGCCTTGATGATGCTGTCGTCGATGCCGCGCAGCCCGGCCAGAAACATGGCCATCACGAATCCCGTGGACTGCCACACGGCCGCGATGACCACGCAGTAGATGGACATCTCCGATGTGACCAGCCAGTCGAAGGTGAAGGACGTCCATCCCATGTCCCGCACCAGGCGCTCGATGCCCAGCCCCGGGTTCAGGATCCATTTCCAGGCGGTTCCGGTGACGACGAAAGACAGGGCCAGCGGGTAGAGATAAATCGTCCGCAGGGCGCCTTCGATGCGAATTTTCTGGTCCAGAAAGATGGCCAGAAGTAGCCCGAAAACCGTACAGAAGAAAATAAACAGGCCGCCATACACCATCAGGTTGCGGCAGGCCACCCACCAGCGCTCGATACGCCACAGTTTGACGTACTGGGCCAGCCCGACGAAGTCATAGCTCGGCAGAAAGGTGGACTTGGTCATGGAGATGTAAAGGGTCCACAGAATGAAGCCGTAGATAAAAACGAGCATGGCCGCGAAACTCGGTGCGAGGACCATTTTGGGGAGGGCGGTCTCCAGCAGGGAAGCCAAGCCTGGATGTCGGGCATCCGTTCGCATTCGTTATCCATCCTTCCGAGGCTGCCCCCCCCGACGCGCCTTTGAGCCGCGGTGCTAAAGGCGCGGCCGGCACAGTGGAATTACTTCGCTAGCGTGCGACCGGGATAGAAATCACAGCAATTCAGTTTCCGCCCTGAAATGGTCGATTTTGCTTCAGGCCCCCGCCTTGTGGCGGGATTTCACATGGTCTTCAGCCACGGCCGGAGCTCAACCAATCGCTGGGTTTTTTACCCACGGCCCAGCCGTCGTCGCGTAGGCGAAGCCTCGCGTTGCGGTGTCCCGAATTTCAAAAGAGCGATAACAACGGCATGAGCCGAAGATTGCATTTACAGGATGGACACCGTTTACATTTTGGCCTCCTTGACGGCCGTGGCCAGCTTCTGGGCCGCATCCTGAGGCGACATGTCGGAGTTGTAGAAGTTGGTGACCACATCGAACATGGCCCCCCGCACGGCCGGCGACACGGCCATTTCGTGGGCCATGCTGGGCATCAGGCCGCCGCTGCCGGCGGTGGCGGCAAAGTCCTGCATCGATTTAATCGCCACGGCGTCGAACGGTTCCTCGGAGATGGCCGAGCGCACCGGAATGGAGCCCTTGTTGACGTTGAACACGGTCTGAAAGTCGGGGGACAAAATCAGACGGGCCATGGCTTTCTGGGCTTTTTGGGCCTCCGTGTCCTTGACTTCGAACATGATGAAGGAATCCACGTTGAAAAGGAAGGCATCCGCGGTGCCCGGCACGGTCAGGGCATCGTAGTCCTTGCCGGGAACCTTGCCGGCCGCCGTGAACTCGCCCTTGGCCCAGTCCCCCATGAACTGCATCCCGGCCTCGCCTTTGATCACCATGGCCGTGGCCAGATTCCAATCACGGCCCGGGGCGTTTTTGTCGGTGTATTTTTTGATCTTCCGGAAGATCTCGAAGACCTTGACCATGGTGCCGCTGGCCAGCGTCTGCTCGTCGGCCAGCACCATGGTCTTGATGTAAAAATCCGTGCCGCCGACACCCGCTACGATGGATTCCCAGGCCGTCGCTTCCTGCCAGGGCTGCCCCCCGAAGGCCACCGGGATCATACCGGCTTTCTGGATTTTTTCGCAGGCCGCGAAAAATTCATCCCAGGTCTGCGGGTACTTTGCCCCGGCTTTACGGAAGACTTCGGGATTGCACCACATCCAGTTGATACGGTGGACGTTGACCGGCACCGCCACCCATTGGCCGTTGAATTTCATGATGTCCGCCACGACCTTGGGCACCAGCGGGTCCCAGTTTTCGGCTTGGGCCACGTCATCCAGGTTGGTCAGAACCCCGAGGTCGGCCCATTCCTGGATCTGGGGGCCCTTGACCTGGGCGGCCGTAGGCGGATTGCCGGACACGGCGCGCGATTTGAGGGCCGTCATGGCGTTGGCCCCGGCCCCGCCGGCCACGGCAAAGTCTTTCCAGGTGTGCCCCTCGTTTTGCAGCATTTTTTTCAACTCCTGGACCGCGGCGGCCTCGCCGCCGGAAGTCCACCAGTGTAGCACCTCGACCTCCCCGGCCGCCGCATTGAAGGCGAACAGGGCGATCATCGATAAGGCGGCAATCACCGATTTCATCGTGCGTTTCATCATACGATCCCCTTTTGTGATTTGAGGTTATGGGTAGAGGTAAAGGCCGTGGTGAATATTGCGTATCGCGACGCGCCGTTAGCCGCCGGACGTTTTCAAGCGGGTCATCATGCCGGTTGCGTGTCGATGAGGTCGAAATCTGTTTCGGGCTGGCGGTCGGCACGGCCGAGGCGGCTATGCCGCTGAAACCCCTAACCGTCGATGTCAAGCGCTCGAATGGCGACGTTGCGCTTAAGTTGAACCTAAAAACGTGCCTTGGGAAATCTGAAGCGTGTTGCCGGGTACCTGTTAATGACGGGTTTCATTCCTGTCGGGTGCACCGGTAATACCCTTGTAAGTCTGGCGATAGAATATAGACCTTTCACCGTGGATTGTCCAACACCGGATGGTCGGTCCTTTTCAATTCGGCATCCAGCTGACGACATATTCGCATCGCTTGGGCAGGGGCGAGGGCCAGGGCTTGATTGCGGTCCAGTTCCCGTCGAGGGACAGCTCCCGTGCGGCCAATTCGAAGTGGCACATGGCGATGCCCATATCGATACGCTGCAAATCCGCCGCCGAGGTCATTCGGGTGTAGCCCGCTGCGCGCTGGAGGAAAAAATGAAAGGCCCCGTTTTGGCGCACGACGCGCCAGGGCTGCTTGTTGGTGGCCGATGGTCCCTGCCGCACCATCTCCAACGGAATTGCGTAGTCGCCGGCCGCCTGTTTATCCAGAGGGACACCCAACTCGCCATCAAAAAACATCTCTGACCAGGGTTTCCGGCGGGCCGACCCCAGACTGGCCCGGGTCACCGTATCGGTCAAGCCACGTCGCCGGGCCGGATACCCCAAGGGGCTGACGGCGGGAATCGTTTCCTGGGGTTGCAGACGGATTTTGTCCTGCAGGGGCCCTCTGGCGACGGTGACCCCGATCCAGCAGGTGGCCAGGTCCAGGTCGGTGGCCAAAAGGATGAGCTGTTCAAAGAGATAGCCGAAATCCTCCATGTCGCCCGGACCCCGCTTCATGGCGCCCACCAAAAAGGTGCCCGCCCCCTTGATCGTGCCGTAGGTGCCGGGCATGCGTCCCCTTCCCGGGGGGCCCACATCAACCAGATCGAAGCGGGGGACATTGCCCCAGAAGGGGGTTTCGAGACTTGTGCCAAACGCGTGCAGCCGGTCTTTGGTTTCAGGCTCCAGCGGGCGCGGCGCGTAACTGCGACATGATTTACGGCGTTGAATGAGGTCGATTATCGAAGTCTTATAGGTCATGGTGTCTTCTTTCAGCGTCATTTAGTCTTTGGCGCGGGTTGATACTTCTCCGGTCTCCTTTCCCGGCCGCTTGAGAACGCCGCCCGGCAACAACCCGGTGTGCTCACCCGCTTGAACGACCACCTGCCCGTTGACCACGACATAGTGGATCCCCGCCGGATAACGATGCGGCTCCTCGAAGGTGGCCTTATCGATTACCGTGTCCGGGTCGAAGACCACCAGATCGGCGGCAAGGCCCTCGCGCAGGAGACCGCGATCGGTCAAGCCCAGTTTTTTGGCCGGAAGACCGCTCATCTTGGCGATCGCGGTTTCAAGGGACAGGGTCTTGCGCTGGCGCACGTAACGTCCCAGCACGCGGGGATAGGTGCCGTAGGAGCGCGGGTGGACCATGACCCCGGCGGCGGCGCTGTCGGCTGCCAGGGAAAAGCCGTCCGAGCCGATCATGGCGGCCGGATGCCGCATGATGCGTTCCAGGTCATCCTCGCACATGGAGAAGACGATCATGGTCAGCCCACCCTGTTCCGCCGCGAAGAGTTGGAAGATGGCTTCGGTGGGGCTGAGTTCCAGGGCATCGGCGATGGCCGCAACATGATGGCCGTCGAAGGTGCGGTAGCGCTCTGTCGTGAAACCGGCTAGCAGGATCTGGTCCCAGCCCAGTCCCTCCATGGGGTTTTCCCAGTCAAAGGGCGGCCGGGTCATCTCCCGTTCGACCCGCCGGCGCAAGTCCGTATCCGCGAGCACCCGGATCGCCGCCTGCGGACCCTGATCTTTGACCCACGGCGGGAAGATCTCCAGCAGACCGCAGCAGTAGGCCGTATAGGGGTAGAAATCGAAATCCACCGGCAGCCCGCGCGCGCGGGCCTGATCCAGCAGGGTCAGCATCTCCACCGAGCGGCCCCAGTTGACCGGCAGTTCGCTCTTTAGGTGGGAAATTTCCAGCGCGACCCCCGAGCGGGCGGATATCTCCAAACCTTCCTGGATGGCGTCCAGCACCCCGTGGCTTTCGCTGCGCATGTGCAGGGTGAACAAGCCGCCCGCGCCGCGCACGACCCGGGCCAGCGCACCCAACTCTTCCGGGGCGGCAAAGGCCCCCGGATGATAGATCAACCCGGCGGACAGGCCGAAGAGACCTTGGTCGATTTCCCGCTGCAGAAGCTGGGCCATCCGCGCCAGTTGAACAGGATTGGGCGCCTGGCGGTCGAAGCCCATCACCGCACAACGCAGGGCGCCGTGACCCACCAGGGGCGCGATGTTCAGCGCCATGCCGCCGCCAGCCAGGTTTTGATAGAACGCGGCCAGGTCCGGCCAAGGCCAGTCAGCTTCCGCCGCCGGCAGATTGAAGATCCCGCCGTGGCTGTTTACGAAGGTTTTAAAATCTTCGAAGTGCCCCGGGACCACCGGCCCCAAACTGCTGCCGCAGTTGCCCACAAGTTCGGTGGTGACGCCTTGGTGGATCTTGCTCTCGGCCCGCGGGTGGGCGGACAGGGACCAGTCCGAATGGGAATGCATGTCGATGAACCCGGGGCAGACCACCCGGCCGTCGGCGTCGATGGTTTTTAACCCCGCGGGCCCCCGGCCGGGTGTGGCGATGGCCGCGATGCGTCCTTGGTCTACGGCGATGTCGCCCATGAAGGCGTCGTTTCCCGTGCCGTCGATAATCCTGGCGTTGCGAATATTGAGATCATGCATGGTCGATCTTTCTGATGGCAATAGGGTCAGGTGTCCCGCGGCTGCGGCGCGGGCAGGTTCTCGGCCAGGTGGCAGGCGGCCCAGTGGCCGGGCGCCAGTTCCCGCAGCTCCGGGCGCGTTTCTTCGCAGATGGTCTGCCGGAAGGGGCAGCGGGGGTGCAGGCGGCAGCCTGTGGGCAGGTCGATCAGGCTGGGGGGCTGTTCGGCGAGCAGCACCCGCTGGCGACCCCGCTGGTGGGGCGACATCGGTGGGGACGACGCGGCCAGCCCCTGGGTGTAGGGGTGCCGGGGGGCTTGCAGGACCGCTTCCACCGGACCGATCTCCATGAGTTTGCCCAAATACATGATGGCCACCCGGTCGCTGACATAACGCACCACGTTCAAATCGTGGGAAATGAATAGATAGGTCAGCCCGAAGGCCTCCTGCAGGTCCAGCAGGATGTTCAGGACCTGGGCCTGCACCGAAATGTCCAGGGCCGAGGTGGGCTCGTCCAACACCAGCAGCCGGGGGCGCAAGAGAAGGGCGCGGGCCACGCTGATCCGCTGCTGCTGACCGCCGCTCAGCTGGTGCGGGTAGCGGTTCAAGAGCTCCGGGCCCAGGTTGACCTTGGCGAGCATCGCCAGGATCTGGTCGTCGATGCGGGCGTGTTCGAATCCGTTGGTGACGAGCGGCCGGCGCAGGGACCACTTGATCTTGGCCCGGGGATTCATCGAGGCGGCCGGATCCTGGAAGACGATGCCCATCTTGCGGCGCAGGGCCTTCATCTCCGCGGGCCGGGCCGTGGTCACCTCCCGGCCCTCCAGGCGCACCGAACCGCCGGTGGCCGTGATCAGGCGCAGCAGCAGACGGGCCACGGTGCTCTTGCCGCTGCCGCTCTCGCCCACCAGTCCCAGGGTCTCGCCGGCCGCGATGGCGAAGCTGACATCGTCCACCGCACGGACATGGGATGACACCGTGCGCCACAGGCCGCTGCGGATCTCGAAATGCTTTTCTAGGTGGGAGACCTCGACGAGCGGGTTCATGGCGGTAGATCTCCCTTGACGGTGGCGGCGACGTGGCAGGCCACCCGGTGTCCAGGCGTGATTTCGACCAGCGCAGGGGCCTGGGTTGCGCAGACCTCGATCTTCGCAGGGCAGCGATCCCGGAAGCGGCAGCCGGGGATTTCCAGTGTGGGATCGGGAAGAAGTCCGGCGATGGTGCGCAGGCGCCCGTCGCGTTTGAAGCCGCGGGGCAGCGATGCCATCAGCATCCGGGTGTAGGGGTGCCGGGGGTTGTCGAAAATGCCCAGGACGTCGGCCTCCTCCACCAGCACGCCGGCATACATGACCGCCACGCGGTCGGCGATTTCGGCCACGATGCCGAAGTCATGGGTGATTAGCCAGACCGACATTTCCAGGGCGGCGCGCAGGGCCAGGATCAGTTCCAGGACCTGGGCCTGGATGGTCACGTCCAGCGCCGTGGTGGGCTCATCGGCGATCAGCAGCCGGGGATTGCGGGCCAGCATCATGCCGATCATCACCCGCTGGCGCATGCCGCCGGAAAGTTCCTGGGGATAGCTGCGCATACGCGCCTCCGGATCGGAGAGCTTGACCTGGTTGAAGAGCTCGGCCACCCGGCGCCAGGCCTCGATCTTGCCGATCTTATCCAGGACGATCGCTTCGTAGACCTGATAGCCGGCCCGGTAGAGGGGGTTTAGCGCGTCCAGCGGGTTTTGAAAGATCATGCCGAGCGACCGGCCGCGGACGTGGCACATCTCCTCCTCGGTCAGGCTCAGGAGATCTTTATCTTCGAACAGCACCCGGCCGCCGATCCGGTGGCCCGGTGCGTTGATGCGGTTGATCAGGCCCATTACGGCGTGGGCCGCACTGGTTTTACCACAGCCCGACTCACCCACCAGGGCGTAGATCTCGCCGGCGTGGATATCGAAGCTGACCTCCTGGACCGCGCGGGCCATGCCGTGGGGGGTGCTGAACTGGATGTCCAGGTGCTGCACGCAAAGGGCTCGGCGGGTTTGATCCATGGGCGGGTTCACACTTTCAGTCGCGGGTCCAGGGCGTCGCGCAGGCCCTCGCCCAGCAGATTGAAGCCCAGGACCACGTAGATGATGGCCAGGCCGGGAAAGATGCTGATCCAGGGTGCGCGGCGGATATAGGTCATGCTCTCCGAGAGGATCACGCCCCAGTCGGGCAGGGGCGGCTGGGCGCCCAAGCCCAGAAATCCCAGCGCGGTGGTGTTGACCACGGCCACGGGCAGCGCCAGAGTGGCCAGCACGATGATCACCGGAATCACGTTGGGCAGGATGTAGCGCAGGATGATGCTCAGATCGCTTTCCCCCATGGCCCGGGCCGCCTCCACGTAGGGCATGTTCTTGAGCGCCTGGGTCTTGGAGCGCACGATCCGCGTGAATTGGGCCCAGCTCACGGCGGCGATCGCAATGATCACGTTGGTCAGGCTGGGCCCCAGCAGGGTGCAGATGGCGATGGCCAGGACGATGGGGGGCAGGGCCCAGATCACGTCCGTCAGGAAGATGATCACCCGGTCCTGCCAGCCGCCGTAGTAGCCGGCCAGCAGGCCCAGCAGGACCCCCACCACGGTTTGGATCGTCACCGCGATGGCGCCCACCTTGAGAGCGATGCGCGAGCCGTGGATCAGGCGCGAAAATGAGTCGCGCCCCAGGTGATCGGTGCCCAGCCAATGCTGGCCCGAGGGCGGGCGCAGGGCCTCGACAATCACCATTTCGTCATAGGTGTAAGGAGAAATCCAGTCGGCCAGCAGGGCCGCGGCGATCAGGCTTGCCATAATCGCCAGCCCGACCAGAAAGGATTTGTTGCGGCCGGCTTCGCGCAGCGCTTTCCAGATGCTGGTCATGCCACGCGGCCTCCCAATTCGGCGCGAATGCGGGGATCCAGAAGCCCCGTCAGGATGTCGCCAATGGTGGTGCTGATCACGGTGAGCAGGGTGATCAGGAGGATGATCCCCTGCACCACCGGGTAGTCCTGGGCCGAGATGGCCTTCCACAGGAGCCGCCCGGTGCCCGGCCAGGCGAAGATGGTTTCGACGATCACCGATCCACCGATGAGCCAGGGAACGGAGAGAAAAAACATCACCGTGACCGGCACCAGGGCATTGCGCAGGACATGGCGCAGAAGCACCATTTGCGGTCGCAGGCCTTTGGCCACGGCCGTGGTCACGTGCTTTTCGCGCAGAACTTCCAGGACCTCGGAGCGGGTCAGGCGCAGGGTGTCGGCCAGGGCGGGCAGGGTAAGGGTCAATACCGGCAGGATCAGGGATTGAAAGCCCCGGTAGCCTGAAACGGGCAGGAGCCGGAAGGATACGGCGAAGACGATGATCAGGAGGATACCCAGCCAGAAATAGGGAATCGCGCGCAGCACCGAGGTCACGCTGACGGCCAGGCGGTCGAAGACCGACCCCTGGTGGTAGCCGGCCATGAGTCCCAGGGGCACCGCGACGAGGTACTGCAGCAGAAGGGCGGTCAGGGTGATGTGCAGGGTGGCGGGCAGGCGGGCGGCCAGCAGGACCGATACCGACTGGCCGTTGGTGATCGAGCGGCCCAGATCGCCCTTAAGCACGTTGAGCAGCCAGTAAAGGTATTGGACCACCGGCGGTTTGTCCAGGCCCCAGCGGGCGCGCAGCTTGGCGGTGGTGGCCTCGTCCAGCCGGGGACTGTCGATCAGCTGGATCGGATCGCCGGGCATCATGTGCATGATGGCAAACAGCAAGATGGTAACCGCCAGCACGATGAAAACACTTTGAAAGATGCGGCGGATGGCGTAGGCGGTCAGATCGTTCATGGGCTACCTTGCTTAAGCTCCCCGGCACCCAAGGTCAGGGGCGTCTACCGCGCTGGGGTCGTCGAACGTGCCGCGCACCAGGCGCATTCGGCGGCCATGGCAGTGCAGCGTCAGGTATTCCGGGCGGCCCGGAGCCTCGTCCCGGGTCAGATAGTAGTCCGCCGCCGTGTCGATCCACAGCTTGTGTCGGCTGTGGGGTCTAAGGTGCCAGTCACCGCGGCTGTCCCGGATCGCACCGGCGACGGTCAGGCGACCTTCGGCGTCGGCCTGGATGGCGAAGCGGGTGCCGGCGGCCTTGGCGGCGTCCTCGGCCTGCCAGGCGCCGGTCCAGGCCGGCAGATTACCGGTGGGCGGCGGATGCCAGGGAGGCAGGGGCGCCAGCCGGTCTCCGATGGCTTCATGTACCAGGCGGCCGATAGGGATATTCGGATCCCCGATGGTGCCGCTGCTGGCGTTCATCAGCAGGATCGCGCTGAGCCCGGCATCCGGAAAACAGGCGGCGTGGCCATGATAGCCCACCGTGCTGCCCGCGTGCCAGTATTCTTTTTCTCCCCGGCGCCGCCAGAGGAACCAGCCCAGGCCGTAGTGGCGGGGCTGGCCTGGCGGCAGCGGGTAGGGGCGGAAGACTTCCTCCCAGGCGGCGGCGGGGAGAAGGGCGCCGGCCTGCCAGGCCTGCTGCCATTTGAGCAGATCGCCGCAGGTGCTGATGATGTTGCCGTCGGCCCAGCCGACCACGGTGCGGTTGTAGGCCGTGGGTGTAAACCGGCCTGCGGCGGTGCGGCGATAGCCCCGGGCCATGCCTGTCGGGCGGCGGGACGTGTCGCCCACGCGGGTGCGGCGCATGTCCAGCGGGGTGAAGATGCGCTCTGCGAGCAAGTCGGCCAGGGATAGCTTGGCGGCCTGCTCGAGGATCTGGCCCAGGATGACATAGCCCGAATTACTGTAGGCCCAGCGCGTGCCCGGCGCGAATTCCAGCTCGGGATAGCGCCGGGCGATATGGCGTACGAGCTCGCCCTGATTGAGGACCGGGCTGTCATCCCGACAATAGGCCTTGATGAAGGCCTTGTCGAAATAGTCCGGGATGCCGGAGGTGTGCGTCATCAGATGGCGCAGGGTGACCTCACGGGCATACCCGGGCAGGCCGGGCGCATAGGCCACAATCGGCGCATCCAGATCCAGCTTGCCCTCGCCGGCCAGGAGGAGTGCCGCCACACAGAAAAACTGCTTGCTGATCGAGGCGATCAGGTAGGCGGTGTCCACGCCGGCCGGGAGTTCGCCTTCGATGTCGGCCCAGCCGTATCCGCGCTGGAGCAGAATCTCCGCACCGCGGGCGATCAGGAGCGAGGCCCCCGGCGTCAGCCGGGGGCACAGGGGCGCCATGACATCGTCGGCCAGACGTCCAAGGCCGCCTGGTTGGTTGGAAGCGCGCCGCATGTGGATCGGGACGGCGATCTTACTTCTTCTTGAGATCGGTCACAAAGGGCTGACCGTCCGCGGCCAGGGCAAACCCCGCGATGTTCTTGCGCACCGCCACGTAGTTGACGTTGGTGACCAGGGGAATCGCCAGTCCTTTTTCCATGACCAGGGCCTGGGCCTGGCCGTAGATCTCGGCCCGCTTGGCCGGGTCGAGCTCATAGCGGCCCTGGTTGACCAGTTGGTCGATATCCGCAAAGGCGTAGTTTTTGGAGTCGGTGTGGAACAGATAGGTCAGCATGTCGCCGTCGGCCCACTGGTAGCGCCGGGCACCCAGATCGAACTTCTTGTCGCGCACGGCCTGCTTGATGTATTTGCCCTCGAACTCACGCAGCTTGAGCTCTACTCCCAGCTTCTTGTACTGGGCCTGGATCACCGGGGCCGTCTTTTTGGAAGAGGGATAGTCGGTGCCGATCATGGCCGTGATGGTCAGCTTTTGGCCGGCCTTGTCGCGAATGCCGTCACCGTTGGTGTCCTTCCAACCGGCCTGGTCCAGAAGGGCGCTGGCGGCCTTGAAGTCGTAGCCGTATTCCTTGGCGAACATGTCTTCGTACTTCTGGCTGAAACCGGCCATGGA
>JAAUYK010184770.1_pt1 | contig 11239 bp, 7 predicted proteins | sample 7278021 | NCBI WGS metagenome assembly JAAUYK01 (sample SAMN14350223, study PRJNA611818) | marine sediment metagenome | isolation source: surface marine sediment (1.8m) | place: French Polynesia: Moorea | collected 2018-08
CATATTTTGGCCTTGCGGATGCAGCAGGCACGTCAGAATTTAGAATTTAGAATTTAGAATTTAGAATTCAGCAGTTTAGTAGTAGACTGACACACCTAAAATAGTGCAATAGTAGGGGCGGGTTCCGCGTTAAGTTAATGGTGTTACAAATTATTTAGATGAACCCGCCCCAGCCCCAATAATAAACATGCACAGTTTTAGCTGTGTCAGTCCACTAGGGTGCGTTAGACGGCTTAAATTCAGACTATGAAAGGAATTTAACAATCCGTCGCAGGGCATCATTAAAGATTTGTTGGTTTACTCAAAAAACAAAAACCTATTTGCATAGTGCTATATATTTTTTAATTTTCTTCTCTTAAAAGCGATCGCTCCTAATCAAAATTAGGAAAAGTTTGTTATGATACTTCAACCACCCACAGTTTAATAGTTGGTCAACAGCCTTGCAATTTGGGCGGTGGATCGCCGTCCTTGTGTTGAGTCCGCACATGCATCACTAGCCTGCTTTTGACTGTTCGGGTCATCCTACCCATACTGGGCAACGGTTTGGCTTCCTGGAAGCTTTTCCCGTTATGGGTAGGAGACCCGTTTGAGTTAAGCAGTCTAGTCCTGAGAGGTTTACGAAGGGGCAACCAACGACTGTGGGTGTTTTTTTTGATTAATTAGGATTTGCTGATTAGTAGTTTAAATTATCTCTCCTAATTTGTGAAAAGATAATAATAGAGTTCTCCAAAAATTAAAAATCAAATAAATTCTTATCTATAAAATTAGAAATTATCAATTATTCCCGCCTGCTCCCTATTCTCTGAAGATGTCTAATAGTAATATTAACTACAAACTCCAATCTTCTAGGGGCAAATTAGGAACTTTGCTAAAGTCTTTTTTATTGCGTGTCACAACAACCGCTTGGTTTACTAAAGCAATAGCAGCAATTATTAAGTCGTGGGTACCTATAGAAACTTTTTGTTGGCGAAGATTTTGATATTTGCTTTAATTTCTCAATTATCTCTTGCCCACTCCCAATCATTAGATGATTCTGCTAAACGGGCAGCTTTTTCAGCTATAACAGCATATTTTTTAGGGTCGCCTAGTTTGTTTTCTTGCAAAATTTTCATCAGGTTTGCTGATAGGTAATAAGGATTTTCTTGATAGCGATCGATAATTTTTTCTATATATTGAACTACTTTTTCTTCCTCTACTTTATATTTAATTTTTTTTGCTAGTCGAAACGCTCTTTCTATTCTTTTAAATAAGAGACTCCACTTTGTAGGATGTTCTAATAAATTAATAGAATTTTCTAAATTGATAGCAGACTCTATATAAGCATTAATAGCAAGTTGAGCTATTGATCTGTTTGGTCGTATACTCCATAATATATCTGCTATTCTTGCTTGAAGTTCTGGGTCTGATATTTCAGGAGTAATTTCAGTTAAACTTTTTAACTCCTCATCTATCAGTGGGTCACATTCCGTAAAGATTCTAGTAAAATACTCCTCTGTTATTGTTACATTGTATAGAGTTACTTTGCCTAATATTCTAAATACAGCTTGTTGACGAATATTTTCTGCTTTTTCTGCTTCCCGTGCTTTTTGCCAAAATCCTTGATTGTAAAGGTTACAATCTTTCATTTCACTAGCATTAACTACATCTTGCCAGCCAGAGTTAATAAAATCTTCTTTAGTAAGAGGGGGAACGATAGATAACATATTTTCACCTTTATTCTAAATTTTCCTCAGTATAACAAATTAAATATGAAACAGAGAATTATCAAATCAAACTCAAATAGCTTCTCGCAAAGCATTTTACCTCAACTAATAAAGCTTTTATCTAAAACTAAAATAAATAGCTGACCGCTGAATACTGACGATGAATTTAAATTTGTTTGTGGAAAGCAGTGGAGTAGACTAAGCTAAAACTTAGAAGTTTTTGCCATAAACTGTTAAAATACTATTTTTGATATTTATCAATTTAAACCTAAAAGTTAAATCCCAGGACAAAACTACATGAAAGAAATCCTCTACCTAGAAGTACCCACACCAGATACAAAAGCTGTTTGTCAATGGTTACAATCTCAATTTCAACCTGGTTTCGGCGAAAAAATCATAACTCCAGATGGCTTTATTATCAAATTTTCTGAAGATACTACTCAGGAAATTTCTGTATTTGTCTGGTCATTACAACGAACTACCTATCTGAAAGTATTTGCTCAAGGAAATATATCTTCAATACAACAAAAATTTACTTCAAATTTAACTACCAATATACGACAAAAATTTCCTCTAAATTATCCAGAACCTCCCACTATTGATCTATCAAATCAGTCAATTTTTACAGCTTTAGCATCTGATTATCCCCTCACAGTCAAATACTTTCAAAAAATGCCTAGAGGAGAGTATGACCTCAACCGTTTATATTGGTGGGAAAAACGTTGGCGTGAAGCAGTTAAAAATCCTCAAAAACCAAAACAAGTAGTCTGGAAAAAAGAATCTGGAACCAATAATAATTCAGTTGAATATGACTTAATTTATGTTGGTGGTGCTCTGGGAAGTCTTCATGCAGCCATCATGGCAAAACAGGGATATAAAGTATTATTATTGGAACGTTTGCCTTTCGGTAAAATGAATCGAGAATGGAATATTTCTCGCTCCGAAATTCAGGGTTTAATTGACTTAGGTTTCTTTACTAAAACAGAAGTAGAAAATTTAATTGCCAGAGAATATAAGGATGGATTTAATAAATTTTTTGATGCTAATAACCCTGATTTTTGTAAAGCAAAAATTCTTCATACTCCGACAGTTTTAAATGTGGCATTAGATTCGGAAAAGTTACTGAGTCTATGTGGAATGAAACTACAAGAAGCTGGAGGAACTATTGTCGATGAAACAGAATTTATTAAAGCTGATATTGAACCAGAAAAAGTTGTAATTTACACTCAAAATCTATCTAACAAAACTGAACAAATTTTCTGTGGGCGTTTGTTAGTAGATGCGATGGGTACTGCTTCTCCCATCGCTTGGCAATTAAATGGTAAACGTGCTTTTGATAGTGTTTGTCCGACAGTCGGAGCAGTAATTGATGGTGGATTTGAAGAAGGCGTTTGGGATTCAAATTATGGAGATGTTCTGAATAGTCATGGGGATATTTCTCGCGGTAGACAATTGATTTGGGAATTGTTTCCCGGTGCTGGTAATGAGTTGACAATTTATCTATTTCATTATCATCAAGTTCATCCTGAAAATCCAGGGTCTCTGTTAGAAATGTATGAGGATTTTTTCACTATTTTGCCAGAATATCGACGCTGCGATATGGATAAATTAGTATGGAAAAAGCCAACTTTTGGTTATATTCCCGGGCATTTTAGTATTAAAGGTAGCGATCGCCAAGTTGCTTTTGACCGTTTAGTTTGTATTGGTGATGCTGCCTCTCTTCAGTCTCCTTTAGTATTTACTGGTTTTGGTTCCTTGGTGAGAAATTTACCTCGTTTAACTGAACTTTTAGATACTGCTTTAAAATACGATTTACTCAGTGCCGATAACTTGAATAAAATTCGTGCTTATCAAAGCAATATTGCTATTACTTGGTTATTTTCTAAAGGTATGATGGTTCCTACAGGTAAGTTTTTACCTCCCCAAAAAATTAATTCTATTTTGAATACATTTTTTGGGTTATTAGCAGAGTCACCTCCAGAAGTAGCAGAAACTTTTATTAAAGACAGAGCTGATTGGTGGATTTTTACAAAATTAGCTCTCAAAGCAGCAAGAATAAATCCTTATCTTTTATTATGGATTCTCGATTTTATTAATTTTCAGGAAATATTACTTTGGACGATAAGTTATATCAATTTCACTTTGTTTAGTTTGGTAAGTTGGTTATTAGGATGGTTACCTAGTTTTGCCCGTTGGATTCAACCTTGGTTAGAACCTCGTTATCCTAGTTTATGGTTTTGGATATTGGCTAATAGTTATGCTTTAACTTATAACGTTGGTCAACCAAAGATGAATTTCAAATTACAAAAGTCAAAACTTAGTATGCAAAATTAGAGCAATATAATTTTTCTCATCCCATAGGAATTTTTGTATAGGTATTTTTGAGATTTTCCTGGTTAAATAATAAACCTTGTTTTATAGATGGGTTAGGTAGAGCTGGTCGATCATTTCTGTTTAATTAGGTAAGCATAAATAAATCTAACAAGTGTAGGGCGGGTTTTTAGGAATAAATTGCTAATAGATCAAGGCTTTCGCTTAAACCCGCCCCTGCAATTTTTTTAACGTTTAATTAGACCTACCTACTTATACAATTTCAAAAAAATAATATTATGAATAATAAGGATAATTGAAACAATTTAGTTGAAATGTATCTTTGACTAAAAAGAGAAGTAACTGGCTCAGAAATAATATTTAAGCTATTCATTCTGACTCATGACTTATGATTGCTATAAATAGCCTAAATATTTGTAGCAAACATTTATGAAATTGGTATTAATGCTTTTCCAGCTCTTCTCATCTTTTGTAAGCATTCAGCCCTCAGCTTTTAGCTTGCATCCTGCGGAGGAACTGCGTTATCAGCTAGATTATAATTACGCTCATCTTGTCTTGAAAGAATAAATTATTATTGATATATTCTCAGATAATTTCTAGCATAAATTAAGATCTAATCAGTTAATATAAGCGTTCTTAAACAAATTATTATACCAAATCCGCATTGGTAAGAGGCTATTTAAAAAAGTTTAAGTCTTTGCCGTACATGGAATTTTTGCATAGGAAAAGCACCCTTTAATAAACGTATTTAGTATTACTTAATTTATCAAAAAAACTGATAGCTGACTCCTAATAGCTGAATGCTTATCATTTTTTTGATGTTTCTCTAAATTTTTCGCACTTAGAATTTATTTTTGTATTGCATCAACGTGACAACCTCTGTATTATTAATCAACGGCAGATTTTCTCATAGTTAAAGCTCAAATTTAGAATAATCAGAAAATACATCTGCTTGTCCCAAACTTCATCTATCCTATTACCGACAAATTAAGGTTTAAAGTCTCTCCTTTCAGAGAGAAAAAAAATTCCTTTGAGACAGTCCTCTTCTTTTGAATAAGAGGTAATTATTAATTATTGAATTAAAACCTACAACCATATTCAATTATGCAGTCAGATTTAGAAGGATTAGAAATTACAAAAGGTGAACTTAAACATCTGAGTGGAATGAATTTAAGTAAAATATTACGACCATCTACAAAAACTAAATATTTATCAGAAGGTTTGAAAAGTTTACTAATATTTTTACTATTATTCATTAGTTATTGGATGATAGTGCAAATTTTAAATCAACACCATTTACTGTTAATACTTATCTACGGGAGTATGGCAGCAGGATTATTTTTGGAAGATATCTATAAAATATTTATAACTAAGAAAAATAAACACCTAATTAAATTACTTGATGATGTAGATAAATATAATTCAATTATTCAGGCGATCGCTATTAATGACAAAATTGAAGCTGCTGGTAATTCCCAAGTTAAATTAAATAACCGTACTGAAGTTATAAAAGCTTTAAAACTAATTAGGGAAGACTTAATTAGGGCTTTAAAAACTGAGCGAATTATTCGGGAAAATAAGAAATTTATTGATGATAATACAGACTTATTTGCCATTAACTTAAATACCTTGACAGCTTTGCAGATTAATGATATGGCCAGCGAACATGGAAGGTTACTCAATGAAGCTCTACAAATTGCCATTGAGGTTAGGGAAGAGATGAAAAAATTACAAGACGAAAGTTTGCCAAAATGATCTATAATTTGTGCAATTGTATAATTAAAGAATAACAAAAAACTATAGCGCTATAGTTGAAAAAATAATCATGAGAACTAGAGAAGCAGCATATTTATTGGGAATCTCTTGCCAAAGACTTAGAGTATTATTGAGTCAAGGTAGAGTCAGGGGTGCATCTAAAAAGAATGGTTTTTGGGAAATACCAACTTTTGGTGATGGAATGCCTGTTATTGTTCCTGGAAAAAGAGGTCCTGAAGGAACCTGGCGTCATAGCAACCAAGAAAAACCAGCAATGATTCATGTTAATCAACAGTTCATCAAAGGAAATGCCAAAAAAATCAAAGATAATCCAGGCAAAGAAATTAACTTAATGCCTGTATTGTCTTGGAAACATGGTGAACGTAACGATTATGGTTATCAATTGGAAATTAAAGGTCCGTGTATTATTGTTTATCGACCCTATCAACCAGCAGATTGCGGAGCGCAGTTGTGGATTAATACCCATAGCGAAGTGCAGTTTATAGATATTCAATCTAATCCGGTGCTGGCTAGACAACCATATCAATTTTGGAAATGATTAGATTAGATTTCCATATATTATAGTTGCTGCCAATGGTAGTATTCAAAGCCGAGAAAGAGTGTTTTTGAGAATCTCGGTAAATACTTCTATGGAAATTTTCCATTTATTGGTACATACTCAGAAAAATCTTATCAAAGCTACTCAATAAAATAGATACAGTAATAATACCAAATCCGCCGAACAAAAGGTACTTTTCTTAAATCTCCTCTAAACCTTTTACCAGTAAAATAGCAGTCTTACCTTAATAATAAAGATACTGTCACTTGCCGAATTTAATGTAAGTTATAAAGGTTGAGAAAGACTTTTTCTCAAATCTCGGCATAGATTTTTTTGTATAATTTACCCAAAAACATGACTACTAACAAACCAAAAATTATTGTCCTAGATGATGACCCTACAGGTTCTCAAACCGTTCATAGTTGCCTACTCCTAACTAAGTGGGATGTAGAAACCCTAAAATTAGGATTACTTGACAAATCTCCCATATTTTTTATTCTCTCCAATACTCGCGCTCTGACTCCCGAACAAGCAGCAACTGTAACGCGAGAAGTTACACATAATCTGACAGAGGCGATCGCTCAAGCAAATATCCAAGATTTTCTAGTTGTCAGTCGTTCTGACTCTACCCTACGAGGTCACTACCCTATAGAAACGGATGTTATTGCAGCAGAGCTAGGTCAATTTGATGCTCATTTCTTAGTTCCGGCATTTTTTGAAGGAGGGAGAGTCACCCGCAACAGCACCCACTATTTAATGGTCAATGGTGTAGAAACTCCAGTTCACGAAACAGAATTTGCTAAAGATTCAGTATTTGGCTACACCTATAGTTATTTGCCTGATTATGTGGAAGAGAAAACTAAAGGTCAGATAAAAGCGGAAACTGTAGAAAGATTTACACTTGATAATATTCGTTCTGGTAGTTTAGAACGTTTGCTGAAATTGACTGGCAACCAATGTGGAGTTGTGGATGGAGAAACTCAAGCGGACTTAGACAGTTTTGCCAACGATCTATTAGCAGCAGCAAGTCAAGGTAAAAAGTTTCTGTTGCGGAGTGCTGCCAGTATTTTAACTTCCCTTGCTGCTTTGGGTCCTCAACCTGTAGCTGCGGAGGAAATGAGACAATATGTTAGGAGTGGGAAACCAGGTGCAATTATTGTAGGTTCTCACGTTAAGAAGTCTACTCAACAGTTGGAAAGGTTATTACAGGAATCTGATGTAGTTGGTGTAGAAGTGGATGTGTCTCATTTAGTTGAAGACTCTCCTGAGCAAAGAGCAACTTTACTCAAAAATATTCTGGAAAAAGTTTATGCCGTTCATGCAGAAGGGAAAACTCCTGTAGTTTATACCAGTCGCGAGGAGTTGACTTTTGAAAATGTGCAGGTGCGTTTAGAGTTTGGTGTCGCAGTATCGGAATTATTAATGGATATTGTTCGGGGTTTGCCAGAGGATATTGGATTTTTAATCAGTAAAGGTGGAATTACTTCTAATGATACTGTGAGTAAAGGTTTAGCTTTGACTACTGCCAGGTTGTTAGGTCAGGTTTTAGCTGGTTGTTCGATGGTGCGGACTCCTGCAAATCATCCTCAATTTCCTGAGTTACCTGTAGTTTTGTTTCCAGGGAATGTTGGGGATGTGGATGGGTTGGTGACAGTTTATCGGCGTTTGAGTGGGAGGTAGAAACCAAAATCAGAAACCGGATTTATTATTAGATTTGAAGGTTAACCAGTTAACTCAGATCAACCCGGTTTCTTAAACCTCGCGGAAACCAGAAACCGGATTTATGAATAGATTTCAAGATTAACCAGGTAACTCCGATCAACCCGGTTTCTTAAACCTCGCGGAAACCAGAAACCAGGTTGATGAATAGATTTAAAGATTAACCAGCTAATATCAAATCCGGTAGTATCGGTATAAAAAAGCGTAGAAACCGGGTTTGTTTTAAATCCCCGCTGTATAACATCTACTTCCCACAAACCCGGTTTCTTATAACACTTCCATTGCCAGCGGATTTGATATAACTAAGATCAACCCGGTTTCTTAAACCTCGCGGAAACCAGAAACCAGGTTGATGAATAGATTTAAAGATTAACCAGGTAACTCCGATCAACCCGGTTTCTTAAACCAAAAAATTAGCAATGCTGTGGATGTGTTGCATAACCCTCCTCAAAGCCGTTAAGCTCTTGAATGAATTCTGTCGGCAGCATAATTTCTTTGGCTTCCAAGTTAGCTTGCAAATGCTCTCGTTTCGAGCTGCGTGGGATAGTAACAAATCCTTTGTTGACAGACCAAGCCAAAAGTAGTTGAGCTGGCGTACATCCACATTTATCTGCCATAGTAATTAACTCAGGAGTGTCTAACTTTTGCCCCTTAACTAAGGGAGAATGGTCTACAATTTTGATTCCCTGACGTTGACAATAACTAACAAGTTCTCTTCGTTGCAGGAATGGGGAAATTTCAAATTGATTCCATTTGGGCGGAGAATTCTTAAGCAGGTGCAAATGCTGAATATTGAAATTGCTGACACCAACATCACCTATCTCTTCCCATCCTCTTATTTCCAGCATTACTTCCCAAGCAGATAGCGGATTTGTTCCGGGTGCGTGTAACAGAAGTAAATCTATAGTCCCCAACTTTTCTAAAGATTGTCTGGCTGCATTTCGGATACGACCAGACAGTATAGCTTTCAAAGGAATTTTAGAGGTAATAAAGATTTCCTCTCTTGGTATACCAGATTCAACGATCGCCCTAGCTACCTCTCCTTCATTTTTGTAGAGGGCAGCAGTATCTATATGTCTGTACCCCATTTCAAGTGCCATTCGGCAGATTGAGTATGTTTGTTCGTACAGACGGTAAGTTCCCAAACCAATGGGACCAGCTAAATCTATAGAAGCCATTTGGTATCTTTGCCTGGGACTAAATTTTTGAGGCACGGAGTCGTCTGTGAATATAGGAAATACACCGAAAAGATGGAAAAATCCAATACACCCCATCACCCTATCACCCCATCTCCCCATCACACCATCTATTTTTCACTCTTATCCCAAATAGGTTCTATAGTTGCTTCAAACACAGATGTGACAATCTTTCATATTATTGCGATAGATACTGTCGATAAAACGAATTTGGTCTGAATGTTTAATTTCGCGCTTGAGACTGCTATGAAATTTATGCACCGACATTCCTAGTTGCTCCTGAATATTTCTTGCCAAAAGAGAACGTATACGAGCTTCTAATTCCTGGGGAAGTTGAGAACGGAATTGCTGGTATTGTAAGTCTAGAAGTGTATTATTTCCTTCAAGAGCATCGGCAATATTCTCAAAACCTCCTTCTCGGATATTCGTATCCATAAGACCAAGGATTTGCACAGTATTATTGCTGCGGATAAAATCTGCAATAAGCTCTGCACCAGCTCCATCAAAATAATTGGGTAACTCTCCTAGATCGGAAGTCGATTTGTACAACCCAATACCCAAATAAATTAACTCAGGCAACATATTACACTTTTCCAGCAATACTTTCAGACCAGCATTTTGAATTCGATTAGACGATAAATCTAATTTACTCAAGTGAGAATAACCTGTCACAGCATTTGCGATTAGTTCTGTACCTGCATCCCCCAAACGATTAATCGCCATAAATAGTCCAGTTAGTCCTTTCCGGTTTTCCGACTTCATATATTCAAAATAGTCAGCAATGTAACTAGCACCAGTCTCACTAATTCCATTGGCATCAATATATAACGTTCGGAGAGTATGATTTTTCCGCAGACTTTCAAATAAGACTTTGACTCCTTCATCCAACATTCCCACATTCACCAGATCCAAAGTCTGAAGACTCGTATTTTGCTCCAGCATCTTAGCAATACAACCTACACCACCTGCTTTAAGGGGATTGCGCTTTAGCCATAGAGACTCCGCATGGCGATCGCTCGCTAAAGCACTAGCAAGTTCTGCCACTCCTTTCTCTGTCAAACAATTTCCAGCCAAATAGTAAGTTTTAATCCGCGGTGTGTAGCCATGGCTAGCGAGGGAGGCAATTTTACTCGCCCCTTCATCTCCAACAATATTATTACCCAAGAGGAAATGTTCTACATAAGGATTTTCCCGAATAGACTCAACTAAGTTGCCGATATAAAGATCGCCGACAACCTGCTTACACATATCTATTCGTCCATCGTCGTAATAAGCTCCACGGGTAAACTCTTGGCAGGGTCGGTCTGCTGGTTTTCCTTTCCTCATGTGGGTAAAAAAGGGTTCCAGTTCTTCATAGGGAGCCACCTCTACTGGCATAGGTTGGGGATTGAGAATCGAATCCGACAGTGGTGCAGAAAGGAGTTGCTCGAATATATCGCGACCACCAAACATTCTTGCTTGTCGGTAGGGATCGACTTGCCAATTTTTAGGATTGGCTTCAGCTACTTGGGATTTGTAGGCTCGACGCAATCTTGCAAGTAAGCGCCCGTAAGCAATATAACTGCCTATTCGGTCTTCATCTTTTGCCGGGAAAAGTTGCCTGGCTAACTTATGTCCTAAACCCGAACGCTTATCTTCACCACTATCTATCCGAGGAATATTCAGGGCAATATCGCTTACCTGTTCTCCCTCAGATAAACGCTTTTCATCCTTATGAATTTGGTTGATGATGGTTTGTATATTTATATCCCTTGTATTATAAATCATGTCATTTCAGTTAGCAAGTATCAATACCTCTTGTAATATGAAGGTAATGTGGACATAATTTTCTTTTGTAGCTTTATTGTAACACAAATTTCTTAGCTCAACTCTGAAACCAGAAACCGGGTTTATTGTTATACTTAAAAATTAACCCTAATCACTCAGATCAACCCGGTTTCTTCGCTTAACTCCAAATCAACCCTGAAACCAGAAAC
>JAAUYK010000963.1_pt1 | contig 11238 bp, 9 predicted proteins | sample 7278021 | NCBI WGS metagenome assembly JAAUYK01 (sample SAMN14350223, study PRJNA611818) | marine sediment metagenome | isolation source: surface marine sediment (1.8m) | place: French Polynesia: Moorea | collected 2018-08
ACGTATTCGACGCCCTTCAGGCCGGACGCGTGGTGCAGGGATCTGCATGGTAGAAGTGGGCAGATTTGGTGCACAAAGTCATACAGACGTGTTTAATTGGCGTGGCGCTTATAATCCAAACTACAACACTTACACACAGAATTCCCTACCAAATGGAAACGAGCTAATGCCTAGGGAATGTAGGAGCTAAGCTCAATATGTTGCCTCTAGAACGGCTTCGGAATGGCTAGGAAATCCTGAACCGTGCCCTACCGCGAGGTTTCGTGCGAGTCGGCCGAAAAGGGCGAGATAGTGGTGACAAGCAGGTGACCGGACCGAGGCGATCCGAAGGCAAGTCAATAGGCTTTCGAATAGCATAGCGGGTGCCGCGTGGTCGCAAATCGCGCTGCGGTGGCGGTTCAGGGTCGAGGTGGAGGCGCTTTTGAAATGGGTGGTGTCCTGAAGGCTATACACTTACAGGAAAGGGTATTTTATTCAGTCTAGTTGTGGTCGCCAATAGGTTACAGATTGTCGGGAGCTTAAGAAAGGCTCCCCGAATAGGAACGTAAATACATATATACGTATGAAATGACGGCTTTTAATGGTTAAGGAATAGGGAAAAAGTTAGTCTGCGTCACTAGAATAGTACTGCCTGTCATCTGCGGGTGGATCGACGTCGTCTTCCTGGTCGCTCGCTGAATAGACAGGAGCGAGATCCTCGTACTCGCGGGGCGCAGGAGGAATTATGGACGGCTCGGAGGGTAGACGACGGCCAGTCGGAGTCGAAGGGCGAGTTTGTGACGAAGGCGGCGTTGCGGCTGTGGCAGGCGTAGTCGGCGTTCCAGTCGTAGTCGCCGTTGCAGCCGACTCCGACTTCTCGTCCAGTTTCTTCCTACCGCGTATCTTCTTTTCGTAGCCCGGCGGCGGAGGGTGATGGCGGAACTGTTGAGACAGGCATGAAAGGCGATGTAATGCAGATAATGTACAAGGGTTACGTACCTCAATGGGCATCCTGGAGCAGGAGAATCTTTCTTGGACGCGGCGGTCGAATTCGGCGTACGTCATTGGTTTACCGCGCAGCATGGCCCGGGCGACGGTCTCCACGACTTTCTTGATCTTGGGGGGTAGCCGTCTCTTGCCGGAGCTGGTGTTGTGAGGCGACGGCCAGGTGAAGACGTAGCGGACGAGGGGTGGCAGCATGAAGGCGTAGATCAGGTTCTTTGGGTACGCGTCGTCGAAGTCAACTTCGGAAAGTCTATAGAAAGTGGCGAATAGAAGGCGAGAACGGATTGAGTTAAAGAATGGAGTAAATCGATAAGTCTATACACTTGCCGTTCGAACAATTGTTGAAGTCTCCCTTCGGACGCCTCCAACTCGTCGATTTCCTCCTCTGTGGAGCAGGGGAACTTGTAGCTGTCTAGCATCTGGACGCGGTTCTGGATCTGCTGCGCCGTCAGTTGTTTGACCGCGTTCTTGAGGTGAAGCAAGTCGGCCTTGACCTCGTCCATGCCATCTGTGAGGAACTTCATGGAGCCGGCGTACAAGTCATAGCGGCGGTCCTCCTTCTTGTCAATTACGTCCATGCGTTCCAGGAGTTTGTTGAACTTGTCATTGGTGAGTTTGCCCTGCTTCCTTGTCTGCGGCGTCGGAGTGTGAGTGCTGGCCGAGTTGAAGGAGCAGTTGGCGACAGGGTCTTGGTTGTTGTTCACCTCCGGGGGCGGCTCGACGAGGGGGGAGTCGCCGCCGGCGGCCGCAGTTGTCTGCAGTGTATTCTCGTCCGCGGCCGTCGCGTCAGGGACCTCCGGACACTGGTCGTCGTTGGGCGTTTCAAAGAATAGGGGGACTAGGCCAGAGTTGTTAATAGTAACGTTCGTACGGGTTGGCGGCGGACTCGCGGACTTAGTAGGCGCCGTAATCTGAGGAGGTGGAGGAGACTTTGGGGCTGCTGATCTCTGTTTCTTCGTTCCAGGATTTTCTTTGTTCGCGTCGGAGTCGACCTCGTCTGATGAAATAGCCGGTCTCTTGCGAAAGCGCGACGTCATGGCGAAGTAGCTTTTCTTCTCGCCGACCGCGTTCTTGGGAAGGTACGCCTGCCGCCGGAGAACTCTCGCTGGGAAATGGTCGACTATGCGTTCAACAGCTTGGTCGAGTGACAAGCCGGCTCTGAGGTCATTGTTCAGGAAGTCGTTGACTGCCGTCGCTGCTCGGCGACGTTCCTCCGTGTCGCAATCCTTGTCTATCTTTGCCACAATGTGGTACAGGTGTGGAGTCACGTAGATGGGCAGGCGCCTGGGTTCAAGTCGCAGTTCCTTGGTGACCTTCAGGTTCTGCAGCATGTCCTCGGGAATGCCGCTGTACTTGTAGGAGACGGCGGAGACGTGTGGGAAGCCGGACAGGGGCATAAGGTCTAGGAGGAGGACGTGGTCGTAGCTTGCCCGGTTCGTATTTGCCGCTGCCATCTTTCAGCTGAAAGTGGAATGAGAGGAGAGCACAACAAACAATAGGCGGCCCACAGGTTGACGAACATGTTCCCTGTGAAGAAGAAAGCACGACGGGAGGTCAATCGCGAACGGCGACTACGTGCTCTCTGGGAGGCTTGTCCCGTTCCCGCCAGGAGAGCATCAGGAATCTTACCTCAAGGTGAAGCGGCGGAAGAAGTTAGCGGACTCGGCGAGGATCGGAGACTTGAAGGGGAACAGGAGCTACTCAAAGAGGAGGTTGCCCAGGATGACGCAGACCTGGGGGAATCCCTTGGCGACGACTTCGACGGCGAATCGGCTGACCAGTTGGCCGTGGATGGCAGTGGGGTAGACAGAGGAGTTGACGAAGCTGATCGGCCGCGCGCCGGCGATCGCGTTGAGAGGTGGCAGTCCCTGGGCGAGGAAATTCGCCTGAAAGAAGATGCAGAAGAGCGCAGTGCCGTTGGACTGGAACAGTTTCTTTGTCACATTCAGGCTCGCCGTGAAGTACCGCTTGCAGTTATGAGTGACATTGTTTCTTACCTGGTTAAGAACAAGGAATCCGTGTGCAGAAGCCTACAGAACGGAGAGGTTGATTCGTTTAGTCGCATGCGGAGCAGAGTGCTTGAAGGCTTACCTGCTGTTAAGTTCGACGTCGCCGTGACCACAGCCGGCGAGGTGCAGGAGACTTGGAGGGGGCTGTTGCAGTTCCCTAAGAAGAAGATAAGTCAAGGCGGGTACACGCTAGTCTACGTCCTGTACTACTTCGACTTCCCCGCGATAGTGAGGCATCACGCGAAACTGCACGAGGGGAAGAACGTGGGGAGCCGTTTCGACTTGTCGCTCGATGGCGTGCCGGAGTCAAAGTCGGGGGGAGTGAGTATCGATGTACTATCAATCAAGTACGAGAACTGCAGGAACGTCTTCACCGTTGCCATCATGCAGCCTGCTCGCAAGGGTCTGGGGCTAACGGAGGAAATAGTCCTTGAACCTGTACTTTCCCGTCTTGCTGAAACTCACCTTTCAGTTCGCCGCATTATTGCCGATGCTCCGAAGCGGGCAAATCTACGAGGGTTGAAGCAGCATTCGTCGAAGTTCGGCTGCCCGTATTGTAAGGCCAAGAAGGAGGGAAAGTCGTTCCCCTCATCGACGATGACTGCCGAGCCGAGGACGGACGCGGAACTGAGGGAAGTAGCTGAGAGGATCTCGCTAAGTCCGCCTTCACTTCAGGAACAAGACCAATTTGCAGGAGTGAAGAAGTTGAGTCCACTTCGCTGCCTGCCCATCGACCTCGTCAACGATATTCCTGCTGAAGTAATGCACCTCGTTAATTTGGGGATAGTCCGGCGAATTTTGACGCTGTGCTACAGAGGGACAGGAGGAAAAGCAAAAGATGTCGACTTCAAACGAGCCTCAACGGATGAGTTGAACGTGATGTACATGCGCAGCAAGTCGCTGTCCGCGTTCAGTCGGAATCCACGTGAATTTGACGTCGGAACGTTCAAGGCGGAGGAGTACAGGAACATGCTCTTGGTTTACTGGCCCGCCGTGAAGAAGTCCTTGCCTGCGGAGGCCGTCAAGTCGTGGCTGCTCCTCGTCTACGTCATCCGGGCATATCTGCTTCCGATGGACAAGTTCAGGGAAATGCAGGATGCTGACGACCTAAAGGAGAAGTGTGGCATGTGGTACAAAACGTTTGAAAGCGATTTTGGAGCCCGCAACTGCGTCTACAACGCGCACCTCATCTGGCACCTGGACTCGGTGCACAGGCACGGACCGTTGGACATCACGTCGGCCGTTGACTACGAATCACATTACAACCTACTGAAACGGAGCTACCGAAAGGGTACAGCATCGACTGGTGCTCAGGCTTTGGTTAACCTCCTCTTGGCGCTCGAAACTGGCCACTCCTGCGTCTCCACGCCGATGCTGTCAATGAAGAACACGCCACACACAGACGACACATTGGTGTACTTACGGTCGGGGCAGATCATCCGGTTGACGTCGTTGAACAGGCCGACAGCGAAGGGGGTCCCCGTTTCAGTGATGGCAGGGTATGTCCCCTACCCCGGATTCGACTTCTCCGATGTCCTAGTCTTCAAACTGTCCCGCGCCGTGCGAGATCACAACGAGGTAGAGGTGCCGCTGAGCGAGATCGCCGGTCAGGCAGTTATCTGCGAAGAGTTCGTGTCCGTCGTCACGTGGAACATGTTGAGGGCTTAAACGAAGCGGCAAATGCCGTCAAAGGATGGAAATGGTAACGGACACGAACTGAAGTAATGTCCTTTGTCGCCCGCCGTTCGCCAACTTGTGGCGATTCAAACACTCAGATCCAAACCGTTAAGTCAGCTGATGTCTCCCTGACGAGCCGTAGCTAAGTAGAGCAGCTGCTGACTCGCAGTGTAGTCAGGAGCAAACGAAAAGCAGCTGACATCTTCCGCATCCGGCTCACGTGCACAACAAACAATATAACCAATAGCTTCGTGTCGAGTAATCCTCGCCTCCGCCATGAACAAGCACGACAAGACTGAGAGAGACACCGACTGTAGCGACGTCTCCAGCTACGGGCCCAGGGACCGATACCGCATCGGATTCGGCGACGGCAACGACCTCGGCGCGGTTCAGCAGCTGGCCAGCCTCCTCTCCAAGAAGGATGAACTCACGGACATCCTCTCCAGGCAGAAGCGCCTGGCCGCCGATAGGTTGAGGGTGATGCCGAAGAAGACTGATGCTGAGAAAGCTGAATTCAAGAAACTCCAGGTGAAGTCAACGTCCTTTTTGCGGTCGGCGGGGGAGGACGTGGCCAGGCAGCTAAAGACCGTCGACGCCGAGATCGAGGACCTGCAGAAGTACCTGGAGGAAAGGAAGCGTAAGTCGTCCGACGACCTCGCGCAGCTGGCCCTCTACAAGAAGGACATCGACCGCCGGGCCGCTTCCACTGTATCGTCCGTATCCGGCTCGAACGCGGCGGGCGACTACCAGCCGAGGACTGACAGCGACATGTTCTCGAAGGCCATGGACGAGTCGAGGAGGGAGATCGGCTCTACGTCCGGGGTGAAGCTGGAGAAGAGTGTCCACTCCGCACGCAAGTCGCCGTTCAAAGGCGTAAGGAAAGGCGAGGGCAATCGCAAGAGAGTGGAGCCGCCGACGCAGCTGGCCGGGCCGACGAAGAAGACGCGTGTGAAGAAGTCGGCGGAGGCGCTGAGGAACGAGCGAATCGACAGAGAGGCGAAGAACGTCAAGATCGTCATCACCGACTGGCAGATTCAAAACGGGCAGCTGCTGCTGATGGGCCCCGATCCGCCGTCCGACCCGCAGCCGGTGCAGGGAGGAATCGTGCCCCACGATATGCCCCAGGAACGGGAGCTCGAGCTGTCCCTCCGGCCGGATCGTCTCCGTAACGTCGCCTTTGCCTCGCAGCCGGGCACGGAAGAGACCAAGGAGGACGAGATCCTGAGACGTCTGAGAAACATATCGTCGGTCCTGACGCTCCACTCCCTGGCCTTCTCCAACGTCTTGAAGATGGTTCGCGTGAATCGCGACCTCCTGGCCAGCGACTCGCCCTTGTCCGCCGAAATTGAGGAGCACCTGACAAAGTCGACGCAGGCGATCCTTCTCGCTTCAGACAGCGACTTATCCAGCCTCCCTTTCCAAACGACTGACGAGATAGCGGCATTCCTCATGAACCCCGAGCGTGTGGAGAAGCTCGCCATGTTCATCCTGACGTACTTCGCATACAACAAGCAGTACATCACCGACGTGAACAACCTCCTCATGCACCCGAAACTCCAAGCTCAAGTCTACTTCCATGGCCAGAGGCCTAAGAACGGCGAGGAGAAGTTCGTCCCTCGCTCGTTCCAGCTCTTCTACGTCCGAGTCGCCCGCGCGGCGCATGACATTCACCACTGGGGCACGAACAAGACTTTCAACGAGGCCGACTTCCTCGAGGATGCCAGGCAGTCACTGTACAACACGCCCAGGAACGAGAGGAAGAGGAATTTCGCCATGAAGGCCATCCCCAAGCTGAAGAAGAAGGTTGCAGCCAAAACCGCCACCAACTCGTCATTGTCGGTGTACGACACTATGGCCGACATCGTGAAGCGCCCGCACTGGAAGGGGGACGCTACGGCTGCCCTCAAGAAGGTGGCGCTGGCTAACGCCGGTTTCGAGGACCACGTCGCCGACTACGACCTGGCCATCGACTTCCTGGAGACGGTGAAGGCAGCGCCGCTGCCTGACGACGTCGAGGAGTACATGGAGGCGAAGAAGTCGGAGCTGAAGAAAATTCCATTCCCAACCTAAGTAGTACATGTCCACTTTCATCCCCATGATCCCGTTACCCCCGTTCATCATTCCTAAACCCTGAGGAAGGCAAAACCTTCCTCTTAAAGTTTACGTAAATTCCGCAATATGTATTGCGACTTTCCGCTGACTCAAAGGAGACTAGAAATCCATAGTCAAGTGTTACTAATGTATCTTAAATCCACATGCCATTTGTGTAAAAAAAGCCAGAATAAGGTTACGTACGTATAAATGGAAAACTATTCGCAGATAATATGTAAAATACATACGAGGGGTCATTTCTAACCTAGGTCGCAGTGCGACTGCAGTTTGAATTCCGCGCCTTGTATCCCCACGAACCCTCGCCCCTTACATTTGTAAACATTGGTTTCTGTCTTCCGCCTGCGCTGCCTGCACTGCGTCGAATTTAATTTTTGGGCAAGTCATTTCCCGACTTTTCTATCAGTTCGCTTCCTGACGCCGTAGCGACAGGAAAATCGTTTCAAAGTCGCGACTTCAATACCGACTACTTCCGCGAATCCGAGCCATCCGACGTCGTCATGGCCGACAGGCCCGGTCAAGGTGGCCGGCGCACCCCCGAGGAGCCTCCGCCACCGGGGGAAGAGGAGCTGCCCGCACCCGACCCTCCGGCTCAGCATCCTCCAGTCGGCCGAGTCGCCCCCGTTCCGCAGCAGCCTCCCGAAGCAAGTTCGAGTGATGCCCAGCGGATCGCCGCTGTGGCGAGCGCCGTCCGCAACCTCGCCGCCACGTCGCCTCCCGCCAACGTAAACTACACCGAGAGAGAGCTTGGCCAGCAGACGGCCAACGTGAGGCAGATGAGCATGTCCGTGTCGAGGCCCCCCGTGATGTCCCCGCTCCCGCCGCCCTTCTACCCTCCTCCTTCGAGCTACCCGCCCTGGGCCTACGGAGGAACTGGCTACCAGCCCGTCTCCCTCGAAGCGTCTCTGCCTCAGGAGCCGAACCTGCCCCCCATACAGGTCATGCGACCCCAGTCCTACGACCCGCACAACTTGATGGGCCTGGGACCAAGCGTGGCTCCTCACCTGTACCACGGATTCGGCCACCTTCCGCCCGCTGGCGGCCCTCTTCCTCCGGCTCCAGGCCAACAAGTTCCGCCCGCTGGCGGCGCTCTGCCTGCGGCTCAAGGCCAACAAGTTCCGCCCGCTGGCGGCGCTCTGCCTGCAGGCCAACAAGTTCCGCCCGCTGGCGGCGCTCTGCCTCAGGATCCAGCCCAACAGGTTCCGCCCGCTGGCGGCGCTCAGCATGCGGATCCAGCCCAACAGGTTCCGCCCGCTGGCGGCGCTCTGCCTGCCCAACAAGTACCGCCCGCTGGCGACAAACAGCCCGATGAGCCTGAGGTTCCTGCTCCGATTCCGGATGACGACGATCAAGATGGTCCGCTTCAATATGCAGGTATAGTCTACTCTGAAAAATTAACACTTATATCGACTTAAAGCGACGACTTTTAGGCGATGACCAGCCTCCGGGCACGAGCGGCGGCCAGGAGGAGCACGTCGGAAGGTCGTCCCGCTCTCACCCTGAACTCGTGCCAACCGACGTGGACATCGTCGATGTCAATGCGCCCGAGCCGCCATTGATTGCCGCCTTCCCTGTGGGGGATACTCCGCCGGGTGAACAACTAGGAGGGGTCGCCTACGAAAAGCTTCTCGACATCGACATGGAGTCCGATGAGGACGTACAAGAGGATCCGACATTCTTCCCCAAGGAGGACGAGGACGCCTACATGCACGACTCCGACGAGGCCGAGAGTGCCATCGAGGACTCCGACGTCGACAGCGAGGACGGTGAATCCTTTGTCGACTTGGACGACCCCGATGTGAGTTGCAGGCAAAAGTTTTTTGGACCGCCCCTTCTTACATGTGTTCCTTACCCTGCTTAGGTGCGTAAAGAGATCGACGCTCAAGCCCTCGCCATCGCCGACATGGAGGAGAAGCAGACGGCGGGAGCGAGAAGCCGCGTCCACGCCAATGTCCGTGACGTTGAAGCCATTCTCTACCGTCGCGCCAAGATCGCCCCCAGGCCGCCGAGGCGCAAGACGCCCGTCGAGGATGACGTCGCCAAGGTCTCGTTCGAGGGGAAGGTCGCCTCGAGGGTCCTCATGGACACAGCCGATATGGTGCAGACATGCACGCTGGCGACCCTCGCCGCCCTGAGAGGAGTCAAGACTATAGTCGACAAACTCGACATTCACTCGCGAGCCATCCTCGACGTCCAGGACGACGTGGCTCAGATGCGCCGCGTTCTCCGCAGGTACGACACGCCCTTGGACACCCAGGACCTCACCACCAACCCGTCGCTCAACCCTGCCCTCAACAACTATGTCCCCTTCGATGAGCCGACCCTCGTCAAGGAATTCTTCCAGTCGAAGGAGAGGATCAAGGAGCTGACTAGGTTCGTCATCAACAACGTCAAGTTCAAGCCCTCGAACTTTGTTCGCCGCATGATCGCCATGTGCTGCACGCTCGACTACCGTGAGAAGTTTGCGTTCCCCGGTGACAACGTCCAGTCGAAGCTCGTCTACATCCCCGACAAACTGGCCGAATTCTTCATCACCACCACGAGGATCGCCGCCCACCGCAAGAAGCAGGGCATCAGCCAGGCCAAGGTCAGGGATCAGTGCCGAGTCGCCTTCCAAAGGAACGTGGTGCGCAAGGAGAGGAAGCAGAAGAAAGACATGCTCCTTCCACCGGAGAAACGCAGCAAGTACATGGAAGGATTCACAACCAGTGAGTCAGAGGGGGAAGAGCTCAGGGAGGAGTACGACATCGACAGCACGCTCGTACAGTTCAGCTACCTGGAGAAGACCAACAACGGCGACAGCGGTGCGAACCAGAGCGAGGCAGACCCGAACCCGCTCGACGAGGCATTCCTCGAGAAGTAACTTGCGCCTCTACGTTCACCAAGAACTCCCGCCCAAGTCGCCCATGCAACGTGAACGCGGCTTCATATTGATCATTTCGACCTTGCAATCGTGCCCCGCTGCAAAAATTCCAGTCAGAAACTTGCTGCCGCTTACCAACGTTTGACATATGGGGACGACCTACCTTTAAATTTGCCATATGTACCTTGCGTACTCGTCATCAGCACGCCTTTCGTGTACGAAAGTATTTCCTATTCGTATCCCCCTCGACCCCCCTTAGCTTAAAATCGTTTATGTGGCCGATATATCCGTACCGTGCACTACCTGCGACCTCCATTCGACCTACAGGCGACGTCAATTATTAATAAATCGCTAAGTGGTTTATTCGGCCTTCTGGACTAACTTTTTATTCCGGTCGCACTTCGCCTTCAGGTCACGTACGCTCTTTAACATACGTACATAACGTCAACGCCTAGGAGACGGCTCCGACACCCAGGTAGATGCCTCCGAGTCTGTGTCCCCCGGCCAGTCGTCCATGTGGATGTCGGCCTCAGGTCGCACCTTCCTTTCCACATGAAAGCGGGGGCCGTACTCGACGAACTCGATGTCCGTGTACCGGACATCCGCCAGCGCCCCGATCGCCTCGTGGCCGATGTCCAGAAACCTGACGAACTTCCTCGTCTCGGCTGCGAGGCCCTCCACGAGCACGTCGAACTTGCTGCTGCCGAAGGCCACCTGCCTCGCCCTCCCCTTCAGGTCGCAGCTTCTGGCCACTCTGTTCATCAGATAGTACACGGTAAACGGAGGAAGGTCCTCGGCCAGGTCGATCTGGAACGTCGCGCGGAGATACCTGGGCGGCATGTCGAAGGCGGTCTTGAACTTTAGATGCAGATTTCACGACTTCACCTCCATTACTTCGTCCTTGCTTTCGTTGGCAGCGTACCGTATATTTTTAACACAGCAGACGCCTATACATCCCTATTCTTATAGCGTCTATTAAATACAGGGCGGTTAAACTTCGACTTGCGGACGACATAGGTTATTGCGCTTTCTTAAAGGCTATTACACGGTATAATCCCTGATTTCAATACTATTACCATCTCTCCAAAAGTTGGCGACTTTTTCACGACTTGTGGCCGTCTATGCATATCTCAAATTCGCTAAGTTAATAGACTTCTCCTTTGTCACATTTCTTCATTCGCCACGATGTCAGCTGCAAACGGCGAGTCGCCGGCGACCAGCTGCCGATACGTCCCAACACGTCATTCTCCATACATTACACTTACCCTTCTCACTGACATACCTATTCCCCAGCTATGTTACTTACATCTTCCTTACTAATCTCCCTGTGTAAGCTAGAACCCACCCAATCCTTACCGACTTTCCAGTGACAAGTGCTCGTTGACCCCCTCCCCAGCTAATCCGGACCGGTGCGCTCTGTCAGCTGTTAGATTCCTGAGCTGTCAAGCCCCGCCCTAGCCAATGCCGGAGCCAAATTTGGTAGGGGAATATTGTTCTCGATCCCAACGCAGGAACAGTATAGCTGGTAATTTTTAAGAAATATCTGCCACTTCTGTATACTTTTCCTTTGTGGCCCGCCTTGAATTTGGGTTAGGA